>Ga0194038_1000138_pt1 | contig 31093 bp, 27 predicted proteins | sample JunL226m_MetaG_FD_148630 | JGI IMG/M metagenome (GOLD analysis project Ga0194038, IMG submission 148630) | Anoxic zone freshwater microbial communities from boreal shield lake in IISD Experimental Lakes Area, Ontario, Canada - Jun2016-L227-6m | ecosystem: Environmental > Aquatic > Freshwater >... | reverse complement strand
GTTGATACATGCACTAGGTGTTGTAGAGTCAACGTCTTGGTTTACGTATACTACAGCTATTTGCGTAGCTGTACCTGTTGCTACTGTTGTGCCGCTACAGGTTTTGCCCAATAGTACGTATGCTGTGTTTTTACTTAGATTACCACTACCTGGTAAAGCTACGGCTACGGTTGTTAGCTTGCCAGTTGCATCAAGCTTAGCGATGTCACCAATCTTAGTAGCGTCCAATGTTGACGGGTTATTAGCGTCTGCCATGTACTGAGTAGCTGCTGCAGCAACTCTTGATGCCTCTGATTTCCTTTGTGAGTTAGCCTGGTTTCTTTGAAGAGCTGGCACTGCTAGTAGTACGGCTAGGATTATTAATGCGCCGATAGCTAGTACGATTAGGACTTCAATTATTGTGAAGCCTGATTGACCTTTTTGTAATTTCAGTTTGTTAGTTAGTTTGTTCATTTGCAAGTGACCCTTTGTAAATTAGAGTTAAATAGCGAGTACACCATAATTGTGACTCGCTATTTGATTAACTAATTTAGTGTTTGTTACTGCGCGTTGATACATGCACTAGGTGTTGTAGAGTCAACGTCTTGGTTTACGTATACTACAGCTATTTGCGTAGCTGTACCTGTTGCTACTGTTGTGCCGCTACAGGTTTTGCCCAATAGTACGTATGCTGTGTTTTTACTTAGATTACCACTACCTGGTAAAGCTACGGCTACGGTTGTTAGCTTGCCAGTTGCATCAAGCTTAGCGATGTCACCAATCTTAGTAGCGTCCAATGTTGACGGGTTATTAGCGTCTGCCATGTACTGAGTAGCTGCTGCAGCAACTCTTGATGCCTCTGATTTCCTTTGTGAGTTAGCCTGGTTTCTTTGAAGAGCTGGCACTGCTAGTAGTACGGCTAGGATTATTAATGCGCCGATAGCTAGTACGATTAGGACTTCAATTATTGTGAAGCCTTCTTCTCTTTTTACAGATTTTAATTTAGTTAGTTGATTGTTCATTTGCAAGTGCCCCTTTGCTTATATATTAATACGTATTATTACGCTTATGATTAGATATTATATGTTTATTAGCTTCTATGCAAGCACTTTTTTTTCTATCTGTGGATAAGGTGTTAGGCCTACATTTCTTTGCACTGAGGTGAGCCACTTGCTGTGCCTGTGCCTTTATCTAGTGCGAAAAGGGCTACGATATCTCTGGAGCCAGCTGCAACTTTAGTCCCATCATTACTCTGGCTGCATTTACTGTAATTGTATATATAGACTTTTGTCGTATCGTAGTCTGGGTTTGTTGCAGAAATAGGATTTATTATTACATCTGTTGTTGGATTCTTGTAGTAGCCGAGATTGTTGACTCCTGATAGTTTGAGATTTCCTACGTTCGTTGTGAAGCTGCCGGTGTTGTGGAGCCTGTAGTCAGAGATGGATTGTAGGATTATTGATACATCATTTTTGCGTTGGTTGTTTTGGTTGGCGCGGTTTATGAAAGGAATTGCTGCAAACACCATTGTTATCATTAGTCCACCGATAGCTAAGACAATTAAGACCTCTATGATTGTAAAGCCCTGCCGCTTTTTGTTGTGTGTCATTGTTATCTTCCGTTAAAACCAGCTTGGTTGGTGAGGCCGTATATAGGTAGCAGTATTGCGGCTACCAAAGTGAAGGCCATAATACCCATGATAATCATCATTACTGGTTCAATTATGGTACTGATCGCTTTGATTTCGTTGTCTACTTCTTTCTCGTAATAGGTGGCTATCTTGTCCATCATAACCTCCATCGAACCAGATTGTTCACCAATTCTGATCATGTTTGGAACTAAATCTAGAAAATCAGGGCTACCTGATAATGCTTCTGAGAGAGATTTGCCTCCCTTGACCTTTTCTGTAGCTGCAGCAAGAGTTCTAGATATATGAACATTGTCTATAGACTCGCCAGATATCTGGAGCATTTGTATAAGCGGTACGCCACTAGCTATCAATGTTGTACCGGTTCGTGCGAAACGTGCCATGTATAGCTTCATAAATAATGGCGCTATTGGCCACATTTTCATCTTGAGCCCATCGATTACGTCCCTGCCTGCTATAGTTCGTGACCAACGTGTGCCCAAAAATCCTATTAAGCCAAGTAATATGACCACCAAGTACCAAAATTTAGTTACAAAATTTGATATAGCCAGCAAAAATCTAGTCACAAAAGGTAGTGATGCACCGGGTATTCCTGCATAGATACTCTGCACTTGTGGTAGTACTTTTATAATCATAAAAGAGCCAACACCAATCATTACGAGCAATACTATACCCGGGTAAATCATTGCTCCACGTACCCTCGATGTTATGTCGGCGTCTTTTTCTTGCTGATTGGCAAGTCTTTCAAGGCCTTTGTCTAGAGTACCTGAGGTTTCGCTTGCAGCAACTAAGCTAACAAATATTTTATTGAAAACTTTAGGGTGTTTTGCGAGTGACTCGCTAAATTGCTGTCCAGATTCAACATCATTTATCACTTGGTTGATAATGGCTTTTAGAGGCTTACTTGTTGTTTGAGATTCTACGCTTCTAAGGCTCTGTACCAGGGGTAGACCAGCATTAATTAGTGTAGACAACTGACGGCTGAATAGTACTTTGTCTTTAGTCTTAACTTTATTGCCGCCAAACATGCCTCGCTCTTTTTGCACAGAAATACTTAGTGGGGTAAGGCCCTGCTTACGAATCAACTTCGTGGCAGCTTGCTCTGAATCGGCCTGTACAATACCTTTGACCTTGTCGCCGGTGGAGGTATTGCGTGCCTGATAATTAAAGCTTTGCATATAGTGCTAGGTCCTCATCAGTCTATTAAGCTCGTCTAGATCGACTGCGTAATTGCGGGCTTCGTCGTAAGTAATGGTGCCTTGGTGAATTAGGCTGGCAAGTTCTTTGTCCATAGATTGCATGCCAAATTCTGCGCCAGTTTGGATGACGGCCTCGAGCTGATGCGACTTGCCTTCCCTGATAATATTTCTAACTGCAGGGTTGGCTACTAATACTTCAGCTGCGGCTATTCGACCGCCGCCTATTGCAGGAATGAGCCGTTGAGAAATTACACCCATAAGTATGTTCGATAGCTGTGCGCGTACTTGTGGTTGCTGGTGTGGCGGGAATACATCTATCATACGGTCAATACTTTGTGAGGCACTGTTTGTATGCAGTGTGGCGAATACTAAGTGCCCTGTTTCGGCGATTGTAATAGCGCTAGCAATGGTTTCTAGGTCACGCATTTCTCCTAGTAGTACTACATCTGGATCTTGCCTGAGCGAGCTCCTAAGAGCCGCACTGAAAGAATAGGTGTCGTAATGTACTTCTCGCTGTACAACAACTGACTTTATAGACTTGTGGGTGTATTCGATCGGATCTTCGATGGTGATGATGTGTTTAGTCTGTTCTTGGTTAATCTTGTGGATTAAGGCTGCTAAAGATGTAGATTTGCCTGATCCTGTTGGGCCAGTAAATAGTACTAAGCCACGAGGAAACTCTGTAAATTTATTTACCACAGCTGGCAAACCAAGTTGCTCAACAGTTAGAATTTCGTTTGGAATAAGCCTTAGAGCAGCCGCTAAATTGCCACGTTCGTGGAAGGCATTTACCCTAAATCTGCCGATGTCGCCGAAAGCAAAACTAAAGTCGAACTCTTTGTCTTTTAATAATATCTGTTTTTGGTCTTCGTCTAGTATGGCGAATATTAGCACCTCAATTGCCGCTTCGTCTAAGGCGTCAGCGCCCACAACAGGCACTAAAGCACCGTCTACACGCAGCATTGGCGGTAAACCTACTTGAAGATGAAGGTCTGAGCCTTTCTTTTTGATAACTTCTTCTAGTAGTACTTCTATTTTTGGTTGTGACTGCATGGTTCCACCCTATTTCATAACTTTATTAGGCATTGTCTTCAGCTGCTACGCGATTAATTTCTTCTATTGATGTCCTGCCATCGAGTGCTTTTAGGTAGCCGTCTTGTCGCATGTTTATCATGCCTTGCGACTGTGCAGCTATCTCGATTTCAGCACTTGTAGCTTTTTTCAGAATTAATTTTTGGATTAAATCTGTTATTTCAAATACTTCGTATAATCCAACCCTACCCTTGTAGCCGCCTGGAGTATCGGGCGTACTTGTACCCTTATATAAAGTATAAGCGCTTTGACCACTTAAGGGCAAGCTTTTATAGCCTAAGTCTTGTGACACGGCTGCTACGTCTTCTGGTTTTCTGGGCAGTATTTTGCCGAGTGTGGCTTGTACGCCAGCTGTCTCTGGGGCTGTTGATTGGTATTTAAGCTTACCACTATCGTCTATTTTACGAACCAGGCGCTGGCCAATAACGGTATGCACTGTGCTAGCAATCAAAAATGGTTCAATACCCATTTCTAGTAGACGCGGCAAGATACCTGCTGCACTATTGGTGTGCAGTGTAGCGAACACAAGGTGGCCTGTAAGGGCGGCTTCAACTGCAAGTTGGGCAGTTTCTTTGTCGCGGATTTCTCCCACCATTATGACGTCTGGATCCTGACGCAAAATACTCCTGAGTCCGGTAGCAAACGTCAGACCAACTTCGGCATTAACCTGAATTTGGTTGATGCCTTCCATCTTGTATTCAACTGGGTCTTCTAGGGTAACTATGTTGACGCCGTCAGCTTTTATTTCTTGAATCAAGGCATACATTGAAGTTGACTTACCTGAGCCCGTAGGACCGCTTGTAAGTATCATGCCATTCGGCCTTTCTAAACCTTTGCGGATGAGCCTTAGGGCCCTTCCGGCATAGCCCATGTCTTCTAGCTTCAAAGAGGTTCCGCTCTTGTCTAGTAAACGAATCACTACTTGCTCGCCCCATACAATAGGTGCAATCGCGATACGAAGGTCAATACTATTACCATCTACTAAGACTGTAAAGTTTCCGTCTTGTGGAGTGCGGTGCTCATCGATTTTTAGATTAGACATAATTTTAATACGCGAAATGAGAGCTGGCTCAATACTCTTAGGTAAACGCATTATTTCTCTTAATACACCGTCTATACGGCAGCGAATTTTAAGCTCTTTTTCTAAAGGTTCGATATGAATATCACTGGCGCGGTTACGAGCAGCGTATTCCAGTATTGCAGTTAGTGCTTTGCTAATTGGTGAATCGGCCACGATAGTGGCAATCTCGTTTTTACCGCCTTTTTTTGCAGCCGCGACAGGCTGTGCTTCTTCGCTACTCCTACCCTGATCGGTGCCAAACGCACTTGTAATATCCGAATTTAAGCTAGTTTCGTACTGTTTCATGACATGCTTGATGCCTGCCTCACTAGCTACGTAAACTTTGAGCGGGCGACCGATTCTGTTGCTCAAGAAATCGACTGCCTGCACATTGTCGGCATCTAGCATGGCAATGCCTAGTCGATTATTTGTTTCACCAAGTGGCACAGCCATATAGCGCTCGGCGAGGTCTCTTGGTAGTAATGTTAATAGTTTAGAATCCACTTTTGCTGAGGTGAGATTCACATATGGCACCTTGGTTATTATGGAGTTAGCTTTTACTAGCTGCTCGTCTGTAACTATTTTGTTTTTTATCATGAAGCCAATGAGTGGTTCTTTGGCTTTCTCAGCATCTGCCTTAGCTTGTGCTAATTTTTCGGCAGAAATCATACCGCCCTTAATCAGGGCGTCTTCTATTTTTAGTGCGGCAGGTGCTGAAGGCGTAGCCATTCTGCCCTATCTCCCTGTGTTTGAACTAAATGGATCTTGGTTGGCGTTTTGGCCTATAACAATAATCTTAGTAGGATCAAAAGCGTTAGAATTATAGAAACGAGTATCCGGTTTAGCGAAGCTCGAGCTAATTGGTTCGACAACTTCAACTTGTACGCTACGGTTTTTTGGTGTTACAAAAACGTAATTAGAAATAATGAATGAAAGTATGCCACTGATAACGACGATTACGGCTATGATTGCTATATCTTTTTGCTTCATATCATTATCCTTATTTTATAGTCTGTTTAGTTATTTTTAAGTTTTTGCCAGCTTGGTAGTAAGTATGTCCGTTAACTGTTACGGTCATGTCACTGGAAGCGCCGGCTATAGCTATACTGTCTATTTGTATGGGTCTTATTGATTTTTGAAGTGCATCTAGAAGTTGCTGAGTTGATCCGTAGTTTGCACTTACTGTAAATACAAATGGTATTGCAACGGGGGTTGGTGATTGGCTTTCGCCAGCAGACTGTGAAGCTTGAGCATCGGTGCCTGTTATGCTCTTTATAGTAATATTACGATCGTGTAATATCTTTTCCAGAGAAGATGTTAAGGCAGGAAAATCGTAAGTACTTGGCAATGAGTTTAAAACTATTTTGGCATTGTTGCCATCGTTATCGGCAGTGCCATTCACATTTCCACCTATTGCGTTTGGACTGTTGCTAATAAATTTCTTATAAGAAGTGTTGAGGTCGCTGTAAGCTTTGATGTTTGCGTCAAGCTGAGAGTTGGCCTTTGACTTAGCGCTGGCAACCTTAGCTTGGTATTTATTCTGGCTAAAAAGCGAGCTAGATGCCACCAAACAGAACACTACAACAAAGGATGCAACCCCTACTATTCCTACCGTAACAGCGTTGGCTTTTGATAGTAGATTATGTTCTTTGGAGTTTGAAGTATTGGCCATGTCTAGTTCCCTCCTGCTTGTACGCCACCAGGTGTTCCGGTGAATAAATCTTTAGGCTGTTCTACAGAAGATCGTGTGGTAGTTTGATTTGGCACGATTAGCTTAACCTCTTTTGTAATATCGAAAATAGCAGGATCGTAACTGTATGTAATGCTGTAATTCACGCCGTTAGACACCGAAAAGTTACTCAATACAACATTACTGAAAGCCCTTTTCTTGGCTGACTTATCGGCAGTAAAATCTGTGAATTTAAGAGTGTCGACGTATTTGTTAACATCGCTGAGAGCATTGGCCTTTCCAGTCACGGAAATAATGTGAGTATTAAAATCTACGCCAAGACTAGTAATGCTAACGTCAACTGGAGTTACCTGATTCATATAGCCAAGTAAACGGGATGCCGCTGGCTTAGAAGCGTGCAGAGTGGTAAGGCTGCCTAGCTGGTTTTGTATAGTTAAAATTTTACCTAGTTGCTTATCGCTTTGTAACTTAGCTGTTTTGGCTGCAATCTCTTTGTTGAGATCATTGATATGCTTTTTCTGTATCTGGCTGGCGCTGAAAAGCACTGCTACTAGTGCTATCGCGGCAATACTGGCTATAACAGCGATAGTTGTGAGCAAGCGCTGCATTCTTTGAGCTTTCACGAGCTCGAGTTTAACATTCGGTAATAAGTTGAGTTGGATCATGTGACTCGCTCCGCTAAGCCTACTGCAACGCCAAACTGGCTTGATAATGAAAGTAGTTCATTTTGTCGTTCTTGCCCGTATGCGACATTTCTCCAGGCATTACCAACTTCTACGTTTACGCCAAACTTGTTTGCTAAATGCAGTGGTAATTCTGGGATAGCAGCTGCGCCGCCTGACACTATTAGGTTGTCTATTTTGGACCCCGTATATCTGGTCTGGAAAAACTTTATGGATTTTTCTATTTCGCTAGTAAGCTGCTCAATTGCACCTGTTACAGCTTGTAATACCTGGCCTTCAAGCTTGTCTTTACTCATACCAAACTTGAAAAGTAACTGGTTGGCTTGCTTGGCATCAATGTTCATATTTTCTGCTGTAGAACGAATTATGGATTCTATGCCAGTAGGTATACTACGTGTTAAATGCGGAATGCCAGAAGTCATAATTACTAAGTCTGAAGACATTCTGCCTATATCTAGAATGAGCTGTGTTTTGGCGTCAGCCGTAGATAAAGCTCTGGCCAAAGCCAAATTATCTGGCTCAAAAGCAACCACATTAAGTCCTATGGCTTCTAGCATCTCGAGTCTGTTCTCGATATATTTGTTCGGTACGCTGGTAAGCAGTATTTCCTGCTTTGATTTATCTGCTGGCGAATCACCAATTACAGCCCAATCAATTTTGGACTCGTCTATAGGTGTAGGTATAAGTGAATCAGCCTGCAAATCAATCGATTTAGTTAACTCCTTGGGGGGTAGTTTTTCTACATCGGCAATTGTGGTGAATACCCTGTTAGATGGGATACCTACTGCCACATTATTGGTAGTAACTCCAGTTTTGGCAACTAACTGTTTAATAATTTCTGCTAGCTTGGTCTGGTCGACTGAAGAATCGCTAAGAGCAATGTTGCCTTCTAAGGGAACATACGAGTACTTAACCAGGCTCTTAGTTGCTCCAGAACCGCGCAATTGGACCAAGCGCACTGCACTAGAACCAATATCTAGGCCAAAAAAATCAGATGAAGTAGACAATAATGCACTCATAATACTGCCCCAATTATAGCATAAGCACTATCATGAGAGCTTCTTCGCAAGTAGTTATACTGCCCGCTTTGCTTTTGTATTGTTATGTTCATTCCCACCCTATATTTTTCCTAATCTGCTTATGTATATCTTATCATAATATTGGTGGCAAACTCGTTATTGCATCGTATTTATACGAACCTGTACTAATAGATGAATCCATAGTCGTGCCATTCAAATAGATCTCTGGGCTTAACTTGAATACCTCACCTGCGCATGTATTTTCTGAAGGAGAACCCTGCTGACAACTAGGAGCAACATCTCTTAGTGAGCCGAAAGTACGCAATAAATTAATTTTATTTGCAATGAATATACCATTAACCACTAGTTGATTTTTACATAAAGTATAGTCACTAGAAGCTGTAGTTGATACTGAAGCACATGTGTAAATTGAACCACCACTGGCATTACCAACTCTAGGTTTTGCTATATAAATACCATCTAGTTGAGTCACTGCACTAGATATGTAGATATTACCCTTCACTCTCAGAATTAATGATGGAATATTGGTTGAATCTGACCAACTAGATGAACCAGAATATGTTATGTTGCCAGCTATAAAGACATCGCCATCTATAAATACAGTTTTTTTATAGCCAGCCGGAATATTACTAGTATTAATTATGGAAACGGCACTACTTGTCCTGGCATAATTAATGTCTGCTGCTGTACTGAGAATAAAAGACGATCCTGGGTCTGATGTGGGGGTTGCCTGGGAAGCATCAGGCTGACACGGAACTGCTCCGAAGTTGCCCCCCAATTTTGGACTATCCGTACCTGTAGTTATATCACCTAGCTGTGATGCAAAAGTCAGTTCAGTAGGTGAAATATTGGTAGCAATCTGTCTGCTTCCAAACCCAGTAATTTGACCATCAGCAATACTGGCTAATTCCGTAGAGGCCCCCTTGTATGGTGTTACCGTATTCTTAAACCAGCCAGCAAGTATACCCGTGCGAGTGCAATTACCCGCCATAACACTGCCATTTATAACCTTAAAAAATGGTTTATTGATTACAGTGGCGCATGCAGGAGGAGCCGAGGTAAAAGTACTAATCGTATCAGTATAGGGAGCGACTGTAACCGTAGAGCAAACTTTAGTGCCAGTGGTCAAACTTGATAAAGTTTGTGTATATGTAGTTGGGTTACCGCTGAATATAGCGCCAGCAGCAATTGATTGTGTCTCATTTTTTGTAGCTAAAGTAGCTAAAGTAGAACCGCCAACAATATATAGTTTTGTGGTAATCGTAGTGCTAGCATTGGTGCTAGATTCATTCTTGACGGTCGGCGTATACACCGCACTGCCTGGGCTTTCATCATCATCAAGTAATACAGAAGGCGTAGGTGTAAACTTAAATGGGTTGTTCGTTAGAATTGTTAAACATGCAGGAGGGCTAGAATCCGTATTCCCTGATCCTGGTCCTGTTGCCAGCGTAACCTCTATGCGCTGGCAATACCTGTCTCCTTTACTATAGCTTGCGGGCACCTCAAATGAAGTATTCTCAGTCGAGTTACCTGCACCGCTTTTCCAGTCCACTACAGTATTCCATATACCGCTACCTTTGCCTGTACTTGCGTTAACATAGCTGTACAAAACTCTATACTTATAGGTTGGTTTATTTCCCGTATAGCCAACGGTGTGACTAAAATTCTTAGTGTCACCTGGATATGCATTTTGTTCTGCCGGTGTTGATTTGGGTGTAAGCTTCCAATCTATCGGCGTATAATGAAAATAAACTTCAGCGGAAGCTCCATTATTAGCGTCGTAGTTCCAGTCTGGAAAACCATTTCTAGTTGTACCGTCTGAATTTATTGTAGTTATTTTTATTCCTTGTGTTTTCAATACAGAGTAAGGAGTTTGTGATCGTTTGTATGGTCCTCCTGGAACTGGTTTCCATTTTGTTGAGTCAGCTAGTTCAGTTACTGACCAAGTTGGTTCGGGCGTGTAACAATTCTCTAATATTGTGGTGTTGGTTGTATAATTAGCTGCCTTACCGCTGCCACAAATAGTTGGTCTAGCTCCTTTATTTATTGTGGTTGTTGAGGAGTGTATTATTGCACTGGTACTATCGTCATAAGAATAAATTTTTATTTTGAAATCGTGACTACCACAGCCACCTGGAACAGTTGCAGCATTTACTTTGGTGAATAATAAACTACTCAATGAATCTTTCAGCGGATTTATGATTGAAGTATTTACTGCAGCACTTTTTTCACTATTTTTCTTTGTGAATATTTTGTTTTTATAATACTTATTGACATAGTAATCATTGAAGCTATTCCACGAATCAAAACTACCGTTATTGGTTTTTTCCAGTCTTATGATCATCAATGCACCAGTCTTTGATGCAAAAATACCTGTAAGGTCGCCTTCTTTTTTAAGTTTAATTATTTCTTGATTGGTGTTTTTCCATTCGCCAACTTTGTAACGCATAAAAGAACCACTGTTTAAATCATTCCATGCTTTATTGCTAGCCTTGTAGCCATTCAGCAGCCGAACATAAGACACAGGCTGCTTAAAAAACATTCCCAGTACAGAAGGGTCATCAGTATTTTTATTGCTTCCGAAAAATCTGTAGTCAGCATCATTAACTATCTGTTCTGGTGTAGATTTTTTCAGGAAAAGATTGTTGAGTTTATCTATTTTCGATTTAGCTTCTTTCAGTCTAGCATCAACCTGGCTATCAGTGGCACTAGCAAAATATGGAGAATCCAGATTGACATTAGCTATTAAAATATCTCTTGTCTTAATAAGTTTATCTTCAAGTTTCTGCTTATATGCCTCATTTATTTGTTGAGTAATAATATACGGATTATTGTCAAAGTTTGGGCTTACTCCGTTGTCATTACTAGTTTTTTCAATATCGATCTTGGAAACAACGATATTTCTATCCTTTGCCTCTTTCTTCAATGCGGCATTCATAACTAAGACATCAATCGCTTTTTTTTTGGCCGTCATTTCATTGACACTAGCACCAAGTTTCTTATCGTTGTTCAATACGTAATTCGTATAATCGCTGATCTCTTGGCTTGTGATGGTACTGTCACCGATTTTTATATAATCTGATTTGTGATTTATCTTGTATGTGAAGAAGCCGACCGCTATAACAACAACAAAAAGCATTATCAATACTAAGTTCTTTTTAAAAAACGATTGATTCTCACTTCTACCGTAAACAGCATTATCTTTATTACCTACAACGTCTGCCATAAGCGTAATAGTAGCATTGTTTACTGGGTTGGCACAAGCGGTTTGGGTGGAATTACATGTGGACAGCTGGGGACTGTTTTACGGGGGTTGGTTTGATTACAAATAATGCAATCAGGGAGGCTATGATGCCAAAGCTAGAGGCAAACAAGAAGCCTTGCTGGTAGCCATGCACAGAGGCTGCTGCCATTATTTGAGGTGTTACAGTTGTATGAAGATTAGTAATGTAGCGGGATGTGCTAGAACTGACTAAGCCGGTAAGTATGGCGAGTCCTATGGCGCCGCCGATTTGCTGGGCGGTGGTAAGTAAGCCCGATGATAGGCCCGACTCTTGCTTGCTGACACCGCTGGTAGCAGCAATAGTGACGCTCACAAAAGTTGCACCCATACCTAGAGCAAAGACCATCATGCCAGGTGCTACGTCGTGCCAGAAATCGCCATCAACTGGGATGTGCGACAGCATGAATAAGCCAGTAGACACGAAAAGTGGTGCTATTACCAGTATTGGCTTGTAGCCAATCTTGGCGATTATGCGTGGCACGTTGGCAGCTGTTATACCGATGATTATTGGAATGATCAGGAAGTTTACACCAGTTCTAACAGGCGAATAACCGAGAGTTTCTTGCATGTAAAGTGTTAGGAAAAAGAATACCGAGAAGATGCCTGCTGCCAAAATTAGCTGGGCTAAATCTGCTCCAACTAGGTTGCGATTTCGGAAAATTCTGAGTGGCAAAAGTGGGTGCTTGGCTCGGCTTTCGTTAATCACAAAAAGTGTTAGCGAAACAATGCTGATTGTGAAATATGTAATTGCATGGCGTGAAGTCCAGCCATCTGTAGGTGCTTTGACTAAGCCGTAAACTAAGGCCATCAGACCGCCAGTTACCAAGAAAGCTCCTATAGCATCAAAGTTGCGGTGCTTAGACTCAGATTCGTGCTTGGGCAATATCCAAAATGCCGTCAGCACAACCATTACTCCTACTGGAACGTTGATAAAGAAGTTCCAGCGCCAGTTGAGATACTGAGTTAAAATACCACCAAGTAGCACGCCTACAGCTGCCCCACCGGCAGCTACTGCGCCCCATACAGATAATGCAACGTTGCGTTCCTTGCCTTCGTTATAGATAACTAGCACGATAGACAATGCCGCTGGAGACATGAATGCGCCAGACAATCCCTGCAATATTCTGGCTGTTATGATCATGCCGCCGCTTTGCGATAGTCCGCTAAGCAGTGAGGCCATAGTGAATCCAATAATTCCCAAGATAAATGTCTTGCGTCTGCCAAATAAATCGGCTGTTCTGCCGCCAAGCAGCAAGAAGCCGCCAAAGGCCAATGAATATGCTGTGACTATCCATTGCAGGCTTGTATTTGGCATAGAGAATGCCCTTTGAATAGATGGCAATGCAACGTTTACGATCGATACGTCAAGAACAACCATAAACTGCGCTAGCGCCAGCAGAATTAATATAAACCAGTGACTCGTGCCACCCTTACCAGAACTTTTAGTCTTTTTTTGAGCCATTGCTCGCCTCTCTTTTTATGCAAATATCTTAATGCTAATTGTAAATTAGCGGCTTAAGCAATCCAAACAAAATACATTTTGACTACATTGATTTAGGCTGGTTATGTTATGATTAACAGATGAAAATGAGGTTTTGTAAGTGAGTTTAAGTATAGGTATTGTAGGTCTTCCAAATGTTGGCAAGTCGACGCTTTTTAATGCGCTGACTGGCAGCAATATTTTGGCAGCTAATTACCCGTTTGCGACTATTGAGCCCAACACTGGAATTGTGCCCGTGCCAGACGCTCGACTGAGTAAGCTAGCCGATATATATGACTCCAAAAAGGTATTACCTGCCACAGTATCGTTTGTTGATATAGCTGGTCTTGTGGCTGGCGCTAGCGAAGGCGAAGGTTTGGGCAATCAGTTCTTGGCTCACATACGTTCTACTAACGCTATCGTTCAAGTTGTTCGAGCATTTGATGACAGTAATGTGATTCATGTAGATGAGCAGCATGATCCGGCAAAAGATATCGACGTAATCAATACCGAATTAGTGCTCGCCGACTTGCAAACAGTCACCAAACGCCTGCCCCGAATCCAAAAAGAAGCTCGCGCCAATCCAAAGCTTAAGCCAGCCGTAGAAGTCACAGAAAAACTGCATAAAATTTTGAACGACGGTGACCCTGTATGGAAGCACCCCGACATAGAATACAGTTTGGTGTCTGATCTGCAGCTTATTACCGCCAAGACGGTCATATATTTATTCAATCTCGACGAGGCTGGACTGAGTGACACTGCCCTGCAGGAAAAACTTGCTGCATTGGTAGCGCCATCACGTAGTTTGTTTGTTTGCGCCAAGCTCGAAAACGAATTAAAAGAATTAGACGAAGCTGATGCTAGCGAACTACTAGAGAGCTATGGACAGCACGAATCAGGACTGCTGCAATTGATTCACGCCGCCTACGACACCTTGGGTCTGCAGAGCTATTTAACGGCTGGCGTCCAGGAAATACGAGCCTGGACAATTCACCAGGGCGACACTGCTCCGCAAGCTGCCGGAGTGATTCATGGAGATTTCGAACGTGGCTTTATCGCTGCTGAAATCGTGAACTACCCCGACCTGATTGCCGCCGGATCTATGCAAGCTGCCAAGGCTGCCGGCAAAGTCCGGACCGAGGGCAAAACCTATGTCATGCAGCCAGAAGATGTAGTCGAATTTAGATTTAACGTTTAGTCGGTTGCAGATGCTTGCTGGTTGCCGTTTGGAATCGGCACTTCAATGTGTGGAGCTTTAGGCAAAGATTTATTTTTTATGGACTGAGGCAATTTGCCGTAGGCTATTTTGAGAGGGTTTATTTCTGTTCTGCTTTCGTCTGGTACGTAGCGTAGGTTATCTCCCATAATGTCGTCAGCTTGTATGGTGCTAGATTTTGGGCCAAATATTTCTTGCACTCCGGCACTATACATTTCGTCGTCTAGCGAGCTAGTTGTGACTGGCTCAGGCTGAGCCGGTTTAGTAGTCAGTCCCTGAGCAAATAGGAAATCGTTTAGCTCCTTGGGGGTGGGTTGTATTTGTGGAGCGGGAGTCCTTGTAGTGTTTTGAATTTTTAGCTGTTCGCTAAGTTCGGCCTGTTGTTTGTGCTGGGCTAGTAGATAGGTTTGCAGCTGTTGGTTGATGCGCTCTAGGTGCTGCTTTTGGTCTACTTGAGAAGATTGTTGTTGCTTCTTGGAATCTGCCATACAGTGCTGAACGTGAGTAATTAACTTTCTTAATCTTGGTTGATTGAGGCTTGTGAACCTAAGATTTTTAGAGCCTGCCGAGATACTGATACTTGCGCCGACAATGCGGTGATTGTAATCTAGCTCGTTGATCATATCGAAACGTAGATCTTCTACGGTAAGGTAGTTAAGAGGCTTTTTGTCGACTAAAAGAACACGCACATCAGTGGCTACCAGGAGAGCAAAGCCACCCTCGTAGATTCCGTTGACGCACTCGTATATTACTTCCTCTGGAAGAATAATACTTGGCAACTCCCTTAGTTCAGTACGGCCCCAACCATGTTGGTTAAAGTTTATGGCGCTTAGCTGACTTATGATTGAATCGTTGCTTACCATAATTTTACCTACCTTTCTATTTGTACTCTTATTGTATAAGTTTCGGACGTCTAGAATCGTGAAAATACTCACTATGGCGGTGTGATTTAAATCGCACCCGAAAAAACTACTACACATCTAATTTGACAGAAGTTAATTTCGTATTCATAATTAATATATGTTGGCGTCATCGGAACAGATGAAAGAATTTGTGGAACTGTTCAAGGCGCAAGGTACAAAACAAATATACAAAAAAGGTGATCTGATCATACGCCCCGGCGACATACCGCACGGGGTTTATTATATTGAAAAAGGCATAGTAAAAGCCTACGACATTACTCGCTATAACGAAGAAAACTTACTAGTAATCCGTAAGTCAGGAGAAGTTTTTCCCCTGATATGGGCCATAACTGGCAGAGAGCGCAAGGTAATCTATCAGACTTTGGCGGAGACCACTGTGCATAGAATTACTAGAGAAGTATTTTTGGAATTCATGGAGGGTAACCCGGAAGCCATGGCTCCCCTACTCGACCTAACGATTGAAATGTACAGACTGCATAGTGAACGCATCCTGAATCTCGAATACCGAACGGTCCGTGAACGTATTGTTTCTTTTCTGCTGACAATGAGTTTGCGTTTTGGCGCAAAAACCAGTGATGGCATTTTGATAGATGTGCCTTTGAGACACCAAGACATAGCCAGCTCTATAAACGCTACCAGAGAAACAACTAGCCGAGAGCTTTCAGCCCTAACTCGTAAAGGTCTTATAATTACCAAGCAGTCTCAAATTACCATTCAAGATGAACCAGCGATGGCAAAAATCTTAGAACTTTAGTGCTACTTCCAGTTAAGTATTATTTTTTCTATCAGCTCAACTGCGGTTTTACGATCCGGCACGTCCTGCTGGTCGTAATAATGCTCGGTACTTATGTAGTCCGACACCACATTTAAACATTCCAAATCATCCCCCAAAATATGCATGCGATCGACTGCTTTTACACTTGCGAATGGTACAGCTACTATCAATTTCTCAATGCTAATTGGTTTTAAAAATTCAGCTACAAGATCCAGCTTGAAACCTGATGCCAGGCCATCTGATACAACTATTACGTTATGGCCTCTAAGCATGTTTTTGCTGGCTGTTCCGGCGCTACTTACGAGCTTATTCATGTCGCGCATTTTGGATAGTTTTTCTTGCTCTATGAGATTGAAATACTCCATATTATATTCATCTATTTGGCCCTGGGAGTAGTGTCGGTTATAAGTAGTCGTGCCATTTGCGGTAATACCTACCAAAGCTTCACTGTCTCTTGGCATTACTATTTCTTCGCTAAGCATCATATTGATTGCACAGTGTAATTTCATGGCAATTTGAGCGCCAACCATTACACCACCGTCATCGATGGCAAGGACTATGCAGTTTTCATAGCGATATTTGTCATGCAAGCGATTAGCCAGCATGCGGCCCGCCTGTACACGAGAAGCAAAATACATATGCTTAGTTTAGCTTATTTTTTCGAGTAAGTAGAATCGTTCTTGGTTGCCTTTGGCACCACTAACTTCTGAGTCAGCCTTGTTTTTGATGACAAAATTATTTTTGGCCCATGATTCAAAATCTTTGAGAATTTGGCGCCTAATTTTGTCGTTTTTGATGACGCCTTTATGCATAATATTGCTGTTTAGGGCTTCGAACTGGGGCTTTACCATGGCTACAATTTGCGTAGATTTGTTTGATAATTTTGATACAGCTGGCAGGATTTGCCGAAGCGAAATAAATGATACATCGGCTACTACAATATCTAACTTTTGATCTGTGTTAAATGTTATGATGTCAGTTTTTTCGTGAAGCTCAATTTTTGGATTACCCTTAAGGCTTGGGTGCAATTGATTGCTGCCAAGTTCGACTGCAATTGATTTTTTGGCTCCGTGCTTAAGTGCATAATCCGTAAAACCACCGGTGCTACTACCAACGTCTAATACTACCTTGTCTGCAAAATCTAGATCTAGGCTTTGGGCCACAGAAGCTAGCTTAAGCCCTGCTCGACTGACGTACTGGGCATCTACTTTGAGTTCTATGTTGTCCGTCTCTGAAACCAAGGTGCCAGGCTTAGTAATTTTCTTGCCGTTGACACTAACCTTGGCTAGCTTGATATAGCTTTCGGCTTGAGAGCGTGAAACAACTTGATTGGTTGATGCTAGATATTGATCTAGGCGAGTTTTCACTTATTTTTTAACGCGTTCACGGTAGGCTCCAGTGGTGGTATCTACCGAAATTACGTCTCCTTTTTTAATAAATGCCGGTACCTTTACGGTAATTCCGGTCTCGAGGGTAGCATCTTTTGTGATTGATGAGCTACTGTCGCCTTTTACGGCATCTTCGCTGTAAGTGACCAGCAGTGGTACGTTCTTAGCCAGCTCTACATTGATTGGCTGATCATTGAAAAACTGTAGTTGCACAACATCGCCTTCTTTCATGTATCCAGCATTGTCACCCACCAAATCTGCACTCACCTCAAACTGGTTAAACGTTTCTTCGTTCATGAAGAAGAAATTTGTGCCGTCACTATACAGGTACTGAACAGATTGGTTAGTTACATCTGCACTGTCTAATTGCTCATTGCCTTTAAAAGTTTTTTCCAAAACTTTACCGTCGAGCAAACTTTTGATACGAACATTTACGATTGATCCGCCCCGCCCCATTACTTTTTGGTTGTATTCCACGACACGAAAAGGTTCGCCCTCATATTGAAAGAGGACGCCTTTTTTGAGATTGGTAATACTTAAGCTCATAGGACTAGTTTAATCTTTGCTTAAATACTAGTTTGAAGCCACGAAAGGCATTAGCGCCAAATGTCGAGCACGCTTGATAGCTGCGCTTAGACGGCGTTGTTGGCTTTCTGTAAGACCAGTTTTCTTGCGGCTTTCGATTTGTCCGTAAACATTTACGTAGCGCTGCAAGTTCTTGAAGTCTTTGTGGTCAAAATATGCCACATCGGTTCGGTGTTTAAAAATCTTTGCCATTAATATTTCTCCTTAAAATGGAATATCATCTAAATTGATTGGTTCATCGCCGATGTCTTCTACAACGACATCGTCTTTTTTGGCTTTTTTGTTTGATGGGCTAGGACTTGAGCTTGATTCATCGCTAGATGAGCTGTTGCTGTCGTCGTTTCGGCCGTCTAGGAAGGTTACGTCGTTGGCTAAAACCTCTACCTTGTTACGCTTTTGGCCATCTTGCTCCCATGATCGTGATTGGACTCGTCCTTGCACTAGGCAGCGTCGTCCTTTGCTTAAGTACTGTGAGACTCTTTCTGCGAGTGGACCCCAGCAGACGATGTCTACGTAGTCTGTAGCTTCTTGCCATTCTCCGCCTGCATCTTTGTAGCTACGATTTAGCGCTAGGCTAAAATTAGTTACATTTTGACCGTTTGGAGTGTTACGCAATTCTGGATCGCGTGTTAGGTTTCCCATTAGTGTTACTTGGTTTAGGCTTCGTGCCATATTAGTATCCTCCTATTTATAAGACATATGTCTTTTTCTTAATTTAAGTATTTTTACCCTACGCCCTTGCCTGCATACTCGTCAAGCTCTAGGCAATACTATTTCAGATATTTTTAACGAATACTGGTATTATTCTTCGTCTTTATCTTTGGAATCGTCTTCTCTATCACCGCGCTTAGCAGCCTGTTCAGCTTTTACAGCTTTAGCAGCTTCTGCTTTTGCTAGACGTTTGACGTCTGGCTTGGTGATTAGGAAACGAATAACTTCGTCAGTAATGTTGAGTGTGCTTTCTACTTTAAGAACACCTGATCCAGGCATTTCTACGCTGTAGAAAACATATATTGCATGCTCATTGCCGCTGATCTGGTAGGCTAGCTTGCGCTTGCCCCAGTTGTCGGTAGCTGTGATTTTACCACCGTTATCGGTGACAATTTTTGCTACTTTCTCTTCGGCCTTGGTTAGGTCGACTTCGAGATCAGGGTGATATAGCACTGCTAATTCGTACTGATTCATTATTTGCAATCCTTCCTTTGGTTAAAGCCTACGCACCACGTTTAAAGATTGTCGTAAGCTGAGGTTGATATTGAATACAATTATACCTTAGCTACCTCTGTTAGTCAACCCCATGCAACTACTTCGACATAATAGTCAAAGAGCCAGTTTGCACATTAATACCTGAGTCTGTATATACTGCAGGCATCTTGAGTGTGCGAACTTTTAATTCTCTCGGTGTTTCGCCCGCACTGCCCAGCGCACCAAATATTGATACACCCATTTTTTGGGCTTTTTCTCTGATGTGGCTCTGCATTATTTCAGTTACCTGAGGACTTGTTACAGACTTGTACACTGGTTCAGTATAAATAACTGGTTGGCCATTTTCGTCTTGCATTAGACGAGTAATTGCACGTCCTATAATTCCGCCTTTTTCATTTCGTACAATCATGATTTTAACCTCAGGTCCAAAATAACCAATTAGTCCTTGGTTATAAGAACCGTTTGCATAATGCTGACATGAGCGTTGTGGTGTTTCACCAATTTCTATTGTTACCTTGGGGTCGATGGTGTCCTCAGCGATAAAAACTTCTGGTTGTCCGTTTTCTTTGGCATGATCTTCCAATAAAGCAAAAACGCTATTTGGAATAAATCTAAGCTCTTCAGGTAGCTCTGTCTGCAGCTCTGATAAAACAGATTGAAGAGTTTCTTGAGCTTTACGCTTACCATTCTCGTCAGGGTCGCTTAATAACGAGCCGGAGGCAACTTCTTCGGCCGTTATATTTGCGACGCGTATTATCAAGCGGAGTTGCTCCAAATGTTCGCGTGTATTCTTAAGATAAGTTAAGACTTGTTCAGTTTCTGTGCCATCTCTTAGTAGACCTATAAGATTCATAACCTCTCTGGAATTATTAATTTCTCCTAAGTTGCCGACAATTTCTTCTATTGCCTCTGGACCCAATGGCTGGCCTTTTGCTCTACCAATTGCCTTATGTAGCGTGCCAGTTAACCGACCCAGCCCATTCCTTGACGCAATTATATCGGTCAGGCTTGAAGCGTCTACTGTGTACCCAGTAGCCAACAAATCAATATCTATACTCCCCAGTGCAACTGCTTCTCGAATGGCTTGGGCAGTATCTGCCGCGGTACTTATCATCTCGGTTTCAGTACTTGTCTGACCATCACTTATCCAGTCTTGGTATTGCTCAAGCGTAAGTCCTTCCGGTAAATAGCCTGCGTCAATCATTTCTTTAAGTGCTTCTTCACTACCATTTCCTCTTCGCCATTCACTATAGCTGTCGTCAGCAACGGATTTAGTAAGTCCAGCTAGAGCTTTCTTATACTCTGGGTCATCAATAAATTTATGCGCATAAGCAAGTAGTGGACCGACTCCACCAAACTTTTCCAATAGTTTTGCTGTAGCATCCTTATCCAGCGGCTCATTATCTCCAATAATTTTAGAAATGAAGTTCTCTATAACTCTTGACTCTATATCGTCTAATGAATCAGTCTCAGAAATTTGAACAGAACCATACATATTAAGATTCCTAAATATTCTTGCGGCTCGCTCTTCTTGTTTGGCAGATAATGTTGGGTTTTTGTCCAAAAACATTTCATACGACTGGCGAACTTCAGGATCTCTACATATAGTTGAGATGTTGAACTGAAAAGAACTTACCCGTTCAACGTAATGTTGAATAAGTAACGGGTCTGATAGTTTAGAGGCCTGCGAATAAGCATCCCATATTATCCCCGTGCCACCTCTGATAGCTAAACTAGTGCTATCCACCTCTGCACTGTTCATAATACCCAGTATGAACGAAGGTAAAGCAACAGAAGGATTTTCAAAAACCTTGCTTAGTTTTGGGCTGTCAGCTATCGCATCAATTAATCCTTTGAGTCTTAACGGGTCATACAAAACTTGATTAGGGATTCTTGTGTGTATAGATGAATCGTGAGGCGCTGCATCCAACTCTTGACCAAAAATCGTTTTAAAGTTTTTGTCATTTATTAGACCTAGGACGGTCTTAATTAGTATTGACGGATTTTTTTCGTCAAATATCTGGCGTAACATGGTTTGATCAAGGCTACTTGCAGATAGTCTCTTCGTAACTTCTTTTGCCTCTTCGCTGTCCAGCGCTTCAGCTAGCTTTAACAAATGCCCGTCCTGACTAAATTCAGGTTCGGCTATTATTCTTCTTATCAAGTCTGTTACACAATTTGTATACTTCGTATTGAATTGTGGGGCAATCCTTATAAGAAGGTCTGAGGTGGTTGGATCCTCGAGTGATGCTGTAAAGCGCTCGAAGTCCCTTGGACCTTTCAGCGCATGTTCTGCTGCTAAGGGATCTTGCATGAGCTTTGTGCAATTTTCAATTACCTGATCACTCATGCCAAAATTAGTAGACATTATTTCTGTTGCTTCTTGTTGGAGTGCACTAGAAATAGTTCTTAGTTCGATTAATGCGCTCTCAGGTGGTTTTACGGATTCAGTCATTTCATCTGCAAATATCTTACCGACAAGAGCTGCTTTATTCGCCAAAGCTAAACAGCTAAATGCATCTTCTTCACTATGGATTTCTGTTTGCGAAACAGTCAACCCTACCGCACTTAAAACTTCTTCATGAACAATTATTCCATAAGCTGTTCGGTCATATCGAGTTGTCGATCGAAAATGCTCTAACATATCGGGGCTAGTCATTGGTCCATGGCGTTCAATTATGCCAGGTACTAGCGCAGCTGCGAGTAGGCTCTCGTCAACCATTTCCCCAATTTCAGGAAACTCACGTTTTTGTTTAATAGCGCCCCTTAAAACTGCGAATACGTGCTTCTCTCTTGGGTCAGTAATGGTTTCGAGATCTAATGACTCTAGTTTTTCAGCCAGAGGATGATCTGCAGGCAATGTTTCGGGAGGCGCAGCTCCGTTTATGTAGATCGGTCTCAAAAAATATGCGGCAGTTAGCTCAGCCACGCCAGTGTTACCTGGCTCCGATAAAATTTCTTTAAAAACCTCGTCGTTGGACTTTGATTCAAAAAGATTACGATGCTCCTGATCGGTCAGCGGACGGGCAGTAATTGTTTCTTCTGGAATAGCTTCTTGAGTCATTTTTTATTTTTAATAATTCTTTTTCAGAATAGCAAAATAGATTCTTGGTGTCTACCTGTTAGTAGGTCTAGGTGTGGTCTGGGAAGTTTTCGTCTAGGGCATCATTGGCCACAGTGTCAACTGATGCTTTGCGGCCAAATACATCATCTATTGAGCTTACTAGAACCTCGCGTGGTCTAGAGCCATCTGCCTGTCCGATAATTCCCTGGTCTTCCATTTGTTCGATTAAGCGGGCTGCGCGGCCATAGCCAATTCGTAGTCGTCTTTGAAGTAGGCTGGTGCTGGCTTTTTTGTTTTCGATTACTACTCCAACAGCGTCTTTGAACATATCGTCATCAGCATCGTTGGCGCCATAATCAGCTACAATTCCGCCCTTACCGTTGAGTTGTACTGGCTGAGCAACCACCTCGTCATCATACTGAGCAGGCCTTTGCATGCGTATAAAATCGAGTACCTTGTTGGTTTCTTCGTCACTTATAAACGCACCCTGGACGCGCTTAGGCTTAGCCATATCGGAAGTATTGAAGAGCATATCACCCATACCGAGAAGTTTTTCGGCTCCTGGTTGATCAATAATTGTGCGGCTATCTATTTGGCTCTGGGTTGTGAATGCAATGCGACCAGGAATATTAGCTTTGATAAGTCCAGTAATGACGTCTACTGAAGGACGCTGGGTGGCTAAGACCAGGTGAATACCTACTGCTCGGGCCTTTTGAGCAATTCTAACAATCAGGGCTTCTACGTCGCGTGCGGCCATCATCATTAGGTCGGCCAACTCATCGATAACGATTACGATGTAGGGCATGCCTTCTTCTTTTTTCTCGTTATTGTATTCAATGATGTTGCGCTTGCCTACTTCACTGAGGGCTTTGTAGCGTCGTTCCATTTCGGCGACTGCCCACTTCAGTGCACTAATGCACTTTTCGGGCTCAGTGATAACTGGGGTTAGCAGATGCGGAATGTCTTCGTATGGCTTAAGTTCAACCTGCTTGGGGTCTACCAAAATAAGCTTCAGGTCAGAAGGTGAATTTTTGTATAGCAAGCTAGTTAAAATAGTGTTGATCATAACTGACTTACCGGAACCGGTCTGACCAGCAACAAGCAAGTGAGGCATTCCGGACAAATCACCTACAATTGCTGTTCCGGAAATATCTTTACCCACTGCAAAGCAAAGTGGTTTTGCGGCGTCTTGCCATGGCTTAGACAAAATAACAGAACTCAGCCTAACGGTTGCAGACTTAATATTTGGCACTTCCACGCCAACTAATCTTTGGCCAGGAATTGGTGCTTCTATTCTTATAGAATGGGCTGCTAAATCGAGTGCTAAGTTGTTGTCTAGAGCTGTAATTTTAGTTAGTTTTACCCCTGTTGGAGGCTTGAGGGTAAATTGTGTGACGCGTGGGCCAACATTCGCCCCTTCCATACCAACTTCAATATTGAAATTGTTGAATGTGTCTTTGATAATTTTGGCATTAGCATTGACGTCACCGGCATCGGCTTTGTCTTGTTTTTGGTCAAGCAGTTTTACGCTTGGGAATTGCCAATTCGGATCACTGGCGGTGGTTAGGGCTACGTGATTTTCTTTGGAGGTTAAGGCTACCGCGGCATTTTTGAGGCCACTTGATTTAGAGCTAGGGTCTTCACCGCCATGTCTTTCTACAGGCACTCCTTCATTTAGCTTAAAACCGTCTTCGGCATTAGCTTTGAGTTTTGCGAGATCATTTTCGTCATCAGTTTTCTTAGAGAATAGTTCTTTGATTCGGAGCAGAACTTTTGGAGAAATTCCAAACGAAAAGAATACAGCAAGCATTGTAAGTATTAGAAGCAATATAGAAGCTGGAGTCTGATCTAGTGCGGTTAGTATAGCTTTGCCAAGTATCTCGCCAACTGCACCGCCGTGGCCACTAGTCCAGCCAGTTTTTGCGGTGTATGACGCGAGGGCTACAAAAAACCAGGTGCTAGAAAACAGCAATACGCAAAGCATCCCCATTAAATTAGGTAGTGGAATCCTTTTGTCTTCAGCCATGAATTTATATACGCCCCAATATACGAGTGCGATTGGGGTTATATATGCAGCGTAACCAAATACCCAGTAAGCTGCCTTGAATAAACCAACTGGTAATGGCCCGCCGGTGCCAAAACCGCCTATTAATAAGAAGGCAGCAACCACCATTAGCAAAATTGCACCGCTAAGAGCCCAAAAAGACCCCTGCTCTGGCTCTAGGTCTTTTGCAGTTTTCTTTTTGGAAGCTTTTGACTTGGTAGGTTTTTTCTTTTTGTTTGCCATATCAATCTATTAATTATATCAGTTTTGGTGATTTTTATGTTTATTTAACATAATGCTATTATAGCAATTTTTACAACTATTGTCAATGTCCTGGAATTTTGAAATATTTTTTGGTATGGAGTAAAATTGTAAAATGAAATTCAAAGATAATATGGAGGCTCGTACCCTTCAAAGGATCAACAACAAAGCTGAGCGATTAGGCATTTATACAGCTCGCAAAATACAAAAAGCTACTATCGAAGAGCCCAACATTGATTATTTAACAGTTGAGGTGTCTAAGGCACCCAAGCAGATTAACACTATGAACTGGCTCAACAGAATAGGTGAAGCAGCCGAAGACTACCTCTACCAAAATGACGAATTCCTATATGATTATGTCAATTTTGACCCTGAAGAATCTCTGGACGCCAGTCAAGACAGGTACATTACTTCAAATGGACGTGTAGAGACCTATACGCTACACATCGCAAAGCTTATATTCAAGATGGATCCGATTGTGGCGGAGCCTAATCGGACCCTCAATTTTTAGTCTACCCTAGGGTCTTGCGCTAATAGTCGAGCACGCATTTCTTGGAAACGCTTTTGTTGCTCAGCGGCCATTTCTTCTGGAGATTTTTCTACATTATCCGAATTGTCGCTACCTGTTGCGCCACTTTGGCGTTTAGCGTCTTGCTGTTGCCTGTTGCCGCTGCCATTAATGACATTGATTACAGGAATCACGATTGGACTGCGCTGGGTGTGTTCAAAAAGATAGTGCATGACATGCTCTTTGAGTTCGACTTTGAACCTATCTAGGTCAACGCGCTTAAATCTTTGAGAAACTGCCCTTTTGAGCTCAGCTCGTAAGCCGTTCATGATTTCTTCATTATCTCTCATATATATGAAGCCGCGGCTGATGATATCTGGGCTAGTCATCAAGCTGCCTGTTTTCTTGTCGACAGTTAGGATGATAGCTACTAAACCTTCTTCACTTAGTAATACGCGGTCTTTAACAACTACGTTATTTACTAGTGCTCCAGTTTGGTCAACTAGTACTGTGCCGTGCGGTGCATCACCGATTATTTCCATTTTGTCTTGGGTAAGACCAATCACCTGGCCGTTTTCGGCGCTCAGTGTGTTGGCTCGTGGAATACCCTGTTCAATAGCGATATCGATATGGTATTTCTTGGCTGTGTAGTCACCGTAAATTGGAATGAAAAACTTAGGTTTGGTCATATTGATCATATCGGCGTACTCATCGCGTGAGGCGTGGCCAGATACGTGCAGTGGACCAATATTGTCTACGTCGCGGGTTTCGTGTCTAAAAACATGAACATGTTTTTTGAGTAGTTCGTCTACCATTGTACGTATTTTGGCGTCGTTACCGGTGTATGGAATTGGTGTGCTCGAAAGTATCACCGTGTCTTGCTCTTTGAGTTTAACGTGACGGTGTTCGCCGTTACTCATGCGCTGCAAGGCTGAACTTGGTTCGCCCTGAGAGCCAGTACAAACTACCACTAAATCTGTATCTTTCATGCTGCCGGCTGATGCAATCGGCACAAAAGTTCCTTTAGGAATCTTTACGAATCCATGACGGACAGCCATCTCTAGGGTGCTGACCATGCTTCGACCATCCATCGCAACTTTTTTGTTGTGGTGAACGGCAGCGTTGATGATCATCTGCACGCGGTTCATGTTGGTAGAGAAAAGTCCTACAAAGATACGTCCTGGAGCGTTCTCCATGATGTCTTTAAAGCTTTGCTCAATAGATGATTCACTTGGAGTTCGGCCCATTCGCTCAGTTGTAGTACTTTCACTTAAAAGAGCTAGTACGCCTTCTTTACCAAGTTGTTCAAGACGTTCTACGTCTGTTCTTTCATGGTCTAGAGGGTTTGGGTCAAGACGGAAGTCACCGGTGTTGATGATGCGACCGACTGGTGTGTCGAGCACGATACAAGTTGATCCAGGGATGGAGTGTGTGACACGCACCAACTCTACAAAGAAATTACCGATTTTTAGTCGTTCGTGGGTATCTTCGTTCATTGTTACGGTTTTTAATTCAAAACCGTCTGGCATTGGTAAACCAAAGTTGTTAAAAATTTCCTCTACACGTCCGATGGTAAATTTAGAACCATAAATTGGTGCTGGAAATTTAGGCACGATGTGCGGTAAACCACCGATGTGGTCTAAGTGACCGTGGGTGATTATGTAGGCACGGATTTTGTGCTTAATCTGTTCCAGGTAAGTAGTGTCGGCTATGCCGTAGTTGATACCTGGTAAATCAACGCCTAGGTCGTTACCGGCGTCAAAGATGACTGCGTCATCCATGTATTCGGCAACAATCATGTTTTTGGAACCACCACCGTCCATGCCTCCGAGGGCAATTATTTTTAGACGTGGCTTGTCGTCTATGACATTAGCTCGCCTAGGTTTGGTGCTAGTGTCAGCTGCCGTTAGGTACTGACTAGCGATGCGTTGGGCATCTTGCTGTGAGCGCCTTTGAGCGCGTACAGCTTGGCCTCTAGAAGTAGTAAGATTACTACTTATCTGAGTTTTTGGAGCGGATTTTTGAGGACCTTTGCCTCTTCCGCCCGGGTTGCCCTGTTTGGGGCGTTTGTTGCGGTTATCGTCACCGCTTTTATTGTTTGGTTGCATTAGAATTCCTTTCTTTTGCAATTATTTAAGAATTATTTAATGTTCTTTAAAATTAATGGGATTGAACTGAAATCGTCAATCAATGTTTGCCGTAAGCCTCCGTTATATAGAGCTGCGGCGGGATGAAACAGTGGAAGCAAATACCTGTCGCCGAATTGCTGTAGCTGACCATGTACTTTTCCTATAATTAAATCCGGCAAGAAGCAATTCAGGCTGTGACGACCTAGGGTTATCATCAGTTTTGGTTGAATTACCTCTAATTGGGATTCTAAATACGGCAGAAACTCTGCTTTTTCATCGAGGGAAGGATCGCGGTTTTTGAGAGGGCGATACTTAACTATATTAGTAATATAGAGGTCTTGCCTGTCAAAATCAATACTGCCGAGCATTTCATCAAGCAATTTTCCAGAGGCGCCGACAAATGGTTGGCCTACTAAATCCTCTTTTTTGCCAGGAGCCTCGCCTATCAAAACAATCTCGGCATCGGGATTGCCACTACCAAAAACTAATTGAGTAGCTGATTTAGCTAGTTCGGGCGTGACTTGGTTTTGCAGTATTTGCTGTTGAATTTGATCAAGCCTAGCTTGTTTTGTAATCATGAACACTTTTCCTAAGTAGCTTGAATATATTTTGCAAGCTACCAACTAACAAGATTAATGTAAGGATATAAAATAACAGATTACCGCGATCAATTGAGAGGCTGAATAATCCGTAAGCCAATGCGCCCTCAGCCAGTCCAAACAAGAGCAATCCAAGCTTTGTTTGATGCCACTTATGAACTGACTGAGTTAATGATTTGCTCATTTTATTTACTTTTTAGAGTCGTCCTTTTTGGCTGCCCGCATTGAAAGCTGCAAACGTCCTCGATCGTCGATAGCTAGAAGTTTAACATCTACCTTATCGCCTTCTTTGACGACATCACTAGTTTTCTCAACGCGTTCGTTAGATAGTTCGCTAATGTGCACAAGGCCATCTTTGCCTGGTAGGATTTGAACAAATGCACCAAAGTCCATCACGCTAACCACTGGTCTGTCTTTATAGATAGTACCTACTTCAGGATCTTCGGTAATATCTCTGATCCACTGCTTAGCCGCTTCGATTGATTTACCATCTGGGCTAGCAATCATGATAGTTCCGTCATCTTTGATATCAATATCTGCACCTGTTTCAGCAGTAATCTTTTGGATGGTTTCTCCACCCTTGCCGATTACTTCACGAATTTTGTCTGGATTGATTGTGATTGCTTCAACTCGAGGAGCATATGGGCTCATCGCTTTTGGTTCAGAAATTGTTTGCTTCATGTGCTCAAGGATGTGGACGCGGCCAATCTTGCCCTGTGCTAAGGCTTGTTGCAGCACTTCTACAGGTAAACCGTGTACTTTCATGTCCATTTGCAAAGCAGTGATGCCTTTGGCTGTTCCTGTGACCTTAAAGTCCATGTCGCCTGCGAAATCTTCGGCATCTGCTATGTCGCTAAGTATGTAAACTTTGTCGCCGTCTTTCATAAGACCCATTGCGATACCGCTGACCATGCTTTTTAGAGGCACACCGGCATCTAGAAGAGCCAGTACGCTACTGCAAGTTGCAGCCATAGATGTTGAACCATTTTGGCTCATGATCTCGGTTACAGAACGGATAGTGTACGGGAAATCAGCTTCTGAAGGCAAAACTGCAGTTAGAGCACGTTCAGCTAAGTAGCCGTGTCCGATTTCGCGGCGTCCAGCACTGCCTAGTCGTCGAACTTCACCAACTGTATAACCTGGTGCGTTGTAGTGGTGGAAATAATGGCGTTCGCCTTCTTTTTCCATGGTATCAACAAGCTGAGCGTAACTTAGTGGAGCTAGAGTTACGATGTTCATAGCCTGTGTTAGGCCACGAGTGAATATGCTTGAGCCATGAGCTCGTGGCAGTATTCCAACTTCGCTACTAAGCTGTCGAACTTCATCCATTTTACGGCCATCGGGACGGACGTTTTCTTCGACTATGCCTTTTCGGACATCTTTGTGGACTGCAGTGTCAAAAGCCTCGGAGTATTCGCCCATTGCTTCAGCGTGTTCGTCACCAAACTTTTCAGATAATTCGGCATGCATTTCTTCGCGAAGCTGTTTAAGCAGAACATTGCGCTCTGGATATGGCTTGCGCAAATCTTCTCCAAGCTTTCCTTCGAGCCACTCATTAACAGTCTTTTGAATGTCGGCATTTGGTAGGCTCAAGGTGTATTCCTGCTTGGTAACACCGATTTTTTTGACTAATTCTTCTTGGAGTTTGATAGCCGGCTGCATAGCTTCAAAAGCATAGGCAATGGCTTCGGCGATTTGTTCTTCGCTAACTTCACTGGCGCCAGCTTCTACCATCATTACGCCGTCTTTTGTGCCAGCTACTACTAGATCTAGGTCGCCAGCGTCAAGTTGCTCAGCTGAAGCAAAGGCAGTATATTTGCCGTCAACTAGGCCTACACGTAGACCAGCTACAGGACCTTCAAATGGTGCGCCACTGAGCATAAATGCGGCGCTCATAGCTATCATTGCGACCATGTCTGGACGAAAATCTGGATCCATACTCAAGACCGACGCAACACCTTGTGCTTCATGGCGGTAACCTTTTGGCCATAGAGGTCGGATTGGGCGATCAATTAGTCGACTAATAAGAATCGCGTCATCACTTGGGCGACCTTCGCGCTTAATGAATCTAGATCCGCTGATTTTGCCTGAGGCATACATCTTTTCTTCGTAATCGATGCTTAGTGGAAAGTAGTCTAGGGTGATTGGCTTTGATCCAACCATGGCTGTACCGAGTACCACTGTATCGCCGTAGCGGGCCAAAACTGATGCTGAGGTACGAAAACCTACTCGACCTACTTCTAGGCTTAGAGTACGGCCGCAAAGCTCGGTTTCTACTTTAATGATGTCTTTTCCTAGGGGGTTTATTGTTGTTCCCATAGTTTCCTTTCATTTAGAGAGGTATTTCCTAAACAGAGTTCAAATATATAGCGCTCCCCTTGTGCTGATAGTAGGGTGCAATATATCTGCTGCTCTATTTAGGCAATAAATATCTCTGTTGATTTAATGTGCACAAGCTTGGGGGTCTCTTATTGCGGTCGAGACCCTTGGAGTCTGGGCACTTAGCGGCGGATGCCGAGTTTTTGGATAAGGTCTAGGTAGGCTTGGCTATCGTTTTTAGCGATATAACGAAGTAAACGACGACGTTTACCAACCATTTGTAATAGTCCACGGCGAGCCATGAAGTCGTGCTTATTGACCTTTAGATGTTCTGTTAGCTCCTTGATGCGTTCAGTTAGAATCGCAACCTGTGCGCTAGAACCACCTGTATCACTTTTGTGTGCCTGCGCGCTCTTTATAGCTGCAGTTTTCTTAGTAGTTGTAATCATGTTCAATAATTTTATCAGATAGAGAGCTGTTTTGCAACCCCTTAGAGACCAAAATGTGTTCAGTCTATAGTTGCACTAAATTTTGCAGGATTATTTCTGAATTTATGCCTTCTACCTGAATGGCGTCATCGATACTATAATCCCCGATCTTGGTGCGCCTAAGGGCCGATGTATAAGCCTGGCAATCTAGCTTTTTGGCGATATCTTCAACCAGGACTCTTATGTATGTGCCGGAAGAAACATCGGCTACAAGATGAGCTTCGGGGTAATCATAGTCAGAAATCTTTAGTTCATTGATGGTCACTTGGCGGGGCTCAATTTTTACTTCTTTGCCGGCTCTAGCGAGCTTATAGGCTCGTTGACCGTCGATCTTGATGGCTGAAAATGCTGGTGGAATTTGCTGAATTACCCCTGTTAGCTCTTGGATTACTTGATTAAATTCATCGACTGACGGCTGAGTTTCAGTATTAGAT
>Ga0194038_1000135_pt1 | contig 31197 bp, 27 predicted proteins | sample JunL226m_MetaG_FD_148630 | JGI IMG/M metagenome (GOLD analysis project Ga0194038, IMG submission 148630) | Anoxic zone freshwater microbial communities from boreal shield lake in IISD Experimental Lakes Area, Ontario, Canada - Jun2016-L227-6m | ecosystem: Environmental > Aquatic > Freshwater >... | reverse complement strand
GCTTAATCCACCCCCAATCTACGTTCATAAAATACAGTATTTTTATTTTCTTAGCCATAATTCAAACCATGGTTTCTGAGGGTGCAATTAAAAAAAATAGCTTTTTAAGGCGCCAATAATCCTCGCTGATGCATTCCCATCCCCATAAGGAGACACCCCCTTTGCCATATTTCTGTAAGCATTCTTGTCATCTAGAAGCAGCTGAACATTCTTAACAATGTTATTTTTTTCCGTCCCCACTAGCTTGACCACTCCCTCCAAAATTGCCTCCGGCCTTTCTGTTTCATTACGCATAACAAGAACAGGCTTTCCAAGGGCGGGCGCTTCCTCCTGAACTCCGCCTGAATCCGTCAAAATCAAATATGCCTTTTTCATCGCAGCAACAAATGGCAGATACTCCAGAGGCTCACATAGATATATTCTTGAAATTCCATCTAAATGTTTATAAACGATCGACTTGATATTGGGGTTAGGGTGCACTGGAAATATGATTTGTATATCCTCATTACGATCAATAATTATTTTTATAGCCTCGCAGATATCCTCTAGAGAATCACCATAATTTTCGCGGCGATGAGCGGTCACTAGTATTAACCTCTTGCTTGAATCAAGAGCTATTTCTTCTTCCCCACAAGAATCAACCACACTAAGCAACGCATCAATTACCGTATTTCCTGTAACGGTTATATTCTTATCTGGGACGCCTTCTTTTATTAAATTCTCTCGTGATGATTGCGTTGGAGCAAAATGCCAAGTAGCAATTTTTCCGGCGATTATCCTGTTGAGCTCTTCCGGAAATGGGTTATTTAGATCCCAAGTTCTTAGACCGGCCTCAATATGACCAAATGGAATTTTTTGATAAAAAGAGGCAATTGCTGCGGACATTACTGTTGTTGTATCCCCTTGAGCCAGAATGGCATCTGGTTTTTCGCTACTGAAGATTGCATCAAACCCCGAAAATAAACGTGAAGTTAACATGGTTAAAGACTGATTTGGTTGCATTAAATTCATATCCAAGTCAGGCTTGATCCCAAAAACTTCCATAACCTGATCCAGCATATCTCTATGTTGGGCAGTAACGAGAATTCTTACTGAAAAAGCTATTTCGTGTCGTAGAGCATTAATCACGGGGGCCATTTTTATAGCTTCTGGTCTAGTACCCACTATGCACAATATCTTCTTCACTTACAGACGTCCTTATTAAAATTTATTACCAACAGCTTGGCAATACGATCCGCATTTGCCATAATTGTTAATGTATGAGATTTTTCAGGCAATGAGGATAGCGATGCCCCATCTATTACATGTACATCACTCAGCCCAAATATCTCTCCACTTGATGTAGTTTCGCCAAAACTTGGAGTGGCTTTCATTGGCATGGTGGCCGCATAATGGATATCGCCCCCAGGCCTTCCGTGCTTAAAACTTCCTGGAAGCATCAATGCCCCCAGTTTTAAATATTCTCTTGCTAAGCTTCTCTTGGCAATCTGGAGCAATTGATTTGCTTCATCCCTATAATCCCCCGTAACTATTAGTTGTAAATTTTCATCGAGACCAACTTTTGCATCCATAAGCCTGCCAGGTAAAAAAATATTGCCAACAACGCATGAATTCATAAATGAGCTCAAAAAACCCATGCTATAGCGCCTTCCCAAGGGAATATGGTGTGCAAATTCACATAGGGGCAATGTACTTGTTGAGAATGTAGAGCCAAAGCCAAAAACATCACCCGGCAACCGAAGCGAATAAGATAGCTGACCCAATGCAAAACCTGAACTACTCTTCCGGCCCAAAAATTTAGGTAACCAGAGCATATATGCTGCAGTTGGATTTGATAATAATTTTGTTGACCTTAAATAACCTATAGAGCGGAATGCAATAGCCGTAGAAGCTAGGGTACCAGCTGCTAATAGTATTTTTTTAGAGGTAATGCAAGCAGCGCTCTTGGTGAATTTATTATGGCCACGAATACTGACAGCATCTGACTCTCTAACAATGTGATCGACTATCAGACCGGGCTGATATTTAAAGTTTCGATATTTACTCAAAACCGCAAGCTCATCAGAAGAGGAATATAGAGACTTTCTTCCACAGCCCCATAAACAATTCCCACATAAGTTGCAAGATTTCCTATTAAATTCATCCCTACTGAGAGCGGCCACGCGAGAGCGGCCCAACCTAAAATATTGATTTGACTTATATGAATCATGCTCATATTTATCGAGTAGATATGAGTGCATTTCATCAATCTGTATAGAAGGTAAAGCATATTTATCTAAGCCAAAATAACTAGATAAATCGTCTGGGGAGTTGCCGCTGATTCCAATTCGCCTACTAACGCTCTCATATGATGGTTCAATTTCTGAGAAATTGAATGGAAAATCAATTAATTCATCTTGAGAATATTTGGCAACACCACAACCCCACGCATTTGATAGCCCTCCTACTGCCATTGATCCAATCGCTATGAAATCATTTGCCTGGATATTATTGGATTTCAAAAAGCCATCAAATACGTACTCATGAAATGGGACTCGAAATTTTGGAGATATAGCCTCCCGTTGCAGGAGCGAGTAAAAATTATTCCCTATAAAATTGCTCCTTTGGCCCAAATCCCGAAGACGAGTCTCACTAAATCCTGAGTTTATGGGTGGCATAGTTGGAGCTACTCCGCCATCCACCATTAGCACATTAATTCCAGCCTCTAACAATGGGAATGCAGCCGAAACACCTGCCGGACCACTTCCCACAATGATGCAATCAAAAGTAGGAGATTTCATTCTTTCACAACGCCCTGAGGGATTAATGTTGGAAATGGATATAAAACCAGTCCCAGAAGCCTCCAAATGCACCCTAGAAACAAGAAAGTAACAATGCTAAAGAACGCAGTAAGTGCGCCCAAAGAAAACTTGGGCGCAAGAAATGTATTGGCCCCAGGGACACTAAACTCTGCGAAAGCAGTCGCTGCATCCAACCTCCAATTAAATTCATCCTCAACTGTAGGGTCTGAAAATCTACCATTTTCGATTAATGAAACTAACACTGGAAATCGAACTATGATTTTTGGTAAATTAAGGGGCTTTCCATTTCTCAAAGAGAATATGGCACGAGTGTAGGCCCTTAAAACGCCCCCCTTAGGAGTGGTCCGACCTATGTAAAATATGAGTGCATACCCCTCCAGTAAAACAAGTCTCCTATCAATACTTCCAGAACGGCTCATTCCAGAAAATAATGGGCGAAGCTGAATATCCAGTTCCTTTAAATCCATTTCCGTCTGCATTAGCGGCAAAGTAAAAAGGGACTGGAGGCGCTCAAGCCCAAATATTTTTTGTGTGAAAGCATTTGCAATTCTATGAGCGAGCTTTAACAATACAACCGGAATTGGGAAAAATAATCTAAGGGCACGAACTCTCGTTTTAGCTATTTGATTCAAAAAATCTGCAAACCTAATTGGGTTTGGATCTGCTAATTGGAAAATTTTAGAAGAAATATTTTTTGATTTAGAAATCCTAATTAAGCACTCTACTAAATCATCAATATGTATTGGTTGTATTAGCGGTTGAGGAATGAAGATTGGTAGAAAACTACTATTTTTAACAAATTTAATTAAGGTGCCAAATAATCCGCCAGCAATTCCTCCGTAGACTTGGCCTGGCCTAACGACAGTTCCTCCAAATGCCAATACATTTTGCTCAATTTTCCATTTAACGCGACCATATGATTTTGGAGCATTCATACTGGCGGTTTGACTTGATATAAAAATTAGTCTTGCTTTGCGCTCAGCGCATTGAGAAATAAGAACATTTGCTGACAACCTCTCCAACTCGGCAGACTCATTATTAGAGGTGGTAATTGCCGCTAGATGGAAGATGACATCCGCATCATGAGGTATTAAAATTTTTTCTGGCGCTGTTAAATCAAAATACACCCAAGAAATATCGATATTTTTTGGTTTTTCACGTGTCGCCGAAATAACCTCACACCCATTTAATAATAACTTTTGAACTAAACGTGAGCCGATATAACCCGAAGCACCAGTGACAATCACTTTCATGATGAAGCACTTGTCAAGTAAACACCAACAACAATAAATGCAATACCCAGAAAATATCTTAAGGTAAATGATTCATTAAAAAAAACTATACCGGCAATGGGAACAAAGACAAATCCCAATGCAAACAAAGGATATGCTTTAGAAATATCATTAAAACGAAGAGCCCAAATCCATAATCCAGTTGAGCCCAGATACAGAAGGCCTGCAAAAGTAAGTAAGCCTAAAACCGATATATCAAAAAGAGAGCCAACCCTGTTGAAATTGATTGCAACCTGTTTAAATAGAAGCTGGCCAGTCATCATGATCAACACGCAAACCAGCACTACCCATAAACCCATTTTTGTCATTAAATTATCAATTCACTTCTTTATATTGCAAATGTAAAACAGATTGAGGTCTGGATATGGAAGTCGCGCCGGATACCAAGATTCGCTTATATTTTCGAAATGGTATTGAATAAACACCACTAAGTTATAAATTGAATTAATATGCTCAGCAGACTGAAGATAGTCATATTCAATGCCAAGCTTGATTGCATTTCTACGTGGGCCTAACATACGTCCAAAGCGCCATAAAAAACCAGGGTCACATGGCAATACTATGGAAATAGTCCCCCCAGGCTTTACAACACGATTCCACTCGCCTAAGACTGCAACTGGATTTGGCAAATGCTCAAGTACATGGGTTGCAATTAGCCTATCAAAAGCATTGTCGGGAAATTGTAATGAGGTTGCATCCTGTTTTTGCAATACCAAAGAATGGTCTAATATTTTCTTCTTATATTTTTCTTCTGCAATCTTCAACATAGCATCATTGCCATCCGTCATAACATACTCGCCATATCCATGCTTAACAAATGGAAGGTGATGCCCAGATCCTGCGCCCACCTCAAGAACCCGATCAAAATATAGATCTTTATTAAATGGTTTTTCAAGAAGCCCGTGACTTTTCTGCAAAAAAGAGCCGGCTAAAGTAGCATTGGCATTATTTGTGTCATAACTCTGTATGTAACTTGATTCGTACGAGGGTGCATTTCGCATTTAAATATCCTGGGTTTTATTTACTTTAATTTTTGAATCACTACAATATGATGCAATGCCAACCATCGATTAAATGGTGAAATGATTTTCTCAGTAATATTAATAAACGGTATAAAACGATCGGGAAGAAGCTGTTTAAAATTTAATCCGCCAGAAATTAAATATTTTAAATAATTTCCCAATAGGCTATGATTTACTATTTTTAGGTTAGGGTATTTTCTACTAAATTCATCTTTATCCCTTATGAAAACAATGTAACTTAGAGCTTGATTAGCCCCGTTCATTGGTCCTGTTATAGGAGTCTTCCAACTTGAGTATGCCTTATCAAATCCTTCGGAAGAAAATAACCTCTTATACAAAAAAGATGCGGCGGGTCCATAATATGGTTCCAAGAGAATAATCCCACCACCCGGACTAAGTACGCGTTCCGCCTCAGAAAAAAATAAATCTGGATCGGGGAAGTGGTGAAAGCAATTCTGCCCATATAACACTCTTACAGAATTGTCAGCAAAATTCATAGACTCAGCATTAATAACCCGATCTAGATTGGGAGCCATAACAATATCGGTTGCCAATACCTCCGGATACGAAATACGCATTGGAGAGATGCCGGCGCCTAACTCAACCTCAATCCCAGAACCATTCAGATAGAAGATATCTAATTTTTTAAAAATACGGTGGAACTCTGAAAAGACAAGTTGCAACATCTTTTTGCCTTCAAGCATCTGCTGGTGCAATTCGAATCGACTCAGACCATCTACATCTAAGTTATTTAGTAGAGGATGTCTTAAAAAGCTGAGAATTTTTTTCATACTTGGTCAACTATTTTCATCGGAATATTTTGCAAATCCCTCTGTCTTGGTCTTCTGGGGATTGATGCTATATCAGCGCCTAGAAATGCCAGGATTAATTGAATACCCATCAGAATCGGGAGAGCTGCCAACATAACAGTACCCGCCGGGGTGTTGATACCCTCCCTAGCAGAGTATATCCACTCCATAAGCCCAAAAATGACGCCGATAATGAGTAGCAGCAACCCAATAGGCAATTCAATTGATGCCAATGATAAATCACGAAGATAGTAATTATAAAAAATTCGCTTAACAAAATTACGTGCATGCTTATACATAAACTCACCAATAATTTTTTTAATGCTTAAATTACTTTCGGCACCATCATATTTAGCATCCATTGGTATATCTACGACAACCGCCTTTATTACATTTAATCTAAATAGCATGTCAGTTTCGAAAAAGTATCTTTTACTAATCTTGTGAAACGGTAAGTTTTTAGCTACGCCGGCATGGATTGCAGTAAAACCATTTGTTGGATCGAAAATATCCCAATAACCCGAGGAAATTTTTGTCATAAAAGACAAAATTGCATTACCAAATATCCGAGTCTTTGGCATGACGCCAATTTGATCTAGATTAAAGAAACGATTTCCCTTGCAGTAATCAGCCTCCCCACGAGCAATCGGATCAATAAATAATGGGAGCAAAAGAGGATCCATCTGACCATCGCCATCAATCTTGACAATCACCTGCGCACCATCCTCAATTGCGCTTAAGTAACCCGCCAAAACTGCACCACCGACACCTAAATTTTTCTCATTAAAAATCACCCTTACGCGAGTATCCGTGTTGACTGAAAGAACATATTTTCCCGAAAACTCAGGACAAGCATCATCAACAACATATATGCGCCAAACAGAATCTCCAATTGCCTTTAAAAGGGTATGTATATGATTTTTAACCTTATAGCATGGAATAACTACCGCAATACGATTTTTCATAATTATTATCTACGCAAAGAATTGCCACTAAATTCTATCGGAATAGTAGTGTTGCCCACTATATATACTACCCCGCTAATGGCTCCCTTGGGGGCCGTAACAGTCATGCTATATTCAGCCCAATCTTGGGTACAGTCAAATATCTTAATGCTTGCATCTATAAACTTACCCCCTGAGTCTAACCAGTTTATCTGAATCCTACCCTTAGTTTCCAGATTATTAAAGCACCGAGCAGTAACAGTATTCATATATTTTTGACCCGGTAAGATCTGCACAACCTGGGTTGTTGGTGATTCCAGGCTTGAGAGTATTACCCTAGTTTTAGAATTATATTTTGCTGCTTCAGATAAATTCCAGCCAGTCGTTTCTAAAAACTTAGGGTTAAGTAGTAGCTCATATTTAAATCGGAACTCATCCCTAATTTTACGAATATTAATACTACCAATATTTAAAATACTTTCGCTTATCTCTTCAATAAGAAATTGTTTTTTTATTCCTTCACCACAACACCCAGAACCACTCCAACCCGACTCAAGAATGATGTATTCAACTTTCCTAGCCAATAGCGCGTTGGCAAGTTGCTGCCCCGTCTCTGCTTGAGAAATCTCAGCCTGAAATTTACCGTTATACCAATTTGGATATAAAGCATCAGCAGCAAGCCCAGCAGCCAATGGATTTCCAAAAACTGCCACGGGGTTCCCACCAACATTCAACTCATTTATTACTTTGACTGCCTTACGGATCGGTAGGCGAGAGAGGATAAAGCGATCTTCGTTGGAACTATCGACTACAGATTTCAATGAAAAATCTCTATAAAAAGCTCCGGATGTTAAAAATGCTAAGTTGAGGCAAATCGTAACTATTAATGATAATAATAAATATGTCCGAATTTTTTTTGAAAGAAGATCGGCATGGTCAACAGCTAGGCCAATGGCGATTGCAAATATAGCCCAAGCTACAAAGGCATACCTTAAGTAACTTACTGAGTAAAAAATTGACGCAATAATAAGAAGGCTCATCAAGAGAACAGTCAGCCCTTTTTTATCTCTTGCATACCCCAGGAAAATTAAAACAGGCAGGCAAAGAGTGAGCCATTGGAATCCAGAGGCACCAGGAGTTGCCTCAAAATATTTTCCAGATTGAAATGCTAATCTGTAGAATGTATCGAAATATAAACCCCTTCCAAAAAAAGCGACTAGGCTATCAAAACTTACTGAAGGATAAAAGGGAGATTTAAAAATATCATTAAAAAATGGAAATAATGGATTTCCTGTTAATAAATAGGAATTAAGATAAGGGATGCACCCAACGGCCATAAATATTAATAGGCCTAATAGAATATTTTTTGCAAATTTGTATTTAAGCCAACTCTTATAACTAATCAATAATATAGCCAATAAAATTGGTAGGATGCTAAGTGTTATTGCCTTAGAGGCTAGTGCAAACCCCAATAATAGTCCTGCAAATCTTATGGCGCTACCTACCTTACCCTCATCAAATGTAACTTGCAATATTAGATATATTCCAGCCAATAAAAAAGCCGACCATACTGGCTCAATGAATAATGTACTTCCAACAGCAAAAGTCAAAGGCGTTGATAGATACAAAAGAATGGCCCACTTAGCACTATTTTTGGTGCCACCAGCCCACAAGCAAATCGATTTAATTAGAAATGCGATGAGAATAATAAATCCGAAGTTTAGCAATCTGGAGCAGATCTCTCCGCCGAGCATATAACCCCAGGAAAAAATCCAGTCTGCCAGCATTGGCATTACTGCCCACACATATGTCTGCACATCATAATTCCACTTGTGATTAAAAAATAAATTCACTGGAATAAATAAGTGCATTGCAAGAGCATCGAATCCAAGCTCTGGCATCAATGCAACAACAAAATATATAGAAGCTATTGATGCAGTTGCTATATCTAAAATATTTATCTTTTTGCAGTGCCCCTTTGAATAGCTGTAAAGTTTTTTATATTCGTCAAATATTTTTCGATGCCAAATAATACATGGTGTTGCTGTGATAACTATATATAAACTGGGATAATTAATAGGGAAATGCGCCAATAATCCAATGCAAGTGGAATAAATTCCAAACCCTGTTAGCATCGGGAATACTGGATCACGATTAAATTCTTCAAGTTTCAAAATATGTAAAATACTTTTACCAAGAAGAAGAGATGCCGTAAAGATCCAGAGCACGCAAAAGAGAGGCCATGCATCGACTGAAATAACAGCGATAATAGCCATGAGTGCCATCCATATAACATACGGATTTTTCATCCCTCTTCGAGATGCAAAATAAATTAAAACGGCGCTTCCGAAGAGAAAACATAGAAATTGAGTTAGTGCCCAGCCACCTGACCACGGTAGAGAGGTTGGCCACGAGAGATGGACTAAACCCCAACCCGTGAGAGCCAGCCCAAACGATATAGCAATTATTAAAAATAATGAAACTAGTCTGATCATTGGATTCTTAAGATAATTTCCTGAGCTCTCGCATCCCAGGTGTTGGATAGGGCGACTGCTTTTTGCTTATACTCAATATCTTCAAGTGGTTTTTTAATGGCTTGCGCTACGCACTCAATAAACTCGTTATGGTTATGACCAATCATAACTGTTGCATATTTTCTGCATTCATCGATATCCACTGAGACTACTGGCTTTCCTGCCGCAAAATACTCGAAAAGTTTTACAGGCGAAATTGAATTTGTAATATTGTTTTTTAAAAATGGGATTAAACAAATGTTAAATCTCTTAAGATATGGCACTAAATCTACTTGATCCATTGGGCCTAATATTAAAAAATTAGAGGCCATCTTCAGAAGAGATTCAACTTGACCACGAACATTATTAGAGATAGGACCTATCAAGATAATGGTAGTCGTCGGAAATGCTTTTCCGAGCTTTGTGAGTAAGTCAAAATCCATCCACTCTGCTATTGCACCAAAGTATCCAAGGACGGTTCTTTCATTAGGAATACTTAAATCTCCCGGAATTTGATTACATTCCTCAATCTCTCTTATGAAAGTTTTTGATACTGCGTTATTTACTAAAAGAGTTCTGCCCATCACATGTATTGGCAGTTCGTGCATTAGTCGCGAAGCTGAAACTGTGATCAGATCTGCTTTTCTTAATGCCTCCTGATGATTCTCATAGATTTCCTGCTCTGGCAAATCAAGTAAAGACAAATCATCCATATAGTCATAAATTACATACGAGCAAGGCAAGCTATCTATATGTTTTATATTATTTGCCCACAGACAATAAAATGTGATCTGCTCGGCATCAAAAGCTCTTGAGAGAAAAGATGAATATTCTTCATTCAACAAATAAAGGGTATTTGTAATTTTTTCTATCATGTGAACATTATCTGATTGCCTATTGAGAGTTCCATACACAACAAAGTAGCCCGCCTCCGAAATTGCTTGCGCTAACTGTTGCGGTCTTTGTCTCATATACGAATAGTCTATGGTTGCTGGGAAGAAAAAAACCTTCTTTCTATTCGCTGCTAACCTAAGCTCCTGCATGCCATCCAGAATGCTTTGCTGCCCTTTCACCTCAAGATTAATACCTAATCTACGCAATAGCCCATTAGAGATTATGCGAGCATATCTCAATCTCTCTCTATTTGTTCCGTGAATAACATTGCGTGAAAAATTGAAGCGGCGGGTCGACCACTTGGCTCTCTTGGCAATTGCACTCCCATCAAAATTTTTAGTTAACTTTTGGCCATCTAGCTCTGACCTGCGTACCTGAACTAATAGGTGATTTAAGTTTTTACTTCTTACCAATATTCTTTCAATTGATGGATTTATATCCAGATTTTTATTTGCATACGCTCTTAAGTTTCGCTCAAAACATTCTAGGTAAGAAAAAGCAATGTCAGTTAAAGCCCAAGCCTGCTGATGTTTCTGATAAAAATACTGTCTATTTTTCTCAAATAGCTGACGATAATTTTCGACGGCTAGCTTACCGAATGAAACGCTGCCCTTATGAAATATGAAGCAATCCTCGGCTACCGCAAGCGTAAAGCCCGCTTTTTTAGCGCGGATACAATAGTCGTCATCCTCAAACATCCCGATGCCAAATTTTTCATCTAATACGCCAATCTTTTCTACAACTGAGCGACGAATCGCCACACAAAAAAATCCCAGCTTTTCCGTTTCAAACCAAACTCCGGATTGTCGCTTGATGTATTCACCTGAAATCGCCTCATAATTTTTTTCATTAAGTCTATCTAACTCAATGCGCTGCTCATTTCCAGCAGAATTTGTTACAGGGCCAATGAGGCCAATCTTGGGATGATTGTGAAATAAGAAGAGGAGCTTATCTAACCAACCAGTTGGGACTAGAGTATCGTTATTGAGCAAAATAATGTACTCACCATTGGCAAGTGCAATGCCATCATTATTCCCACCAGCATACCCCTTATTTACATCGTTTAGTTGAATTTTGACATTGGTATGCTGCCTTGCAAACTCCTTTAAATACTCTGGCGTTCCATCACTAGATGCGTTATCTACAATAATTAACTCATACTCGCCAGCTGGCGTATTTTTAACAATGCTCTCAAGACAAGGACGTGTTGTTTCCTCTAATGAGTTATAGCAAAGGACGATGATGCTGGTGCGCATGAAGGGATTAGATTCCATACTTAATCGCAAACCTCAGAAGAGGATAAAATCTAGACTCTTTGATTGAACTTAATTCATCGGATATCCTTGCATTTTCAGCTCTTAAACCTGCAGCCCAATCAGAAATCTCCATTAAATGCTTCTGTTTCTGCGCAAGCTCTAATGACAGCAATGAAACATCACCAATAGTTGTCAGTTGTAGCTCAATTTGCTTAACTTGCTCAATTGCGTTTTCGATATTTGTTAGGCGTGCCAATACTCTACTAGTCAAACTATCTACTTCATCAATATTATTTAAAACCATTAGATCGCTCTTTAGGCACAACCAACTACGCATAGCGATATCTGCAAAAAGCCAAGCCTGCTGATGTTTCTGATAAAAATACTGTCTATTTTTCTCAAATAGCTGACGATAATTTTCGACGGCTAGCTTACCGAATGAAACGCTACCCTTATGAAATACGAAGCAATCCTCGGCTACCGCAAGGGTAAAGTCTGCCTTTTTAGCGCGGACACAGTAGTCGTCATCCTCAAACATCCCGATGCCAAATTTTTCATCTAATACCCCAATTTTTTCTACAACTGAGCGACGAATTGCTACACAAAAAAATCCCAGCTTCTCAGTTTCAAACCAAACTCCAGCTTGTCGCTTTATGTATTCGCCCGAAATTGCTTCATAATTCTTTTCATTAAGTCTATCTAACTCAATGCGCTGCTCATTTCCAGCAGAATTTGTTACAGGACCAATGAGGCCTATTTTGGGATGATTATGAAATAAGTAGAGGAGTTTATCTAACCAACCAGCTGGGACTAGGGTATCGTTATTGAGCAAAACAATGTACTCACCACTGGCAAGTGCTATGCCATCATTATTCCCGCCAGCATACCCCTTATTGACATTGTTTAGTTGAAGTTGAACGTTGGTATGCTGCCTTACAAACTCTTGTAAATACTCTGGCGTTCTATCGCTGGATGCATTATCAACAATAATCAACTCATACTCGCCAGCTGGCGTATTTTTAACAATACTCTCAAGACAAGGGCGTGTTGTTTCCTCTAATGAGTTATAGCAAAGGACGATGATGCTGGTGCGCATGGGTCGTGGGAATTTAAGTCGTAATGAGAAGTGAACCAATATACAGCGATGATCCACTAATACGATCGTAAAGATTGATAGACCTAGCGCCCTCATGACTTAAGACTTCACTTGGAATAATTGCAGTAATTACAGTTCCATCTCTTACGATCTGGTCCACAATAATTCCATCAAAGTGCAATTCCAGTCCAGCTGACACAAGCCCATTGGATATCTTGATCCAAAGGGCAGATCGCCCATCAGGCTGGCAGTTAACATTGAATCCCTTAGCAAGCGACCTTGGGCCCCAATCTTCCACTGTAATGCCGACACCGGCCTTGCGCGCAATTATTGGCAAAGACCATAACTTAGGCCAAAAGATACCAAATTCAAAGTAAGGATCTTTTACAATCTCCACTTGCGTGAATCCAGATGCCTCCAACTCTTTTAGCAAGCCCGCTTCAGCGAATACCCTCATTTCAATGGTCTCGCCTTCACCACCATGAAACACAAGATCTGAAAATTCTTGAATTTGTCCATTTATAGTTTTATTTATTAAAACTCGTCCGCCATTTTTATCGATAATTTTAAAATCGTTAAGATCTGGAAAATGTTCAACAGTATCATCATCCAAGCTATATGGAACACTAAAAACAAACACTCCTCCTGGCTTTAATAACTTACTTGCATTTTCAAATGCAATCGAAACAGGAGGCGCTACATGCTCAAAAACATCAGTAGATATTAAAAAATCCAAGGATGAGTAATCTTCAGGAATAACATTAGTTATATCAAGTCTTGGCTCCTTGTGATAATACGTATTCGTGTACCCGAGCCTGCAAGATAACGGGTGTGCGTAACCCTCCCAATCGCTCATCCCTTTGCCGATCAAACCCAAATTGTGAGGAAATTCGGCAATTGGAATTGGTTTATTAAATAATGCGATCGAAAGAGCATGCATCATTCCTCTCATCCTCACCGTTGATCCACAAATATCACAAGATGGAGATTCTCTGGAAAGGGCTCTAGCTAATTTCCGACATGAGCTACCGCAAATATTACATATAAAAATTAATGTCCCGGGATCTTGATTTATTGATTTAGTAGTTAATGATAAAAGTTTACTTAAGAAATTCATGCGCCAGATTCCCCATTATATTTAAACCAAAAACTGCCACCCCCAGAGGCCGCTCGCCCCCTCATAAATTCATCCAGGGCATTAGAGTGGTTTTCTTTATGATATGTACTTCCAAATAAGATTTCTACCTTTGGGTTATCAATTAGAAATGCCAATAAAAGATATTGCTCCGTCCAATATATATGTAAATCAGTCGCCCATGATTTTGGTGGGGCAAAAGGGAGAAATACGTCATGGACATGAATAAAAATATCTTTTTTGATGCTAGGAAGCAGATCTAAATATATCTTAAGGCAGTCACTGCCAGTCTTAACAGTATGCGTTGAGTCTATAAATAGAAAATCACCGTTATCTAATAATTTGGTAACTTCACTAGAGGGTATGTCTTGTATTTTATTTTTTATTATGTCTACATTCAATAACCCAAGAAAATCTCGTGGGAAAGGCTCAATGCACGTTACCGATCCTAAACAGTTTTTATTAATAGCATCAATCGCAATTAAAGTGGAAAACCCACTTCCTACTTCAACAATTTTGCTAGGCTTATACGCCCGAATAAAGGCATAGTATGCCATTGCATCGCTAAATGAAAACTGGGAATTTCCCCAAAAAAATTCCTTACAATTGGACTCAGACCCTTGATGAGGGGGGTCAAACTCATCGGAGTATTTCTTGAGCCCACTCAATATTTTAAGCATTCTTTGCTCATCAAATAAACCAGAAATATCATAACAATTTCCATCATCACGATACTCAAACGATTCCTCTACTTCTTTTATGGAGGGGATATTAGAGTAAAAATTGCTGGGGATGATGCTAAAGCCATATTTCTCTTGTATAAGAGATCTTATCTTTGGATCAGCCCAAATAAGATTATGCATTTCCCCCAAAATAACTTCTGAGCATGGAATTTCTATTTTGTTTTTTTCATCATTTCCAGCATCTACAGATTGATCTAGAGTCATAGTCAGTCCTTTATTTAATTCTTTGATAATTCCAGATGATGCGTATATTTATTTTTTACTTTAGAAAATCATGATTCAGCAATTGGCCCACTCTCATACCCCAAGAATTATCTTTAGCCAATTGTATTCTTCTAGAAATTAATAACTCATCATTTTTTTGGCTTAATGCCCTGTCAATTTGACATAAGAATTCCGCAGGATTTTTAGCCATATAGCAGTCATTGCCATATGGAATCAACTCTGGTAGATTAACTGAAACTACAGGCTTACCTGCACTCAAGTACTCATAGAACTTTACGGGATTTGTGGCCAAAGTCAGCGGAATTAATTTGAAGGGAATGGTACACACATCAAAGTAAGCTAGGTAACCAGGTAATTTTGAGTATGGAATTTCTCCAAGAAAATGCACATTACTCAGCCCTTCAATGCATCTTAATTCTGCTCCAAAAGTGGAACCGATCAAAACAAAATTTATTTCTGGTCGATTGATTGCGCAATAAGAGACTAATTCTGCATCAAACCAACTAGAAATTGCCCCATAATATCCAACTATCGGCGCACCAGATAAATGATCTAGCAAGCCATTGCGCACTGAGTTATTAAAATGCTGAAACTCAGTTCCATTCTTAATCTGTAGCAAATTATTTGTTTGTCCGCCTACCTTCTTGTATAGCAGCTCAGAAGAGGTGATAACTAGATCGGCAGTTTGTATCAAATCATTTTCAACTTTCAATACATCATTTGTAGCCGTATCAAATCCAGCATGATCATCCATGCAATCGAAAATAATTTTTCCACCATATTTTTTCTTGAGCTCCATTGCAACTGGACTCCAACTGGGAAACTGAACCATATAGATTAAAGATGTTGGCTTAGTAATATCTAGAATGTAACTTAATCCCATCAGAACATTATGCAAATTATCGCCACTAATGACATCCGTATAAATATTTATACTATTTGAGCTATTTAGCCAAATTTGATTTACATGTTTATCAAGCTGATTAAATCCGATTTTGGAGCCCGCCTCCTTTTCTCCCCCTAGTCTTTTATTTGCCGGGAGAAGAGAAATCGATAAATATAAAATACTAAATCCACTATCTCGCAGCCCCGAAAGAATGTGCTGCGGTCTTTGCCAGCGAAACTCCCAAGTTATTATTGGAAAGCCAATAATTAATCGGCCATTATTTTTTTGAATTGAACTTTTTACCGCAGCAATAGTTATATGGTGTTGGAGTCTGCAGACATAGTATTTAATTCTCTCTAAAAGCCCCTTCATCTTCCCATAGGTGGAAAAAATTTTTGCTTTTATTCTAGAGATGATCGTTGCATTCCGCTTCTCTAAAAGTTGCAATAGCTCTTGAGCCCAGTCTGATATTTTTACAGCTTCAATATCTTTCTGAATCAAACTTTCCTGCAAAGATTTCGCCCATGAAGAGACTTCTTCCGCTCTTGAGTTTAGAGAAGCCAGGATTTCATTGAGCTCTAGAATTTGATTGTCACGCTCTAGAACTTTCGATCGCATCATACCATTGAGCTCTAGAATTTGATTGTCACGCTCTAGAACTTTGGATCGCATCATTTCATTAAGCTCAAGAATCTCTTTCCTCATTTTTAAAAATCCAGCTAGACTAGAAGAAAGATATTCCTTGTTAAACCTCTTTATTAGATTATCGTAAAGCTCATTTGCATGATGCCTATTGTCTCCCTCACCTAAATTTATTTTATTAACCAATGGCGCTCGTGATGCGATAATGAACTCTCGATAATGTGGTTTCTGAAAGTCGTATTGATATAAGGTTTTATTAAATTCCTCACTAATCTGCAGGCAAAATTCCTTCATCTCAGGAATATCCCAGACGCAAATCATAGAACCAAGCAACTCTCGCAGCCAAGAAGCATGACCATGTCCAATTGTCTGGCAATTCCAACCAAGCCCTTCTAGCTGTGAAACAGTTTCACTTAAATTTGGTAGCCCAAATTGAGCATGCTCATCTAGCCAGGAGTAATCGACACCAAACACTGATTGATATCCATGATTTATAGCCTGATCAGTCTTATGTGCATCAGTTGTATCTGAGGTAGGGAACCCAAGGACTAGATTACTATTACTTAGGGAGGAAATTTTCCCTAGGAAGTCAGCCCTAAAAGATGCAGGAATGTGCTCAAGGACATCTACAGCCACTACACAATCAAAGGTGCGCCCATCTAATTGAGTAGAATTTATATCCCCGGAAATTCTACTTAGTCCATCAGGATTTTCAATTAATGGATCAAGAAATGAAATATTCCGATGAGATAAAAAATTTTTAAGAAGGCATTCTGGCCCACTGCCAACATCTAGTATGGAAAAATTTTCTATGCTAGAAACTTGCTCAACTATTTCAGCGCATGCCCTATACCTACTATATTGATCGAATAACATATCTATGAACAGCAATGGTATAGAGCTCTAGGCAGATGATTATCGCCATACCTAGAGTTATCATCTGGAAAATCTCCGACCCATTCTGGGGACCCAAAATATGAATTAAAGATGATCGGTAAATTTTGGACTAATTCTTTATCAATTGCAATTTGAGCATGATCTGGAAGATTGCAGGAATAAAATTGATCTGCCCTATCTAAAATCCAAGAGCAGTATCTATGAACCTGATCTGCGGTCATTTCCTGTAAAGATTGCTGACTAATCGCTAGGTCAAAATGCAAATCATCAAAATACTCCAATCTTGACTGAGGAACTATATATATATGCCCACCCTTAACTTCTGTAGGCGACAAAGGTGCATCTATCAAATGCACCCTTTCTAACCCAAAACTATTTTGCAGATAGGTTGCAGAAAAAAAGATGGTCTCCTCGAGATCGCAAATAAAATAGCTTGACTTAGGCGCATTCAGAATAGTCATGCGAGCTAATCCACCATAACCACCCCCAATTTCAAGGACATACTTTGAATTTGTGCGATCCAAAGACCCAGAGTTAAATAGGTCTGCAGTCAATCCCATATACCTGAGTAGATCGTGACTAATTTTTCCGAATTCAGTATCAATTCCTATACCATCGGGGCCCTCCTCAACAGACTGAAGTTGACCTAACTTAATAAAATATTTATACCCATCTTGAAGAAGTATTCTATACGCCTCATTTGCAAAATAATAAGTGAGATAAATATCACTAGTTAGGTGAAAGGTATGAAAACGGATTCGGGCCAACTCCTCTAGACTCAGATCGTAAACATACTTAAAATTCTTTGAAAAATCACTCCAATAGACTGAAGGAACACTTTGTTTATTAATTGAATGTCTTCTATTCAAAGCATTTAATATAAATTTTTGGATGTCAACGGTCATATAAATTTTATATCGATTTAAAGCAATTGAGTTTTTGGTGTAGAGAAATAATTCAAATCATGGAAAAACTGAGTATGGTCACTTCCAATCATTTGACTTATTTGATTGAGCGCTAACTGCGTCATTACAAGAGGTGAAATTGTTGGCATAATTGGCGTGCCAATATACAAATTATGTTTTTTACTCTTCAAATCATACTTAATGCATGTAGGAACATATGGAACATTAGATAAACATGCCAATTTAGCTGGGCCAATTTGAAAATAATAAGTCTTATCCTGAAATATTAGAGGGTATTCTTCCCTATCTCTACCGGCCTCCCTTACATCAATCATAGCCCATAAAATAGATTGAGGATTATTAAGAAAGGATACTATTTTGTTTTTTTCGACCCTCCCTGCATAAAAAAATTTCTCCTTCTGAGCCACCTCTATTCTTCTATGCACTCCACGCCAGAAATCTGCATCTTTTTTTTCTAATATCAATAAATTTGAATGTGTAACTATCCCCGTACTTATAAGATTCATTTGCGAAGCCAATGCTGGGCCCGTCAAAAAAAAGCTGCCATAGTGTAAGCATGTCAAAACTATGCCATTACCCTTTAATAACTTAGAAACATTTTCTGGGTTATGGATATTTACTCTATTATTCGCATATTTTTCAGTATAGCGATATGTTTCACTCTTCATAAAATTTACGAAATTTTCCTGATTATAATTTCGCTTAAGGCGTCTTTCACACAATACTCTATAGCAAGCATCTATCAACATATTACTCTTTAGAATAGGTACTTTTAAAATCTATTAATGAATACATTTCCTTATTTGTAAAAATATCTGTAACAATAACATTCTCTATACGATCAGCCATAATTATTTCATTGCTATTATGGTCCAAATAACCAATTGCTAATGAAATAGAATATGATCCAGAATGTAAATTTGGAACATGAATAATTATTCTAAATGTAATATATTGAGATGATTCAGAAAAATTAAAAATATGTTTTTCTATATAACTATTACTACTGCATATATCTAAACCTTTGGAGTTTCTAAAAAAATACCCGATTGATAACTTTTCATCTTCCAAGGAGTTATTTTTAACTGTGACCCTCAGAGTTAGTGCTGAGTCACCCGAAACTCTCTCCACTGGATTAAACCCAGAATCATAAAGCCCAACTCCAACTATTTCACATTTTTGATTGCCGAGCCTTAGATCAATATTTGGAATTGATTTTTCAATGCCCATTGATAAATCTTGAACCAATTGATTGTGATTTATTTTCGGCACTGTTAAGCTCTTAAAATTTACAATCTCTTGCTTAAATAGGTGGTTTAAATACAAGTCAACCACTTTACCGGGGACTCCAATTTCTTTAATTACCCCAGAATCAATCCAGACCACTTTTGAGCACAAACTTTTTATAGCGCTAGCATCATGGGATACCAAAACTATTGTCTTCCCCTGCCCCTGAAGCTCTTTAAACCTCAACATACAACGATGCACAAAATATGCATCACCTACGGCAAGCGCCTCATCAACAATTAAGATATCAGGGTCAATATTGGCATGTATAGCGAACGCTAAACGCACAAACATCCCACTGGAATAGGTTTTAACTTTCTGATTAATAAAATCACCTATATCAGCAAATTCAACTATAGCACTATATCGCTCATTAATTTCGGCTTTTGATAGCCCCAAGACTGAGGCATTCAGATATACGTTTTCCTTACCGGTAAACTCAGGATTGAAACCAGACCCCAGCTCTAGTAAAGCAGCAATTCTTCCCTTTCGAAATATTTCTCCATTACTAGGGAAAAGCGTTCCACAAATAATTTGAAGCAATGTCGACTTACCAGAACCATTACGACCAATAATTCCGACTGTTTCCCCTTTTTTAATATCAAAGGAAACATTATCTAATGCAGCAAACTCTCGATAATATTTTTTAGGGGTTCCGCCAAATAAACGGGCAACTTTAGGAAAAATAAATTGTTTTAGCCTGTCCCCAGGCTTTTCATATATTTCGTAATGCTTACTTAAATTTTTGACGCTTAGAACTATTTCATCAGAGGACATCGGCGAACCCCTTCCTTGTCTTCTGAAACCAAGCATAGCCGCACCACATAAATATCAGTGTACCTATTATGTATATACCCAATAGATCCCAATTAGGCATTTGTCCCTGAATCAAAACTGCTCTTGCCTGCTCAATAATGAAGCTTAAGGGATTTAGCATCATCCAAGATTGAAATCTTGATGGCAGTGCATCGATTGAATAAAATACGGGGGATAAAAACATCAGGACCGAAGTTAGAATGCCGATAGTCTGGCCCACATCACGCATGTAGACACCAAGTGATGCCAAAATCCAAGATAGCCCCATAATTAAAAAGACAAGCGGGAGAAATATCAAAGGAATTAATATCGCCGTCCAACTAATATAACCATTAAAAATAATCATGCCCCCCATCAATACGAATAAGCTGATCACAGCATGAAATAAAGAGGTGCCGATGCTGATAACTGGCAGTATCTCCAAAGGGAACACGACTTTTTTTACATAATTGACATTCCCTAGAATTAAATTTGGAGCACGATTGATAGCTTCTGAAAAAAGATTGAAGATGATTAATCCAACAAAAAGCGTCAAAGCAAACTGCGCCTTCCCTTCATCACTACCCACCCCCCACTTTGCCTTAAATACCACCGAAAAGACAAAAGTGTAAATAGTCAACATCAATATGGGATTAAAAAAAGACCAAGCCAGACCAAAGAAGGATCCCTTGTACCGCCCTACTACTTCACGCTTTACCATCTGAACAATTAATTGCCAGTTTTTTCTCAAGCTTCTAATCAGCGCTAATAGCGATGTAGGCGGAGTTTGATGGGTGTTCAATAGCTGTGACATGTATTTCTAATTCGTATTTAGCTTTAAATCTTATTGATTAAATTGGCTAGAAATAAGCTAAAAGTACCGCGTCTTGTTTGTCGGTACAAACCACACACCTCCATTAAGCGGAATCGATCTTTAATACCTGCCCCTCTTAATAGCTCAAACATTTTTAAAATTTCTTGATGATTTTTTACTAGCAAGTGGTTAACTAGCTTTAGCGCATAAATATTTTGCGTATTCCATTTCTGGAAGCGCCCTTGCAACAACATCCATACCCGTTCCATCTTTGCAGGAAAAGAGTTATTACCACCCACCAAAGCAAAATCATGTTGACGATAAAGCAACTGCGGCACTTTATCGTAAAAAACTATCCCTTCAACACCTGATATGAGCTGGTATAGCCACCAGTCGTGGGATGGCACATCAACCGCGCCCACTTTCTCAATTAAATTTTTTGAGGCAAGATTAAAGACCATCGTATTGCCACCAGCAATGCTTTGCACCAATGCATTTCGAAAGCTCGGTGGAAATACAAAGAGCGGTGACATACCGCACGGTTTTAGATTCTTGGTAACGTATTTCGTGCGCCCACAATATAAGGAAGGCACATCGACAGATTCATTGGCAATAGTATTTGCCAGCGCAACCTCTAATTTGGCTGGCAACCACACATCATCTTGATCGCAAAATGCATAATAATCGGCTTTAATTTCTGGATCGCAAGCGAGGGATAAAAAATTCTGGCAAAAACCTTTTTGGGAGCCACTTCGAATCGTCAGTTTTCCAGAGGGCCATTTATTTTGATATTGCTGAAGTATTTCAAGGGTTTGGTCGGTAGAGCCATCGTCACTGGCAATTACTATCCAGTTTTGATGGATTTGAGACTCCAGGGAATCAAGCTGCTCAGCCAAAAACCTTGCCCCGTTATATGTACACAACAATATCGCCACCAAAGGGGCATAAGAATTAGGCGCTAAAGAGATATTATTTTCAATAAAATTAGTCACTTACAGTTTTTTCCTTATAAATTGTGACCAATAATTAATAAACAAAATAAGCCCTAAATGATTAATCGTATTTAATTATTATAACGGATTGGGGGGGGGTAAAACACCAAAACCCGCTCAAATCATTCACAACCAAGGGTAAGTGCGCTAAAGCCGTTAGTTAATCGTAAACAATAATTATATTGTATGTAATATATCAGCTTCTCAAACAGGACGCGCTAAATCTTATTATTTGCGTGAACTCATTGAAGGTGGGCTCGATGATCTGGAAGATTTTTATTTAGCTGATGCCACGATAGAACGCGTTCGCAAAGGATCTGAAAAAGTGTTCACTGCCGCCAAGGTGAGAAAAGATCTTGGTCTGGATCATTAATTACACCGAGTCTGCAAGTAAACAACTCAAAAAATTAGACCAGCAAGTTGCGCTACGCATACCGGACTACATGGATCAGCGAGTCGCAACTTTAGATGATCCTCGGTCTCTAGGTAAAAATTTAGTAGGGCCTAAGATGGGTGAATACTGGCGCTATCGAGTGGGCGATATTCGCATCATTTGCGATATTTCCGATAAACAAATGTGTGTCCTCGTGATTGAGATTGACAATCGCCTGGAAGTCTATCGCTAGGTTTTTTGCCTATTAAAACAGGGAGTAGGCTTACTAAACCTGTTAATTTGACCAAACGAATTCTTCTCTTAAAAACTCACTCGGGCGCATAGTCCGGAATCATATTCTTTAAAAAACGTTTGATCCCTTCAATTGAGTCGCTATTAAGGGTTTTTTCAAGCTCTTTTAAGCAGATTTCAATTTTATCCAAAGGCATAAATTCTTCATGCGCCTTCAATATGGAGGGATGGCTAGTAGGCATTGGGCTATTTCCAATTAGGAGCTCTTCATAAAGTTTCTCGGCTGGCCTCAAACCAGTAATCTCAATGGCAATATCACCCTCTGGATTCTCGTCATCTTTAACCTCAAGACCGGACAATTCAATCATGTGGCGGGCTAAATCAGCGATTTTTACAGGTTTCCCCATATCCAATACAAAGACATCGCCCCCCTGTGCCATTGAACCGGCCTGAATTACCAACTGAGCAGCCTCTGGGATGGTCATAAAATAACGCGTCACCTCTAAGTGGGTGAGGGTTAGTGGGCCGCCATTTTGAATTTGTTTACGAAAAAGCGGGACGACCGACCCCGAAGAATCAAGCACATTACCAAAACGCACCATTGAAAATATCGTATCGCCTTCCTGATTAGAGTTTTGCGCTATAGCCTGCAAAATCATTTCAGATAAGCGCTTTGTGGCGCCCATAACATTGGTTGGGCGAACGGCCTTATCAGTACTAATGAGCACGAACCTGGCCACTCTATTCGCCTTAGCAGCCTGCGCAACAACATAGGTTCCAAATACATTATTTTCAATACCTTCGGCAGGATTATCTTCTACTAGAGGCACATGCTTGTAAGCGGCTGCATGAAAAATAATGTAAGGTTGATACTTTTTCATCAACCCATTTACGCGCTGCTCATTACATACTGAACACAGCACGGGAATAATCTTTACGCTTGATGATTCTATTATTTTGCTTTGCAATTCTTGCTCAATTGAATACAAAGCAAATTCATTTTGCTCAAGCAAGATTAAGGCTTCAGGGGATTGTTGCAAAATTTGACGACATAACTCACTACCAATCGACCCGCCTGCACCTGTCACTAGAACTACTTTTCCAGTGATATTTTGACTCAGTAAATCTGTATTTGGAATAATGGGCTCACGGCCCAATAAGTCTTCAATATCGAGCTCTCTTACATCAGAAGCAGTGACCTTGCCTTTTGCCAAATCAGTCACACTGGGCAGTGTTCGTACTGCCAATCTCGATTTAGAAATGAGTTCTAAAATAGTATTACGTCGCTGACGACTTACTGAAGGCAAAGCTAAGAGGACATCGCTCACCGCCAGCGAGCTTGCTAGACTAGGCAACTCGCTTGGGGGATAAATCGCAATTCCATTGAGGACTTGTCCCTGAATATCTTTGGCATCATCTAAAAAACCTACTACTCGCATTTGATGACTATTTCGCAGTGCTGCAGCTAATTGCCTGCCCGCAGATCCTGCCCCGTAAATTAATACCCTTGGAACAGCGCCTATCTTTAATTGATGACGATATGAACTACCCAGCCAATAACTTGCCAGAGCGCGAGTAAAGCCAACGCCAAATAAAAGCAAAATGGGTTGTATAAATCCCAGCGTTCTGGGCACACCCTGAAAACCCATCGTCACAATAATGCAGGCATACGCAAAACCATAAATGAAGCAAGCCTTAGCAACAGTTAATAAAGCTGGCCAGCCTGAATATCTAAAAATGGCTCGATACAGTCCACTGCCGACAAAAATAGGGAGTGCCAGAATTAAGGAGATGGCAACCGCAATGAGTGGCTCACCATTCAGGGGTACCACCACTCCCATACGCAAGTAATAGGCCACCCAAACGGTAAAGATGCATAAGCTAGCGTCTACCCCAAAAACTAAAAGACGCTTAGTCAAGCGAGGCAAACTTAGAATGGGTATTATCAAACCATTAAACACAAATGACCTTGATAAAAAAATTAGTGGGCCACGCCATCAGATTGAATCACCTTTGAGAAGGTAAGCCAAAGTATCCTGATATCAAAAGCAAATGATTGACGTTGAAGATAGTAATAATCAAAGTTTACCTTAGTTGCGATATCTAATTCATCTCGTCCATTGACTTGCGCCCAGCCTGTCAATCCAGGAATTAAACGATCAACCCCCAATTGGGTGCGTAGCTCTATTAAATCATCCTGATTAAACAAGGCAGGGCGTGGGCCAACAAAGCTCATATCCCCTTTTAATATGCTCCAAAGCTGTGGAAGCTCGTCCAAACTGGTTTTTCGAATAAAGCTACCTACTGGCGATAAAAAGGCTTTAGGATTGCTTAGTAAGTGAGTAGCAACAGCTGGAGTATCAATCATCATGCTCCGAAACTTCGGCATCCAAAAGAGCTGATTATTTTTACCCACCCGCTTAGACCAATAAATTGCAGGGCCACGCGAACTAATGCGGACCAGCAAATAGGTTAAGACGATCAATGGTAATAATATGACTGATGCTAATAAGCTGAGTAAAAAATCAAAGGAGCGCTTCATCATGGGCCTGCAGTCTTTTAGTGAACCAAGAGCTGATCGACATAGTCAAGGTAGCTTCTAACGACTTTTTTGCTATCAAAATGTTTTTCAACATTTTTACGAGCATTACAGCCTAGTGTTTTTCGCAAACCGTCATCTGCCAGCACATTGGAAATACAAGCTTCTAATGCCTTTGCATTGCCGCATTCGAATAATAGGCCTGTCTTCTTATCAATCACCGCATCACTAATACCATAAATATTGGAGGCAATAGCGGGCAAGCCCATCGCCGCTGCTTCAATAATCACTACTCCAAATCCTTCACGATGACTGGGTAGGCATAAAATATCAGCCGCCGCTAAATAGGATTCTGGTTCTTTGGTATAGGGTACTTGCCGCACTTTATTAATATTCCTATCAAGATCTAGTTTATGCATTTCGCTTTCTTCATCAGGGCCAACTAAGAGAAGCCATAAATGTTCATTATTTTGTTTGAGTTGACGGTAAGCTGTAATTAATTCATGAATTCCCTTATCAGCCACCAGGCGGCCAATAAAGACTATCACCTTGGCATCAATTGGAATGCCTAACTCCGCTCTCACCTGCTCGCCCTTTTGGGCATTAAATGAGAAGCGCTCTAGATCCACGCCGCCAATCGACCCTGCACCAATTACCTCTATCTTTTGAGGCTTAACCACTTTTTGTTCAATGAGAAAATTTCTCTCTGATTCGCTCACTGCAATTATATTTGTAGCTAAAGTAGCCGTAATCCAATCAAAACTGCGTAAAAGTCTGCGATTAAAGCCCTTTAAGTTTGCCCAAACCTCACCTTGGAAGATGTGAAGACGCCCTGGAATTCCAGCAAATGCGCCAGCCAACATTCCTAATAAGCCTGCTTTAGGTACCACGGTAATCAGTAAATCATATTTTGTTTTACGAAATAAACTCACCAACTTGATTAGGCATCTTAGATCAAAAAATGGTGACATTTTTCTAGCGATAGGAATATCAATAATTGTGATGGGTAAATCTAAAGGCGGTAGGTAATTGTCATTGTTCAAATTGACGATTAAGGTTACATCATGATCTTTTGACAAAGCTATCAAATGAGGCTTGAGAAAAAAATGAATTGTTAAAGGGGTAGCCGCTAACATGCAAATCTTTTTTCTAGGTCCACTCATGCTAGGAGCCCCTTGAGAGTGCGGCGCAAGTATTTAATATATGACCAAGGCAAGGCAATTAAGAGAGTGAAGAAAGAAATTTTATTCTGCTGATATAAATACATCCATGCATGTAACTCTTTTTTTTCATGGGTCCAAAGCTGCCCACTATATCCACCCGCACTAAACTCTGGCCGAAAACTTAAAGCCAAAGGTTGATTTAAAACATATCCAAGCCTACCAGACAGGATAATCTCCAGCCAAAGCAGGTAATCTTCAGTGTATTGACGGTCTTGAAAACGAAAAGGAATATCACTCCTTAACATCACAGTACGAGTGTAAAAGCGATTGGCAATCAGCATTTTCCAGAAAGAGATACTTTCACCAAAAACGGTTTCTGGGAGCGAGCAAGGCTGGTATTCATTAGCCTCAGCTAGTTCAGATAAGTGCCCCAATAAAACCGTTTGTGAGTGACGCTTGATCCAATCCCATGAAATCTGTAACTTTTTTGGGTGCCACGCATCATCTGCATCTAAAAAGGCCAGCCATGGTTCGGTAGCCAATTCCCAGCCTCGATTACGGGCAAGTCCAGGCCCACCATTTACAGGCATAACTTCAACGGAGATATTAGCTAATGGATATTCATTTTGAAGTGCGAATAATTTTTCAATACTGCCATCATTACTAGCATCATCAATCAAAATAATTTGTGATGGCAAAACTGTTTGATTCATGACGGATAGAACTGCACGCTCGATCGTATCAGAAGAGCGAAAGCAGGGAATAATAACAGAAATAGGAATATTTTTATCAGTCATCAAAACATTAAAGACCCTGAATTGTGTTATTTAATTCTTTGGCTTTTTCGCTCACTCTTTTCATAGTATTAACAAACTGCGCCTGCACATTACTCAATTGGTAGCGCATATCAAAGTAAGGAGCTTGACGTTTAGACTTAAGTGCAATCCCAATACTATCAACCATGGATTGCACATCAAGCGGATCGAAATAGCTCGCGTAATCTCCAACCACTTCATGAAAAACTGCCAGATCTGAACAAGCAAGAGGCGTCCCAATGACCCTAGCCTCTATGCAAGCGCGGCCAAAGCCTTCACATAAAGAGGGGTATACAACAGCATCAGTAGATTGATAAGCCAAACGCAATTCCGCTAAAGATAAACGTCCAAGGAATAGGATCTTCCTGGAGACAAGCTCCTCCTCAGAAAATAAATGTTTCCACTTATCATTTAAATTGCCAGTAATACAAAGGGTTACTTTTTCGCCCTTCGCCCATAGAAATCGCATCGCAGCCAGTAGGCGAGGAATATTTTTTCGGTATTCAATTCCGCCGGTATAAAGAAGAGCTTTCGAATCTATCAATTGAGCACTAGATCGCCAAGCTGCTATCTCATCCAAAGATGGTTGAAAATCGAAGAAATCCGCAGACAATGCGTTGGGAACGACGCTGATCTCTTGAGCCGGATAAGAAAAATGATCGATTAAGTTTTGTCGTGTAGCCTCTGATACAGTCAAGATGTGATGAGCCCTAGCAACATTTAATCGCATCATCCAGCGATAGTAGATGCGAATTGCCCAAGGATAAGCATTTGGCACCTCTAGAAAACAGAGGTCATGCACTGTAACCACGGAATAAATATTGCATCCCTTTTTGGGTAGGCGCAGATCATGATATGGCGAAAAAAGTAAGGTTGGATGGAGGTTTTGAATACATCTAGGAAATAACCAGTTGTCATAAAACACATGGCGTAATTGCCTAGGAATCCAAGAACTCCATGAAAGATAGTACTTAGAAATATCAGGATAAATGACGGGTTTAGTTTTCGACCCTTGAGGCGCAATTCCAATAAATTCATCATGAGGACAAGAATTAATCCATGCAGGCAGCACCTCTCCAAGCCAATGAGCAATGCCGCCACTGTAGAGCGCTACATTTTTTAGGTCGAGGGCTACCTTCATTGCGTTAGAAAATAAATCCTCTTATGTCTTTTGCATATCAATAAGCCGGGAATGATTTTTAATAAAATATTGAAATGCTGATTCAGCATTAAAAATATATACCCTATGTATAAATAAAGAGATAATAGTGCGGCTGTTAGAGGAGGCTTTCTTGTATTAAGCACTAGACCCTCTTAACTAACTCAAAACTACCAATCCAGCCGGACTTAATGCCTACTATGCCACGGCTTAGGCAGTAAATGATCCTCCCAATACTATTAATCCAATGCGGCCATCTCTGTTGGCCTGGAAGATAAAAAGTGGTGAACCACTGTAAGCGACATGGTAATTTATAAAAATAGAGGTCTTTTAACTCAAGATGTAAATTCGACTGTACTTGAATTTGCTCGACTTGCGATCCAAACATCATTTTTAAGCCAATAGGATTGTAAGGCTTGATGTGGTCAAAATCGTTATAAAAAGCTTGGGTAAGTAATGGTGTTGAAATAATTAAGCGCCCACCAACTAACAATGTATTTGCATGAGATTCTATAAACTTTTGTAGGGGCTCATACTGAAAATGCTCAATGAGGTGGGACATGATGATGATATCCCATTGCCCCGCCTCGAATGAAAGTGAGGCAGCGTGATCACACTCAAACCCTTTTGAGGTAGCGAGAGAGATCATATCGGGATTGATATCTGCTCCTACTATATTTTTGAAGCCCATATCGCGTAATAATTCTAAATTACGACCCGTACCACAACCCAAATCCAAAACCCTAGCATTGCGGCTGTATTTACTTAATACACGGACCAAGTAATGTTGTTCCTGGTTAAAGCGTAATAATGAACTTAGCATATTTAAATTTAGCTCAATGAATGAAGTGCTATAGGATTATCTAAAAAAACCTTTCACCATATCTATGGTGAAAGGAAAATAAGAACGATTTAATAATATCAAAATCAATGTCAAAGGGGCTATATAGATCGTGAAAGCAATAGCCAAATCAAAACCTAAAATTAATTTGGATGGGTCAATAGGTACATGGGGAGATATCAATACAGCAAGCGACATTAGGACGCCTAATTTTATCAATAGCTTAATACGTCCCAAGCTGAAGAATTGGCGAAGACCTAAATGCCAATAACTTGTAATCATGCAAATTGTTGCCCCTACAAAGTTGGCTATTAACCACTGGCTCATTGCTAAATTAAGATTATGTTGCAAGAGGCTAATTGCTAATAATAAGATTCCTGTGCTGGCCATAGAGATCCCAATCGTGCCAATTCCCAAAAAATTATTTTGAGCATTCAATAAACGGACTACCACTTGACTTAAGCAGGCTGGAACAAGTGCAAATATTAAAAACATTAGGGCTGAGGCAGATATTTCAACAGATTGAAGCCCAAACTCACCTCTGTAAAAAATAAAATAAATAATTGAATATGCGTTATTAAAAACAAAAATAGCGAGCAGTATTAGCGGAAATCCTAAATACACCCACAGTGAATCAAGTACTTTTTCCTGTTGATTGTTTGGATCAGAATGGTTTATAGCCATGAAATAAGGCCATAGTAAATTGCATACTGGTCCAGCAATTAGGCCAATTAGGGTAGTAACCAACATAAAAGCATACTGAAATCCAGAAATAATTCCTGGACCAAAATTTAAGAAAACATATCTTTCAAAAAGCACATGAAGCTGGGCAAATATGTAGACCAAAGTCATGGCAATAAACATATTTTTAATACCGGGCCTAATGAGCGCTTTGGGACTGGCAAGGCGAATAGTAATTCCTGATCGATAGAGAAAAAAGATGCTGGCTAGCATAATTAAAAAATTTGCCGCAGTAAAACTTACCGCTAAAGCTAATTCACCCCACTTGTCTGCGAAAAAAATCAGTAATAAAGTTGTTAAGCAGGGCGCTATAAATCTACAGATCGCTTGTTCAACAGGTAAATTGAGGGAGAGCAGTAAGCCAGCCATCATTTCTACTACCGCTACCAATAAGAGGGCTGGCAAGAGCCAAAGCAAGATTTTTAGTGCCTCCGAGGACTCACTTAGGTAGTGAGGAAGTATCTCGGCATGAAAAACAAAAATAAGCCCAAATAAAACTAGTAGCTCTAGGATTGCGATATAAAAACATAAAGAAACCGAGGCACTAGCTAAACGTATCGCTTCTTCTCTGTGCTTTAGCTCTCGATAAAAAATAGGTGCTACTGAATCCCGCAATGGGAAAGCATAAAACCCCAAAAAATTGATCGCCGATAAAATCAGCCAATAGGAATCTAAATTAGAAGATGTTCCAAAACTATTTGAAATGAGCAACTGATTTGCAAAACCAACTCCAAAGCTTGCAGTAGTAATTAAAAATAGGATTGGTAGTTTTTTAAACATGATCTCGGAATAATGATTAACTCTTTAAAAGCCGCTTTAACCAATCTATTCCATAAATCAAAATCGCGGTTGCAGTAATTACAGATGCAGCCATCCGATAAGTTACAAGGGATGCACGACCGCCCTCTTGAGTCTTCAGATAGATAGCCAAATATTTTAAGGCTGGTGCAAGCAAGCGCATAGATAAGAGGGCTGTAAAAATGTCTAATTTTGATGGTTGTTTTAACTTTGTACAGGACTTTAATATCTTGATCATTTCTATAGCGCGGATATGATAAGTATGTCGTTCAATGACCACCTTACGCGCAGCTCTACCGAGACTTTGAATTCGCTCAGGCTCTTTTAGCAAGCCATCAATAATCTGCAAAAGATTTTCTTCATTTTTATATGAAAGAAAGTGCTCACCCTCGATAAATAAGTCCTCAAGGCCATTTGCTAGAATAGGATCAGTAATTAATACAGCACCAGCCCCCATTGCCTCAAAATAACGCATATTTAAATCGTTATTGACACTCTTATTGAAAACTAATTTACTTTGAGCATAAATTTTTCCCATCTCTTGTGG
>Ga0194038_1000134_pt1 | contig 31207 bp, 18 predicted proteins | sample JunL226m_MetaG_FD_148630 | JGI IMG/M metagenome (GOLD analysis project Ga0194038, IMG submission 148630) | Anoxic zone freshwater microbial communities from boreal shield lake in IISD Experimental Lakes Area, Ontario, Canada - Jun2016-L227-6m | ecosystem: Environmental > Aquatic > Freshwater >... | reverse complement strand
ATCCACATCCGTGGCATCCGACAGGTGACCCGTCATCCAGGCGTTTTCGACGGGCCGGTTCTGGTCGGTTGTGGAACTGGGGATGGCCGCAGTCTTGCTACTGTTGTCGCCACTGCTTTCCACCGTCGGCAGCACGCTCGCGCGTACCGAGTAGTTGGCATCGCTCCAGCTTGCGGGGCTTACTTTGACGAAATAGGTGCCTGCAGCCGCCACCTGCCCGGTCAGCGTCGTCAAGCCCCCCGCCGCCTGTGTTTGTGCCGGGTCAAAAACCAGCGCGGTACTGGCGGCCAGACCACCCGGCAACGATGTGTCCAGCGTCAAGGTCGAACTGCCACTATTGAGCGCCGTGGCGCTGGTCACTGTGTAAATGGTGGTGTCAGCCGACGAGGTGGCAAAGGTGAAGCGACTGCCCACCGGGACAGCCGAGGTCAGTCCGGTAACGGCAAGCGTGGTGCCGGTATTGCTGCTGCCGTCAACCGTCGGTGAACCACTAACCGTAGAAGTCAGGCTGGTGACGTAATCACCGTTACCATCCAACAGCGCCAGGTTCCAGTACTTGGTAGCCGTCAGCAGGGCATTGCTCAGTTCAAGCTTGATCAGCGCCGCGCTGGTAGTCGTCAGCTTGAAGTAGTCCACGTCCGAAGACGAGGACAGCGATGCCGTCATCCAACCCGCACCGAGTGCATCCTGTGTTGCAGTCGTGTTGTTCGACGCGCCGTTGATCAGTGGCGATTCCTGTTCGTAAGCCATTGCGATTCCTTGGAGTTGTTCTTAGCTGCAAATCAGAATGTGTTGGTCACTTCAAAGTTGGCCGCCACCAGGTTTTCCAAGGCCACGCCAATGAGCTTCACACTGTTGCCTGATCCCAGATCGATAAAGACATCGCTGCCTTGCTGGCTGGCTCTGGCCAGCGCCAGGGTGGCGCTGTTGACGCCGATGCCGTTGATGCCATCGCTGTCGCCAGCGCCGAGCACAAGTGTGATGCGGTCGCCCGCAGCGCCCGTCACAAAGTCGCGGATTTGATCGGCACCGTTGCCATCGGCAAACACAAAGTGGTCGGCTCCGGCTCCGCCGGTGAAAATTTCGTTGGCGCTGGTGGAGTGCATCACATCGGCAAAGTCAGTTCCCTGCACCTGGGTGACGGTGACCAGTCCCGAGCCGCCAAACACCGCCTTTTGGCTCGTCTTGAACGACAGGTCGGTAACGCCATCGGTAAACACCAGTTGCTCAACCTGACGCAGCGTATCGGTTTCACTTGGGCTGTTGGTAGCCACCTCGAACCAGCGGTCATAACTAACCGTGCCGGTGGCCAGCGTGGTGTCGGTGTTGTCTGCGGTGGCACTCAAACCACCTGCCGTGGTACCCGGCGACGCCCCCATACTTTGATCGAGCGTTAACGTGCTGCCGCTGATCGAGGTGATCTGGTAAGGCCCGTAGCTGGTACCGGTAACCAAGTAGCTGATGTACATCCCCGCAGCCAATCCAGTGGCTGACGTAACGCTCAGGCTGGTTCCACTCTGGTTGGAGCTGGCTGCGGTGAAAGTGCCAGCGGAATGGGTGCCATTTGTAGCCGCCGCAGAGACTGCCGACAGTGCGTCGGTTGACGTCACCGTGTAGTCAATCCGAGTCGGTGAGGAATTGGAGTCCAGCGCCGAGGTCACCGTGACGGCCGAACTCAGCGTACCTGCGGTCTTGGCAGCCGCGATGGCTGCATCAAGGCCGCTCTTGAGCGCGCTCAGCGTGGTTACACCGACGGCAGCCGTGTAGCTCACCGTGACATCCCCTACCGTCACAGACGCCACGTCGCCCGCCTCTACCGCGCCGCTAATTGAAAAGCTGGCACTTTGCAAAGCGTGAATGGCATAGGCCGACTTGGCACCGGTGAAGACAACACGGTCCACGTTCGGATTGCCCGCCGCGTCCAGCCCGTCGTTGGCTCCGCCCACGACCATATCGTTTCCGGCACCGGGGTAGAAGGTGTCGGCACCACTGCCACCCGTGAGGGTGTCATTGCCTGCACCGGAGTCAATGAAGTTGATCAGCGTCGAGGCCGAGCGGTTGATCGTGTCAGCGTTATCGGTGCCCGTGACGTAAGCGGTATCGACCTTCTGGTTGCCGTCGGTATCTACTTCCTTGATCGTGACTACCGCTGCCGCGCCGAGCTTGACCACTTTGTCGCTGAACGCCAGTTCCTCGATGTTGGTCAGGGTGTCGGTGCCGTCGGGTGAGCCCGTGCGATTGTCTGTCACCGTCACTGGACCCGTGCCGCTAATCGTGTAGTTTGCGTAGGCACCGCTGAACACCGCACGGTCGGTTCCCGAGCCGCCATCGATGGAATCATTGCCCCCGCCCCCTTCGATAACGTCATTGGCACTACCACCGGTGAGCGTATCGGCACCGTCGCCACCGGCGATGTGATGCGCTATCGTTGACTGGCCACTCGCCGGTGAAATAGTGTCAGGCGCACTGGCCAGATCCAGACCACGAATGTCGATCAGATCGGTTACACCGTCCTTGTTCAAGTCAAGCGCCGTGGTTACCTGGACCAGACTGACGAAGCGGTCGCTGAATTGAAGACCTTCGATATTGGTCAGGGTGTCGGTGCCCTCGGCGGAACTGCTGACGGTAAACGAACCATCGTTGTTCTTCGTCACCGTGTAAAGGCTGGCTGTGCCTGCGTACTCAGCAACGTCAATCAATGGGTTGCCCTGCAGGTCGGTGCCATTGGCCCCGCCGTCCAATATGTCGTTGCCAGCGCCACCGTTGAGAATGTCGCCACCGGCACCGCCGCTGATGGTGTCGTTGCCGGCACCACCCTTGATGTGGTCGTTGGTCACGTCGCCGGTCAGCGTATCGTTACCGTCGGTTCCGGTAATGTCTGCGTTGTCCGGCCGACCATCACCGTTGAGGTCCTGCACCGTCTTGGTGGCTTGCAGCATCACGAAGCGGTCAAAGAAGGCCAACGCCTCAATGCCCGACAGAATATCGACGCCGCTACCGCCATCGTCGGCACTGAATGAGTCCGTGACACGCACCAGCACATTGCTGCCACCCGGATTGGTGGAAACCCAGTTGACGCCATCGGTGCCGTACTCGACGGTGTAGCGACTGTAGGCACCCTGGTAGCGCACCACGTCAAAGCCCGGGTTGCCCCAGGTGTCGACTCCGTTGGCACCACCGTAGATCATGTCGTCGCCAGCACCACCGTCAAACTCGTCGGGGCCGGAGCCGCCAGTCAGAGTGTCGTTACCCTCATTGCCATGCAACACATGGCGCACACCGGGGTAGGCATCGTTGGAGACGTCGATCGCATCGGCCAGCATCGAACCATTGACCTGCACCTCCACCACCTTGCTGGTCTTCGCATCCGTCATGGCATGGGTGTCAACGCCCAGGCGAACATAGCGGTCAGAGAATGAGAGCGCTTCAACGTTGGTCAGCGTATCGGTTCCGTCGCCATCGGCCTGGCTGTCGGCCACCGTCACCGTACCATCTGGGTTGGCGGTAATCGTGTAACGCGCAAACTCTCCGCTGTACTGCGCGGTGTCAATTCGCACGTTTCCGGTCGTATCGGCACTGCCATTGGCACCACCGTCGATGGTGTCGTTGCCAGCGCCGCCGTTGATCATGTCACCGCCAGCACCACCGTTGATGATGTCGTTGCCTGCGTTACCCCTGAGGTTGTCGTCGCCGGTGTAGTTGTACCCGCTGGCACGGCTTGCAGAGTAGCCGATGGTGTCGTTGCCCTGGGTGCCATCCACGTAGGCGCTGACAATCGCGCTCGCAGAGTCGGCCGACGCGTGCTGGTAAAAGACCTGCACATCCAGCGGCAGCCATTTGTCGCTGAACGACAGCGCCTCCACATTCACCAAGGCATCAACGCCGGTACCTTGGAGTGCAGCCGGCAGGCGGTCGGCAACCAGCCAGCCATGGATACTGGTTTGAGCGCCTGCATGGCTAATCATGGTACCAACGGCGTCATTCAGATCCGTAGGACTGAGGGCAGCCAGTGCGCCGGTCACGGCAGAAATCTGGTAGCCACTGATCGTCAGGCCCGCTGTGGTGCTGCTCAGTGTCCAGGAGCCATTGCTATTGATAAGCGTCACATCGATCAGGTTGTACCGGCTGAAGTTGCCGTCAAAGCGCACCTGGTCAGGCATCGCAGCGCCCCACTGGTCGGTGACCGTATTGGCACCACCGTCCACGTAATCGTTGCCAGCGCCAGTGCGCACCGCGTCGCCACCGCTGCCGCCGATATACACGTCGTTGCCATCGCGCAAATCAACGTTGATAAGCGAGGCCGTGAGCTGCTCCTCGGTCTTGCCGGTCAGCGACACCAGCTTGGCCATGGTCACCGTATCGGCATTGGCGGTGCCCGTGACATTGACTGAATCGAGCTTGCCGTCGTTATTCCAGTCATTGACGTTGGCCTGAATGTCGACCGCCAACGCTCCGTCGGCAAACCACAAGTTTTCAACGTTGAAGAGCAGATCGGTGCCATCGCCGCCGAGATCAGGGCTCAGGGAATCGGTCACCAAATAGCCGCTGCTGTGGCCCGTGGTCAGATCAAGTTTGGCATACGCGTTTTGCAACACGGTTGCCGTAGCGCTCGCCACCGAGCTTCCTATGACCAGACTATTCTGGGTTGCGGTGAAGGTGGCCACTTCTGTGCCGGCGATCGAAATATGCGAAATGCCACTGACCGTAGTGATACCCACCGACTGCACCGTGTAGCGGCTTGCATTACCGGAAAACTGTGCCTGATCCTGGTCTTGCCACGGGTCTCCCGACGTGCCATTGGCACCACCGTCGAGCACGTCGTTGCCTTCACCGCCTTGCAGGTTGTCGCCACCACCGCCGCCAATCAGCACGTCGTTGCCAGCGTTGCCGCGAAGCTGGTCGCGCTGCCCGGTGGCTGCAGTCACTCCATCGGTACCGAGATCGCCATTAATCACATCGTTGAACACCGTACCATCCGCACTGGCGTTGGTGTGACCGGTGCTGTCAGTCCACGATGAACGTCGAACGCCGACATCGACCCAACGATTATTGAAAGCCAGACTCTCCACGCCGATCAGAATGTCAGTACCGAGCGAGTTGCTGTCATCCGCCGGCAGCAAGTCGCGCACTTGTAAGGCCGCCTGCCCCTGGTAAGTGGTCGAAGTGATCTCAAAACGCTCAAACGGCGCGTTGTAGTGGGCAGTGTCGCCGCGGGTTGCGCCATTGCTGCCGCCGTCAATCACATCATTGCCAGCACCGCCTTCCAGTTCGTCGCCCCCAGCTCCACCGACCAGTGTGTCGTCCCCTGCGCCGCCGCTAAGCCAATCGCTATTGGCCGTGCCTTTGAGGACATCGGCAAAGTCGGTGCCAAAGGCATTCAGAAAGGCGTCAGACCCCGATCCAATGTAGTTCAACGATGGCTTGACGTTGACCATGCTGTCGCTGAACTGCACCTGGTCGATGTTGATGAGCATGTCGGTGCCATTACCGCCAGCCGAGTCAGGTAGCAGGTCTTTCACCTGGACACCAAAGATGTCTGTAGCCGCTGCGTTGGCAGGGCTGACTACAGAGTAGGTGCCATCAGCATTGGGGTGTGCCATGACGCCAGTGATCTCGTAGCGGGCACGACCGCCGTCATAGCGCGCGGTGTCGATGTAATCGGACGAGGTGCCGCCGCTGACAACGTCGCTGCTGCCGTCGATCGTGTCGTTGCCACCATTGCCCTGGAACTGGTCGCCGTAGCCAGTGCCCGTCAGTACATCATTGGCAAAAGTGCCGATGTAACTCTTGCCGCCTGGCGTCGACGTCCCCATAAGAACGTTCTGGAACGTGCGCGGTGCCAGCGCCAGCGTGGTGTCGCTGAACTGAAGCTGCTCGACGTTGGTAATGGTGTCGATGCCGTAGCCAATACCGGCGTTTATGTTGCTGTCAGAAATGTCGCTTAGGTGTCCATCAGTAAACTGTATATTCTTTACAGAAGCCAGATCAGCTACAAGGTAGCTTTGCACACCTTTGGTAACACCCAGGTCGACGATATCAAAGCGACTGCGCGGTGCATCGCCGTAGTTGACAACATCACCCGCGGCCCAAACATTGCTGCCGCTGCTACTGCTGTCGCTGCCACCGTCAATGGTGTCGTTGCCTGGATCGACTTGAATAACATCGTCCCCATCACCCGCAGAAATGGTGTCACTCCCACCTCCACCGGAAATCGTGTCATTACCTGCACCGCCGGAAATGATGTCGTTGCCTCCGCCTCCAGAAATGCTGTCGTTTCCATCACCCCCTGAAATGGTGTCGTTGCCTTTACCTCCGTTAAGAGTGTCTGCTCCGCTGGTGCCGTTGATCGTCTGGTCGGAACTACTTCCTGACCCGCTGCTGGCGGTAAAAGTACCTCCCACCCACGACCCGTCCCGAAAACTGATGGTTTCGATGTTGGTTAGCGAATCGACACCGTCACCGCCGTAGGCAGCCGCCAACTTGTCAGTTACCGTGACAACTCCGGCGTTTGACGTGACGGTGTAGCGGCTGTAGGAATCGCCATAAACAACGGTATCGTTGCCGGCCCCGCCATTGATCGAGTCGTTGCCTGCGCCCCCGGAAATGATGTCGTTACTGCTACCACCGGTAATGGTGTCGTCGCCTGCACCGCCATTGAAATTGTTGGACGTGTCGGTGCCGGTTATGGTGTCGGCAAAGTCTGTGCCGACATACATGGCGTTGGATCCGCCCATTTGGTTGATCTGTACCAAGAGCGGCATGTCCTTGTCGGAGAACTGCAGCCGCTCGACGTTGAAAACGATGTCTGTACCCAAGCCGCCCATGCTAGCCGGAATGAGATGCTCGATCCGGTAATAGATCTGGTTCGCGTGACCTGTGACCGTGCCGCTAGCATCATCGGTCAATTGGTCGATCTTGAACTGGGCGCGCGGCGCGTCGTAGCGGGCGACATCATAGGTGTTCCAGCTATTCCAGGGTTGTGTGGCGTCAACCGCCGGGTTGGCACCACCATCGATGGTGTCGTTGCCTGCGCCGCCGGTCAGATCATCCTTGAGGTTTCCACCGATGAGGATGTCATTGCCACCATTGCCGTTCAGACTGTTAGACACGCTGGCAGAGCCTTGAATCAGGTCGCCAAAGCGTGTGCCCCAGACATTGTGGTTGGTGATCGCACTTGTCGCTTGATCGGTCATGTCGAAGGACTGCAGGGTAAGCTGCTCCCAGGCATCGCTGAAGCTAAGTTGCTCGATATTGCGCAGTACATCGCGCCCGTCACCACCCATGGCATCGGAATAGCGGTCGGTGATGACAATGAACCCATCGGCGGTGTAGTAGTTCGACGCGACGTAAGCTTTGGTCCCAACCGTTAATCCCAAATTGTCAAACTGAGCGGTCTCGCCCGTATTCGCAGGTCGATAGAACTGAATGTCGTAGCGATTGATAGAGTTGGTGTAGATGGCACGGTCCATGTCACTCCACGCATTGCCACTGTTGCCGTTGGCACCGCCGTCGAGCACATCGTTGCCTTTACCACCCTGTAACTGGTCGCCGCCAGCGCCTGCCATCAATGTGTCATTACCGGCATCCCCCATGAGAAAATCGTTGCCAGCGGTTCCCGTAATGCTGTCACTGAGAATGCCGCCTTGGTACATGGTGCCCATGGTGGCGCCAGACCCGAAGGAATTGGTACTGACACCCAGGTTGACTGCCGCATCGGTGAACTGGAGCTGTTCAACGTTGATCAGGTAGTTGACACCGTCGCCACCGGGAACGTTGTCGGTGACGCGGATGACGTTGGCGGGAAGATTTGCGCTGTACTTGGCCGCGATCAGGGCCTGGATACCGGAAGGAGCGTCGTTATAAGCCAGCACATCGACCGAGTAACGCTTTTGCGCGCCGCTGAACTGCACCACATCCTGGTCGTTCCAGGAGTTGCCGCTGGTCCCGTTGGCACCGCCATCGTAAAAGTCATTGCCTGCGCCGTCTTGTATGCGGTCGCCCCCGGCCCCGGCGTACACCACGTCGTTGCCATCACCGGGAACAATCCAGTCGGCCTTGTTCGTGAAAGCACTTCCCAGTGCGTCGGCATCAATGGTGTCGGCAAATTCCGTCCCCTTGATGTTGTTCATCGAGCTGCCGCCCATGCTCGCCGATGACTGAAAGCTCACCTGCAAGGCCTTGCTGCCATCGCTAAACTGCAGCGTCTCAATGTTGGTCAAGGTATCGGTGCCCAAGCCGCCAAACTCTGCCGTTAGCTTGTCGGTCACGGTGAAGCCGCCCGAACCGTTGGATGCAACCGTGAAACGGCTTTGGGCCGCGTCGTAGCGCACCACATCATTGCCTGCGCCGCCGTTGATCACGTCATCACCCGCGCCGCCATCGATGGTGTCGGCACCTGCGCCCCCCGTGATGGTGTCGTTACCGGCCCCCGCCTGCACGTAAGCCGATGAATCGCCCGTGGCAATGCTGTCGCTCCAGTCGGTCCCCTTTACGTTCGTCATGGTGCCCATCGAACTCGACACGACCGCCAGATTCTTTTCACCATCAGCAAAGCGCAGGACCTCGATGTTGGACAGCGTGTCCTGGCCGTCACCACCGGCTTTGCTATCGGTCACGACTACTGTGCCGGCCGGGTCATAGGTAGCAGCCACGCTTCCATCCGAATGCTTGAACTGGATCGCGTAGCGTGCCATGTTGCCCGAATATTCGGCCACATCAACGCCATTGGAGCCATTCGGGTCCCAGGTCGAACTGCTGCTTGATCCCGATCCAGATCCCGACGCACGATTGGCACCGCCGTCCAGGCGGTCATCGCCCGCATCGCCGCGCAAGGTGTCTGCACCAGCGCCGCCGTAAAGCGTATCGTTGCCAGCGCCGCCCTTGAGGTAATCAGAACCCGAGAAGTCGTAGGTACCGACTGGTGGACTGCTTGGCAGCACACCAATGACATCAGCGAAATCAGTGCCGGTGGCAAACAGCCCAATCACCTGCGTCTGGCCCATCGAATTGACCATCTTGTTGAACATCAGGTCCGGCGTTAGCCGCACATTCCACTTGTCGCTGAAATTGATGGCATCGATGTTGTACAGGGTGTCGGTGCCGTCCGGAGAACCAGTCCGGTTATCCGTGACCGTGTAGTAGGTGGCACCCGATGTGCCCGTGACGGTGCCTGTGCTGTCGGTGAGTTGGGTGATGGTGTACTTCGCCGCCGGGCCGAAATACTGGGCCTGGTTTTGCACGCTCCAAGTGTCGGTTAGCGACGGGTTCAAGCGCGCCACTGTGGTGCTGTCGCCGCCATCAATCAGGTCGTTGCCAGTGCCGCCCACAATCTGGTCGCCACCCTGACCGGCGTGGATGGTGTCGTTACCAGCACCCGCGTCGATAAAGTCGCGGTAACCCGTGGCGCTATTCGCAGTGTGCAGCGCGTCAGCATCGATGGTGTCGCCAAACTGTGTGCCACGAATACTATTCATGGCGACACCGGTAGAACCCTGTTGCGATGAAAATTGAACCGTCAGATTGACCTGCTTGTCGGCAAACTGCAGGTATTCAATATTGGTCAGTTGATCGGTGCCTTCAGGACTGCCTGAGCTTGTATCGGTAACGGTCACCACACCGTTCGCAGCGCGCGTAACCGTAAAGTTGGCAGCATTACCTGAGTACTGCGCGGTGTCGCTGCCGGCCCCACCATCTAGGCTGTCGTTGCCTGCGCCGCCAATCAATATGTCGCTTGCGCTCGTGCCAGTCAGCGTGTCATTGCCGCTGGTACCGTTGATCACATTCGGGCTGCTGCTGGCATTGGACACCTGGAACGACACATCCAGTGGCGTGCCCGGCAAATAGTCATTGACGTTGTCATCCGCATACAAGCGCAGGACATAGCTACCAGCGCTCGCCTGGGCAGGCACCGTAACACTGCCTGTCAAGTGGCCATTGGTCGCAGTCATCGCTATGCTGTCCAGCACGGCAATGGGGCTGAAGACAGCGGATGAACCGCTACCGCTGAGTTGCCCGACTACAGCCTTATAAGTGATCGCGTCACCATTGGCATCGGTAGCAGCTACTGCGAAATCAAGTGACACTGCCTGACCCGGGGTGAATGTCAAACTTGATGGCGGTGTGAAACTACCCCAGACGGGTGCCGAATTGGCTACACCGCCAGTTCCAGTTCCAGTTCCAGTTCCGCCGCTGGCAGCGGCAATGATAATGGGCAAATCAATGGAATTGCCCGGCGAGTGCGTGGCATCGCCCGCATAGACACGCAAGACGTAATTGCCCGCAGTCAGGTCTGACGGAATCGAGGCACTTCCCACGAGGCCGCCTCCAGCGGACGCTGCCGATATAGCTATCCCCGTCAGTGCGCTCACCGGCGTAAACGTGGCCCCTGACATGGTTCCTACCGAAGCGGTGTAGGTGATGGCATTGCTCTCAGGATCGGTGGCAACGACGGGCACTGCAAGTGCAGCAGTTTGACCCAACGTATAACTCGGCACCACGCTTTGCGTGACCGAACTTGGCCAGAGCGGCGCGGCATTGCCACTTGAACCGCTGCTCATGTACAGCCCAGCGGGGTTGCCGCTGCTGTCGACCTGCACACGGCCCGTAACCGTTTCCGTGCTAGCGATCTGCCAATGCGTGGTGTCAATAACACTAAGCACGCCACTAAGCATGTTGCTCTCAAAACGATCCGGCAAACCGTCGGTACCGGTGTCCTTTAATGAGCCGCTAAACGTGAAATCCGCACTGCCCGCTTGAGAAACCGTCACCGTAAACGTCGCTAGTTCACCACTTGTGCCCTTTGTCGCCAGCCAGGTCAGCGGCACAGTGACCGATTGACTTGGGCCTACTGGAAGTTGAAAGCTGTCTGGATGACTGTCACCGTTGCTATCGTCCCCAACAACAACTGTCTTGACCACATTGAACTGGGCGGACCAAGTCTCAGGCCCAGTGGTTGAACTATTGGAATCCACAAAAGTCAGGACACCGCTGTCCGTGGACACCACAGAACTATCGTTGAGCCAGTTGCGGCTGATGCCAAATGTGAGCGGATTGCTGTCACTGTCTGCCGTGACATCCAGTCGAAACGCGCTCGTGGTCAGAGAGGCAAGCGCGGAATTGGTGCCCGAGGCAAATGACCCGTAGCTCTCTCCAAACTGCGGCGTCCCAGTAATACCACCAGTGGTGTTGAAGCTGATGCCGCCAGTTGTGAAGTGGTATGCCGTGGTGCCGGGATAGGTCTTCGCGGATGTAGCCGTGTTCGTGATAGCAGTCGACGCAATTTCTACCACGTAGGAACCGAAATAGGCTAGGTCGCTTGTCGGATTGATGGTGAGCTTCGTGCCGCTTATCGTGATCTTGTCGCTATTGGTAACGTCAAAGGTTTCCACGGTATTGACGCCACTCTTAAGCACGATGTTGCCGGCACCCTTCTTAATTGCCTCATCGAACGTCAACTCGATGTTTGCCCCGACCTGTACGCCGTTGCTGCCGTCCAGGGGGCTGTAAGTAATGACGTCGGGGACGGACGAGACATCGACCGTGCGCGTTGCCTTGACCGGGTTCAGACCTGTAGCATCCGTGATCGAAAATTGCACCGTCTTGCTGCCGGCGGCACCGGCCCAGTCCTGCGTCGGGTTTAGACTCGCGGCTTCGGTTACCCCCAGATAGATGCTCGACGCCAGAGTCTGTAAGATCGACGGTGTGGCCTGGTCGTTGAGGTGAATGACGAGCGAATCGCCGTGAAGGCCGCGAAGAGTCGGGTCGACCGACCCGATGACAATAGCGGCACCGGTCGTATGCGGCGTAATGTTGCTGCCAGCTGTAACGACTGGAACGGTCTTGATGTCGGTACCCGTGTATTTCGCATCTGCGTAGAAGGTGATGTCGTAGCCGCCGGCCGAATTGGTGGTCGGTGAGACCGAAAAGACGCCAGTTACGCTCGAAATGCCCAATCGCAGTTGGTTCGTGTCACCAGTAATCACTGCAATTGCCAACGTGTAGCCGGCAAGACTCGTAGCGTCGCTGGTGATGGTGATCTGGTTTGCTGGCGTCGTTACATCGCCGTTGGTATTGGTAACGTCAGTCGCTGGATTGATCACGTTGGCACTGGTGCCACCGTCAAATGCAATGAAGCGCCCGGAGTTGTTTGAATCTTCATTGACGCCACGCGGGCCGGAATAAATATTGATACTGACAGCCATGACCATGCTCCTGTAAACTCCACGTCGCCACCCGAACAGTCCTTCGCATCCTGCAGCGAACCGAAACTAAACCTTGTAATGCTTGCAAATATCGACCGATTTTTTGGTGTTCCACCACTTCTTTCTCGTCAGGATTTTCTGTCCACAACGCCATTCGGCGCATCCCTCGAATTAGGGATATGGTTGGATTTTTTGACAGCTTCGTAGCGGAAGTAACTACGTCGGCACCCCATGCCCTCAGGCCAGTGGTACGCTACGGGCTGCCTCACACTGAACAGAGCGAGTCCTCTACGTAGTTGCCAGAATCCGGGTACCGCCTTGTAGCCAATCGTGTCTCCGGTTTTGAGGTCGCTGGCCTTGGGTACAGGGTCGGAAGGCAATTCCTGACCCGCACGGATATTCAAACTCAATGACGGATTGTTCCACTTGCCCTCATCACAGCTTTGAATTACGCTTTTCGTGTGCGCAGCGGTTACCGGCGCTCCGCCGACACTGTCGCTCATCGAGAACTTCTTGGCCTTGGCACCAGCGGCTACAACCAAATCCTGGGTCAGGCGGTCAACGGCTACGCTGATTACCCTCGGGGCTGTGCCGACCGGTAGCGCGAGCACTGTCAACTGCGTTGAATTGGAATGGAGGTGAATGAAGAACGAATCACCGTGGCAACCAAGATGAACTGCCTCGACAATGCTGGACACGGCGACCACACCTTTGTTCATGGAGATGTCTAACCTGATGATGTTGTCGCCACGTCATCCAACTTCGCGTCGCCTGCACCAGCACATGCAATGGAGCCCCCGTAGCCCCATGCACTATTCATCCATAGATGATTGACGTCACTCAAAATGACAGAGACCGTGCGCACTTCGTCTGTAGAGTTGGCGACTTTTTCTTCAATGGCATTCTCATTGGTACGAGCAGTGCAAACAATTACAGCGTTCGGAGCCGCCTGGCAATCAAAGGAAATGTCGTGACCAGAGTCATAGTTGTTTTCGTGAACATTACGAGTTGAAACGTTATTACTGATGGTGGTTGTCATCGCAATGCTCCTGGCTACCCAACTTACGTCACCCAGAATTACCTCTGCAACCGGTAGCAAATTGAGTGACTAATCATCACATATTAACGTTTATTGTTGATTTCAGCAATAATTAACAGTAATTAGCTAAATGATGATTTTGTCGATTCAAAAGATTGAAGCGCTGGCAAAAAGCACCTCGGATGCCGCCTTTGCAAGCGATCATTTCGGGCGCATTGCCGTGTGGAACAAGACGGCGGAGCAGTATTTCGGCTTATCCGCCAACGAAGCGCTTGGCAGGCCTTGCCATGCCATCATCCAGGGCAGTGACGAATGTGGCACGGTGTGCTCCAACAATTGCAGCACATTGCAAGCCATGCGGGGGCGGCGCACGGTGGGCAATTTCGATGTGCGGGTGCACACGCCCAATGGCAGCAATTGGTGCAATGTCTCTGTACTGATTGCGAACCGCGACAAGTCAGCTCACCAGCTTGCTTTGCACATTGTTCGGCCCATCGATGTGCGCAAACGCCTGGAGATGATGTTTCAGGCCTTTGTACGCAACGAACTAAGCCTGGACCCCTCGAACATTGCAACACTGGCCCAATCCAGCCGCTCGGCAGTGCTGGACGCCAACCTTTCGCTGCGCGAGCGCGACGTGCTCAAGCTGCTGGCCAAAGGCGTGCCCACCAAGGCCATTGCCGCGCAGTTTCAGATCAGCCCGAGCACGGTCAACAACCACGTTCAGCATGCGCTGCGCAAGCTCAACGCCCACAACCGCCTTGACGCCATTCGCCGCGCCGAAGCCAGCGGGTTAATCTGACTTGCCCTAGGGCGCGCGCCCAGCAAAAAGGCCGCTCAACGAGCGGCCTTTTTGGAGTGAACGGGTAGCTACTTATTTGCCGCCAGGAATCTTGCCTTCCACGCCCTTGACGTAGAAGCCCAGGCCGCCCAGGAACTTGTCATCGGCGACGGCGTCTTTGGCGAGTTGCTCCTTGCCGGTGTTGTCGACAATCGGGCCCTTCCAGATGACGAACGAGCCGTCCTTCAGGCCGGCCTTGACGGCTTCGACCTTGGCCTTGGTTTCGGCGGGCACGTCTTCGGCGATGGAGACGATGTCAATCGCGCCTTCCTTCACGCCCCACCAGCTTTGGCCGGTAGCCCACTTGCCTTCAAGCGCATCCTTGGTGGCCTTGATGTAGTACGGGCCCCAGTTGATGACGGACGATGCCAAGTGGGCCTTGGGGCCGTAGGCGGTCATGTCGGAGTCCCAGCCAAAGGCGCGCTTGCCCTTGTCCTGTGCGGTCTTGAGCACAGCGGGGGAATCGGTGTTCTGGAACAGCACGTCAGCACCGCCATTGATCAGTGAAGTCGCTGCTTCAGTTTCCTTGGGCGGGTTGAACCATTCGTTGACCCACACCACCTTGGTCTTGACCTTGGGGTTGCTCGACTGCGCGCCCAGCGTGAAGCTGTTGATGTTGCGGATCACTTCAGGAATTGGCACCGAAGCCACCACGCCCAGCGTATTGGACTTGGTCATCTTGCCGGCGATCACGCCTGCCATGTACGCGCCTTCGTAGGTGCGGCTGTCGTAGGTGCGCATGTTCTCGGCGGTCTTGTAGCCGGTGGCGTGCTCAAACTTCACGTCCTTGGTGTCGGCTGCAATCTTGAGCATCGGCTCCATGTACCCGAAGGTGGTGCCGAAAATCAGCTTGTTGCCCTGGCCAGCCATGTCGCGGATCACGCGCTCAGCATCGGCTGACTCGGGCACGTTTTCCACAAACGTGGTCTTGATCTTGTCGCCAAACTCTGCTTCCAACGCCTTGCGGCCGTTGTCATGCGCAAACGTCCAGCCGCCATCGCCCACCGGGCCCACGTAGGCAAAGCCGATCTTCAGCGGCTCAGCCTTGGCAGGTGCCGAAGCGGCAGGTGCCGGAGCCGGTGCAGGCGCGGGCTCTTCCTTCTTGCCACAACCCACCAATGCAGCACTGGCCACAGCGGTCAGCGCGGCAATCTTCAGCAGCGAGCGTTTTTGCAAATCTGTCATGTCAGTTCCTTCTATAAATCAAAAGTTAAGGTCAAGCGTGGAAAAACTAGGAGCCAGGGTAAAACGGCTTTCCGATGGCAGCTGGCATATTAATACGAATCCAGCGCGGATTTCGCGAGATCAGCGCCAGCACCACAATCGTGGCCAAGTACGGCAACATGCTCAAAAACTGGCTGGGGACCTCCACCCCCGCGCCCTGCAAGTGGAATTGCAGCATGGTAACCCCCCCGAACAGGTAGGCTCCAAGCAATACCCGTGCCGGTCGCCAGGTGGCAAAGGTGGTCAGCGCCAGCGCAATCCAGCCCTTGCCTGCCACCATGCCTTCCACCCACAGCGGGGTGTAAATGATCGAGATATAGGCTCCGGCCAGCCCGCACAGCGCGCCCCCGGCCACCACCGCGCCCAGGCGAATCCAGCGCACGCGGTAGCCCAGGGCGTGGGCCGACTCGGGGCTTTCGCCCACGCTGCGCAAAATCAGCCCAGCGCGGGTGCGGTACAAGAACCACACCAGCGCCGCAGCAAAAATGATGGTCAGGTACACCAGCGGGTGCTGGCGAAACAGGGCCACTCCCACCAGCGGAATGTCCGAGAGCAGCGGCACGGCATAGGTGGCGCGCTCGGGAATCTTCTCTTGCACATAGCTAATGCCGGCAAAAGCCGAAAAGCCCGCACCAAAAAGGCTCAGCGCCAGGCCAGTGGCGTACTGGTTGGTGTTGAGCCAGATCACCAGTGCACCAAATATGGCCGCCATCAAGCCCCCGGCGCAGATACCGGCCAAAAACCCCATGGTGTCGCTGCCGGTATGCACCACGGTGGCAAATCCGGCAATGGCGGCGCACAGCATCATGCCTTCGGCACCCAGATTGACAATGCCCGCCTTCTCGTTGATCAACAGGCCCAGGGACGCAATCGCCAGCACCGTGCCCGCGTTGAGCGTGGCGGCGATCAGTAGCGCGTAGGAATCCATTATTTCTTTCCTCCCTCATGTGGTGCGTGGGCCACAGCCACCCAGCGCAGGCGGTAGTTCACCAGCGTGTCGCAGCCCAGCAGGGTAAACAGCAGCAGCCCCTGAAACACCCCGGTCAACGACTTGGGCAACCCCAGGCGCGACTGCGCCAACTCGCCGCCGATGTAGAACATGCTCATCAAAATCGCCGAAAACACCATGCCCACCGGATGCAGCCGCCCCACGTAGGCAACGATGATGGCGGCAAAGCCATAGCCCGCAGGCACATAGGGCGTGAGCTGGCCAATCGGGCCGGTAACCTCCAGCGCCCCCGCCAGCCCGGCCATGCCGCCAGAGATCAGCAGCGCCGTCCAGAGCGCGCGACGCGACGAAAACCCGGCGTAGCGCGAAGCCGCAGGTGCCAGGCCGCCCACCTGCTGTGCAAACCCGGCACGGGTGCGAAACAGAAAGATCCAGACCCCACCCACCCCCAGCAGCGCCAGCACCACGCCGATGTTGACGCGCGAGCCGTCAAACAGGCGCGGGATGCGCGTTACCGCATCAAAGGTTTTGGTCTGCGGAAAGTTGTAGCCCTGCGGGTCTTTCCAGGGGCCATAGACCACGTAGCCCAGCACCTGCACGGCCACGTACACCAGCATCAGGCTCACCAGGATTTCATTGGCGTGAAAGCGGTCGCGCAGCAGCGCGGTCAGGCTGGCCCAGGCCATGCCACCAAGCACCCCGGCCAGCACGATGAACACCACAATCCAGCGCCCGGTGGTGTTGTCGGCCAGCAGCGCCACACCGCTGGCGGCAATCGCGCCCAGCACGTACTGCCCCTCGGCCCCGATGTTCCACACGTTGGAGCGGAAACACACCGCCAGCCCCAGCGCAATCAGCAACAGCGGCGTGGCCTTGACCACCAGCTCGCCAATGGCATAGCCATTGCGGATCGGCTCCCAAAAGAACACCAGCAGACCGCGCACCGGGTCTTTGCCGAGCAAGGCAAATAGCACCACGCCGATCACCACCGTGCACAGCAGCGCCAGCAGCGGCGAGGCGTAGCTCCACAGCGCCGAGGGCTGTTGCCGCGCTTCCAGTTTGAGCTTAGCCATGCTGCACCTCCCACAGGCCGCTCATCCATTCGCCAATTTTTTCCACCGTGGCCTCCGCTATCGGCACCGAGGGCGAAAGCTTGCCACGCGCAATCACGTGCATGCGGTCGCACACTTCAAACAATTCTTCCAGTTCTTCGCTCACCACCAGCACCGCGCAACCGGCATCGCGCAGCGCCAGAATCTCGCCGCGTATCTGCGCCGATGCGCCCACGTCCACGCCCCAGGTCGGCTGCGAGACGATCAGCAGCTTGGGGTTGGCGTCGATCTCGCGCCCGACAATGAACTTCTGCAAATTGCCGCCCGAGAGCGACTTGGCCATGGCGTGCGGCCCACCGGCCTTGACCATGAACTGCGCAATGATGCGCTGCGCGTGGGCTTCGAGTTCACGCACCCGAATCCAGCCGCCCACAAAGCCCGGCATGCTGATCGACTCGGTGCGCGTGAGCAGCATGTTGTGCGCCAGGCTCAGCGTGGGCACGGCACCCCGCCCCAGGCGCTCTTCGGGCACAAAGTGCAGCCCCATCTTGCGCCGCCGGCCCGGGTGCATGTGCGACACATCCACCTCGCCCATGTGGATGCTGCCCTGGGGCGCGCGGTCATCCTCGCCCGAGAGGGCGTAGAGCAACTCCTTCTGGCCGTTGCCCGAGACACCGGCAATGCCCAGCACTTCGCCCGCGCGGATGTGCATGTGAATGCTCTCCAGGTCCACGCCAAACTGGTCCTCGCGCGGCAGGCTCAGGCCCTTGACCACCATCACCGCGCCGCCCGGCTTTTGCGGCCGGTGGTCGAGTTGCGGCGGCTCCGAGCCAATCATCATGCGCGACAGCGACGCGTTGGATTCTTCCTGCGGATTGCACACCCCGGTCACCTTGCCGCCGCGCAACACCGTGCAGGCGTTGCACAGCTCGCGAATCTCGTGCAGCTTGTGGCTGATGTACAAAATGCTGCAGCCTTCGCTGGCAAGCTTCTTGAGCACCACAAACAGCTTTTCCACCGCCTGCGGCGTGAGCACCGAAGTGGGTTCGTCCAGAATCAGCAACTCCGGGCGCGTGAGCAGGGCGCGGATGATTTCCACCCGTTGCATCTCGCCCACGCTGAGTGTGTGCACCGGGCGGCCGGGGTCAATGTCCAGGCCATACTCAGCCGCCTTGGCCAAAATGGCGGCGGTCACCTGCTCGAGCGAACTGCGCGTCAGGCCGAGCCACACGTTCTCGGCCACGGTCATGGTGTCAAACAGGTTGAAGTGCTGGAACACCATGCTGATGCCGTTGGCGCGCGCCTCCTTGGGGTTGCGGATCTGCATCAACTGGCCGTTCAGGCGCAGCTCGCCCGCGTCGGGCTGGATCGAGCCGTAGATGATTTTCATCAGCGTCGATTTGCCCGCGCCGTTTTCGCCCAGCACTGCATGGGTCTGGCCGGGCATCACCGTCAGCGACACATCACTGTTGGCCACCACACCCGGATACGCCTTGGTGATGCCGGTCAATTGAAGTCGAGGATTTAGCATGGGTTTACTTTACACGCATGTTGCTATCAGTCTTGAACATAGGCCCTCCAATTTGCCAAGGGCCGCAATCTACTAGCTTTTGGCACGGCGCGACAGCACAAAAGTTTGCTAGTTAATTCTTGCTATTGACAGACACGAAGAATACTGGCTTGCATTTCTGGCGCTATCCATTCCATGCAAATAGCCCGCCGCGAGCTGTTGGCTTGCGCCGCGAGACCTTCAAAATGCACTATGCTTGCCGCAAAAAAACCCTGCACCTCCAACCCGCACCATGACAAAAAGACACTTGCAATTTCTGCGCCACGGCAAAGTGGTGACTCTGCCCGACGTGCCGCCCGAGCGCACCTTGCTGGAGGTGCTGCGCGAAGACCTGCACGCCACCGGCACCAAGGAAGGCTGTGGCGAGGGCGACTGCGGTGCCTGCACCGTGGTGGTGGCCGAGGCCCAGGGCGACACGCTCAAATACAGCGCCATCAACAGTTGCATCCGCATGGCCCATTCGGTGCAGGGCATGGCGCTGTGGACCGTGGAAGACCTGCGCGACGCCAACGGCACGCTGCATCCGGCGCAGCAGGCGATGCTGCAAAACCACGGATCGCAGTGCGGCTTTTGCACGCCCGGCATTGTGATGAGCCTGTTTGGCCTGTACCAGAACCACACCGCGCGCGGCCAGGCGCTGTCGCGCGAGCAGGCGCAGCAGGCGCTCTCGGGCAACCTGTGCCGCTGCACCGGCTACCGCCCCATTCTGGACGCGGCCGAGGCGATGCAAACGCTGCCCCGCCAGGGCGTGGACGAATCCACCGTGCTATCACAATTGAAGCAGCTTGCCGATAGCCAGCAGGGCGCGCAAGACGATGACGCCTACATGGCCCCGACCACGCTGGCCGAGTTTTTGCGTCTGCGCGCGCGCTACCCCGAGGCCCAACTGGTGGCCGGTTGCACCGATGTGGGTCTGTGGGTCACCAAGCAGCACCGGCGCTTTGAGAGCGTGCTCGACATCAGCCGCGTGGCCGAGTTGCGCCGCGTGGAGCAGTACCCGCACCACCTGGCCATCGGCGCAGCGGTGACGCTGACCGACGCTTTTGCCGCGCTGGTGCAGCAGCGCGCCCACCTGGCGCAGTTTGCGCAGCGCTTTGCGGGCTTGCCGGTGCGCAACAGTGGCACGCTGGGCGGCAACGTGGCCAATGGCTCGCCCATTGGCGACTCGATGCCTTTGTTGATTGCGCTGGGCGCCAGTGTGGTGCTGATGCGCGCACAGGGCCGGGGCATTGCGCACCGCGAACTGCGGCTGGAAGACCTGTACACCGGCTACCGCAAGAACGTGCTGGCGCCCGATGAAGTGCTGGCCTGGATCAAGGTGCCGCACGCCACAAACGATGAACTCAGCCGCGTTTACAAGCTGTCCAAGCGCATGGAGGACGACATCTCGGCCGTCTGTCTGGCCGTGTGCCTGCAGCTCAAGGACGGGGTGGTGGCTGGCGCCTGCGTGGGTGTGGGTGGCGTGGCCGCCACGCCGGTGCGTGCGCGCAAGACCGAGCGCGCCCTGCAGGGGCAGCGCTGGAGCGCTGCCACCGCTGAAAAAGCCGCGCACGTGCTGCAAACCGAGTTTGCGCCGATCTCCGACATGCGCGCTTCGGCCGACTACCGGCGCAACGTGCTCGGTGCGCTGCTGCAGCGCTTCTGGCTGGAGAGCCAGGGCCAAGTCGCCATCGACCTGAGCCGCCTGCAGCCTCTGGGAGAAGCCGCATGAGCGCGCAAGCCGGACAATCGCTCGCCCACGAGAGCGCAGCCGCCCAGGTGGCTGGCGCGGTGACCTATATCGACGACATCGCCGAAGTGCGCGGCACCCTGCACGCCGCTCCCATTCTTTCGACCCAGGCGCACGCGCGCCTGCTCGGCGTGGACGCCAGCGCGGCGCTGGCCATGCCGGGCGTGGTGGATGTAGTGCTGGCCGCCGACGTTCCCGGCGACAAGGTGCTAGCTGCCTTTGCCGGCGACGAGCCGGTGTTTCCCACCGACACGGTGCAATACCTCGGCCAGGTGGTGGGCCTGGTGCTGGCGCGCAGCGCTGCGCAGGCTCGCCACGCGGCGCGCAAGGTGCAGTTGCAGTTGGAGGCGCTGCCCGCCATCCTGAGCATCGACGCCGCGCTTGCCGCGCAAAGCTATGTGCTGCCGCCCGTGTTTGTGCGCCGGGGCGCGCCCGAGGCGGCGCTGAAGGCATCGGCCCACACCCTGCACGGCACGCTCGAAGTGGGCGGCCAGGAGCACTTTTACCTGGAGAGCCAGATCGCCTACGCCCTGCCGCAGGAGCAAAACCAGTGGTTGGTGTACAGCAGCACCCAGCACCCGGGCGAACTGCAGCACTGGGTGGCGCACGCGCTGGGCATCGACAACCACGCCGTGCGCGTGGAGTGCCGCCGCATGGGCGGCGGCTTTGGCGGCAAGGAGACCCAGGCCGGCCACGTGGCGGTGTGGGCGGCGGTGGCCGCGCACAAGACCGGACAGGCAGTCAAGCTGCGCCTGGACCGCGACGACGACTTTTTGATCACCGGCAAGCGCCACCCCTTTGCCTACGAATACCGCGCCGGTTTTGACGCCAGTGGCCGCCTCACCGCCTTGAAGCTGCAGATGGCGGCCAACTGCGGCTTCAGCGCCGACCTCTCCGGCCCGGTGGCCGACCGGGCCGTGTTCCATTGCGACAACGCCTACTACCTCTCGGACGTGGAGATTGCCTCGTACCGCTGCAAGACCCACTGCCAGAGTCACACCGCGTTTCGCGGCTTTGGCGGGCCGCAGGGCGTGATCGTGATCGAGGCCATCCTGGGCGACATTGCGCGCCACCTGGGGCTGGACCCGCTCGACGTGCGCCTGCGCAACCTCTACAGCGACGAAGCCTTAGCCGGTGGTGCCCTCAAGCGCGACACCACCCATTACCAGATGAAGGTGGAAGACAACATCCTGCTGCCGCTGATCTCGCAACTGGAGCAAACCGCGCAGTACCGCAGCCGGGTACAAGCCGTTGCCGCGTGGAACGCCGGCAACGCCGTGCTCAAGCGCGGGCTTGCGCTCACGCCGGTCAAGTTTGGCATCAGCTTTACCGCCACGCTGTTCAACCAGGCGGGCGCGCTGGTGCACGTCTATACCGATGGCAGCGTGCAGGTCAACCACGGCGGCACCGAGATGGGGCAGGGCCTGCACACCAAAGTGGCGCAGATCGTGGCCGATGAACTCGGCATCGGGTTTGAGCGCGTGCTGTGCACCGCCAGCGACACCAGCAAAGTGCCCAACGCATCGGCCACGGCGGCCTCGTCGGGCACCGACCTCAATGGCCGCGCCGCGCAGTTTGCCGCGCGCCATGTGCGCGACAACCTCGCCGCCTTTGTCTGCGGCATGGACGGCTGCGGTGCCGGTGCCATCCGCTTTGAGGCCGGTCAGGTGATCTCGCCCAAGACCACGCGCAGCTTTGAAGACGTGGTGCGCCAGGCCTACGCCAACCGCATCCAGTTGTGGAGCGACGGCTTTTACCGCACGCCCAAAATCCACTACGACAAGACCACGCTCACCGGGCGGCCGTTCTACTACTTTGCCTATGGTGCGGCCTGCACCGAAGTGGCGATTGACACGCTGACTGGCGAGAGCCGCGTGCTGCGCGTGGACATCCTGCACGACGTGGGCCGCTCCATCAATCCGGCCATCGACATCGGCCAGATCGAAGGCGGCTTTGTGCAGGGCATGGGCTGGCTCACCACCGAAGAACTGGTGTGGAACAGCGCCGGGCTGCTCACCACCCACGCCCCCAGCACCTACAAGATTCCAACCGCAGGCGATGTGCCAAAGCACTTTCACGTGGCGCTGTGGCCGCAGCCCAACCAGGAAGACAACGTGTTTGGCAGCAAGGCCGTAGGCGAGCCGCCCTTCATGCTGGCCATCAGCGTGTTTGAAGCGCTGCGCGACGCCGTGGCCCAGGCGCGCGGCGACGGCACCGCCGTGAGCCTGAACGCCCCGGCCACCGCCGAGAACGTGCTGCGCAGCCTGCGAGCGTTGTAAGACAATCACGCCATGAACCCATCCACCTCCCTGCGCCGACGCACCCTGCTTGGCGGCGCTGCCGCACTCTCTGCCGTAGCCCTGCCGGGCCTGGCCCAAACCAAAACCGTGCTGCGCATCTCGTCACCGGCGGTGCCCGACGACTGGCACGCCAGGATGTGGACCGTGTTCAAGGACACGCTGGAGAAAAGCGCGCCGGGCGAGTTCGACGTTCAGATCAACCTCAACGCCACGCTGTTCAAGCAAGGGGCCGAGCCCACTGCCATGGCGCGCGGCAATCTGGAGCTGGCGTCGATGTCGGCGTTTGACATTGCCAAGCTGGTGCCCGAGTTCTCGATCTTCACCGCCGGATACATCATCCGCGACCCGGCGCACCAGCAAAAAGTGTTTGCCGGAGCCATCGGGGCGGAAGTGTTCAAGACCGTGGCCGACAAGATGGACGTGACCGTGCTGTCCACCTGCTACCTGGGCACACGCCAGGTCAATCTGCGCGAGGCGCGCAACGTCAAGACCCCGGCCGACCTCAAGGGCATCAAGCTGCGCATGCCCGGCACCAAGGAGTGGTTGTTCCTGGGCAACGCGCTCGGTGCCACAGCCACGCCGCTGGCCTTTGGCGAGGTCTATCTGGGCCTCAAGACCGGCACCATCGACGGCCAGGACAATCCCCTGCCCACCCTGCGCGCGGCCAAGTTCTACGAGGTCACCAAGCAAATCGTGCTGACCAGCCACCTGGTGGACAGCCTGTTCATCGCCATCGCCAACAAGACCTGGCAGGCGCTTGGTCCGGCGCAGCGGCAAAAGGTCAGCGCGGCAGCGCAGGCCGCAGCGGTTTTCAACAACGACAACCGCATCAAGGAAGAGTCGCAACTGGTCGAGTTCTTCAAGAAAGAGGGCTTGAGCGTCACCACGCCCGACTTGGACGCCTTTCACAAGGCAGTGCAGGCCACCTACAAGAATTCGGAATACGCCGGACTCTGGCCTGCCGGTCTGCTTGAGCGCATCAACGCCACCCGCTGACCATGGCGCGTTGGCTTCAAGCGGCAGCCAACCTGATCGGGGGCGTTTTGTTCCTGGCGCTGTTTGTGGTTTTCATTGTCCAGATCACAGCGCGGTTTGGCTTTGGCACGCCCCTGCCCTGGACCGACGAGGCCGCCGTCATCCTCTACCTCTGGGTGATTCTGTGGGCTGCCGCAGCCATCGTGCCCGAGCGCGAGCACGTGGCGTTTGATCTGGTGTGGAACAGCGTCGGCCAAGGCACGCGCCAGGTGATGCGCATTGCAGGCCATCTGCTCATCGGTGGGCTGTCGCTGGCGGCGCTGCCCGCGAGTTGGGACTACGTGCACTTCATGCAGCGCGAGACTTCGCCGGTGCTGGGCATCCCGCTGATGTGGGTGTACCTGCCGTTTGTGCTGCTGCTGGCTGCACTGGTGCTGCGCAGCGTCTGGGCGATCTGGAACACGCTGCGCGGCGTGGGCCTTGACGCCGAACTGCGGCTCTGACATGGGCAGCGCTCTGATCGTTCTGGTGTGCGTGCTGGTGGCGGGCATGCTGCTGCGCATGCCGATTGGTTTTTCGATGCTTGCCTCGGGCGTGGGCTACCTGCTGGTCAAGCGCCAGGACTTGGGGCTGGTGGCCGAGCAGGTGTGCAATGGCCTCTACAACAGCTACGTGCTGCTGGCTGTGCCGCTGTTCGTGTTTGCCGCCAACATCATGAACGCCGGTACCGTCAGCGAGCGCCTGTTCGACTTTTGCCGCATTCTGGTGGGGCGCATGCGCGGCGGGCTGGCGCAGGTGGACATTCTGGTGAGCGTGATTTTTTCGGGCATGAGCGGCAGCGCCATTGCCGACGCCGCCGGGCCCGGCCTGGTGACGATTCGCCAGATGCTCAAGAAACCCGAATACACGCCCGGCTTTGCCGGTGCGGTGGTGGTGGCCAGCGCCACGCTGGGGCCAATCATTCCGCCAAGCATTCCGATGGTGATTTACGCGCTGGTCTCGGGCGCGTCGGTCGGCGCGCTGTTTTTGGGCGGCGTGGTGCCGGGCTTTCTGATGGCCGCGCTGATGATGCTGGTGGTGCACCTGATTGCCGTCAAGCGCGACATGCCGCGCGACGATCCGGTGCCGCGTGACCAGTGGGCCGGTCTGGTGTTTCGCGGTGCCCTGCCGCTGTCGATGCCCATCGTGCTGCTGGGCGGCATTTACTCGGGCGTGTTTACCCCCACCGAGGCTGCCGCCGTGGCGGCGCTGCATTCGCTGATCCTGGCGGCGCTGGTATTTCGGGCGCTCACCTGGCGCAGCTTCTGGGCGGTGGTGATGGAGTCCACCCGAAGCAGCGCCGTCATCACGCTGATTCTGGTGGGCTCGTTCATCCTCAATTACGCCTTTACCGCCGAGGGCGTGCCGCAGGCGATGGCGGCGTGGGTGGATGGCATGCACCTCTCGCAAATCAAGTTTCTGCTGCTGGTCAACGTGATGTTTCTGGTGCTGGGCTGCTTTCTGGATGTGTCGGTGCTGCTGCTGGTGTTTGTGCCAATGCTGCTGCCCGCAGCACGACTGCTGGGCGTGGACCTGGTGCACTTTGGCGTGCTGGTGGTGCTCAACATGATGATCGGGCTGATTCACCCGCCCTTTGGCATGCTGCTGTTTGTCACCAAGGCACTCACCGGCATTCCGATTGGCGACATGATGAAAGAGGGCTGGCCGTTTTTGCTGATGCTGCTGGCGCTGCTGCTGGCCATGACCTTTTTCCCGCAGATCGTGCTGTGGCTGCCCCAGACCATGGGCTACAAAACCGCCAGTGTGGGTGCGGCCCTGGTGCCGCTGGTGCTGGGGTGAGGTGCCTCAGATGCCCGCGAGTGAACGCAAGCCGCTGGGGTCGACCAGATTCACCACACGGCCCGAGCCGCTGATCAGGCTGCGCTCGCGCAGGTGGCGCAGCACGCGCGATAGCGTTTCCGGGGCAATGCCCAGTTGCGCGGCAATCAGGCGCTTGCGCTGGAGCAACTGCACCGAGCAGCCCTTGTCGTTGGTTTGTGCGTGGCGCAGCAGCCATTCGGCGCAACGCGCCTCGGCGTCCTTGGCCAGGCGACTCACCGCCAGTTCGGTTTGCTGCCGGTGGGCGCGTGCCACATCAATCAGCACCGATTGCTCGCCCGGGGGCGAAGCGCGCATGGCGGCTCGAAATTCGGCCAGCGGCATACGCCTGAGCACCACCTCTGTCTCGGCCACCGCATCCACCGCGCTGCCCAGGCTGAGAACCGCCGCCGTGGCCTCCAGCCAGCCCGGGCCTTCGGTTACGCCCAACTGGTGTTCCATGCTGCCGTCCAGCGGCGAGACCACGCCCAGCAACACCCGGCCAGACTCGACAAAAAGCACCTGGTCCAGCGCTTGCGAACGCCGCAGCAACGTGGTGCCCGGCGCCACGGTTTCCGTGCCGTGGGCTAATAGTTGGGAATCGTTGACACACATAGCCGCGACTGTGCCGTGCCCCCGTGCTCTGTGCCTTGAGCAAGATCAAACTTTTGCATCCATCGCCAATCGTGGTGAAATCGGTGACGAATCGCCCCCCAGCACCGCCCCATGACCCTGCACACCCCACCCACCCTGCTGATCCGCAACGCCCGCTGCGTGGCCACGTTTGACCATGAAGACGCTGTGCAGGCACGCGAACTGCGCAATGCCTCGATCTACGTGTGCGACGGGCGCATCGCCTATATCGGCCCCGATACCGATCTGCCGCCTGCGGCCCACAGCGCCGGTGAAGTGATTGACGCACGCCGCCACCTGGTCACGCCGGGGCTGGTCAACACCCACCACCATATGTTCCAGTCGCTCACCCGGGCGATACCGGCGGTGCAGAACGCCGAACTTTTTGGCTGGCTGGGCGGCCTGTACCCGATCTGGCGCCATCTCAGCCCCGAGATGGTGCATGTGAGCACCCAGGTCGCCATGGCCGAACTGCTGCTCAGTGGCTGCACCACCAGCAGCGACCACCTCTACATCTACCCCAACGGCGTGCGCCTGGACGACAGCATCGAGGCCGCCCAAGCCATCGGCATGCGCTTTGTTGCCACGCGCGGCAGCATGAGCGTGGGCCAAAGCCAGGGCGGTTTGCCACCCGACGCGGTGGTCGAGCGCGAAGACTTCATCCTGCAGGACAGCCAGCGCGTGATCGAGCGCTACCACGACGCCTCTTTTGGCAGCATGCAGAACGTGGCGCTGGCCCCGTGCTCGCCGTTTAGCGTCAGCCGCGACCTGATGCGCGAATCGGCCACGCTGGCACGCCACTACGGCGTGCGCTTGCACACCCATCTGGCCGAAAACGACCACGATCTGGCGTTTTCGCGCGAAAAGTTTGGCTGCACACCGGCGCAATACGCCCAAGACCTGGGCTGGCTCGGCCCCGATGTCTGGCACGCGCACTGCGTCAAGCTCGACGACGAAGGCATCAACCTGTTTGCTGCCACCCGCACCGGCGTGGCGCACTGCCCGTGCAGCAATATGCGCTTGGCCAGCGGCATTGCACCGGTGCGCCGGATGCGCAACGCAGGGGTGCCGGTGGGCCTGGGCGTGGACGGCAGCGCCAGCAACGACAGCGGCCACCTGCTGAGTGAAGCACGCCAGGCGCTGCTGCTCGCCCGCGTGGGGCGCGCCCTGCAGCCACCCGAGCAGCGCGACGGCAAGACCTTCTTTGGCTGCGACCTGGGCCCCGCTGAAATGACCGCACGCGACGCCCTGGCCCTGGCCACGCGCGGCGGTGCCGAGGTGCTGGGCCGCAGCGACATCGGCCACCTGGCCGTGGGCATGTGCGCCGACCTGGCGCTGTTTGACCTCGACAGACTGGCCTTTGCCGGTGCCGCTGTGCACGACCCGGTAGCCAGCCTGCTACTGTGCGCCAGCGCGCAAGCCGCTTACACCATCGTGCAAGGCCGCGTACTGGTCCGCCAAGGCCGCCTGACCAGCCTGGAGTTGGAGCCGCTGATCGCGCGCCACAACGCGCTCGCCATTGAATTAGCCAACCAAAGATAAAGAGGGAAGTGCCCCATGCCCAGCTTTGATACCAGTCTGACTTTTTTTGCTGCTTCTGTTTTGCTGGCGCTGGCCCCCGGGCCGGACAACGTGTTTGTGCTGCTGCACGCAGCACAACATGGTCGACGCGCGGGTTTGCTGGTGGTGCTGGGGCTGTGCAGTGGGCTGCTGTTTCACACGGCGGCGGTGGCACTGGGTTTGGCGGCGCTGCTGGCGGCGTCGGCCACGGCGTTTACGCTGCTCAAGCTCTGTGGCGCGGCCTACCTGCTGTGGCTGGCCTGGGGCGCGTGGCACGCACCGGTGGGCATGGGCGCAGACGCGCGCTCAGCCGCCATGGCACCGGGCAAGACCTATGCGCGCGGCGTGCTGATGAACGTCACCAACCCCAAGGTGGCGATCTTCTTTCTGGCATTTTTGCCGCAGTTTGCCGACCCCGCGCGCGGAGCGATTGCGTTGCAGATCGGGGTACTGGGTGCCATCTTCATGCTCGCAACGCTGCTCACCTTTGGCACCGTTGCCTGGTTTGCCGCCAGCTTTGGTGCCCGGCTGCAGCAGTCGCTACGCGCCCAACGCAACCTCAACCGCGGCGCTGCCGTGGTGTTTGTAGCGCTGGCGCTGCGGCTGGCAACCAGCCCGCGCTAATCGATCTCTGCGCAGTTCGAGACACCTTCCACCTCGTCATCGCTAGGTCCGCGTCCGCCGTCATGGCGAGGCCGCACCATATTCGTCATCGCGAGGCCGACAGGCCGTGGCGATCCATGGCTTCTTGACTGCATGGATTGCCGCGCTACGCTCGCAATGACGGCCAGAGACATGGATTGCCGCGCTGCGCTCGCAATGACAACCCTTCGTCATCGCACGGCCGCACTACACTAGTCATTGCGAGGCCACACCACACTCGTCATCGCGAGGCCACACTACACTCGTCATCGCGAGGCCGACAGGCCGTGGCGATCCATGGCTTCTTGACTGCATGGATTGCCGCGCTGCGCTCGCAATGACGGCCTTTCGCCATCGCAATGACCGGGAACATGCACGTCAATCGACGCGTGCGCCGTCGGTAAACCACTTGGCAATCAGGGCGCGCTCGGCATCGGTGATGTGGGTGGCGTTGGCCATGGGCATGATGCGCGTGACTACCACCTGCTGGTACATGTTCTGCGCGTGCTGCTTGACGCCCTGGGCTGAGTCCAGGCGCACGTTTTTCATTTGCACCAGCGGGCCGTGGCACATGTAGCAGCGCTGCTCCAGCACTGCTTGCAGGGTTTTGTAGCCAATGGCATCGCCCGGGGCAGCAGGTGCAGCGCTTGCACCAGCCGCAGTGGCGGCGGGTGCCACCGGTTGCAACCACAAGCCCAGGCCCAACAGTGCGGCCACGCCTGCGGCGGCATAGCCCCAGGGGTGACCGTTGCGCCCCAGCAAAAAGCCATGGCGCAGTACGAAGAACTGGCGGATGGCAGCGCCGGCAAACATCATGGCAATGAGCACCAGCCAGTTCTGCGGGTGGGTGTAGGTAAAGCTGTAGTGGTTGCTGAGCATGGCAAACAGCACCGGCAGCGTGAAGTAGGTGTTGTGCACGCTGCGCTGCTTGCCGCGCTTGCCGTACATCGGGTCCACCGGACGGCCAGCCTTGAGGTCGGCCACCACAGCGCGCTGGCCCGGGATGATCCAGAAGAACACGTTGGCGCTCATGCTGGTGGCCAGCATCCCGCCGACCAGCAGAAACGCTGCACGCCCGGCAAACCAGTGGCACGCCGCCCACGACGCCGCACACACCAGCACCGCCACCAACGCGCCAACCTTGGCGTCGCCATTCTTGGTTTGCCCTAGAGCGCGGCAAATGGCGTCGTAGGCCAGCCAGAACAGCACCAGAAAGCCCAGCGCCACGCCAATGGCCATAGGCTGCGACCAGTCCATCAACGACTTGTCGATCAGGTAGGTGCTGGCGCTCCACAGGTACGACACGGTAAACAGCGCAAAGCCGGTCAGCCAGGTGGTGTAGCTCTCCCAGAAAAACCAGTGCAGGTGCTCGGGCAGTTTGGGTGGCGACACGGCGTACTTGACCGGGTGGTAGAAGCCGCCGCCATGCACGGCCCACAGTTCGCCGGTGACGCCTTCGCGCCTGAGATTCTCGTCGGCTGCAGGCGTAAGGCTGCTATCCAGAAACACGAAATAAAAGGACGACCCGATCCAGGCAATCGCTGTAATAACGTGGGTCCAGCGCAAAAGCAGGTTGGCCCAGTCCAGCAGGTAACTCTCCATTCAATTTTCTCCTTGTGATTGTGATAGTGGTCTTCAACCCGCAGTGGCACGCAACAACTGTGCCGCAACCGCCACCGCAATCACCGCCGGTCGCTTGTCTGCGATACCGTCGATGCCGATGGGGCAGGTGATGTGCTGCAATTCTCCCTCACCAAAGCCACGCTGCAGCAACCGGTTACGAAACGTGGCCCATTTGGTTTTGCTGCCAATCAGCCCGATAAAGGGCAGATCGGCGCGCTCGCGCTGGCGCGTCAGGCATGCCGCCACCAGATCAAAGTCTTCGCCATGGCTAAAGCTCATGATCAGCACGCGCGATTGTGGTGCAAGCTGCACCACGGCCGACTGCACCGGTGCCGATTGCTCGCAGTGCACATGCGCGGGCGCGTCGCTGCCAAAGATGCCGTCGCGGCTGTCAATCCAGGTCACGTCCATCGGCAAGGTAGCAAGCACCTGCACTAGGGCGCGTCCGACATGGCCGGCCCCAAACACGGCCACCGGCATCAGCTCTTTGCCGAGTTGCTGCGCCAGGCGCTCGGTGTCGGCGGCCGTGACGCGCTGGAAATGCAGTTCCACCGCGCCGCCACAGCACTGGCCCAAGGTCGGGCCGAGTGCATAAGAAACCACTTCCTCGACAAACTCCGGCTGTGCCAGCCGCTCGCGCGCGTGCGGCAGCGCCTGCCACTCCAGATGCCCGCCGCCCACGGTGCCCAAGGTGCTGTGGGCGAACACCGCCATCCATGCCCCCACCTCACGTGGCACCGAGCCGCGTGTGGACTGCACCGTGACCAGCAGCGCGGGCTCATGCGCCAACTGGCTGAGAAATTGGGTGATCACGCTGGACATGCAGGGCTGGCTTCAAAATAGATGGACGAAAGTTGCACGCGCTGGCAAATTTCAGGCACAGTACGCGAGCGCCATTCTATTGGGAGATATTGCATGACAAGCCGCCCCCGCCAGTCACCGCTCAAAATTGCCAGCCTGTGGGCCAGCATTGCTGCCATCGTGGCGGGCTGCGCCACACCGCCTCCGCCTCC
>Ga0194038_1000129_pt1 | contig 31903 bp, 23 predicted proteins | sample JunL226m_MetaG_FD_148630 | JGI IMG/M metagenome (GOLD analysis project Ga0194038, IMG submission 148630) | Anoxic zone freshwater microbial communities from boreal shield lake in IISD Experimental Lakes Area, Ontario, Canada - Jun2016-L227-6m | ecosystem: Environmental > Aquatic > Freshwater >... | reverse complement strand
CCCCCCGCCGCAACCGCCTCCGCCACAGCCGCTCGATCCGCATCCACCGCCGCCGCAGCCGCCTGCATCTCCGCCGGAAGAAGAAGCTGCCTTGGGGAAGATCGTTTTTATGTATGGGAAGTACACAACCGGAAGCACAGACAGCCCATAGACGGCGGCCAGGAAAGAAGCGTCGCTGGTGGTTCCACCGGGACGCACGCTTTTGGCCCGCCCCTTCAGGGACAGGAATCTACGTTGTGCTTCCCGCAAGACCTGATCACCGGCGCCGGTCCGATTCTTCTTCCAGATGGCGACTGTCCAGACTACAAAAACCAGGGTAAGTATGACCAGAAACAGCACGTTGTAATGTCCCCGCGAAACGGCGCTGATGATCTTGGTTATGGAGACCCCAAGGAGCATAAAGAGCGCAACCAGAGCAGATGGCATCCTGGCGATATAAACTTTCGGGCCGGCCAGCAATCCCTCACTGACGAGCGCCTGCTGATAATCCTTTGCCGCGCCGACCGTGCCGAAATCACTGAACATATCCTTTACCTGGCGAGGGTTGGCGAAAAAAGCCGCGACCGCCTTTTCGAGAGGTCGCCTTACCATCTCCCCAGCATTTGTCTCTGCTGCAACCCGATCACAGGATGCCTTGAGAAGACCCCGGTCAATCAGTGAAAAGAGAACGACTCGCAATGTTTCCAGGTGGCTTACCCTGAGACAGGCGATTTTGTATGGATCAATCGGACTCTGTCGGATGAGAGTTGTCTTTTTCTCTTGCCGGGAGATCATGGAGCGCAGAAGCAGGTTTACCGTAATGCCCAGACCGATGTAAAACGCCAGAAAAGCGGGACCCCGCCAATAGAGGATGCTATCCACTGATGCCCTCCTCCATGCTTATTGAAAGCCCGTCTAACCGGCGATACAGAGACTCGGCAAGCCCCAGGAGCGAGAAAATAATCGTTCCGGCGGTCCCGAGCGGCAGAGCCCCCTCTCTTCGGGCGACATCGATGAGGCGCAAAGCCTCGCTCCACTGCGGAGCGCCTGATGAGGACACGATCGAGGCAAGGGCTTCCCTGGGAGATGCCGCAGGCTTACCTTCGAGGATCAGAATTGATACGGCGCATGCCCGAATCGGACCAGCCGTTTCGGCAGCGATCAGGGCCAGTTGTTCCTCACGCAGACTTATAAGGGTATAGCGCTCACGCAAGCGGAGAATGAGGTTTAACAGCACCTGCCGGGTCCGCCGTCGAATCGATTCCGGTTGTATGACAAAGTGCGCGAACGGATCCGAGCCAAAAAGAATACGTCGCCGGGACAGGATATCCGCAAATTTGACTGCGAAGGCATCCATGGCCGGTTCGATCTCCGAGCTCAGGAGGAACATCACGTCAAGCCGCATGGCTGCGTGTGCGTCCCGGAACGGATCTCTGATCTTGTCGGCCTGTTCCCGGTCAAAACGCCGGAGAACAAGAAGCAGATTCACATCGGAGGTGATTCGCAGTCGCCCCTCTGCGGCCGAGCCAAACAGCACCGCAGCAACGAGATCGTCGCCAAAGGATTGTTTCACCTCTTCCAGAAACAAATTGATACCTTGATAAATTTCGGGCGGCACATGCATTTCCTGCTCCATTCATCCTCCTTTTCATTTAATAACGAAAACGATTCAGTTTTGTAAAACCCTTCAGACTTCTGTCGCCAGCCAGCACCCTGGGTCGGCTCGATAAAGGTCACCGTAAACAGCATAAGCAATGCATCGGGAGCCTCCGGCACAGTTACGGGCATAAAAACAACTTTTGCACCCCTTGCTCATCCGCTCCCGGTCACGCAGGCCGAGGAATAGCTCACTGCTTCCATAAAGGTGAGCAAGTGGTTCCTGGAATATATTGCCGACGACAAGCGGCATCCTGCGGCAGGGACAGACATCGCCGTTGGCAAGGATGGTAACAAGTGTATCGCCGGCGCTGCACCGATAGGGTTGGTCGCCGGTCACGGTAAACTGCAGAGAGCGGTGCAGCTTTACCTGAGAACGTTTCAACCAACTGGATTTTTGCCCCCGCTGCATCAGTGCGAAAAATTCACGGGTCTCGGTCGGCGTCAGGAGATTTTCTGCAGTTTCGCCACCGCGTCCGCAGGGTACCATCCGGTCCGCCCAGACCCTCGTCACACCAAGCTGCCGTCCCAGACGTGCGACGGCTGGAAAGTCGCGATAATTCACGCGTTGGGCCGTAAATGAGATATAGGTGGGAATCCCGGCGTTCACCAGACATTTCAGTCCAACGATTGCCCGGTCGTAACTGCCATTCCCGCGGATGCGGTCGTGAGTTGATCGAGTGCCGTCAATGCTCACCTGCACAAAGCCCGGCTGCACCTTCTTCAGCGAATTGACAACAGCAGGGGTGAGAACCGTCCCGTTGGTCAGAATTGCTAATGAAAAAAATTGCCGTTCTGCGTACAGCCTTTCCAGCAAAGGAATGAAGTCGTCCCGCACAAAGGGCTCACCCCCGGTTACCGTTACATGCGCCCGGAAGGGACGGCCGTTGTTTCGGTCCTGGCACAATCGGATAAACGAAAGTATGTGTTCCAGTATGGTGAGATGTTCATTCCAGGTAAGGTCTGAATGGGAATCGTCATCCTGGTAACAGTGACTGCAGTGCAGATTGCAGCGATCCGTAACATGCCACTGGAAGAGCATTCGTTCCGGAACGTGGAAGGCAGTACATTGGTTCATAGCCATTGATTGCTCGTAATCCGTTTTTCAGACCCATCCCGGTGTTCGAACCGGTCCGATCTGGTTATATGGAATATAACATTTGATATCAATCAGGGGAGAGCCATCTCTGGCGTCAAGCCCGTCAACGTCAATGGTTGTCCCCTGAATGGACAGAACCTGACAAAGGGTCAGGGCAATGAGATTGGGCCGCATGGGAGAATGCGTGGCGAATACGCCGGTTAACGGATTGTTCTGATCTTTTCTGGGATGAACTTGAAGGGTGCTTCGCAGCTCCGGGGTGTCGTTTTCATGAAACCAGTACATCACATGAATGTGTGAAAATCCTTCCAGCCCCAACAGGGCGTCTTTGTAACGGTCCTCAATTTCAATCCACGTTCTGTCATCAGTTTTTCGAATGATTCCAATAGTGTTAACTTTAAAACTTCTTTCCATTTTGTAGACTCCTGATGGTCGGTTCAAAAAAAAACATCAATGCTAAGGTGATCGCCGATTGTCTTCTCATTAACTTGCAGCGAAATGTCGCATCATAACGAACATTGTTGAGAATTACACTTGAAAAATTCACGGATTGTGTTAACTTACCAAATTAAATAACCATAAACTCAGGAGGTGTTTTATGCAGACCTTACCATTTGGAACAACACAGGCTCAGGCGCAGGTTCAGGTCAATCAGTTTATCAGGAGCGTTTACAACTGGATGGCGGCAGGATTGGCAATTACGGGCGTGGTGGCGCTTTATGTCGCCAGCAACGAATCTCTGATTCAGATGATTTTTACAAATCAACTTCTGTTTTTTGCGTTGATCATCGGTGAACTGGCGCTGGTTTTTTTCCTGAGCGCAAGAATCCAGAAGATTCAGGCATCGACGGCAACCGGCATGTTCCTGCTCTATTCAGCATTAAATGGCCTTACATTGTCGTTTGTTTTTCTTATCTACACCCAATCATCGGTTGCATCCGTCTTTTTCATCTGTGCAGCCACATTCGGAGCATGCAGTCTGTATGGCATGAGTACCAATCGGGACCTTACATCCATGGGAGGCTTTATGGCCATGGGACTGATCGGCATCGTCATTGCGTCGGTTGTCAACATGTTCATTCAAAGCTCTGGAATGAGTCTGATCATCAGCTATATCGGCGTCATCGTCTTTGTCGGACTTACTGCCTACGATACCCAGAAGCTGAAAATGATGGCGCTGTCCCAACCGGCCGATCTTGATGCCGGCGTTGTCCGAAAGGGCGCCATATTGGGCGCACTCACCCTGTATCTTGATTTTATCAACCTGTTTTTAATGCTTATGAGGATATTTGGCGACAGAAAGTAAATAAGAAGTCAAGAAATACAGATGCCTCAATCGACACAACATACTGAATAATCGTAACCGTGTACTCACCCTCCCAGCGGGAGAGGGCCAGGGGCTGAATACTTACGAATAAGCTGAAGGATGTTTAAGTCGCCATCAACCGTTGTACATTAAACTTTTCCAATCGAAACCCGGACTTTTTCTGCTGTCTATTCAGCAAATGTCCGGGTTTCTTTTTGATATTGACCCTCTACCATAAAGTGGCGAAGCTGCTGAGTCTCTGAATAACGGAAAAGGGGGTAAAATATAACAAGGACAGCAATAATGAATAACCCGCGCCCGACAACGGGGAAAGATCAACGCGAGAGTCCAAATCTTAGACTTGAATCCACTAACGATACTACGATTCCATTTCGTCGAGACGATTCTGTTTCGCCGATACTGCTTGGGGACTGTGTAAGGCTGACCTGCCTGTATTTTTTTCCGGTACTCTTATTGGGATTTATAGTTGGTGTATTTATCTTGCATTTTTCAAGGATATCGGACCTCGAAATCATAAAAGCAAAGCAATACGCGGCAGTCTCAATCGTTCAGGACGCAATATCGGAAGATATTCAATTGGCGATTTCAGATCTGCTGATATTGGCAGGAGATTCCAACCTGAGACATCTGTTTTGCGGCACAGGAGAAGCTGATCCAATAATCAAGGAAAAACTGATAACATTGTTCCAGACAGTAGCAGGAGCCAAGCGGTGTTACGACCAACTGCGCATTCTGGATCGAAAGGGAATGGAGATCGTAAGGGTGAACTACAACGGCAGCTCACCGGTTGTCGTTCCGGACCTGGAGCTTCAAAATAAAGGTGGCCGGTATTTTTTCGATGATACATTCAATCTGAAACCGGGGGAGATTTTTATTTCGCCGCTGGATCTCAATATTGAACAAGGACAGATTGAACAGCCCCTGAAGCCCATGATAAGAATCGGCACTCCATTCTATGATGCCAATGGGGATAAAGCCGGCATAGTGCTTTCGAACTATTATGGAGAGATTATGTTGCAGGAGCTGAGAAAACTTGACGACCGTTTTCCCGGCCAGCAATTGATGTTGCTCAATTCACAGGGTTACTGGCTGAAAGGGCCGCAAGCCGATATTGAGTGGGGCTTCATGTACCAGGATCGCAAAACGTTGACATTTGCAGAGCGGTACCCATTGATCTGGAAGAAAGTTCTTGCAGGCGCCGACGGGTTTGGGCAAGCCTCCGATGGCGCGTACTACTTTGGGACGGTGTATCCCCTGATTGACAGCCAAATTTCCAGCTCTGGAACGAACAAACCATCAGGAAAAAGTGATTACGGCATCACCGGAGGCGAATACTTTTGGAAAATCGTCTCCCTGGTTCCCGCAAAACAGTTGGCGGAACAAGACACAATACAATTGACGCGCATAGTCATGGTCGAGGGATTGGTTTTATTGGCTATCCTGCTATGGCTTGCAGGCCTTGCCAAAGCCAGGCTGAAGCAGACAGCGTTCGAACAAATGTTGATGCTGGCCAAGATTCAGGCAGAGATGGCCAACGCCGCCAAGAGCGAGTTTCTGGCCAACATGAGCCATGAGATCAGAACCCCGATGAATGGGGTTATCGGCATGACCGGACTGCTGCTGTATACGGAATTAAATGATGAACAGCAGCGCTACGCAGAAATCGTGCGTAGCAGCGGCGAATCCCTACTTGGCTTGATCAACAACATCCTTGATTTCTCAAAGATCGAGGCAAAAAAGCTTGAGCTGGAGACACTGAACTTCAATCTGTCGAGATTGCTGGAAGACTTAGCCGCCACACTGTCAGTACAGGCTCACGAGAAGGGGCTGGAGCTGCTCTGCGCCGTCGATATGGATGTACCCTCACTGCTGCAGGGCGACCCAGGGCGTTTGCGTCAGATCATCACCAACCTTGCGGGCAATGCCGTCAAGTTCACCCCTACCGGCGAGGTGGTGATCCGCGTTTCGCTGATGGACAAGAATGAAAACGATGTAATGCTGCGTTTTTCGGTGCGCGACACGGGCATCGGCATTCCCAAAGACAAGATCGCCCTGCTCTTCAACAAGTTCAGCCAGGTGGATGCATCGACTACACGCCAGTACGGCGGTACCGGGCTGGGCCTGGCAATCTCCAAACAACTGGCAGAGCTGATGGGTGGTGAAGCCGGTGTGCGCAGTGAAGAAGGTAATGGTTCGGAATTCTGGTTCACAGCGCGCTTTATTAAACAGGATGTTGGAGAGTATGTGGAAAGTATCCTGCCCACAGATCTGCGTAATGTGCGCGTACTTATTGTGGACGATAATGCCACCAATCGCGAACTCCTGACCACCCGTCTGACTTCCTGGGGCATGCGCACGTTGGAGGCGCAGGATGGCCCTGCGGCGCTCCAGGCGCTCGACCGGGCGCTCGACGAGAACGATCCCTTCCGCATCGCCTTGATTGACGTGCAGATGCCAGGTATGGATGGCGAGACTCTGGGCAGGATCATCAATGAGGACAATCGCTTGAATGGTATCCGGATGGTGATGCTGACCTCTATGGGGACGAGGGGCGACGCCAAGCATTTCCAGGAAATCGGTTTCGCGGCATTTGCAACCAAGCCAATACGGCACGAGGAACTCAAGGCGCTTCTATCCCTGACATTGACGGATCGGAATGGTGCGAAACAAACGCCACGATCCATCACCACTCGTCATACGGCCCGTGAGGTACTGAACCTGTTCGTTAGCCGCAAAGCACGCATACTGCTTGCCGAGGACAACATCACCAATCAGCAGGTAGCGTTGGGCATCCTGAAGAAATTGGGTTTGCGTGCAGACGCAGTCGCCAACGGAATGGAAGTGCTCAAGGCACTGGAAAGTCTTCCCTACGACCTGGTACTCATGGATGTACAAATGCCTGAGATGGACGGGATTGAGGCTACTCGCCAAATCCGCAGTCTCCAATCTTCAATCCCCAATCACCAGATTCCAATTATCGCCATGACGGCCCACGCCATGCAGGGCGACCGGGAACACTGCATTGAGGCTGGTATGAATGACTACGTCACCAAGCCGGTGTCGCCCCATGCGCTGGTGGAAGCACTGGACAAATGGCTGCCGAAGGAGAAAAAGACTGAAAGCACGAAACCACAGGCATTTGTCTAATGCGTTCTGAACGGCCCCACGAAGCTTGTCCGAAGCAGTAAGACCTTGAGCGAATGTGTTTTAATGCTTCGTTCATCAGGGTCTGGTAGCTGCCTCCGAGCTTCTCGGCATGTGCCTTGAAAATGGTAAGGACGTGGCTATCTTATCGTGGAAACAGTCATGTTACCTCTTCCATTGTTTACTGTTTTGTGTTACGCAATGAGACATTGAGTTTTTTATACTTTGATATCTCATTCAGCAGCAAGAGGGTAACATGGCGGAACCGCCAACCCAAAACCATATCCAAGACTGGCTCGGCAGCCCCGATGGTATAAGGCTTCTGAATCAAACCGCCGGAGCCGTCTGTCGCTACTTGTCCCTTTATCGCATTTATCCCCGTTTTTTCAATCCAAATGATCCCTCCATTTCCAGCATTGAAGAGATCCGTTCCGAACTGGTGCGCTTCATTCTCGAATCCGGCAAAGTTTGTCAAGTATTGACGGGTGCTTCATCTTTCCATGCCAAATATCTGAGACAATCTTTTATTCATCGCTGCATCGACTCTGTCCGTGTTTCCGGGGGTGATGATTTTCGGGTACTGTATCGCGCTATGAATCGGGTTTGCCGGGAGTCGGGTCTGTTTGTGATTGAAAAAACCAAACATCAGGCCTGCCGTTTCAGTATGAAGTCGGGTAGCTTGGCCATATTGCCGCTTTCAGAAGAGGATCTCCGTGATATCGCATTTCCGAATCAACTGGCCTTCGATGGCTGGCTGAACCATATCACACACAAGCGATTTCTCTTGCCGGTACTGCAATATTTCTGGGAATCGGTAAGCCGGATGTGGGACAACCAACCGGTATGGATTGAACTTAGAGCTGCTGCGCACTGGTTGCTGCGTTTTATTGCAACTGAAGGCTCCAGGCAAGTCCATTTTTCAGAAGAAGCGATGACAGACGCAATGTTCGATGAGGATTCGACAACGGCCAGTCCTGAAAAACCCTTTGAATTTCATTTCACGAATCCCGCATTCGATGCCTGGTTCGATCCGGATCAGGTGAATCGCTGGGCATCCATATTCCCAAAGCGACTGAGCGATGCAGAAAAGGCGATTTTTTACCTGCGTCACTGTATTGAGCTGGAGTTGAAGGCAATTGCCCAGAGACTTCAGTACAAGAGCGCATCCGGCCCTGCCTACCCGCTGAAAAAAGCAGAAGAAAAACTTGCCTCTTTTGCAGCTGAATTACCCTGGATTTCCCCGGACGATCTGAACCCGGAAGCATTTTCGCTGTTCAGGGAAGAATTGTGCGCGGTTTTGAAAGAATCGGTTTCAGCGCCGTAAGGATAAAACAGATGAGACGGTATCCCAAACAAGGAAAGTCGTTATGACCAGCAGAAAAATCGCTCTTGGCCTGGCCAGGCAATATCGCACCTGCCCGCCGGCGGATATCCGAAGACTGTCGGAATATCAAGGCCAGGTTTTGCGTCATCTTGAAATCTGCCCCGATTGCAGCCAGGGCTGGGATGACTGGGAAGAACTCCTTACAGGGTGCTGTCGATTAAAGGAAAGTGATTATGTATCGGTTGAACCGGTGGCAGCCGGCCAGATCCGGGAGATACGACCCGAGATGGGGAGATGGAAGGACGGTTTCTACATAAACCCGCCAGTGGTGCTGGTTCTGGACTGCAGCCAGGATATAGCTTCCGTGGCGCAGATATATCATGACACCACGCTGACCGGACCCGGCGATGTGGTTCTGCCTAATTTGATTGGCTTTCCTCATAACATCTTTGTTGAATTGTGGAATAAATACGATATCCGGCTGCAAATGCTTGGAGAATACTTCACCAGGGTTTCTTCAAGTATTCTTGAGGAGCTGCGCCAAATTCATTCCGGCAGGCAAAACCCATCCTGGTATGTCATGCCAAGACCGATAACCAAAAACGATCCCCGGATATTTTTCCGGTCCATGGAACAGGATGTCGGGCGGCTGTTCGCCCTGACTGTTCGAAAAACCCTGAAGGAAAGAATTGCTGAGATGACGGCTGGTTTAAAACAGATCAACGTTTCCGGGATAATGGATATCATTTCCGGCGCATCACCCGATTTCCGTTGGCCGCAGACACCTTTGGGAGACGCGCTAAGCTTTTCGGATGATGCCTCATCATCCAACATGGCCCTGGCCAAGCTTTTTACTTTTGCTTCCGGGGAGTTGTCGGATGTCGAGCTGCTTACAGTCAATATCCTTCAGTCTGAAATTATAGACGGTATTCAGACCATTGGCGGTCTGATTCATCCGATTCCGGAAGGTATTCCGGAATCGGATGTGTTTGTTGTTCTCCGAGCAGCCGATCAGTACATTGACGCCGATACGATTCAACTGGACCTGCGGTCCGGCGCCTTTCTGGCAAAATTCAGGAATACGTCCTTTCAGCACGGCAAAACCATCATCTTGATCCTGCGTTCGTTGGACGGATGCGGGGCTAATGCATGATCATCCGTTCCCAAGAGGCGATTCCGGTTTCCTATTTGTCTTTGTTGATATCTTCCGAAGAATATCAGACCCTGATAAACTATATGAGCTGCCCGGTCCGGCTCCATATCCCTGAAGAGGATAGCGCCTATTCACATAAACGGGCCATTGCCCCCATCCTTCAGCAATTGTCCAATCAGCATGAACTACGCCTCATGTTTCAATTGTATGTGATCAGCGGGCTGCTGCTTTCCGGATCATCCTCACGGCAGATAGCGGCTGTCATTTCCTGCTGTCCGGATTATTCGGCCCTGTTTCCGGAAATAGCGGCGGCGCAACTGATTGCCGGAAATTGGCTGCCAATTCCCGTCATCGGCATTCATCCGGAGAAAGCCTGCATACGCTACTGGATCGCCGGGCTGCTTCCATCACCTCAAGGGAACTGCTACCGACCGGCCTGGGCAAACAACCTCATGGATACATCCGCCCGCAAAGCGGCTGACGATGCCGCGGCCGCCATTTCTTTACAGATAAACACTAACGGCTTACGTGTTCCAGCAGCCCTCAGGTATGAAAATCACGCCGGGAGAGCAAGCATACCGCCCGCCAATCGCTGGCAGGATTCCTGCATTTCCGGTATTTTATCGCCAAGGGTGAAAGCTGCTGTTTCGTTCATTGGCTATCCACTGGCTCTGCCCAACGGTTATATTCAGATCAGTGGCGGTTCCCTGGGGCTATCTCTGGCTTTGGGCTACTACGAACTGATTACGGGAAATGCCCTGTGCCGGAAAATGATCGCATCTGGAACCATCGGGCCAACGGGCAAGGTGTACGCTGTTGAAAATATCAGGCAAAAGACCACTCTGGCTGCCAACACCGGTTATCAGGTGTTCATTTACCCGTCCGCCTGCGGCCGAATTCGGAATCCAACCGGGTTGGAACTGGCGCCGGTCGGTTGCCTGGAAGAGGCTGTGTTGTTTGCGCAGCTTTATGCTCCGGGAAATCTTTCCAACCTTATCCTGTTTCAGCGGATGCTGAAGGAACCGGACTTGTTTTTAAGCGCATGTTGTCAAATAGATCGGCAGTGGTTGAAATGGGCAGGAGCGCATCGCTATGGCGACGAACTGATCACGTCTCTGACAAAGACTCCTGAACGGGCCGCAAGACTGGTCGAAAGGCTGGCATTTTTGGTCGAAAATAACCGATTGCAGGATGCGCTATGCCTTAGCGACTTAATCACCCCCCGGGCTTTTCAGGAATTGATGGCCAAATTCCCGGCGACCGCCTTTAAATGGGCTGTGGTGAACCTGTCACTCTGCAACCACCTGGGACAAACCAAAACCGCTGCTGTCTGGTCGGCTTCGGCGGAACAGATGCTGACCGAATTTGTTGTTCAGGATATTGCTGACTGTCTAACCTACATGAATGTTCATTTTATCCAGTTGCATCACAACCATTACATTTTCAGGCCGGAGCTGCCCGCATTTCTCACCAGAATGCTTGAACTCATCGAAAAACAGCACTGGTTGCTCTGTGAAAACGGCTTTCCCGTGAACAAAACCCTGGCCGCGTTATACGGAAGCATCGCACAGAACTATGGTTTCTGCGGCCCTGCCTGTCTTGAGAAAACAGAAGAGTTTGTACACCTGGCCCAACAAGCTTTTGGCAGCGGCCGCAAACCGGAACTTGATGCGGACTGGCGCCGCCAATTCAATTATCTGGCCTATGCGTATCTGGACGCCGGTGATTTTGAAAATGCTAAAATTGCGCTGATGCGCTATCTGAACATCGACTCCGTCACGGATATCTGGCGCCATCTGGATCATTTCAGCTCCTGGCAACACGCAATCCTTTCCCGGTTTATAGCGGATGTTCAGGATAAACACCTCATTGCCGGCTATCTGAAGTGGGCCCAGGCGCGAATTCATGCGCTGGATGCCCCCCACCATCCCTGGCAGTTATGGTTGCTGCATCTTGGAAGAATGGCGCAAGGGATGGGAGATGAGGCAAATGCCTGTGCATGTTACCATCAATGCGTTCAACACTGTTTATCCGGCGCCAGCGGACCGACCGTCCAGGTCATGGCCTTGACGCCACTGGCGTACTGGCGGCAATTGTCCGGTGCGAATATCAAACAAATCGCCATTTACACGGATCGGATACTAAATGTTGCTAAAATTCTGAACCCTGAGTACTTCAAGCTTATTTTCAACAACCAGGATGCATTATCCGCCGTTGCCGAAGACACTGCGGCGCTGTTTCCATTTTCGTATCGATGAAAGGTATCTGCGATGACCCTATCCGAAGCATCACCCGCATTATTATTCAGCGGTCTGCCGATCTCTCGGTACCGACTTGAAATCAGCCTGTCCAGACCCATCGAACAATTGGCCTACATGGGTTCAGCTTGGCGGGGGCTGATTGGTTGGGAGCTTCAGCGTCTCATCTGCCCTTTTGTTAAACGGCCCGAATGCAAATCCTGCATCATCCGGGAACACTGCCCGTATTTCCGGCTCTTCGAGGATCAGTCTCCGATCCCCGGTATTCGGGAAATGCCAAGAGGCTATATTTTTTCATCTTCCGAAGGACAGGATTCAGGCGTCCAGAGCCTCGATATCACGCTGATGGGTGAGTGCATCCGCTATTTCCCCGCCATTTTAAAAGCGATTCATTCCGGGAATCAGGTATGGCTGGGTCCTTCACGGATTACCTATCACATTGCCTCGATCGGCAGGATCCTGCCGGGTGAAACCCTGCAGCCTGTTCCGATAGACCCGGATGACTGGATCGGCATGAATACCGCTTTTTCACTTTCTGACTGGCTGGCGGCCGCGCCAGGCGTTTCGGGATCAACCGCTTTTAAGCTTACAACACCTGTTCGGTTTCGAAAGCAGGGCAAATACATGGGCGATATGGAATGGCCGTATTTTTTTGCAGCCATAGCCCGAAGGCTGGAAGCCCTTAACTGCCTGTTTGCCGGCGGCGAGCTTCTTGGCAAGGAACGCTATGAAGCCATCATGAGCCGATTTTCCGGCATCACAACGCTTCATGGCCGTTTGTCCTGGCTGGACTACAGCCGCTATTCCAGCCGGCAGCATAAAAAAGTTTCCATGGGCGGTCTGATCGGAACCGCCGTATTCGATGTGTCCGAAGCCTGGTTGTCGCCATGGCTTCAGGCCTCAAGCCTGGTGCATGTGGGCAAAGGCGCGTCGATGGGGCTGGGGAAAATTGTGGTGAATGGACTGAATGATGACTGAAGATAAGGTTGCAACAAATAGGGATATACCCTATCTATGGATGCTGGCTACTGACTTTCATTCAAATTCAAAAAAAGATGAATTGCACTTTGAAAAATCGTCAGATGGAGCCGTAAGAGATTATAGCGTCAACAACGATGCAGTTAACCTCAAAAGAAGCGGAGTACCTGTCATGTCAAATTTAATGCTTCGTTATTACAAGAGAGAACGGATTGAACTGGAATGTGAGACCATAACGCCCATGTTCCTTGGAAATGCCTGCCAGGAAGCAGAATGGCGAGCTGCGCCGTTTAAAGCCCTGTTTCGTTACTGGTGGCGGGTGACCCAAAGCGGCGTGCCTGATGTGTCAACGCTGCGAAGCGAAGAAGGTAAGATTTTTGGTTCGGCTGGAGATGAAAAAGACTCTGGAAAGAGTCTGCTTACGGTTCAGGTCTCTTCCTGCTCCAAAATGATCGCAGGCATCAAAAAACCATTCCCTAAAATAAAGCCTATTCCACATCCGGAATGCGAGAGATCGCATCATGAAGTTAACCCACTGAACTATTTAGCAGGAATGGGATTGATACACTATAAACAAGGAATTCAACACAGCTATTTTGAAGATGGAAATGCATTTAGATTGATACTGACCTTTCCAAAACAGAACGAAAAGCAGATTCGACCGATATTGGGAATGATAAAAGCTTTTGGAGCCGTCGGCTCCAGATCTCGAAATGGCTGGGGAAGTTTCGACATCAAAAACATGCCATTCAATATTAATGAACTGACTGATGATTTGCTGGTGAACACACAGGACTGGGAAAAAGAATTTCTTATAAAAGATTACCCTAACTACCTTGGAAAAGATGAAAAAGGGTTATTGGTTTGGTCAACTGATCTCCAGGAGAACTGGGTCAATTCAATGAAAGCGCTTGCACACACGTATATTCAAGTGCGTGCTGGTAACGTCAATGATATCGGGAAATTGAATCCAGGCAATAAATCGTTTGCAGAAAGGCACCTTTTGGGGATTCCGCTGACAAACCACTCAGTTGGTGTACGGGGGAATAATGCTCGTCATGCTTCACCTCTGCGCTTTGTGGTTCATCGGGTAGGTAGCGGCTTTAGGGGCATTATCCTGCATCTGCCACATAGGCATAGCAACGATCAAGCGCCTAAAGAAATCAATCAGACAGCAGTATGGAAAAAAATCCACCAAAAACTGGATGGCCTTGAACTGAATCGAGCATCATATGAGGAGTGCCTATCATGAAAAATAACTTTCGAAATGATGCCAATTACTGGGATCGCAAACTGTCCTGTTATCTACATGATCCTCCCGATAAGGCCCTGCATATTCCAGGACATGAAGATCGCAGCAATATGCTGCTGAGTGCGCTGGGCGATCTGCCGTCTCTGGATGAGAACAGTTACTTGCGAGCAGACCGGATTGCATCCGGTATGGATCGGGCACAATTTCCGGGATTTAGTAAAGATCAGACCCGAAATGGAGCGGTTAACTTCATAAAAATGCCGGTCTTGACCCATCCGACGGGGTGTAACCAGAGGCTTGCTCTTGAGCTGGACGTTGCAAATTTGAATATGCATCACGTTACCAGCCAAATGATAGACATTATTCATGCTGATCTGGATGGAAATGATGACTTTTCTGGCATTTGCAGTCAATTTCAAAATGATCCTGACGGACTGTCGGCAGCACGGTTTCATTATGTACACTGCACACTCAGGTCCAGACTTGCGCGGGAGAATGTGGGGGGGCTGGGTGGCCTTTGGTATCGAATTCCTGCGGATACCCGTATTCCGGATCACAGCATCTGGCAACACTGTGGTTTGGTCTCAGCGCTTAGTTCCTGCTTTGACCGATCAAAACGCAGGCAAGCCAGTTTGCTGACTTTCAGTATAACACCTGTTCAGGATTTTATCACCAGAGCCCGAAAGCTTCGGGACCTCTGGACTGGATCTCTGATTTTGTCCTGGCTGACCTTTGAGGGTATTCGAGAAGTGATGTATTCATTGGGTGCGGATCATGTGATTTATCCAAGCCTTATAGGTCAGCCGTTTGTCAACTGGATGCTCAAAAAAGAATGCGGACTCAACATGACGAACCATGACATTCTGGATAACGGCGTGGCATCTTTTCCGAATAAATTCGTTTGTCTGGTCCCCTGTGGGGAAGAATCAATCATTGCTGATAGGATCAAACACCGTATTCTGAGCTCATGGGTAGAACTTGGGGATGTCGTACTAAACAGGATCGAACGACAGATTCAGAAAAAAGATGAATACCTGAAAGAACAGTTTTCAAGACAGATGAGCGGATATTTTGACTTTCACTGGTCTGCATGTCCATTATTGGATAATTCGAAATATCAAGCTGTCGCTGAGCTCCTTCAAAAAGATGTGTATGAATATCCTATGAAGTTGGTTGAAGACTCCGGTCCATTGCCATATCAATCGGGCGGCGAGGGAGCATTTTATCCAATTACCCATGCCATGTCTCAGGCTTTTCTGGCTGCAGGGAAAACATACCGGGAAGATAACCGGTCCGAGGAGCCCGGTATCAAATGCAATATACATGGAGACATGGAAGCACTGCGGTATGCCTGGTCTTCCGACAATCATAACCAGAATCCACCGCCGAAATCGGACCCATTTTGGCATGACTTAAAATCGAAATGGGATATGAAAAATGATTTCAAGCCATCCGAAAGACTTTGCGCGGTATCAGTTGTCAAGCGTATCGCAGGATATACGTTAAAACGGGATTGTCCCGATCATCCGCTTACGGCTGTCTTTAAACCGGCAGAGAGTTTTCCTTCAAGCACAGAAGTTGCACTGACCGACTGGCTGAATATCGTGCAACAACACATTGGGGATATGGAAAAACGACTTGGTGGCCAGTGGCGGTCTAAATTGTCTCAATATATTCACGAGTCCGAGGCGGAGCGGCGAGAAAAAGAAGAATACTGCGAAGTTGATGATTTGACCCGGGATGAGAGACGTACATGTGATCAGATCATCCGACAAACTGAAAAATATAAGATTCCCTTACTGGATAGCGATCGATATTACGCCATCCTTCTGATGGATGGCGATCGAATGGGAAAACTGGTTAATGGCGAAACGCTGGCGTCAAAATGGCAGGACGTCATTCATCCGGATCTGGTAGCGCGGCTGAAATCGGCTGGTTTTGACCGGAGATTTCAGAATTTTTGGACAGAGCATCTTTCACACAGACGGTTGTTGTCTCCGGCGGTACATTCGTCAATTTCAGAGTCTTTGGGAGAGTTTTCACTGTTCTCCGTGCCCGCTATCATTCATAAATGGCGAGGCCGATTGATTTACGCCGGAGGTGATGATGTCTGCGCGGTCCTACCGGTGTCTTCCGCCATTCAGGCGGCGTCGGATATTTCCGGGGTATATGGAATGGGGTTTGTGACAGATAGCGGAGATAATAGGGGGATTCATGAGTTGTCCACCACATGGCGGCCGAGTCAAAATCGTTTGGCCGTTCATCTGGGAAAAGGGGATGAGATATCCATCTCTGCCGCTATCTCAATTATTCATCACAAAAAACCTCTGACTGTCGCCATGAAGGGTGCACACAATCTGCTAAATCAGGCAAAAGAGACAGGTGGGCGAAATGCGATTGCCCTGGAGTTGGATAAACGATCAGGCGGAAGCCGTCAATTTATCGCGAAATGGAATGAAAAACCATTGGCAGAACTCTGTCTGAGCGGTCCCGACTGGAACAAAATGCGTCTTGTTGATATTTTTGTGAATATGTCGAAAAAATTGGGAGACTCCGGCGACACATCCCTGAGTTCATCCCTGATCTATCGATTGGAGAGTTTGAAGCCAGGGCTGGAAGCGATTATCAAAAATTGCCCAACTGAGCTGCCCAATTTTATTGAAAAGCAATTGGAACGTTCCCGTACGGGCAATGGCAAGGCCGATATAGAAATGCTGTCAAAGCAAATGGCGGCGCTCATCATGCGAAAAACAGTCCTGGATTCATCGATATATCCCGATACACAGTCACTGATTATTGCCCGGTTTATGGCGGACAGTATGTCAAGGGTATCCAATCGGTTGGGAGGTGTAAAATGATACGCATCAAGCAATGGATTCAAATAGAACCCCTGGACACGGTTTTTTTCAAAGGATCTGAGCCGATGGTTGCAGGACAAAACCACGAGGTTCGCTCTGTGTTTCCGCCCATGCCCACGACCATCATCGGTGCGATTCGATCAGCGATTCTGGCTCAGCGGAAGATTGATATCAACCGATATGTGGGTGTGGGGGATCGGGATTCAACCATTGAAACCAGGTATCCCCTGTTGGGAATGCCCGGAATGCCTGGTTTTGAGCTTGTCGGACCGTTATTAAGGTCGGCAACCAAAAGCGGGAAAACGGAGTTGTTTTTTCCATCTCCGGCCCACTGGTTTGCGGATGAGAAAAAAATGAAAAATGGTGAAGCTGTACCGGTCGCTGCCGCCAAACAGATTTCAGAGTATATTGACCAATTGGGTATTACGGGCAGTGTGTTGCAACCGGCATGGGTAATGAAACCGGAAAATGGAGATTTGAAATCTCTTTCGGGATACTGGATCAATGCGGCTGCATTTCAAACCATGAAGTCTGGAAAAGGCAATCTGCTGTTTTACGAACAAGCGAAAAATGTGATTCCAGAAAACCCCGCTTTACTCAAACTGGACGCCTTTGTGATCAACGAGGTCCGAGTGGGCATTGCGTTGGAAACAGGAACCCGAAGGGTAAGAGAAGGCCATCTGTACACATCCACACAGACCAGGTTGCATGCGGGTGTCCGCATGGTTGTTGGTTTTTCAGAAAAACTGATTCCATCCCATCTGGACCCTGGCGGCGTGCTTCAGCTTGGTGGTGAGCAACGAATCGCCGCCTATCGTTTGCAGTCTGACAATTTATCTGACGTGATTTCTACAGGACAATGGGCTATGAACCTTTCGTCCTTTCCTGTTAAGGAACTTGACTCCATGTCTGATTGTTGCCGGGTTTCCGGTCCGTTGATACGTATGGGGGGGTGGGATATGCAAATAGGATTTCATAAAACCATGAAAGCCTATTTGCCGGCAGGTTCTGTCATCAAAATGGATCAAGCCATGGATTTACCATTTGGGTTTATTCGTATTTAGAAAGGAGAAAAAAGATGCTGTTTACAACCGAATTTTCCGATATATGTGTGTTTTATGCCATCTCTCCGCTTCATGCTGGTTCAGGCCAGGCGCTTGGGGTAGTGGATCTTCCCATTCAGCGGGAGCGGCACACATCCTGGCCGCATGTACAAGCGTCCGGAGTAAAAGGCGCCTTCCGCGATTGGTTTCACAGATTCTATCTGGCAAATCCGAAAGCGCCTGGTGATGACACTGAAAAACAGGCTTTGGAGTTGACCAAAACCATATTTGGCAGAGAAGACGGATCAGATGGCAATGGTGGTCATGCGGGTGCGATTTCAATAACCGATGCAAAACTTCTGGCTTTTCCGGTCAGGTCCAATGTCGCGCCATTCGTGTGGGTGACATGCCCGTCAATACTTTCTCGTGTTCAGCGGGATTTCAGACTTTGTGATGTACTTAAAAATAGAAAACTGCCGGACTTATCCATACAGAAAGACGGATGTTTCATCGTGACCGGTAATGTCTCTACGAACAATATCGTTCTGGAGGATCTGGTGGTATCTGTCGAAAAACCGCCTGCGGAAGTTACGAAACTGACACAAATATTTCTGGAATTAGCCCCTCATGTTGAGCGGCTGTTGTTGATTTCCGATGAGAATTTTACGTTCCTGGTCGAGACTGCAGTCGAAATTCAGCCACAGATTGCAATCAACATGGAAACTGGAACAGCGAAGGATGGTTCCCTTAGATATCAGGAATTGCTGCCGTCGGATTCGCTGCTGTACTCACTTGTTTTCTTTTCGGATGAACGAACCCGGTCATCCCAATTGAAGGCGGACTTGATTCGTACATGTGTGAAAACCGCCATTTCAACCCATATTCAGATGGGCGGTGATATGACACTGGGCAGGGGATTGATGGAAGTTAAATGGGTTACCGATGACTGATAAGGAGGAAAAATAATGTCTCAAACAATTGCGCAAAAGCGATCTGAATTCGCATTGTTACAACTTAGACAAATACCTTATGATAAAGATTTCGCCACACTCGCTGCTGGCCTTCCATCAATGATTCTCCAAAATGGTTTTGGACAGGCGATGTCGGTTCTCCTCTCCAAGGCAACCAAAGACGGTCAGTTCAAGAAACAGGAAAAGCACTACTGCGCTTTCAATATCATTGTGGATTGGCTGAAAGAGCGACAGATTCTGAGTGGCGAAACTGAGGGCAATGCCGTTTTGCAGCTCTCCCAAATGCCTCAGGATCGATATCTGATGGCTCAGGAAGAAGCCATGAAGGTTATGGAATGGGTTAAACGATATGCCAATTCCGGGCTGTTTCATGCGAGGGGGAATTGATCATGGAATCCAATGTTACAGTTCTCAGGCCGGTTAACAAGGACGTAAACAATGCCTTGGGGGAATTGCCCAATGGGGCGTTCAATTTTGGATTATTTTTTAATAAATGGTTTTTTGTCGATACCCGGTCTTGGAAATGCCCGACTGTCAACGCTAATCCGTTACTGAACAATTTGGACATTTCGATTAAATTGTTCAACGGGGAAAAACCGTCGGTTAACGGCAAAAGCGGTTTTTGGGATTCTTCGGTTGCAAAAACCGAACTCGAAAAAAAATCCAAGCAGTTGGATGGCATTTCAGCGATGTATGAAAAGATGGGATATGTCGCTTTTCGAAAAGAAGTCAGCCTTGCCAGTGCTTTGGTTATTGGATTGGGAAATGAACATCCCACTGAAAAAGGATTCCGGTTTGATTGGACAACTGGAAGCCCCTTTATCCCATCTAGCAGCATAAAGGGGGTTGTTCGATTGGCCTATCTGGTCAATGAACTGAGGCGTATCGAGGATGAAAAAGAAGCGGAGATATTCAGTGATGATGTTGTTGATGGAAAGCTTAGCGTTGATGCAAAAATGGTCTTTGGCAGTGGTGAATTAAAAAGAGCCAAGCAGGGTGCATCAAGGGGAAAGGTCATTTTCCTGGATGCATTTCCTGTTGTATTGCCCAAGTTAAAGCCAGAGATCATGACCTGCCACTACCAAGATTATTTAATGGATGGAAAACGTGGGCCAACAGAAGACCAGCAGCCAAATCCTCAGCAGTTTTGGGCTGTTTCGCCATATTTGGATGAAAATGGTGAAAAGCCGCTTAAATTCATATTCAGGATGCTCATCCCCAAATACATTACAGCAGACCAAGCCCGATTTTCAGCATTGAAGATGGCGTTGAAATCAGCTTTGTCTGAACACGGACTTGGCGCTAAGACTGCTATCGGGCATGGCCGGTTTGATTCAGGATTGATCTTAAACCCAGATCGTTTACAAAACGGGAACAAACACACTGAGTTTGTTCCCGAGCCTGTTCAGATAATTGATTTCTGGGAAAAAGCCACGCTTCGTTTTACTCCGAACAATGGAGAAATCAGTGTACATTCGTCTGATCAAAGAAAGAAGGCAATTTTTAAAAATAAAGAGTTTGTACCTGAAATATTACATAAAAAACTATTCAAAGATAGAAAACCAGTCATAGCGAATGTCAAGGTGGAAGTTCATGGTAACCTGTATAAAATGATTAAAATCGTTTGAAGGCTTAACGGAGGCTTGCGCATGACCAGTATTCTTCTGACCACCATGGGTACCACGTGGCAGATACCGCCGGAGCTGATTGGATTCACCAATCCGGAACTGGTGGATCTGTACCGGTTTCACCCCTTCCATAAAAATATTCAAAAGACCCGTGAAGAAAATGATATTCTACCGGTGGATGAGCTGTGGATCATTACCACAACGGGTCAGGTGGACAAGGACGTTCAGAAGGTGAGGGACTGGCATTCTCTGATAGGACCTCCTTTGAAACTGAATATCTGGCAAGTGGCTGGAAGCAATGATCTGGGTTCGGAAGCGGAATGCAGCCGGATGAAGGAGGCCATTCTGAGGATTGTACTCCATGCTTGTGAACGCTCCCGGGATAGCCGCCTGATCCTGTCTTTGGCCGGGGGCCGCAAGACCATGAGCTCAGACATGCAGTTTGCCGCATCCGTCTTTGGGTGTCATACTTTGCTGCATGTTATAGATCATGGTGAATTTTCGAAATTGCTTAGGGAATACTCGCCCCGGGATTTTTTGGTTCCAATTCCCGAGGTTAGCAGCAATGCCGTTACCCCTCTGGTGACCGGCAGATACGCCCGTAACTCCCTGATGGATATGAATCTTGACGGGAATTCACCGGTCCGGGCAGCGGATTATCCGATCAACTGGCCGGATTCAGAAAAAGCCGCATCACTTGACTTTTCTGATTTCTCATTGACGGAAACCATCCAGAACCGGCTGAAAAATGCGGAATTTTTATCCAGCAATTACACCCATTCATTGATGATCAGCGACAAGGGGACAAATTTTCTGGCCCTTTACCATCTCTCGCCACTGGTCATTGAAGAGTTGAAATCCCTTACCATCGGTGTTGATCCGGAAAAAGCGGAGAAAGAACTGAACTGGCTTTGCCGGCTGCCCAAGGCCGAGCTGCACTGTCATTTGGGCGGGGTGCTGGATGCACCGGATCTGATTCGGGTAGCCCGCGCCAATCAGCCGTTTCTAAGCGGGTACATGACAAAACTGATGCCTTGGCTGAGTTACTGGAAAGATCAGCTCCAACGTTCGACTATTTCGCAAATCCGCAACCAGATTCGGTTCAAGGAAATGCCCAGATCCATCGAAGGTATTCCCGAACCCCTTACTGTTGCCGCATTTATTCTGCTGTTTGAAGAGGACCCGGATATATTGGATGAGCTGATTTTCGGAAATCTGCGATACGACGGCGCCTTCTGTGGCGTTGCATTTACTGCCTATGAAACGCTTGGAGACATTCAGGGTTCCCGCCTGCTTCAGAGCCGGGAAAGCATTCAGGAAACCTGCCGGATTTTGACGGAAAAAGCCAAAGCACAGCATATTTCTCATCTTGAGGTTCGCTGCTCTCCGGTCAAGTATCAAATGGGTTCGCTGACCGATTCGGATGTGGTGGACCTGATTGCGGAAGAAATCGGAAGTGTATATCCTGATTTTTCCATCATTCTGACAGCCAGCCGTCATGGCGATAAAGCCGATATTCTTAAGCTGACCGATCTGGCAAAGAAGCTTCTGGATCGGCCAGGTGGATGCCGACATCTTAAGGGCTTTGATTTGGCTGGAAACGAAACAGCCTGCCAGGCCCGGGATGTCCGGGAGAACCTGCTGCCCCTGATGGAGAAATGTATGCATATCACCATCCATGCCGGTGAAAATGTGGATGTGAAAAGTATCTGGGAGGCGGTTTACCATTTGAATGCCGAAAGAATCGGTCATGGGTTGACTCTGATGGAAAACCCCGAATTAATGAAACGCTTTATCGACAAAAACATCGCTGTTGAGATGTGTCCTTCCAGCAATTTTCAAATCGTCGGATACCGGGATAATTATTTGCCCCAAACTCAGGCTCAAAAAATATACCCGCTGAAAGCCTATCTGAACGAAGGAATCAAGGTAACGGTCAATACGGATAACCCCGGTATTTCCAGAACCAATCTGACGCAGGAGCTTCACCGGGCCGCCCGCCTGACGCCGGATGGGCTGTGCCTCTGGGATGTTTTGAAAATCGTTAGAAATGGATTCAAGGCTTCATTTGTCGATCGCATTGATCGAAACCGGATGCTGCGTAAGGCGGAACGCAAAGTCATTCAGTTGGTTCAGGAAGGTCTTCCGTTATGAGCCACCCTGAGGCCATTCTGTGTATTGCCAGGGATGCGTTACCGGCGGCCTGGCTTGGGGAAATGGCGGCCATTCCCATGACTGAAAAGGTGTTTTATGACCGGGTTCCTGCATCGGCGGTCAGTTTCATTCCCAGGCCGCATGCGGAAAGCAATCCAGCTTTCAAGCAGATCATTCCCTATCTGCTGATCCGAAGCGATTGTGGGTCCCGGTTCGGATGCTATCAGCGCAAAGGCTCTGAAGATCGTCTGCATGATCTCTGGTCCATCGGCATCGGCGGCCATGTTTCCGCCGTAGATGATTCCAAAAATTCAGGCGATCTGAGAACCACTGTTCGGCATGGGCTTTACCGGGAAATATCAGAGGAATTGCTGTTTGAGCCATCTGGTCAACCCCGATTTCTGGGACTCATCAACGAGGAAAAAACCAGCGTGGGATCGGTGCATCTGGGGATGGTGTTCTGCCTGGATGTCGATGATCCGGAGCGCCTCATTCCCGGAGAGGAGCTGTTCCGGTTCCGATGGGTGACAAAGGTGGAGCTTGGCGGGCTGAAGCTGGAACACTGGTCAAATCTTGCTCTGCGGCTTGCCGGATGACAGGAGGCGTTATGTCCGATTTATATCTGATTTTTAACCATCAACTAACCGAAATACAGGCAAAGGCCGCCGTCACACGGTTGAAAATCCAGCGTATTTATTCCCTTCCCGATGATCTTAAGGCTCTCTGGAGCCAGGTTCCGCCGGATATCCCCGAACTGGCTCAGTATCTGTCTCCAGTCATTCACTGGCTGAAGATTCAGGCAAGCCCTTTTGATTATGTTCTGATTCAGGGCGATTTCGGCGCATGCCATATTCTGGTTCAGGAAGCGTTCCGGCTGGGATTGATCCCGATTTATTCCACCACCCAAAGAAGAGCGATCGAAGAGCCGGGGCCGGATGGCTCCGTCCGGTTGACCCATGAGTTCAAACATGTCATGTTTAGAAAGTATGAACGATAAAGGTTCAAAGCCTGTTGTACCTTTTCCGGGCTGTTGTTGACGGGTTATTGGGCGCTCCAGAACACTATCATCAAGGTTTTGTAATGATGTGACTATTTCAGAGGAGAATGAATCATGCCAAGAAATATTTTTTTGTCGTTTCTGGGAACCAGCGACTATAAACCGTGTACGTATTTTTCACCGGATGGATTTCAAAAAGCGGATACCCGTTTCATCCAGGAGGCGTTGATAGAATGGCGCTGTAGCCAGTGGACGGATAACGATCTGGTGGTGATTTTTTTGACCGATGACGCCCTTAAGAAAAACTGGGAAAATGATGGCCACAGCAGCGCCATGGGCAGCTCTTCCGGCTGTATGGGACTCAGGCAATGTCTTGAGGAAATGAAGCTTTCGGCTCCTGTGCAACCGGTTCGAATCCAGGGTGGGAAAAGCGAGGCGGAAATATGGGATATTTTCGAGCGGGTATATTCGGTTTTGAATCCCGGCGATCAGGTGGTGATGGATATTACCCATGCCTTTCGCTCCATTCCCATGCTGGCCATTGTTCTGCTGAATTATGCAAAGGCATTAAAACAGATATCCATCGCCGGCATTCACTACGGTGCGTTCGAGGTATTGGGAAACCCTTTTACAGTGGAAAAAATGCCATTGGCGGAGCGACGGGCGCCAATCTTCGATTTGACTGCCTTTGATTCATTGATGTCTTGGTCAACGGGCGTGGATCGTTTTCTATCCGCTGGAGATGCCACGCTCATCGGCAAACTGGCCCGTCAGAACATCCAACCCATTCTGGCCCGTAGTAAAGGCAAGGATGAAGCCGCCAAGGAGATTCGCGGTGTCGCCAAAGCTGTTGAAGAATTCAGCCTGGTTCTTTCCACCTGCAGGGGAAAGGATATCTCGCCCTGCGCAGGCAGGCTGAAATCCAGAGTGAACCGCTGTATGCAATTTGACGTAATTAAACCATTTAAGCCGATTCTTCAGACTCTTTCCGAAAATATGGCTCTTTTCCCCGGAGAAACGCTGTCGGATGGCATACGGGCTGCGGAATGGTGCCTGAATCACAACATGATCCAACAAGGATATACCATTCTTAAGGAGGCTGTGATTACGTGGGTGGCAGGTCTTGATGCGCATGAAAAACCGGGACTGACGGAAATCGATATTCGCGACATCGTATCCAGCGCCATACATATCGCCCAAAAAAACACTCCGGAAAGGAAATGGAAACATGCTGCAAAAGAAAACCCTGAAATCACAAGGAGATACATTGATATCTGCAGGCAGTATGGCAAACTGATGGAATTGTACGCAAATCTGACTGATTTTCGAAATGACCTGAATCACGCCGGGTATTCAAAAAGTCCCAAACCATACGAAACCATCATAAAGAAGCTTGGTGAATTCGTTTCGGAGGCAAAAGCTCTGATCCCTGTGGAGTTGCTTTGAAAGATTGTCCCATAACGACATATCGTCATTGAATTGTCGAATATTTTACTCCTGTTTTTGAAAAATTCAGATTCATGGCCGTAATATATAATTAGAGGGGAAACAATTCGCGTTTCCCCAAAAAAAAATCTATTACGGAGGATGCCATGAACATGCCAGCTCTTGTGATCCAACCCGCTCAAGCCCAAACCCAGTTCGAACCAGCCGATATGATGGTAGAGGATGAATTCATCGTAATCGCAGATCTGAACACGGTCAAGTCAGAGGTGCTTCGAACCTATTCGCGCCAAGTTCAGTCCGAAATTGAGGAGTTGCAACGCGACAATCGTTGGGAAGACATTATTTCCCTGTTCTATCCGGTAGCGTCTAAACTGCCGGAGCTGGTCGAAAAAAAGATGGATACCGAAATCCGGTCTCAGATGGGTTTTGTTCTGGGGCAGATCAAGCGATTCGATGATGCTCTTGCCGAGCTTTTCATATGCGTGCAAAGGGATGCGGAGAATTTCGGCTATCACAGCTCTTTGGCCTATACAGCATACAGCTCCCTGTATGCGGCCAAAAACCGGGAAATCTTTCTGGCCGGAAATCTGAAAAGCCAGCGGATCGAGCTGGCGCACAGCCATTTTCGATGCGCCCAGTTGCTGCGGCCGGATGGCGTTACCAATTTTTATCGGGAAGGCATGATGTTCAAGCAGATCGAAAACAAGGCAGACCGGGCGCTGCCCCTGTTTAAATCGGCTGTCTCCAACTGGGAGGCCATGGAGCCGGCCCGGAGGGAAGAACGTCATCAGGAGTACAAGAACTATATCAAGGCCCTATATCAACTGGCCAGCAGCCTGCTGGCGATTGGTAACGCCAGGGCGGCGCTGCCCATGATCAGAAAATGCCTGGCCGAGGATGAAAAAACCGGCTATTTGTCTATGGTCTTTAAATATTTCGCCATGGGCAAGGTGCATTTTCATCTCAATCAACTGCCCGAGGCCCGGGATGCGCTGGTATTCGCCGTCAAATGCGCCAGCGATCAGCAAGGCGATTTCGTACATGAACTGCTGGCGCGCACTTATCTGGCGATGGACAATACGGGCCGCGCTCTGGAAGTGATTGAAAAAATACCGGTCAAGGCCAGAAAGCCTTATTACCGGTGGACGGAAGCCGATATTCTTTGCGCAATGAAGGACTTTGGCAGAGCCAGAGCTGTGCTGCTCCAGTGCCAGGAACGGGACAATCGCGGAAAACACAAGGCGCTCATCCGTCTGGCGCGGATTGAATATCTCACTGAACATTTTGAACAGGCCGCGGAATATGGGGCCAAGGCCGTCAAGTTTTTCCAGGACAACTGGAATAATCCCTACGACGAAGGTTTGTTCTGGCAGGCGGCCGGCTTGCTTCGTCTCGGTAAAAAAGACCAGGCCCGTTCGATTGCCGAGGCGCTTCGAAAGCATAATCCCCGGTATCCCAAGCTGGACAAACTCTTTGCGGCGCTCGACAAACCATAAACCCCAGGGGGAAATCATACCCATGAACGCTTTACCTGCAACAACCGAAAAATCATCCGCCATTGATTATTCTCTGCTTCTTTCCCGTCTGGAAAGAGAGATCATTCAGGGAACCAATCCGGAGCGCTGCAGGCAGATCATCCATCAGCCGATATGGGAAAGGCTGGAGCCTGAGCTGCAACTGCAGTGGGCGCATCTGGCTCAGATGGCAGGAGAGGTGGATGTGACGCTTTTCATCTACACGCGCCTGAATCAGAGCAGACCGGATATGGCTTTGGCCTGGGTAGAGCATATAGAACTTTTATCCATACTGGACCACAGGAAGGAAGCTGCCCAGGTGGTGGCTGCATCTCGGACAAACCTGACTTTAGAGCAATATCAGCACTGTCTGAATCTTTGTAAAGGGAGCCAGGCCGAGCGAAAAGATATCGACATCTCTGCTGCGTCCGTTCCGTTCGAAGCCCTGCGAACCCGGCAACAGGCTATTGCGTGCTATATGGATATGTTTTCCGGCAGAGAGGACTGTTTCGCCAGACAATGGGTGGAGAAATCGGAGCAGAAACAGGGGTATGTACCGGTTAAACATTGTCTTGAACCAAAGGATATTGAAGATCATATCGGTGGCAGGCTAACTTATGGTATTTATCTCTTAAAGCCCGACTCGATGATAAAAACAGCGGTGATTGATGTGGATCTGGTTCAGAAATACCGCCAGGCCAAGCTTAAATCCGAAGACGTTCAGCTCGTTCGTCGCGAGCGTGACTACATGATAAAGCGAATCCGCGAAATATCGGATGCAGCCGGAATGCTGCCTGCAATCGAGTTCAGCGGCGGCAAGGGTTATCATTTCTGGTACTGTTTTGAATCACCGATTCCGGCTGCGCTTGCCAGAAAAACGTTGGAGAAGGTTCGACAAGCCGTTTCCGGCGATCTTACCGCGTTTAATCTTGAGGTCTTTCCCAAGCAGGACCACGTTTCCGGAAAAGGATTTGGGAATCTGGTAAAATTGCCGCTGGGCATCCATCGCGTGACCGGCAAGCGGTCCTGGTTCATTGATTGCAGGGATCAATCCACGGAATCACAACTGGCATATATCACCCAGTTAAAACCTATACCAGTCGAAGCCCTGAATGCGCTTCAAGTCTCGATACAGTCCGATCCTGTCATTCTGCACCCCCGGTTTCGACAATGGGCGGAATCCTATCCGGAGCTTTACACCTTGGAGCAGAACTGCCCCCCTTTGGCTCAGATCATGGCTTCTTGCCGCAGCCGGAGCCCGCTTTCCATCCGGGAGGAAAAAGTGATATATCAAACACTGGGGTTTCTGCCCCGGAAAAAAACATTGATCCATCTCTTGATGGCTGAACAGCCGGAATACAATCCTCATCTGACGGATTTCAAACTAAGCCGTGTAAGGGGCACACCCCTTGGATGTGCGCGTATTCATTCCCTTCTGGGATTTTCCGGTGATATGTGCCGGTTTAATACCCCAGGCGCTTACGCGCATCCTTTGTTGCATCTGGGCGAGAATAAATTTCAGATGGAAGCAAAATCCGAAAAAATAGAAAATCTTCAGGGTGCGCTTGAAAATTTAAAGTTGTCAATCCTGGTAGTTCAGAGTTTTATTTAAACAGGTTTGTCTTTCAGCTCATCAATCTACGGAGCAATAACATACAATGACAGAGACCCTGTACATTATGGAATCAGGCAGCTATTTGCGCCGTGTCGGCGAATCCCTTAAAGTTTTCAACAAGGAAGTTGTCATCGCCGAAATACCGGCTAATGGGCTGAAAAAACTGATACTGGTCGGATATGCCTCCATGAGCGGCGCGGTACTGGATTACCTGATCCGGAACCGTGTGGAAACCGTGTTCATGACCCCGACCGGCAGATATCGTGCGCGATTGGCTATTGATGAGCATCGCCATGTGACACTCAGGATGAGTCAATACCTCAAATTAAGCGACAAGGCGTTTGCTTCCCGCGTGGCAGGGTGCATTGTCAAAGGAAAAATTGAAAACATGTATCGTCTGATATTGTTGCGCTCCAGACATTACGCGGCGGAGTCGCTGAAAATTGCGGCTCTCAAGATCAAATCGTTAAGCGGATGCATTAATGAAAATTCCGGATTGGATTATATCAGAGGTATTGAAGGTGCAACCAGTAACATATATTTCGGCGTGTTTCCGGAACTGATCAAAAATGAGACATTTTTATTCAGAGGCCGGAATCGAAGGCCGCCGCTGGATCCGATGAACGCTATGATGTCATTTATTTACACATTGTTGACCAACGAGGTGCTGTCTGCCATTAAAACCTGCGGATTGGACCCTTATCTGGGATCTCTCCATGAAATTAGTTATGGCCGGCCCTCTCTGGCCTGTGATTTGGTGGAGGAATATCGTAGTTATCTTGGAGATCGAATGGTGTTGGGTCTGGTTAACAAGAGATTGGTCAAAATAGACGACTTCATTTTTCGAACTGACACCAAAAAAGAATTTGTAGATGATGATGACATGAAAGCACACAGGCCGGTGGAAATGAAGCCAACCATGAACCGGACATTTATTGCCGCCTACGAGGAGATGATGAACCGCAGTGTGCATTATCCGCCGCTGAATAAGTCCATCAAGTATAGATGGTTGATCTATCAGCAGGTTAAGAGTTTCGGGCAGTTTCTGGAAAATCCGGAACTTGCCTATCAACCATTTACCTGGGAAATGTAAACAGATAGTAGCTATAGGTAAAAACCCAAAATACACAATTCATGAGCCATGTTCTATCTTGTATGTTTTGACATTGTGGACAACCGGAAGCGATATCGGGTCGTTAAGATTCTAAAAAAATACGGTACGAGAGTTCAAAAATCCGTGTTTGAATGCCCGAATCTCACCGAAAAGCAATTCCTTAAAATGAAGCATCGAATTGAAGATTCCATTGATGCCACCGAGGATAATGTCAGGTATTATTATCTGTCAAAGGATTGCGTCAGGAGAATGGAGTATTCCGGTGTTGGAGAACCACCGTATATCGAACGTTTTCAGGTTGTTGGATAATATTATAGTGATAACTCGCTGATATTATAGCGATTCAATCATTGACCCGATATTCTTCCGGTGGACGAATTGGCATAATTTGCAATAATCAAGTAAATGTAATTATATCAGGCAGATAAGAAACAGTCTGAATGATTCCTCCACCGGAGATATAAATAACCTGTCATATCAATTTGTTATGTTCATTTCTATCGAATTATTTTCGGTGCAAAAAACTACCAGCAGTGTTTTTCAGGGGGGGTACACCGGAAAATGCTTGAAACATTCTGATTTTTATATTAATTATATACCTGCTGTCCGAACCATTGCCCCGACTTGAGGGGATTGAGACATCGTACCTTCTACTAGGTCTTCAAATAGTTCATCCGTCCGAACCATTGCCCCGACTTGAGGGGATTGAGACAGATGGTGGCGGTACGCACCATTTTTCCACACGCATGAAGTCCGAACCATTGCCCCGACTTGAGGGGATTGAGACCTGATCTATATTAGCTCTTATGCGTTTTATTGCATGTGTCCGAACCATTGCCCCGACTTGAGGGGATTGAGACCTGATCCATTGCGTGTCTTATCCCCCTGGCCAAGTATGTCCGAACCATTGCCCCGACTTGAGGGGATTGAGACTTTTTGCTCTATTTTTAATTCTATCTTCTTTGCAAGTCCGAACCATTGCCCCGACTTGAGGGGATTGAGACCATGACAAGAACAAAAATGCAACGAATGGAAAACCGTCCGAACCATTGCCCCGACTTGAGGGGATTGAGACCTGACGTCAGGCCATAATGTTTAATCAAATACTTCGGTCCGAACCATTGCCCCGACTTGAGGGGATTGAGACGTACCATCTGATTTGCGCCCCACAATACGGGCAATGGGTCCGAACCATTGCCCCGACTTGAGGGGATTGAGACTCAGTAGATGCTAATGACAGAAGGTCACTATAATTTTGGTCCGAACCATTGCCCCGACTTGAGGGGATTGAGACTGATTATTTTAAAAATGTTTCCGTTGATATAATTACGTCCGAACCATTGCCCCGACTTGAGGGGATTGAGACGAGTAACTCGCACGGTTGAAAACCGAAAGAAAATTTTGTCCGAACCATTGCCCCGACTTGAGGGGATTGAGACCAACGTGCGCCAGATAAGCGTCAACCGCCGCCATTTTGTCCGAACCATTGCCCCGACTTGAGGGGATTGAGACTCCATCTGGCACGATATTAACAGATCACAAAAGTCAGGTCCGAACCATTGCCCCGACTTGAGGGGATTGAGACCAATAATTAGAGTCTTTCCAGAAGAAGACGGTGTGGGGTCCGAACCATTGCCCCGACTTGAGGGGATTGAGACGGATTCGACAGGAAAACAAGACAACATATTTTCTCGTCCGAACCATTGCCCCGACTTGAGGGGATTGAGACATACTTTTAAAGCCAGGTATTTCATCAGCCCCACAGTCGTCCGAACCATTGCCCCGACTTGAGGGGATTGAGACCCTGCGAATAACACCCCATCCACATATTAAACGCCGTTTGTCCGAACCATTGCCCCGACTTGAGGGGATTGAGACGTTTTCCTGTCGAATCCGTTAGATGTTATGAAGGGAAAAGTCCGAACCATTGCCCCGACTTGAGGGGATTGAGACAAAACTATGTGATAAACAGGTTTGTCACCTGGCCTCGGTCCGAACCATTGCCCCGACTTGAGGGGATTGAGACACTTCATATCCTGCATAAACGCTTCTTCTAATCATGGTCCGAACCATTGCCCCGACTTGAGGGGATTGAGACTCGTTGGAGTAAAATCTGGCATGACATCAGCCATAGCAGTCCGAACCATTGCCCCGACTTGAGGGGATTGAGACCATACCCACCTGTCATGTTTGGCTCATATATCGTTATGTCCGAACCATTGCCCCGACTTGAGGGGATTGAGACTCCCTTTTACTACCTTAAACATACCATAATCTTATCCCATTTTCGCAAGAAAAACCATTGACATCATAGGTTTATCCTGTTATTTCATCAACATCTTTTACCATATACCAAAACATAACGTGTCATGTAAAAATTGGGATAAAATTGG
>Ga0194038_1000128_pt1 | contig 32086 bp, 22 predicted proteins | sample JunL226m_MetaG_FD_148630 | JGI IMG/M metagenome (GOLD analysis project Ga0194038, IMG submission 148630) | Anoxic zone freshwater microbial communities from boreal shield lake in IISD Experimental Lakes Area, Ontario, Canada - Jun2016-L227-6m | ecosystem: Environmental > Aquatic > Freshwater >... | reverse complement strand
CCGATACGCTGGCCGTGCGAGCTCATGAGAAGGGGTTGGAACTACTATGCTCCACCGATCTGAATATACCCACGCTTTTGAGCGGCGATCCGGGCCGTCTGCGCCAGACCCTGACCAATCTGACAGGAAACGCCGTCAAATTCACTTCTGAAGGCGAGGTGTCTGTCCGCGTCTCGCTTGCGGAAGAGAACGAAAACGATGTTATGCTTCTCTTCTCGGTACGCGACACTGGCGTAGGCATCCCGGCAGACAAGATCGGCTTGCTCTTCAACAAGTTTAGCCAGGTCAACGCATCGACTACGCGACATTACGGCGGTACCGGTCTGGGCCTTGCCATCTCCAAACAATTGGCCGAGCTGATGGGCGGCGATGCCGGTGTGAACAGCGAAGAAGGCAAAGGCTCGGAGTTTTGGTTCACCGCGCGCCTTGGCAAGCAGACCATGGGAACTCAGGCGGAAAGTCTCACGCCCGCCGATCTGCGCGGCGTACATGTGCTGATCGTGGATGATAACGCCACCAACCGCGAAATTCTGACTGCCCGCATGACTTCCTGGGGCATGCGCTCGTCCGAGGCGGAAGACGGCCCCAAAGCGCTCCTGTCTCTCTACCAGGCGCTGGACGAGAACGACCCTTTCCTGATTGCTGTTATCGACATGCAGATGCCAGGTATGGACGGCGATGCCCTGGGACGTACTATCCGGGCGGACGAGCGCCTGGCAAACACCCAAATGGTAATGCTGACTTCCATGGGGACTCGTGGCGATGCCCGGCACTTCAAGGAGATCGGTTTTGCGGCCTACATGAACAAGCCGATACGGCACCATGAACTGAAAGCGGTTCTTACCTTGGCGCTGACGGATCGGGACAAGGTGGAGCCAGAGCCACAGCCCATCACCACGCGTCACACAGCCCTTGAAACGCTGAACAATTTGTTCGCCGGCCGCAAGGCGCGCATTCTTATGGCTGAGGATAACATTACCAACCAGCAGGTGGCATTGGGCATCCTGAAGAAACTGGGTCTGCGCGCTGATGCTGTTGCTAACGGAGCTGAAGCACTCAGGGCGCTGGAAATCCTGCCCTACGATCTGGTGCTGATGGATGTGCAGATGCCAGAGATGGATGGGATCGAGGCCACGAAGAGAATTAGGAATTACAAATTAACGACGAGGAATGAAAAGGCTTATGTGGAAGGCGTGGTTCATTCGCCACTCATCACTCATCGTTCATTGCTCTCTCCCAGCATTCCGATTATCGCCATGACCGCCCACGCCATGAAGGGCGACCGGGAGCGATTTCTGGAGGCTGGCATGAATGATTACATCACCAAGCCGGTTTCTCCCCAGGCTTTGGCGGGAGTGCTGGATTTATGGCTTCCAAAAAGCAACGATGAAAAGAAAATGGTGGTGGTGAATGATGAAAGGGAGAGGATTAAAAAGAGTGAAACAGAAAAAGATGAGGCCCAATCATCACTCATTTTTGACCGGGAGGGCATGCTGGCCCGACTGATGGATGATGAGGAGCTGGCCAGAATGATAATCAAAGGTTTTCTGGAGGATATCCCGCGACAAATCTTAGCTCTGAAGGGTTATATAGAAGCAGGAGATATCCCGAACGCCGAACGCCAGGCCCACACCATCAAGGGCGCGTCCGCCAACGTCGGCGGCGATGCCATGCTGGCGGTGGCTCTCGGTATGGAACTGGCGGGAAAGGCCGGCGACCTGAACGCCGTCAAGGCCAGCATGGCCAAGCTGGAAGTGCAGTTCGACCTGTTGAATCAAGTGATGATAAAAGAGCTGTAAGCAATCGGAAAACGATAACACGCTAAAGACATTTTTTTGGGTTAGCCCCAATATATCAAAATATATGAAGTTGGCGCTTTTGTCGGCTGAAAACCATGAATCAGTGAACAACTAAAAATGAAATATCGAGCGGTTACTAGGCATGGATATATGGATTTCGCAGGACAAAACCGGTTTTTTTCTTTAGTTTTTTTTCATCTTTTGCCGGGAACTGTCTGGTTCGCAGTTGCTTGCAGCATGGTTGCTTGCATTGCTCTTTTTTCGTATGGATGGTGCGCCGAAGAACCTGGGTCGGGCCTTGTCCAGGTATCTGAAGGCGATGTGTTCTCGCGCATTTCTTTTTCTGTAAAAAAAGTTCATACCATGTCATCGGCATTTGAGCAGGAAAGACGTACCGCCATGCTGAAGGACGCGATGATCTCCAAAGGACGGTTTTTCTTTGCAAAACCGGACAAAATATGCTGGGAAACACTTGAACCGATCTCTGCAGGATTTTCCGTAAAGGCCCAGGATGCCAAACGGTGGCAGGGAACATCCGAACCGCCGGAAAAATTTGCTCTATCAGAGGCCCCATTTTTACAGGTGCTGATTCAACAAATTATTGCCTGGACCAGCGCTGATTTCTCTTCACTAAAAGAGCGTTATGACCTTAAGGTAACCAGTGAGGACCCGGTAACCATGGGACTTGTCCCGCTTCTGGCCGGTGAAAGGGATTACGTCAATCAGGTTACGCTGATCTTTTCGCCCGATCTTGCGTATGTCACATCCGTCAAAATTCAGGAAAAAAATGGGGATGAGATAGTTATCCGCTTTTCAAACGCGGTTATCAACGAACCGATAGCGGATGAACGATTCTAACGCCATGTCATTTATCAAACCCTTTGGAACACTTTACAACCTACTGTCCCCCAGAAGAAAAATCCTCTACAGCATAACTTTGCTGTTTGTCATGCTGGGCGCGCTTGCCATGGCCTTTTCGGATATCCATGAGGACATTCAGTTCATGATTCCGGATCGCGATGCTGTTGTAGGCGAGGAGTTTTCCCTACTTCAGGATTCTCCATTTGCGAAAAAAGTGGTGATCAATCTTCGTGGCGACGTGGAACTTGGCCAGTTGATGGCTGTAGCGGATGCTCTTGCCATATCAATGAAACCACCTTATTTCACCAGCGTGACTACAGGTCCCGGCAATCTTTTTGGCGCCGAGTTTTTTTCCTGGATGCTTTCGTCCATTCCAGGTCTCCTTGCAGACGATAATTTTGAAAAACTTTCCGCGAAAGTCACGTCAGAGCAGATTCGGGAGCGCATGAAAGCAATATACCAGCAGCTTATCACACCCGAAGGATGGATGAAAAAAGAGCTTTTCCGAAATGATTTCCTGAATCTTTCAAGCCTGTTGTTTGAACAATTGAGATTCGCCAACCTATTGTCCGGAATGAGGATAGAGAACCAGCACTTTGTCAGCCAGGACAGGAAAAACGTTCTGATAATCGCCGAAACCCCGATAAATGGAACCGATTCACGGGGAAGCGCAGAGTTGATATCCCAATTAGATGGCCTGATCCAGACTGCGGTTCCCCAGCCCATAGAAGCCTTTGTCATGGCCCCGCATCGCTACACCAATGCTAACGCTACTGCGATCAAGAAGGATGTGTTTGTGGTGATGTGCAGCTCATTTATTGGCATCGTCATCATTATCGCCTTGTTCCTTTTTAGTTGGGCGGGATTGTTTGTCCTGCTTGTCCCGGTTTTAGCCTTAAGTATTGCAGGTTTTGTGTGTCTGTTCTACGACCATTTTTCAGCGATCACAATTGGTTTTGGTTCCGTACTTCTTGGTGTGACCATCGACTATGCCGTCCACATTTATTTTGCGCTTCCCGGCGACGAGAGCAAAAAAGCCGCTGTTCTGGATGAAGTTACCATTCCTGTTGTTTTTGGCGCCCTGACCACTGTGGCCTGTTTTGTCGTACTTCTCTTCTCGCCGCTTCCGGGTCTGCGCCAGGTATCATCATTCTCGATCGTGGGGATATGCGCCGCGCTTCTTATCTCCTTGATAACCTTTCCACACTTTATCGGGATCTCATCCAGAAGAGGCGTTTTCCAGAAACAGGCATTGGGAGCCCATCCACACAAATCCGGTAAGGTCATCGTATTTTTTTGGGTATGTCTGATTCTGGTGTGTGTATGGAAAGCGCAAGGCGTTACTTTTGACGGCGACATGCGATCCCTGAACCTTATGACTCCAGACCTCAAGGCGGATGAAGCCTATTTTCAGAAGACCTGGGGCGGAGGAGGAACCGCAATGCTTTTTGCAGAAGGCATTGATCTGGATCAAGCGCTCGAAGTCAACGAGCGCCTTTTTGGTCAGTTGACGAGTCGTCTTCCAGCAGATCAGATAGTCAGCATTGCTCCCCTTCTTCCTTCGGCCTCCAAACAGCATAAGCGCCAGACCCGGTGGCAGGATTTCTGGTCCGTAGAGAAGATTTCACAGCTTAAAGCACTCATGGAACAGGAGGGCGCGGATGCGGGTTTTTCCAAGGATGCATTTTCACCTTTTTTTGACGGCTTAGGCAGGCAGCCGCCTATTGTTACGGCGGATATTCTGAGGTCCAAAGGTCTTGGCGACATGATAGATGGAATGATCATTCAAAAGAACGGGGTTGTGCGGATACTCACGCTGGTTCCTGACAATGCAGAAGTATCGGACCTTTATCAGTCAGACCTAAAAAAAATTCAGGGACTTCGTTTTGTTTCCCAAACCCGTTTTGGAGATCACCTGAGCCATATCATGGGAAAAGATATATTCTGGATGATCCTGGGGGCGGTGATTCTTAATTTTGCACTGGTTTATCTTCTTTACAAAAATGTGATAAACTCGCTTCTCGCCATGGTGCCTGGAGTTACGGGAATGTTTGTGGTGATAGGCTTCATGGGATGGAGAGGTGTTCCCTTAAATATTTTTCATATTTTATCTGCGATTTTGATTGTGGGGCTGGCCGTTGACTATGGGATATTTATTGTCTGCAAGCTGACCGGGGGATATACCCATGAAACAGAGAAAGCAGTGCTGGTGTCCGGCCTTACGACCATGGCCGGTTTTGGTGCCCTGATTCTGGCCCGCCATCCTGCTATGCACTCCATTGGTATTGCCGTCATGTTGGGCATTGGCGCTGCGATTCCAGCGTCCCTGGTTGTGATCCCGGCCCTTTTCGGATGGATACAAAAATACAGGCCGAGTAGTTACAATGAAAACGACAGACTTTGAGCGGTCAATGACAGTCATCACCAATGCATCTACGGTTACCGCCATGTCGGACAGTCTTGATGGGTTGTGGCGGGGACTGCTGGCCGGAAACACTGCTATCCGTCCAGTAAAACGTTTTCCGGTGAAAAATTACAGCGCAGGGATTGCCGGCTGTATTGAGGGATTAACCCCTGCCGGCGGCAGTTCTATGCTTCATTCTCTCTGTAACCGCCTTTTCAACAACTGGGGTCCGGTCCCCTCAGATACGTTTTTGATTACGGCAACCACCAAGGCGGGTATTGATAATCTGGAAAAAGTATGCACAGGTAAATCCGCTGACATTCAGGATATCCTGCCTTCAACAATTACCGACATCGTTTCCGAAAAATTGGGTCTGGACAGCATGGGTTTTAATGTTAGCGCAGCCTGTGCTTCTTCCACCATCGCCGTGGCGCAGGCGGCGACATTGATTTCCGCTGGAAGCGCCGATGTGGTGTTAGTCTGTTGTCTGGATATGGTCAGCGAATTTATCTTCTCCGGCTTTTCTGCATTAAGAGCCTTATCGCCGCTTCCTTGCCGGCCTTTTGATAGCGACAGGAGCGGCTTGTCTCTGGGGGAAGGCGCGGCGGCGCTGCTATTGATGAGTCACAAGCGGGCGAAACAGGAGCACCTAATTCCCATAGGAACCATTCACGGATGGGGAATCGCAAATGACGCTACACATATCACAGCGCCTGCCAGAGATGGATGCGGCCTTATTCAGGCGATCTATCAGGCGCTGCATGTATCGGGAATCACGGCGGATGAAATCCATACTGTATGCGCACATGGTACTGGCACGATCTATAACGATCTGATGGAGATTACCGCATTCAGACAGATATTTAAAAACAGGAAAGTTCCGCTATTTTCAATCAAAGGCGCCATCGGACACACACTGGGAGCTGCTGGCGGCATTGAGTTGGCGGTGGGAACGAAAGCCATTTCCTGCCAAATAGCACCTCAGACAATTGGGCTAATAACTCCGATGGATGAGGCAGTGGGCTGGGTCAGTACCGAGCCGGTATCTTTTTCAGGGGATTATCTGCTGACGACAAATTCGGGATTTGGGGGTATCAATGCTGCTCTTATCCTGGGGAAGCCATGACAATCAGCACTGCCGACATTACAGGAATTGGCTGGATAGCTTCAACCGGCCTGTGGCGCGGAAAGGACATCAAAACCTCCGCTATGCTAAATGCCATATCAGAAGCAATGGCTGACGGGCAATCGCCCGATATCCTTTTTGACGGATCATACCCGTCTTTCCGGCGCATGGATAAGTATTCAAGGCTCGGAATGACCGCCATCGCACTTGCACTGGAAGATGCAGGGCTGGCTGTGTGGACGGATAAACGCAATATCGGCATCATCACTTCCACAGCTTATGGCTGCCTGAATACAGACTTTGATTATTTCGATACGGTACTGCAGGATAACGGCATCGGGGCCAGTCCGGGATTATTCTCCTATACCCTGCCCAGTAGTTTCATGGGGGATGTGGCAATACGATTCGGGCTTACCGGATCAAGCTTTGTTATCCAAGAAAAACCTGCATTGGCTCTGACCTGTCTCAAACTGGCTTTGTACGCCATAGCCAGTGGAGATACGGACAAGATGCTGTGCGGCGTCTGCCATCCGGAGGCCCCTAATGTTTTTAAAAAAACCAGACGGACTCCGGTAGGCGCGCTCTTTATTGCAATCGAAAAAAAGCCCGCCAATGGTTTTTCTTATGGGAAGGCAAGTCTTGACAAAACTGGGTGCGTTATGCTTAATGGAGAGAAAATCAACGATCTGAACATGCTTGTTCGGCTATGTATTCAATGATATTTATCCAAATCATTTTCTGCAACATTGGTCCAAACCAGCTTCACTATGGTGGGGGGGCAAAATCGCAGTCGCCCGTTCACAGTTTACATCCATAACGGGTCTGCCAATGAGGGCCGCCAACTGAAAAACCTTGAGCTCTTTTTTCCCTATACCCGTCAGTATTTGATCTATTTCATGCAGCCAGCAGTAAAACAGATCGTCATGCCTCGGTCTCGTGTCATGAAGAAGAATTATATCATCCGGACGAACACGATTCAGGATTTTTTTTGAAAGATTCCGGATTCTTCGGTTGCCGCCATCAAAGGCGCGACAACTGAAATTGACGGCGTACAGATTCAAATGCAGAAGAACCTGGTGAAGTCTGGGACTGGTAACGCCCGCAGGTGGACGGAAAACATAAGAAATCACGCCTAATTTCAGCAAGATATTTTGTGTCTTTTCAATTTCGCTTAGCAGGTGATGACTGCCTTTAAGCATCATCAGATTGTCATGGGAGTAAGTATGGTTCCCTATGGAATGTCCCAGCCGCAATATATCCTTGATCAACTCTGGATACTCAGACGCTTTTTCTCCGGTGACAAAAAAAGTTGCATGGACCCCATGCTTTGCAAGCAGCCGCAGCAGATCTGGAGTACAAAGTGGATCAGGTCCGTCATCAAAGGTAAGCGCTACCGCCTGTTTGCCTGATTTCCCTCGACTAATTACAGGAAGGTAATACCCCAGAAAAGGAAGAAAGGGCGCAACCAGACATAGCAGAACAAATCCCGTCAGCGGAACAACGGAGAATTGCAGGTCAACAAATGACAGCAGGATTGCAGCCAGAAATGAAAACAGGCCGGTCCATTCCGCCATGGAGAGAAACGTTACTTTTGGGCATTCAGTATGAACCAAACCATATCTCCCTTGGAACCGGACGGGGCGGAAAGTTCAATATAAAGTCCTGCCTGAAGGACGATTGTTTCGATTTCATCAAAGGTCCGATAATAGCATGGCATTCCTGCTGCTATATTTTTCAGGTTTTCCATCCACCACACCCAGGGAAATTGATATGCCGGCGGCAGGGTGGCGCGGATAATCAGTATCCCTTTTTGACCAAGTACAACGGATAGTCTTTTTAATGTCAGGCTTAATTGGTCATCATTTAGGAAGTGGATAATGTCCAGCATTGTGGCCAGATCCACCGGACTTGACATCTGTGGAATACCCGGCGCACCGGCAACAGCGACAAATCCTCTTTTTCCAACCGCTCGTGATGCCACGCGGACCCGTTTTGGATTGGGATCAATGCCGTAGAGCATAGCATCCGGAAACCGCTCCAGAATCCAGCATGCAGGCACGCCATAGCCGCACCCGATGTCCGCAACAGTCCTGACATCTGAATTCGATAAAAGAGATGGCAGCTCTGAAAACATCGGATCCAGACGCAGCTTGAAACGGGCGAACAGCCGTTGATATGCTCCCATATTCCGGTAACGATCTATAACCTGATCGCTGAGATTCTCATTTACTGTGAGATATTCATTTCGGTTTCGAAGCAAATATTCAATCATTGGCGGCAATATAAAGAATATGAACAGAAAGAGAGTAAGCCCCAAACCAGCGACAGAAACGATCTTAAAACATGCTGAAAACATGAATTTTCCTTCATCTTTAAAACTGGAATACGGTCAGCAGGATAAAGAGAATGTGCAAGGCAATGAATATAGACCGATAACTATGAAACAATTCGTTTCTTTTCTGAATGCGCTGAAGACCGCCACATATCCGCCGGAATTTATCCAATCCTAAACGATTGCTATTGCCTGTTGTAGAATTACCCTGAAATGCAAATGAAGGAAAGGCCGCATAAAAACCGTTATTATACGATTTCATCTCTGTATCGAAAGCAATCTTTCGCCATGGCTTTTTTACCAATAATTCGGCAAACCCGCGATTCAGAACATAAGCATGGGCCAAGCTGCGATACTTTATCTTAATCACACCCTCGCTATGCGTTTTTCTGCTGCCGGAAACCAGACATCCGAAAAAAAATGCCTTCCAGTCAGGAGTCTTCTTCATAAAATCGACACACTGCTTAAGGCTTTCCGGGGTGAATCCGTCAAATACAATATCATCTTCAAATATGACAATCTTGTTAGCTCCAGCCGCCAACCCTTTTTTGATGCAGGCAATATGAGATTCAAAAATACCTTTCTCAGAATCATGAGGATGTTTATTTACAATAAAAAACTCAATATATGCCAAAAGACCTATTTTATTAAATTGTTTTTTTGCTTCTTCACGCCTGTCTGAACGATCATTCAGCGAGATACAGTAAATCTTGTCAAAATAATCCCAGTAGTTGGTTGACTTGTCCATTTCCCCCGCTTGATTGTCGCCGCCTCATTTATCAAGGAAAAAATATTTTTGCTTCAAAAAGGTAGTCATTGTGATATGATAATGGAAAATTGGGTGCAACGATATGAATTTCTCCAGCCAAACATTAAAAATGATAAAAACCAGAATTATAAACCGTATCGCCAAAAAAGATTATGTGCGTTCCGCCCTGAATGACAAGGCTGATTTAAGCGCTTTCAAGGAGAAACCATCGGCTCGAATCATCATTGGTGTGTTGGCTATTATCTTCAGTTACATCATCTCCTGGCCAGCCATTGGCGCGCTGGGCGCCATAAGTGTTTACATAGACAAGCCACTGATAGTTGTTATCGGCGGCCCACTATTGTACGGTTTTTCCCATTTGGTATTTATGTTTGGAATGTATCTTGCCGGCGCCAAATATTCAAAGATTTTTTTGCGCTGGGCAACCCGGGTTGCTGTAGAGAAATTATTAGGAATGATGAATGATGAATAAAAAAGAACCAGCCATAGATGCCTCCCATTCATCATTCAAATCACCTTATTTAAGAAGTTGAAGCAATGTTTCATAATCGAATTTGGAAACGAGATACTGAAGACTCCTGCTCATCTCCGAATCAATGACGGCGACCTGCTGAATCACCTTGAGCATCTGATCCTGGCGACCTCTGACTATGGCATCACGAAGCTGTTTCATCATATCTGTTGGAAGGACATTCAGCATCTCTTTTGTCAGGACCGACGACTGTTCTGTGGTTGTTCCATCCGATTGCGCCGACTCGGCATAAACGTATCGTATCCCGGTCAGTAGCCGGATTTTCTCGAACAATTCGCTCTGCCGGAAAGGTTTCGCCATAAAGTCGTCTGCGCCGGCCGCCAAGGTGTGGCTACGGACTTCATCTGTCGCGTTGGCGGTAATCGTGATAATCTTGACCTGGTCACCTCCGGGGCTGCGGCGAATCCGGCGGATGGCTTCATCGCCATTCATTCCTGGCATCCGGTGATCCATTAGAATAATATGCGGGCTCACCTCTGCAAACTCCTCCACAGCCTTGTGGCCGCTGTCCGCCTCGAACATGTCGAATCCCGCCTCCCCAAGCATCATAATAAAAAGTCTGCGGCTATCTTCTGTGTCATCCACTACCAGCACCCTGCAGCGGGACTGTCCGGCCTCAATGTGCAATGCCTGGCAAGAATCAATCTTTTTTGCCACCATCTCTGCTAACCCCATCTTTACGGGGATATCAAGACGAAAGACACTGCCACTGCCTTCTGTACTGGTAACGCTAACATCTCCACCCATCAACCGTGCAAGCTGGCGGCTGATGACCAGTCCCAGGCCCGTGCCCGAACCACTGCGGCGGCCAGTCGAGGTTTGTTCAAAGGACATGAACAACTTGTCAATTTCCTCCGTCCCAATACCTGGCCCGGTGTCCTTCACCAGAACCACCAGTCGCAGACCTATAGCCTCCTGTTCCTGTTCGATCCATGCGCGTAACACTACACCGCCTGTGGCTGCAAACTTTACAGCATTGCCAAGCAGATTGATCAGCACCTGGCGCAGTTTCTGTTCATCTGCGATAATATACTGCGGCACACGGTCAATCCAGTCTGCGTCAAAGGCGAGTTCCTTATCTTTCGCTCTTTGGCGGAACACGACAGACAGATCGTAAAACAGGGCATGCAGGTCGAAAACCGTCGGTTCCAGTCTATGCCCTCCGGCATCAATCTTGGAAAGTTCCAGAATATCGTTAAGAAGCGCCAGCAGGTACTCTCCGTTGCGGTTGATGGTCTCCACACGCTGTTTTTGCGAGAGAGATAGTTCCTGGTCGCCATGCAGCAATTGCGAAAAGCCGAGAATGGCATTGAGCGGCGTGCGGATTTCGTGGCTCATGTTAGCCAAAAACCGGCTTTTGGCGATGTTGGCCACTTGAGCCTGAACCGCCATCTCATTGGCGTGTATAATTGCCACTTCCAGTTGACGGTTGCTTTCCTGCAGGGCATCCTCGGCTCGCCTGCGCACGGTGATGTCCTCGGCGGAACAGACAACATGCTCCACAGACCCATCGGCGCGCAGTATGGGCGATCTCAGGATAAGGAGCAGCCTGGATTCGCCCGAAAAATTGGGCATCCATTCTTCGGTGTGCGTCGCTTTGCGGGTGGCGAAGACCTGGCTGTTGCCCATGCAGTAAATATCCGCCACGTCCTTCTGGAAGATATCGTACAGACTCCTTAATACGATGTCTTTCTGCTGAACCCCGACGAATGCCGCATGGGCGGCATTAACTGCTCCGTAAGTGTGGACATCAGTCAGGTACCAGACCTGAGTCTGGATGTTGTCCAGCAGGAGACGCCGTTTCTCGCCCGCTTGCGCCAGTATCTCCTGCTCAATTTTGTCCGCCTCGATCTTTCGCAGCAACTCATCGGCCATTTTGCGCTCGGTGATGTCGCTTAGCATAACGCGGTAAGTTGAATCGACGCTTTTGTCATGCTGTGCTACAATGGCTTCCAATCGCGCCCAGAATGTAGTTCCATCACTTTTCACCATCCGCAGATCACATGCCTGCAGCATCCCCGTTTCAAAGAGTTTCTTGCGGTGCCAATAATAGATGGTCTGGTCATCCCTTAAGATGAACTGGCTGAGTCGGCGATTGACCAGCTCGCTCCGAACCACGCCAATCAGGGCTGCAGCGGTGAGGTTGGCTTCCAGGATCAGCCCATTTTCACTGATGGTGCAGTAGCCCACCGGCGCCATGTTGTACAGGTCGAAATAGCGCTCCCGCGCCAAGTCCAGATCAACTTGCGCCGTTTGCAGTTCACAGTGCTGTGTCTCCATCTCGGTTTGATGCACCCGCAGTTCTTCAATCACAACCTCACGTTGAAACATCGCTTCCCGTAGCGCCGTATTCGTATTTTTCAGCGACTCCTCGGCCAGCTTGCGAGCAGTGATGTCGATGTGGGTTCCTCGCATCAGCAGTGGACTCCCGTCTTGCGTCCGGGTACTCACTTTGCCCCGATCAAGAACCCAGGCCCATGCCCCGTTCTTATGCTTCATCCGCGCCTCGCACTCATAATAGTCGAGATCGCCCCGAAAATGCTTCTCCAGCAACTCGCCACTAACCTTAAGATTGTCAGGATGGGTGAACCTTGTCCACGTTTCAATAGATACGGGTGAAATTTCATCCAGGGTGTATCCTATAATTTCAGCCCAGCGATCGTTAAAAACGGTTTCACCGGTCTGCACATTCCACTCCCAAGTCCCCACACTGGCGCCCATTATGATGCCGTCCAGACGCTCACGCTCTACTCGCAGAGTCTCTTCCGCCCGCTTGCGAGCGGCGACCTCCACTCTTAGCCGTTCCGTGGCGCGAGCCTGCTCTTCGGCCTGGGTTGTCGCCTCGATCCGCAGTCTGGTTTGCTGCTTGGCGGATGCATAATTGCGCAGTTGATTGATCTGTTTCTCTATAAAGACATTTGTGATCTCAAGCTCCGGCGTGTCGGTTAGTTTACCGAATTCATCGTTGATTAGCGGATTGTCCGCAAGGTATGCCCGGTACGCCGATTCCATCAAAAGTACCTTGGCAGCGGCACCCCAGCGGTCATAACAAGTATAAGCCTGCTGCCAGTAAGAATGCGCAAATCGCTCATTCCCACGTTCACACCAAAACCCGTGTGCCCGTTCATTAGCCACAGCCTCCCACTGGATAAAATCGCCAGCTTGTGCTGCATCCACCGCCTTGTCGTAAAGCTGCATGGCTTCAACCTGCCTGCCATCAATTCTGGCCAGTTCCGCAGCAGCCAGCAAGTATTTATGTTCAAAATTCTCGGGGCAGTTGTCGGCCCATATACGCAGTCTGCCGATCATAAGATCAAGTTCCGCGCGCCATTTAGTTTGCCGCTCTCCATCCGCTTTTGAATACAGTGCGGTAAGAATCAGAAATCGCGCAAAGACATGCTCGGGCCAGGGCAAAAGCCCCTGGGTTCCAACTGTGTATATCAGCGGTTCCGCTTCGTCGGACATCGCCAGTGCGCGATCATAATCGCCAAAAACCAGAAGCTGGAACGCCTTTAGAACTTTATAAATACAGGTTACCTGGATATTGTGGTGATCCTCGACCCGCCGGAGATATTCATGCTCGGACCAAGCCATAAACCCTGTCAACACAGGACTTTCACCTGACAATGCACCAAAAATATTCATCCCGCCCTCAAGCAGATCAATGGCCCATTGATTAAGGCGTGACTGGCTGAATGCAAGGGAACGCTGCGACTCCTGCATCAGCTCCGCCATGGGAACGCCCTGGTAGAAGCGGCAATACATGTTGTGGCCAAAGGCATAAGCGGCATACTGCATATTACCCGACCGCAACCCAATTTCGCAGGCATCAGTATAATCCTGAGTACCGTGCTTGAGGTGTTTGAACCAGTGCCGAATTGAGCTGCCGATCATCAGATAAAATACACTCTGATCGGATGGAGATCGGAATGTGCCGGTCATAAGACACGTAGCCAGCTCACCGAACTGTCTGGCCGCAGCATAATCGCTATCCACCCACCCCAGCAGCCCGCCAAACGCCGTATGGCTGTAGCCAACCTGAGGGATGTTGCCATAAAGCAGCGTCAGATTTACTACTTTCGGTACAATCACGCTCCAAAGCCTTTGGTGCGACCGATAGCAGGGCGGCCCCATCGTAATCAAAATTTTGGATGCCATAAGCATCACGGGATGGCTCATGACCGGCATTTCAATCAGCGATGAGATCGGACGGCTGCCCAGTTTCCGCCGCGCCTGCAATATCTCGTTTTTACACGCCTCTTCGTAGCCACCCTCCGGCAGGCTGATTCCGAGTGCAGCCAGCGCCTGCCGTCCCGCCGCAATAGCCTCCGGATACCGGGCCAGCAAGGTGTATTGAACGATCAGGATATTGATGGCATCCGCCGTCTCGATTGCTGTTCCGGCATTAGCCACAGCCTGTTGGACGCAGTTTTCAGCCTCTGCGTAGTTTCCCTCAAGAAACTCACACTCAGCGCGCCCATTGTAAAGGCTCATGGTCAATTCGTGATAGTAGCTCCAGAGGTATATGGAAAGTCCGGGTTGTTCCAAAAAAAGGCTCGCCGAGCGGTAAAACTGAAGCGCCGAGCGGTAGGCGGCAGCCGCATAGGCTTTGCGCGCTGCAGTGATGTTTAACCCAACCACCTTCACCTGCTCTGTAGTATCCTGAATAAGATGATAAGCTGCGTTAAAATCGCCCGCAACCTCGAACAATCTTTGGGCAAGCTCTTCCCTGGATAGGCTGGCGAGCAACATTCTGCCGATTTTCAGTAGAATGTAAGGAAGTTCTGCAGGATCAATCAGAGTATAAGCCGCCTGTTGCACCTGATCATGCAGAAACATACACAACACCCTGGAGACCTCAGGATACTTCTGCTGGCTGGCGATTCCAACGCTGTCCGGCGGCATGAGCATGGTTCTTGCCTGATCAGAAAAAAGCAGCGTCAGACACTCACTTGGCGAGCGTCCGCTGATAATACTCAGGGTTTCCAGATCGAAGCGATTACCAAGGCAGGAGGCCAAAGAGAAAAGATTCCGGCAATCAGCGTTCAGGCGCCTAAGTTTCAAAACGAAGAGATCAAGCAAGTTGCCGGGCAGATCCGCTTCGCTGATTTTTTCAATGCGCCATCTCCAGCAGTTTTCAACATTGTCAAACCGGATCAGATTGAACTCGTGTAGAAATCCAAGAAATGACTGCACAAAAAATGGATTCCCAAGGGTCTTTTCGTGAATGATCGCCGCCAGTCCAGCAACGTCTTCCACAGACGGCTTCAGCATGGCGGCCACAATCATCTGCACATCATCTGCGCTGATATTCTTTACCTGAAGCACTTCAACAGGAACGGCGCGGCTCCGCAGATCATCCACCGTGGACAAAAGCTGGTGAGAGGAATTTACTTCGTTGTCGCGATAGGACACGATCACCAGCAGATAGCGCAGTGCAATCCCGACCTGCATCTGCCTTAGCAGTTGAAATGAAGCGGTGTCCGCCCATTGCCAGTCGTCAATAAACAGTACAAGGGGATGTTCGGGCTGGCAAACGACCTTGAGAAAACTCTGGAAAAAACCGGCAAAGCGGTGCCTGGCTTCCTGCGGGCTGATGTTTTCAAGTGGTGGCTGGGCTCCAAAGAAAGACTCGAATTCCGGAACCAGATCAACCAGCAACTGCCCCATGCCGCCAATGGCCTGAAGGATATCAGCTTTTCTTCGTGTGCGTTCCTTCTGGTCTCCGGACAGCAATTGCAGGCAGAGTTCCTTCATCGCTTGTCGAAACGCAAAATAGGGGATGCTCTGTTGGTATTGATCGAACTTACCCTGGATGAAAAAGCCGTTAGTGTCCAAAACCGGCATCCGAAGCTCCTGCACCAGAGATGTCTTTCCCACCCCGGAGTACCCCGGCACCAGCAAAACCTCACCATGACCGCGGCTGATGTGCCTATAAGATTTGAGCAGTGTGACAATCTCCCGCTCACGACCATAAAGCTTGCCCGAAATCGTCAGTTGTTCCATAGCGCCTCTCTCACTATTTGAGACCGAATCAATTCTGGGGTGGCTACCAGGACTAATCCTTGATCTCGAATGCCAAAATGCTTATGTCATCGGCAGCCGGCTGTGATTCTGCAAAACTCGTAACTTTAGCGTAGATGCCTTGGACCAGATCGTCTATGGTGGCGGACCGCAATTCTAGTAGTGTTTGGTAAAGCCGTTCTTCTCCAAAAAGTTCGTTGGCTGTATTCCCGCTCTCGAATACGCCATCGCTTAGAAACGCAACCTTGTCGCCGGGAGCAAGCGTAACAGTTTCCTGCCCAAAGGCAAAAGCGTTAACACCAATGACCGTGCCGGATACAGTCAGGATTCTAAGATCGCTCTCTCGAGAGATGATGATTGGCGAACAGTGAGCAGCATTGCTGTATGTCAGCGTGTTAGAGGCTATGTCCAGTACGGCATATACAATGGTGAAATGCCGTTTGAAGCGCATCAGGGGAAATTCCCGGTCCAGAATGTTAAGCACTGCCTCTGGATCAAGTATATGCGGCGGATTGACCGTGTGATCAACAAGAATGCCGGTATGGGGATTCAAAATCTGATAGACCAGGACAGATATCATGGCCGATGGCAGACCGTGGCCCGCTACGTCGAGCAAATATAGGCCGATATGGGTGGCATCCAGAGACATAACGTTGAATATGTCTCCTCCTACAGCGTCGCAAGGTTTGAATTTCCATGCAAATTCGACCCGATCTCCAGCCGAGAGCGGCTTTGGCAAAAGACTGAGTTGTATCCTTCCGGCAGCTTTGAATGATTCGTTGATTTTTTGCAGCGCATCACCCAGTTTGGCCTGCATTTCAATCATGCGTCGGCCGACCGAGATGCGGGCGCGGAGTTCACCGGCATCAAACGGCTTGGTTAGATAGTCGTCGGCCCCGGCATCAAGGCCGGCGATAATATCAGCCTTCCCGCCCTTGGCGGTCAGCATGATGATATAGGGCGGCTGGTCGGTTTGCTGAGCTCGGACTCGGCGCAGAACATCCAATCCATCCATCTCCGGCATCATCCAGTCAAGAATAACCAGCCTGGGCGCGTCGGGCTGCTGCAGCACATCCCACGCAGCGGCACCATTGACAGTTTCCACCACCTCATGGCCGTTTTTTTTCAACACGCTGGATAGCACGGTGCGGGACGTAAAATCGTCCTCAGCAATCAGGATACGCATGAGCATTGCCTCCTCGTTATATGATTAGTCAACGTTTGCACAGTTCCTCCAAGCGCAGTCTGCTGGTGAAATCATCTTCAATAATCGGTATAATCACCGTATTCTCCTTTTCCTGGTTGTCCACTGGATTCACCACCACCATCCTGGGCTGATGAAAATTGCATATCACGCCCATCCGCAGTATAAAGTATATCATCCTGAGCAATTAAAAGCACTCTGTTATTGATTCATAATCCCTAATTCTCTCTGGGCAGCCATTTCTCCAGAATCTCCGCTAATGCCTCCGGAGTAACCGGCTTGGAGATGTAGTCATTCATGCCCGCATTTAGGCAGCGCTCCCGATCGCCCTGCATTACATGGGCAGTCATAGCAATAATCGAAATTGATGAATGGTGAATGGATGATGAATACGCTCCTAATTTTTCAGGTTCTTCTTTCATCATCCCGCATTCATCACTCATCATTATCTTTTCCTTCTTCCTGATTCTTTTAGTGGCCTCAATTCCGTCCATCTCTGGCATCTGCACATCCATCAGCACCAGGTCGTAGGGCAGGGTTTCCAGTGCTCTGAGTACTTCCACGCCATTGGCTACTGCGTCTGCACGCAGTCCGAATTTCTTCAGGATGCCCAGCGCCACAAGTTGATTGGTGATATTATCCTCGGCCAGCAGGATGCGCGACTTGCGGTCGGCAAACAGGTTCAACATCTCACTGGCGGAACGATGACTCAGCGTCTCACTTGTGGAGCGATGGTTCGGCATCTCGCTGGTTGAGCGATGGTTCAGTGTCTCGCGGGCAGTATGGCGTGTAGTGATAGGCGGCTTCGTTGGCTCCGTTCCGTCCCGATCCACCAGAGTCAATGACAGAATCGCCTTCAGTTCACGGTGCTGTATCGGCTTGGTTGTGTATGCCGAGAAGCCAATCTCCTGGTAGCGTCGGGCATCGCCCCGCGTCCCCATGGAAGTCAACATCACCATCCGGGTGTCGGCCAGGCGTTTGTCCGCCTTGATGGCGCGGCCGACGGAATCGCCGTCCATGCCCGGCATCTGCATGTCGATTACGGCAAGACGGAAGGGATCATTCTCGTTCAGAGCCAGGTATAAAGCCTGGAGCGCCCTGGGCCCGTCCTGCACATCCGACGGGCGCATGCCCCAGGAAGCCATGAATGTGGTAAGGATTTCGCGGCTGGTGGCGTTATCGTCCACAATCAATACGCGCACCCCGAGCAGGTCGGCAAGCGGGATACTTTCCGTATCCGCCCCTGCCGCCTGCTTGCCAAAGCGCGCAGTGAACCAGAACTCCGATCCCTTGCATTCTTCGCTGTTGACGCCAGCCTCACCGCCCATAAGCTCGGCAAGTTGTCTGGAGATAGCCAAGCCCAGCCCGGTTCCGCCATATTGCCGCGTGGTCGAAGAGTCAACCTGGCTAAACTCTTCGAAGAGTACGCATATCTTGTCTTTAGGAATACCAATACCCGTGTCTCGCACCGAAAAGCGCAGCATGACAGTTTCGCTCTCCTGCTCTGCGCCAAAAGATATATTGGGTGTCTCCTGCTCCCTGCTTTCCACACCCTGCTCTATACACTCTGCGCCCTGATTTACGATCCCATCTTTCAGGGATACACGGATCGCCACCTCGCCCGCATGGGTAAACTTGATGGCGTTGCCCGCCAGGTTGGTGAGTATCTGGCGCAGACGCCCTGGATCACCGCGCAGCAGCGTGGGCACATTCGGATCAGCGGCGCAGAGCAGCTCCAACCCCTTATCGTGAGCCCGCAAGGCCAGCGTTGCCGCAAAGTCATCCAGCAGACTCGACAGATCAAAGTCCAGCGTCTCCAGATCAAGTTTCTTCGCCTCAATCTTGGAAAAGTCGAGGATGTCATTTATCACGCCGAGCAACGATTTACCGCTGACGCGCACGATTTCAACATAGCGCCGCTGCTCATCATTCAATTCCGTATCCAGCAGCAGTCCGGTCATGCCGATTACTCCATTCATCGGAGTTCTGATTTCGTGGCTCATGTTGGCCAGGAACTCACTCTTGGCGGAGCTGGCCATCTCGGCCCGCACAGTAGCAGCTTCAAGCTGTTGATTGGTCTCGTGGAGTTCAGCCTCCGCTCGCTTGCGCTTGGTGATATCGCTAAGAATGCCCACCGCATTCCAGCCACCACTAATCTGAACAGCAGAAAGCGAGAGCTGGACAGATATCTCGATGCCGTCTTTTCGACAGGCCTCAATATCAATCGTCTTTCCTACTCCTGATCCACGCCCCGTTTGTAGAAACACCGGAAAGGCGGCCTGGTGCGCTTCATAATAACGTGATGGAACAATAAACGAATTCAGGTTCTGCCCGATGGCCTCGGTGTTCTTGTAGCCGAGAATACGTTCAGCCGCTGGATTCCAATAGGAGATATTACCTTTTGTATCCATCATGATGATGGCATCATTGGCTGAGTCGGTGATAGCACGCAGCCGGGTTTCGCTCTCCAGCAACACCGACTGCTGGGCGTAAATGCCCGCATCTGTGCGGCGGAGCAGGATATAGATGATGCCAAGCAACAGGGTCAGCAACATCGCTCCACCAGTTCCACTCATAACCATCAGACGCACAAATGCCGCCTTTTGGGCCGAGATATCGCGCATGATCAGCAGATTGCCAACTTCTTTGACCGAAGCATCATGAAGGGACACCGCTGACACCAGCCAGTCCTTCCCATCGAAGGCTATCTCCCGACTCGTTCCACCATCGGCTTGCTCGCTCGCCGCCTCGTCAGCCCAGGACGCAAAGACGTCGGGCAGACGGCTGTTGGAAGCGTAGATCACCACGTTATGAGGCAAAAAGTCCCAGTCGGCCTGCCGCCCAAGCAGGCGCATGCTATCTTCCCAGGTCTGCCGGTTCAGATACTCCTTGCGGACAACCACGGCGAGCAGGTTGCCGGATTGGTTGTCTATCGTTTGCATGATGTCGGCGATATCCTTGCCCAGTTCCAGATAGCCGACAAGCATGCCGCCTTCGAAGACCGGCTGCACCACCCGAAGTGCAAAGGTACTCAGCAGTCCCAATTCAAAGCCGAAGGCTGTCTTGCCGGTTTGCTCGGCCTTGAGTACAGTAAAACGAGTGATGGTGTCCCCGTGCTGCTCCGGCTTGTGGACCCGCATCAGAGAGACGCGTTTGTTATCGAGAAAGTGGAATTGCGTAAGTTTGTTCTGCCAGTACAGCGTCTCGAACACGGGTTGCCAGTCGGCCAGGAGACGATCGGCATCGCCCTCTCGCATAGCTCTTTGCACAGTGGGGTTGGCGACGATGGGTTGTGCAGCCATGGACAGGCCAAATGCCTGCTGTTCAAGGGCTGTGAGCAGGTTTCCGGAAACCACGGAAATATTGGCTGCGATCTCCCCTGATAGTTGTTGCCTGTACTGTTGGTACAGAATCACACACGCGCCGACAGTCATCAGGATCACCATGGCCGCCATGGGAGGCAACATACGCCGCAGAACCGGCTTGGGTGAGGCGCCGACACTGCGGGTTGAGACTAAGGCGGAGGTTATGCCGATGAGCAGCAAGAGCATCAGCCCCACTGGCAGGGCCGCACGGGCGGCCACATCCCATTTCCAGCCACGTGCGTCGATGTCCATGCCCAGCACGGCGATCACAGCGCCAGTTTTCGGGTCTGTAAGCGGAACCAGCGCCGAGACCCACACACCCCAGCGATCTGTTACCGGACCTTCGACGGCGGCGGACTTGGAGTCGAACACACGGCGATAACCTTCCGGGGCTTCTTCATAGACCTGCCCAGGCGGGGAATAATCCTTCGAGCCGACAGGTTCGCTGTCGGCGATGAAAAAGATTACGCCATCGGCCCTGCGGCCTATAATATAGAGAAACCGGTATTGGGAATTGGCGGAACGAACCGCGACGAGATGTTCCTTGATCCGCCGGTAACCAGGGCTGTCCATATCCGCTTCGGCGCCTGATAGCGCCATGATGCGCTCGACATTCACCGGCTGCGCCACCAGCCGCGCCTGCTGAAGCAGAACTGCCCGCATATCACCGTCCGCCTGCATTGTTATCCACCAGGCAAACAGCGCTCCAACAGCGAAAATGACCACAAACAGCGCCGCTGTAAGATGCGGGTTTTTGACTCCGCTAAATCGGGTTGTCTTTTTATCACCCATTCAAATCCATCCCCATCGAAAATACATCGCCTATCATGGGCTACGCGATTGCAGCCCAGCGTTTTCGCCTCCCTTTTCCCCTGCGCACTGTGGGAGGAAGAAGATTAATGTACGTCACTTAGGCTGAAGCTTTCCTCTTCTCTTTTCCAACGCGCCAGTTTTTGAAATGCTTGTTCGGCAGCTTCAAGCAGTTTCTTCAGTTCCACCGGCTTGGTGAAATAATCCTCGAACCCTGCCTGCCTGCAGTCAAACACCTCGAAAGTGGTGGCAAACCCTGTGACCGCGTACAAAATGGTGAGCGGATTATTCTTTCGAATTCGGCGGCACAGATCAATTCCGTTCATGCCGGGAAGATTCAGGTCCAGAAAAAACACCATGTATTTGTATGTTTTAATAAGCTCCATCGCCTCTTCGGCGCTTTCAGCAGTCTCGACCTCATACCCGGCCCTGGTGAAAGCTTTTGTCATCATTTTGAGGACTGCAACCTCATCATCCACCAGCAAAATGCGTTTTTTCATCTTTGGTTATCCCTGTACAAAAAGTTAAATTTGACTTTTTATAAATTTGTCAATATTGTTCGGTTCAGCCTTTGAAGTCAAGAAAAGAAAGCGATGAAACGGGACATATACTGTGAACGGACATAATATGCAATTTCAATATATACTTTGAGCGTATCTTTCTTAAATTCGATCACCCCATATATGAAAATGATACTTCCCCCTTTGAAAAAAGGGAATCGAGGGGGATTTTTCAGGTGGATAGCCTCCTAAATCCCCCCTGGCCCCCCTTTTCAAAGGGGGGGAATCGTTATCCATAGCAGTGAGTGAAATTTGGAACAAAAGCACAAAATGATCATAAACCTTGAGAAAGCATCCATGTTATTTTCAAAACTAAAGCCGGCTGCTCCGATATACTGGCTTATCGCAGCAGCCGGTTTTACATGGAGCGCCGTGGGAATCATGCTGTGCAGACTGGCCTGTCGATGGCTTGATGTCCTTGTTTTCCGGGCCGCATTTCTGCCCGGAGCAGCAGGAATGATAGGGGCGCTGGTTGCTTATCATTTCGTTTTTTCAGCAATTGCGATTAAAAACATTGGCAGGCTTTCGCTTTTTTCAGGAAATGCCTGTTTTTTTGCTTTTCAGGCATGGAAAAGTTATTTTATCATCGTCGTCATGGTTGTTTTGGGCGCAATTCTCCGCCATTCTTCGATTCCGAGGGAATACCTTGCCACCCTTTATCTGACAATCGGCGGAGCGCTGTTATTATCCAGCCTGCACTATTACGTTCGGCTCCAACGTCTGATCTTTCCCGGAAAGCCATGAAGTCAACCTGTCCGACCATTCGCGCTTATCAAAGGATATTGAACCATGAATCGCATTCAAACATATCAGATTTATCCGACCATTCCCCATTCGATTTCTTTTCTGGAAGTATTGTCCCGCAACCTCTGGTGGTGCTGGAAACCGGATGCAATCGAACTTTTCAGGCGAATTGATCCCAGATTATGGGAAAGTTCCGGCCGCAATCCCGTTGTCCTTTTCGCCAATGTTTCCCAAAAACGCCTAAAGGAAATGTCGGAGGATGACAGTTTTTTAGCCCATCTGCATCGGGTTGAATCCTGGTTTGAAAAACGGGTGGCGTATCCCGTGGATGTTGGCAACACTCCGTACAAACAGGAAAACGCTATCGCCTATTTTTCCATGGAGTTTGGGCTACATGAAAGCATCCCTCTTTTTGCAGGAGGTCTTGGCATTTTGGCGGGCGATCATTTAAAAGCAGCCTCAAGCATGGCGCTGCCGCTCGTCGGGGTGGGACTGCTGTATCGAAACGGTTATTTCAGGCAATTTCTGGATGCAGACGGCTGGCAGCAGGAAACCTATCCGGAAACCGAACTATGCCAGCTTCCCGTAGAAAGAGCAAGGGACACTACAGGCGCAGAAATCAACATTTCCATCTCCGGGCCTGAAGGCCTTATTCATGCAGGAGTCTGGAAAATCCGGGTTGGCCGGGTTCCCCTTTATCTCTTAGACACCAATTTGCCTGAAAACCCTCCTGAAATCCGTGAAATAACTGCAAGATTATACGTCGCGGAAACCCGAATCCGTCTGGCCCAGGAAGTCCTTCTGGGGATCGGTGGACTCCGGGCGCTGGCGGCTCTTGGGATTTTCCCCAAGGTCTGTCACATGAATGAAGGGCATTCGGTATTTTCAGGACTGGAACGGCTGGCTCAACTGAGGGAACGGTATAATCTGGAACTCGAAACCGCGATGGAGATCGTCCCCAGAGTCACCGTATTCACCACCCATACGCCCGTAGCCGCCGGGCACGAAGTCTTCCCTGTGGATATGGTTAAGCCTTACATCAGCTCGTTCCAGGATCGATTAGGCGTTACTGAAAGCGAAATTCTGTCTTGGGGACAACCAGCAGGAGCAGGACCAAATGAACCTTTCTCAATGTTGATTCTTGGACTGCGTCTATCACAGAACTGTAACGGAGTCAGCCAACTGCATGGCAAGGTGGCCAGGCGCATGTGGGCACATGTATGGCCGGAGGTTCCTGAAAACGAGGTTCCCATCTCGCATGTCACCAACGGCATCCATATTTCCTCGTGGATATCATCTGAAATCGCCATATTGTTTGAGCGCCATCTCGGACCCGACTGGTACTTTGGCTCCAGAAAACCCGAGAATGTCAATCGCATTGCAGGAATCTACGACGATGAACTGTGGCGCGCCCACGAAATGAATCGCGCCAATCTGATTCGACTTTGCCGGGAAATGCTGGTACGGCAGTATAAGCGGCGCAATGCCCCCAAGTCGGTGCTGGCTCAGGTAGAATCGGTTCTGGAGCAGGATGTGCTTACCATAGCCTTTGCCAGACGATTCGCTACTTACAAGCGCGCCAGCCTGTTGTTTCAGGACCCCTGCCGGTTAAAGGCCATTGTCAATTCCAGCACCCATCCGGTACAGTTTATTTTCGCAGGAAAGGCCCATCCCAAAGACACCGAAGGAAAGGCGCTCATCAAGCGCATCGTCGAGTTTGCGAGGGACCCGGACTTGCGTCAACGAATCGTTTTTATCGAAGATTACGACATGCGTCTCGCCAGACATCTGGTTCAGGGCGCCGATGTATGGCTCAATACTCCACGGCGTCCATTCGAGGCTTGTGGAACCTCCGGCATGAAAGCCGCCGCCAACGGAGTCCTGAACCTCAGCGTTCTGGATGGGTGGTGGTGTGAAGGATGGACGCAAGACAGGGGATGGCGAATCGGCAACGACACTGAATGCACAGATTCATGCTATGGAGATATTGAAGACAGTCAGTCTCTGTATAATACATTGGAAAACGAGGTCATTCCGTGTTTTTATGATCATCGCATCGGTCAGAGGCATACCGATGTCGGTGGCATGCCGATTCGCTGGATACAGATGATGAAGGAATCCATGAAAATGGCCATGCAGGATTACTGCAGCCTCCGCATGGTCGGTGAATATGAAAAGCGTTTTTACCTGCCCATTGCTCAGCGCTTTCAGGAATTGATCGAAAATAATGGGGCTATGGCCAAAGAACTCTGCATTCAGAAGAAGCGGCTCCGCAGCCTGTGGAAAGATATCCGTATTGATCCGCCTGCTCAGGATCGCAAAGGTCCGTACCGTGTCGGCGAGACATTCCAGGTAACCGCAGACGTTGATCTCGGACAATTGGCGCCCGATGATGTTGATGTGGAACTCTACACTGGCAATATGAGATCCGTGGATTCGCTGGATGCCATTCAAACCGAACCCATGATTGTACAGGAAAGCCATGAAAACGGAAGCTTTCGATATGCCTGTTCCGTAACATGCCGAATTTCGGGTCGCTACGGGTTCACAGTCCGGATAACACCGCGCGGAGATGGAATGCTCAAATTTTCTCCGGGGCTGATTACCTGGTCATGACCCCAACCCTCTCCCGCTGGGAGGGGGAGTGAACTGTTACGATTGAGATGCGGCAACAGACGGTTAGGAGTTTTTCTGACACATGCTGAACAATATCCCCATTATCTTGTTCAACTCTTTTATATGATATTCGTCAAAATCTATATAAACCGTCTGATTCTGCAATTTTAAAAACTTCCAGTTACTTCCGGTTGTTACAACTCCGTAAATTGTTTCAATCTGATTTTCTCTTCTTCCATTGAATATCTGAGACGCCCTCATTTCTGCAATACACTGGGGCAGCCCCTTTGTTATATCCTCTTTTTTCGCTTCCACTATGACAACTATCGGAGCATCCAGAAAAAACTGTTCGGATGAAAGGCTGATAATAAAATCACAGATGCCGTTCAATCCCTGTTCCTCAATGACATTGAATTCAATCCCTGAAAACAGACTTATCTGCTTATTCGTCATTTTTCTCAGCTCAAGCAGTACCGGAGCTATAATCAGTTCCGAGCGGGCTTTCTCTGTATTGATCGCCAATCCGAGAGGAATATTGTCTTCTTTCAGAGATTTTGAAAAATATTCATCCGCTTGCACTTCGGTTATATGGCTGAAAAGACCGGTTTTATCCTCAGTCATGAGGTTAAGTTCTTTCCTGATTTTATCAAACGTGAAATTACTGTAAGCCATTTTTCTCCTTTTTCTGGTAATCAGACTTACTTCAAGTCAGTTCCGTTTATTTTTCCGGTTAAAAAAGAATTGAATTATGGAAAAGTACTATGAAAAAAGCAGCGGTAATGTATTTGCCGATTTGGGGTTTCATGATTCCGAACAGGAACTTGTTGAGCATTAACGTATTCCATTATGTTTCTCAGGGTTGCCTGACAGATTTTTCTGCAAAGGGGATTTTTATAGACACCTGGGTGCCTTTCATCGGTTGAGAATGAATTATCATACTGCCGTGAATCATATTGACCCTTTCCTGCATGCTGCGAATGCCCATCCGTTTTGTGGCTACAGATGAAAGCTCCTGAGCCTTCACATCAAAGCCCTTACCATTATCCCTGATGTGGATAATGATGTTCGGGGATGATCCCAGCAGCAGGATGGTCGCACGGTTGGCGTCCGCATGTTTGCGAATATTGTTCATGCATTCCTGAATCAAACGATAAATATGGATCTCAATATCTCTTTTCATGTTTATCACGGACATGCCGGACGATTGAAAATCAAATTGTACATTTCCGTTTTCGGAAGCCTCCGCACAATACATTTCGAGTGACTTCAACAGTCCCATTTCTTTCAGGCCGGGGAGACGCAAGTCGTAAGCCAGATTCCTGACAGCCACAATGGTCTCTAAAAGCAGGTTGGAAGATGCCGCGAGTTTCTCCCGCAGAGCAGGAAATGTCATTGGTATATCGTTATAAATCAAATTGTTGTTGATTTTTAGCGCTGAAAGATTTTGGGCGATAGTGTCATGCAGCTCACAAGAGATCAGATGCCGTTCTCTTTCTTGTGCCTGCATCAGCGATTGCGACAGTGTATGGATTTTTTCATCAGCATTTTTTCGATCGTTAATGTCGCTAAACACGACACGGAAAACCCTTTTGCCGACGGCATCTTGCGTGACTGCTGCTTCCAACCGAGCCCAGAAGTGCGTTTTATCCTGTCGGACCATCCTCAGCTCGCACGCCTGCAGTTCACCGTACACAGAGAGCTTTTTAAGGTGCAAGTAGTAGATGTATTGGTCCTCTTCGAGTATGAACCGGCTAATCGGCTTTTGGACCAGCACCCCCCTGGACACTCCCAGCAGGTTGGCGGAGGTGAGGTTGGCCTCCAAGATCAGTCCCTTTTCGCTGAGGGTGCAATAGCCGACCGGCGCCAGATCGTAAAGATCGAAGTAGCGGGCGCGTGCTGCGTCCAAATGCACATGCGCCACGCGCAGCTCCACGTTCTGCGCTTCCAATTCATTCTGATACACCCGCAACTCATGGAGTACCCGTCGTGTCTCTTCATGCGACAACACTTCCTGGTTTTCAGTCATCCTGGTTATGTGTTTATCGTTAATGATGAAAAGCCCTCCATTTTAGGAAAGCAACCATTTGTTTAGGATGTGACACTGATGATCTATGGGATGATTATCATTACTTACAAGACGACTCTGGCGACGTTGTTCAGGGTCCCGAAACAGTTCGAGCAAACCCTTAAATTTTCAGGATCATGCACCCATTCGTCATCAACCTGAAACTTGTATTCCTTGTTTCCCGGTGAAAGCATCTTCACCTTTGTCCATGTTCCGTTTTCATCTTTTTGCATTGGATCTGCATCGGGGTTCCAGTTGTTAAATTCTCCCACCAGAGAAACTTTCTTCGCACCGGCTGCTTTAAATGAAAACTGAATTCTCTTGGTTTTTCGCATTAAGCTATTTTCCCGCATAACAATCCTCCTCGGCTAACACTGATATCCTATAGCTGATATATTTCAAAATGATAGAGACAAAAATCAAAACAGCAGAGTCAAAGTGCGACAGATTGAATAGCATACAACCAAATCCACAGTAATCAACACATAAATACCTGGCCCTCATGTTGGCCCTTATGTTGGCTCAATACGCTGCAGATTGTTTCTTTAAGCACCTTAAGCCGATAAGGTTTACCTATGAATGCATTGGGACGTTCGGAATGTTCACCCATCATAACCAGAGACTCGTTGTAGCCGCTGGAAAGGATCACCGGGATATCAGGCGAAATCTTGCGCAGAGCAGCCAGCACACCCCAGCCGTCCATACGCGGCATGGTCAAATCGGAGAGAACACAGAGTATCTCATCCTGATGCTGTTGGAACATCTCCACAGCCTCATCGCCATCTTTTGCTTCAAGCACCGTACATCCAAGCCGAGCGAGCATCATTCTGACCATGTTGCGTACCTGCTCCTCGTCCTCAACCAGCAGCACAGTGGCGCTCCTTTCGGTCTTGGAACGTTTTTCTTCTTCGCCAGCCCGCAGCGCTCCCTGATTGGCGGACAGCACGGACTGGCAAGGAACTTCTTCAGTTGATAACGGCAAGAAGACCCGAAAGACACTTCCCAGGCCCGGTTCGCTCTCCACCGTGATCCCACCGCCATAAGTTCCTACAATCCCCAGTGCCACGGGCAGCCCCAAACCCCGGCCAGTTAACTTTGTAGTGAAAAACGGGTCGAATATTTTCCCGATATCTCCATTCGGAATTCCAGAGCCTTCATCCCTTACTTCCAAGCAGGTATAGGCTATTTCCTTCGGCCGCCAGTTGGTGGGAAAACGCTTTTTGTCGACAATATTCACATGAGGAACTGTCTTGACGGTCAGGACAATGACTCCTTTATTCTCGCTGACAGCCTCATAGGCATTGGTGATCAGGTTGGTTAGAACCTGCTGTATCTGGTCCGTATTTGCGCGGATGACCGGTCCGCCAAAGGGTGGTAAATTGGCTGTAAAGACAATGCCTTTCGGGGTTGCAGCTTGTAGCAGAGGCAACATTTTGCGGCAGACTTTGGACAGATCTATAAGTTCATGATCGCCGAACGTTTGTCCAAGATAGGTCAACATCAGACCGCTGATCTCCGACGCTTTGCAAATCGCACGCATGGCCTCGTTCAGCATATCCACAGGACACCCACCCCGTGACATGTCATCCAAGGCCATCTCCAAGTTCCCCATCACTGTCTGGAGATGATTGTTGAAATGGTGGGCAATGGCCCCGGCCATGCGGCCCATGCTTTCAGCCTTCTGGAGTTGTTGGTTTTGGGCCTCCAGTTGCACATTCTCATCCGCTGCATCCTGAAGCATCTTCTCCATGCTGTGCCGGTACAGGGCAACCTCAATTACTGCCTTCAGCGCCTCCGTTTCAAATGGCTTGCAGACATATCCAAGAGGGGTCGTGAGCTTGGCCCTTAACAAGAATTCGTCGTTAACATAACCAGTGACATAGATGACGGGGACATTGGATATCCGTCTAATTTGGCTCGCCGCATCAATACCATCCGTCTTGCCATTCAAGACAATGTCCATCAGCACAAGGTCAGGGGGATCATCACTCACGCTCCTGATTGCATCTTCCGCTGAAGTCACCATGCCGGAAACAAGATAACCCATCTCAATAAGTCTTGTTTTTGTGGTCTCTGCGAAGTCGACGTCATCTTCAACAATCAGTATCTTGTATTTTCCCACGTTGTTAACACCTCTTCTACAGCCTCTTTGCGTTCACTCTGCTTTGTATCTCAGATTTGAGATAATGGAAGGGAAAAAAAGAACTCGGTACCCTTTCCAGGTTCCGATTGCACCCATACGATCCCACCGTGCGCTTCAATGATTTTCTTTACGATGAGCAGGCCCAACCCAGTGCTGCGTTCTTTCCCCGAGGCAGGCCGGACCGATGTTTTACCGAAGGCGTTGAAAAGCTTTTCCTGTTCCTCTTCCGGGATGCCTGGGCCCTGATCAGCAATCGAAACCACGATTTTGTCATTTTCAGGACACAGACGCAAGGAAATATCGGTTCCTGCTTGAGAATACTTTATCGCGTTGGAAAGGAGATTGTCGATCACTTGTTCGATTCTATTCACATCTGCGAAAACCAGAGGCAATTGCTCCGGCCAACTTACGGCTATTGACATATTTTTGGGGGAAGCGAACATCTTGTTGATTTCAACGCTTTTTATGATCGGAACAGCGATATCGATCATCTGCCTCTTGAGGCTGAGGTGTCCGGACTCAATTGCGGATATATCAAGCAAATCATTGATAAGATTTGCCATGAATCTACTGGAAATCATGATCATATCAAAAAGTTTCGACTGTTTCTCGGTCAGCAAAGGCGAGAGTTGGTAACTCAGCGATTCGCAGATGTTCATGATCGCGCCAAGCGGACTACGAAGATCATGCGCAACCATTCCCAGAAAATGGTTTTTATAATCGTTCGGTGCTTGCAGTTCGAGCTGCTGCCGGCACAAATGCAAATCGGTCTCCATGCGGGCGTTAACCTCCTCGAATTGAAACGGTTTGGTCACATAATCCACGCCGCCCGCAGCAGACGCTTTGACCCTGTGTTCGGTTTCATCCAAATCGCTGAGGAAGATCACTGGAATACCCTTCATCGCTGCATCCACCTTCAATCTTTTGCATACTTCGAAACCGTCTATCCAAGCCTTGATGTCCAGTAAAAGCAGATCGGGCGAACTCCTGGTGACGGCGTTCAATGCTTTCTCGCCGTCGGGAAATGCCAGCACATGATAGCCTTTGGATTACAGCATCTTGTGCATAAAATTCAGAGTGGCGGGGGCATCGTCCACCACCATGATTTTTGTATGTTCAACAGGCTCAGTCATTGCTTACATCAACTTTTCGTAGTCTATGGGCAGCCTTCGAAAACTAATAAATCTGGGGGTAATATTTGATTCCTACCTCGTATGAAGCAGGTGCTTTATCAGCAGGGAGTTTCGTACACCATTTTACCTCTCCCATGCTTACGCTTGGCAGCCTCCCAATATCACTGCTGCAGAAATCTTTAAATGAGCGTATCCTTAACATGACTGCTTCTCCCAGAAAGAACGCGTCATCTGATATAAAACTGACGCCATCCACCCAGTGAGTCACCAATAAAGCATCCCTGGAATGTCTGGAATTAAAGGGAGAAACAACAATAGGGATATTACAGTCAAACCGTTCGTCACTTTTTTTCTCTTTGGAAGCAGTCATTTTCTACCATCCTCGTATCTTGTGACAGATGTCCGTTCTGATTTTCCGGCAGTCTGGGACAATAGCAGCGCCATTGGCAGCCCAGATGATCGCAGTGTTCACATGCGGTACCGAAACAATCCTGATTTCCCCCTATTCGCTGAATGCTCCGAATGAGGCGCGACAAATCCAGAAATATACCATCTGATACATGGATTGTTCTGTCCATCGTCACCACCAAAATTTTCAGTATGAAATTTCCACAAACAATTACCGAGTGATCACATATCTTCGGTGGGATTATCACCACTTTTATACATTTTGTCCATAGATGAATGGCTTCATTTTGTCTGGGTAAAACTCCCAGTCGGGAGTTTTACCCATTTGTTCACAGGAGATTTTATGCGGGGGACAAGAGGGGTGATGAACTACGATTTCCAGAGATCCAGGTCGATCAGACCAATCCTGGCTGCATACCGCGCCAATTCGATGGCGCTGTGCAATCCGAGTTTTCGCATGATAGTGGAGCGATGATTCTCTGCTGTTTTGGGACTAATGAAAAGTTTCTCGGCGATCTGTTTTGAGGACTGCCCCTCAGCCAACATCACCAGCACTTCCTGCTCCCGAAGGGTCAGAGTGTCGTACCCTGAAGAATTAACAACCACATTCACCGGAGGCAATTCGGCAAGTTTCTTTACCACTTGCAGGGAAATTGAAGGGTCCAAATAATAATCGCCCTTCAAGACATAATCAATTCCCAGCATCATCATCTCCGAGGCTGATTCCTTTGTCAGATAGCCGGAAGCGCCGGACTGAAATGCCCTGACGATATAGTCGATCTTGGAATGCATGCTGACAACCATCATGCGGATTTTTGGCGATAAACAATGAATATCCCGTATCAGTTCGATGCCGCTTCGATCTGGAAGTGACAAATCAATCAAAATCAGGTCCGGCTTGAGTTCTCGGGCCATTTGAAGTCCCTGATCAGCCGTTGCTGCCTCCCCAACCACTTCATACCTGATGTTTCGGGCGATGATAGCCTTGATTCCTTCCCGAAAAAGCGGATGGTCATCAACAAGCAGAATACGTGTTTTCGAGGTCATTTTTTCTCCTGCAAACAGACTTGGAAATATTGGCGATGCTGTCGCGCCAGCCACTTGCCCTACCAGCTTATCAATACCAGTCCCTCTCCTCCAACTGATTCAATCCTGGATAGCTCATCCGCCATCAGATTCGCGGCATACCAT
>Ga0194038_1000127_pt1 | contig 32306 bp, 32 predicted proteins | sample JunL226m_MetaG_FD_148630 | JGI IMG/M metagenome (GOLD analysis project Ga0194038, IMG submission 148630) | Anoxic zone freshwater microbial communities from boreal shield lake in IISD Experimental Lakes Area, Ontario, Canada - Jun2016-L227-6m | ecosystem: Environmental > Aquatic > Freshwater >... | reverse complement strand
TCTTTATTTATCGCGAAGCCGGAAAACGGTATATCGCGATTAAATTTAGCGTTCGCAACCGCGATTTAGGAAGCGCAGTAGAAGATGCGCAGTACCTAGTCGAGCAGAACGTGACCTTGCCACCAAACTATTCCATTAGCTGGGATGGGCAATTTAATCAGATGAAACAGGCCCAGAAAAAATTGATGTTGATTGTGCCTTTGGCTCTCTTGGGCATCTTCTTGTTATTAGTCAGTGCCTTTGGCAACTTCCGTGATGCTTTCATTGTGATGATTAACGTACCCTTTGCTGCGATTGGAGGGGTGCTTGCCTTGCATCTCGCAGGGGAGACTTTGAGTATCTCGGCATTCTTTGGGTTCTTATCGCTTTTTGGTATTGCGATTCAGGACGGCGTCATTTTGATTTCCTTTATCAATAAAACTGCTGCAACTGAACATGGCCAGATGAAAGACATCATGGTAGAAGGCGCCTCATTGCGTGTTCGACCAGTGTTGATGACAGCCATGCTCTCTGGATTAGGCTTACTACCTGCCGCCTTGTCCCATTCCATTGGTTCTGAGGCGCAGCGTCCATTGGCATTAGTGATTGTGGGTGGCATGGTAACCACCACTGTCTTGACACTTTTAGTATTACCAGTGATTTATGGCTGGTTTAGAGGTCGCGCATTAACACCTGCAAGCAATATTTAAGTCAAGAAAGTATTCAAAGTCATGAGTGAACGTCTGCCCCATATCTTGGTTTCCAATGATGATGGTTATCTCGCTTCTGGCTTATTAGCCTTGGTTAATGCTGTGCGACCTTTAGGCCGTATTACGGTCATTGCGCCTGAGCAAAACCATAGCGGTGCCTCTAACTCATTGACCCTATCTAGGCCGCTTTCAATTCACCGCGTAGCGGGCGGCGAGCGGGATGGTTTCTTTTTCATTAATGGCACACCAACTGACTGTGTGCACGTAGCGATGACTGGCTTTCTAGATGAGAAGCCTGATCTTGTGATCTCTGGTATTAACCAAGGTGAGAACATGGGTGAAGATGTCCTCTATTCAGGGACGGTAGCTGCAGCCATCGAAGGCGTGATGTTTGGTGTTCCTGGCATTGCCTTTTCCCAAATTGATCGTGGCTGGAATCGGATTGAAGATGCAGCTAAAGCAGCACATGACGTTGTGGCACAAATGTTAGTTTCAGCACTTGCTAGAACTGAAGGTACAGCAACATTACTCAATGTGAATATTCCTAATCGCCCTTACGCTGACTTATATCGCTGGCGTGTAACACGTTTGGGGAATCGCCATCATTCGCAACCAGTAGTAGTACAAGATAGCCCACGTGGTGACAAGATCTATTGGATTGGTGCAGCGGGGAACGTCAAAGATAATTCTGAGGGTACGGATTTTCATGCAATTGATGATGGCTGCATTTCGATTACTCCAATGCAACTCGATTTGAGTCATCACGCTCGCATAGCAGCGATGAGAGCTAACGGTTGGGACCGCGGTTGAAGGCTCCGACGGAACGATTCGCTGCCTATCGTCAAGCCTTAGCAGCTAAAGTACATGCTGGTGGCGTAAAGCATGGCAAGACCTTAGAAGCAATCGCGACAGTACCACGTCATGCATTTATTGATGCGGGCCTACATGCGCAAGCCTATGAAGACACAGCGCTTCCGATTGGACAAGAACAAACTATCTCTAAGCCATCAGTAGTTGCGCGGATGATAGAGTTGCTTCATAAACCAAGGCACAAACTAGGTAAGGTATTAGAGATTGGTACTGGCTGTGGTTATCAGGCAGCAGTTCTGAGTCTTCTGGCCGACGAGGTCTATTCCATAGAGCGTATACGCTCCTTGCATGACATGGCGAGGGCTAAGCTTCGTCCGTTTCGCATCAATAATCTGCGCCTGATTTATGGTGACGGTATTTTGGGCCTACCCCAAGCAGCCCCTTTTGATGGAATCATCCTTGCAGCGGCTGGTTTGGGGATTCCAGACGCCTTATTAGATCAATTGGCCATTGGCGGTCGTTTGGTTGCCCCAGTTGCTAAAAATGAAAAAGAGCAGCAGCTCATCATGGTCGAAAGAATGAGCTCCCAGCGCTATCAAAGAACTGTGCTGGACGAGGTCTTTTTTGTCCCCTTACAATCAGGGGTAGTATGAGACTCATTACAAATTCAATATCGAATATGACCAAAAGCTTATCTACGAGCCTTCTGATTGCGCTCATGTCCGGATCCCTGATGCTGACAGTCGGTTGCTCTACGCCCAGAACCAAGCCGGCTAGTGTGATTGATCGTAGCGGCAGTTCTGCTGAGGTAACTCCTCCTGGCTACTATCGTGTGAAGAAGGGTGATACCTTGGGCTACATTGCCTTGGATCATGGCCAGGCACTCCGTGATGTAGTGCAATGGAATAGCGCAGCTAGTCCAAGCTTTAACCCCAACATTATCGAAGTGGGTGATTTAATTTTAATTAAGGCACCAGCAGGTACAAAGCCTGTGAAAGCGGCTGAGAAAAAAACGGCAGCTGAAAAAGCAGATACTCCAGCACCAGAGGCTAGCAAGCCAGAAACGAGCAAGCCAGAAGTAGTTGCAGAGCCAGGTATCCGCTTATCTTGGCCTGCAAAAGGCAAAGTGACTGCTGAATTTAGTGAGAGTAACAAAGGCATCGATATCGCTGGCAAGGTGGGGGAGCCTGTATTAGCAGCCGCTGATGGAAAAGTGGTTTATGCAGGCAATAGTTTGCGTGGTTACGGTAACTTAGTGATTGTGAAACATGACAATACTTATCTCACGGCCTATGCACATAACAGCAAGCTCTTAGTGAAAGAGGGCGATGCTGTTCGTAAAGGGCAAAAGATTGCCGAGATGGGTGATACGGACACCAATGCTGCCAAGCTCCATTTTGAATTACGTGTCAACGGTAAGCCAGTCAATCCAACTCCGTATCTGCAGTAAAGATTCGGCAAGATCGTATGGCTACTGTTCTCGTCTTTGATATCGAAACCATTCCGGATATTGCTGGATTACGTCGTTTAGAAGACTATCCAGAATCCATGAGCGACGCTGAAGTAGCAGCTAAAGCAATGGCTGAGAGAGCTGCTAAAACGGGTAGCGAGTTTTTACCTCTCTACTTACAAAAGATCATTGCTATCTCTTGCGTCATTCGTAGAAGCACTAAAGAAGGTGCCCCACAAATTAAGGTGGGAACTCTAGGTACTCCACGAGATGATGAGAAGGTATTGATTCAGGCCTTCTTCGATTTAATAGAGAAGTACACACCGCAACTGGTTTCTTGGAATGGCAGCGGCTTTGATCTGCCAGTACTGCATTACCGTGCACTAGCCAATCACATTGCTGCGCCACGCTATTGGGAAATGGGAGAGAGCCAAGAGGCAGATAGCCGCGACTTTAAGTGGAACAACTACATTAGCCGTTATCACATGCGCCATCTCGATGTGATGGATCTCTTAGCCAAGTTCAATGGTAGAGCGAATGCCCCCTTAGACGGCTTAGCAAAGCTCTGCGGTTTTCCTGGCAAGATGGGTATGGATGGCAGCCAAGTATGGCCTGCGTATCAAGACGGCAAGATTGATGATATTCGTCGCTATTGTGAAACGGATGTTGTGAATACTTATCTTATGTATTGCCGCTTTCAATTACTGCGTGGCGGTTTCTCATTACCCGAATACCAAGAAGAGATTGCATTTGTAAAAGCCTATTTAGAGAAAGAAGCTAAAGAGCCTAATGGAGGCCAGTGGCAAGAATATCTCCAAGGTTTCGCACCGGATGCGTAGAGGTGATAAGCCAGTCAATATTGAAGTGACTGAGCCAGTAAAAGTTGAAGCCCTCGATTTAGACGCCCAAGGCATCGCCCGCTTAGCGCCCAACGAAGAAGAGACTGCCCAAGGACAAAGCGGTAAAGTAATTTTCATCAAGGGTGCATTGCCTACCGAATTGGTGACTTATACGATCACTAGCGATAAAGCCCGTTTTAGCAAAGCCAAAGTACGCAGTATCCTCAAACCCGCCGTATTTAGAGCGCAACCCAAATGCGCAGCCTTTGGCGTCTGTGGCGGCTGCACAATGCAACACCTAGATATCCGTGCACAGATTGCGATGAAGCAACGGGTACTTGAAGATGATTTGCAACACATTGCCAAGACAAAACCAGAAGAAATGTTGCGGCCTATGGGCGGTCCTACATGGGAATACCGTCAGCGTGCCCGCCTGAGTGTAGTGAACCGCTCAATTAAAAAAGGAACGGTTCTCATTGGCTTTCATGAGGGCAAGAGTGGCTATGTAGCAGACATGCTTGCTTGCGAGATATTACCAAAGCATATTTCTGATTTATTGCCACAGATGCGCAAATTAGTGATGGGTTTATCCATCGTGGATCGTATGCCGCAAATTGAACTAGCGATTGGAGAGCCAGAAGACCCTCATTCTGATGATCCTAAGAAAAATAAGCCTGTCACTGCATTAGTGTTTCGCAACCTCCAGCCCTTGACATCCGCAGATGAAGATTTACTACGCGCATTTGCAGATTTGCATCAGGTTTGGATTTGGCTCCAACCCAAAGGTATAGAGACGGTAGCCCCGTTTTATCCAGAGACTGGCACACTTTGCTACCGCCTACCCGAGTTTGAAATCGAGATGCCATTTAGGCCGGCAGACTTTACCCAGGTAAATCACATGATGAATCGCGCGCTAGTAAGTAGAGCGATTCGTTTGCTAGAAGTGGGGGCAAGCGATCGAGTACTCGATCTCTTTTGTGGACTTGGTAATTTCACCTTGCCACTCGCCAGAAAAGCAAAACAAGTATTGGGTATTGAGGGTTTAGAAACTTTAATAAATCGTGCCAAAGAAAACGCAGTGCATAACGGCCTAGTAGATAAAGTCAGTTTCATGAAAAGTGATTTGTTTGAAGTCACTACAGAAACGATTGCATCTTGGGGTAAAGCAGAGCGTTGGCTGATGGATCCGCCGCGTGAAGGCGCGATGGAAATATGCAAAGCCCTTGCAGAACTGCATACTCAGAAAAATGATTTGCTGCCACAGCGCATTGTGTATGTCTCATGCAATCCCAAAACATTGGCCAGAGATGTGGAGATCTTATGCCATCAGGCTAGCTACACGCTCAGCAGTGCAGGGATCGTCAATATGTTCCCACACACCTCCCATGTAGAGTCCATGGCCGTCTTTGATCGGCAAAAAGCGCTTTAAATCCCTGATTTAGTGCATGACGCATTTTTACAGTGCAATTGACCCATATTCCTCTCTTATAGAAGAGTAGATTGAAGGTGTGCAGTGAAGGTATGTCTGCTAACGATTTCATCAAGCACAGGGAGTGTGTCATGAAAGCCTCGGATAGTGTTGTAATCATATTGATTTTGATTGCACTGTCTTATGCGGTCAGCATGTTTGTGACTAATTAATTTAAAGTAACTTAATACCATTGTGTGATCAAAAATGGGTATGATATTTATTTTCACGCAAAGGTATTTTATGAAATCAATTATTGGCCTCACGCTTGGCCTAGGCTTTAGCTTCCTCGTAAATGCACAAACGATCCCAACCTTAGCCAAGGTCTATAGCGGCAATACAGTTGAAACTTCAATCAATGCCTCTCAGAAGAATCCAAAAGCACAAAATCAAACGACAGTGGCTACCTTAACCATTTTGAAGCAAGATGGTCAGCATATTGAGTTTATCTACCAAAATCCCAGTTATAAAGCTTATGAAATTGGCACCATCTCTGCGGATGGAAAGAAATTACAAATCGCCTATAAGGGTGGCTTTGGTGTTTATGACATTATTGGAAATAAATTAGTGGGATGTGGATCTGGGAGGGCTAGTGAAGGTCCATTTAGCCAATGGATTAATACGTACTATGCATGGTGCGATGATTTAACTGCCAAGTAATATCGACGTAGTATAAAAATAAAGGCGCTCTAGGCGCCTTTATTTTTGAGAGAAGATAAATACTTAATCTCTGTTACCGCCAACAATACCTAGTAATGCAAGTAAGTTAGTAAATACGTTATATACATCTAAGTAGATAGCTAGAGTAGCCATGATGTAGTTAGTCTCACCGCCATTGATGACGCGTTGTACGTCAACCAAAATAAAGGCAGAGAAGATGGCGATGGCTAGAACCATTACCGTCAACATCAAAGCAGGTAACTGTAGCCAGATGTTTGCCAAAGAGGCAACGATCAAGAGCAGCACGCCAACCATGAGCCATTTACCCATACCGGAAAAATCACTTTTGCTTACAGTAGCAATGGTTGCCATCGTAGCGAAGATGGCTGCTGTGCCACCAAAAGACAGCATTATGAGAGTTGCACCGTTACTGTAGCTATTGAGAGTAAAGCCAATCAAGCGGGACATCATGATGCCCATGAAGAAGGTAAAGCCTAGTAAGAGCAGAACGCCGATACCAGTGTCTTTGTTCTTTTCAATTGCCCAGAAAAAACCAAAGGCAACTGCCATGAAGACGATAAAACCAATGAATGGACTTTCAGCAAAGAGGCTAAAACCCATTGCAACGCCAAGCCAGGCACCGATAACAGTAGGGACCATGGAGAGCGCCAAGAGGGCATAGGTATTGCGCAGCACGCGGTTGCGTATCTGAACATTGCTAATTGAGCCGGTTTGGCCAAAGCCGTAAGAGTTAAGATCACTCATATTGACTCCTTCTTAAATAGTTATTACATGAGCCCACGAAGGGCTGTTGACAGTAAGTATAGACAAAACGGCAAAATTTCAAGTCCCTAGATAAAAGACCTACAAATTAAAGGCTTATGCCCTGTAAATTCAAAGGCTTAGCCCTACTTGCATAGGGGTAAATACGGTCAAGCATTGTATAATTCGGGGGTCGTTGGAGCAGGGTGGCTAATTTAACCCTCCCCAACCAAATATCTTTGAAATCACTATTGGAGTATTGCATGGCAATTGAACGCACCCTTTCTATTATCAAACCTGATGCTGTCGCTAAAAACGTCATCGGCAAAATCTATGACCGTTTTGAATCCGCTGGTTTGAAGATCGTTGCTTCCAGAATGGCCCACCTCTCACAAGTTGAAGCTGAACAGTTTTATGGTGTTCACAAAGATCGTCCTTTCTTCAAAGATTTAGTGAAATTCATGATTTCTGGCCCGGTGATGATTCAAGTATTGGAAGGCGAAGGCGCCATTGCAAAGAACCGTGATTTGATGGGTGCTACAGATCCTAAGAAAGCAGATAAAGGCACTATCCGTGCTGACTTTGCTGACAGTATTGATGCAAATGCAGTGCATGGTTCTGATGCTCCTGAAACTGCTGCCGTGGAAGTTGCTTTCTTCTTCCCAGGCATCAATGTTTTCAATCGTTAATCAGCAACTTATTTATTTATAAGTAGGCGCATTGACCTCCCCGCGCGTAAATCTCTTAGATTTTGACGCTGACCAAATGGCGGCGTATGTCGCGGGGTTAAATGAAAAGCCCTTTAGGGCCAAGCAGCTCATGCAGTGGATACACCAGCGTGGTATTTCCGACATTAATGACATGAGTGATTTAGCAAAAAGCTTCAGAGCGACCTTGCTAGACAAAGCCGAAGTACTTTCTTTACCAGTTATTAAGGATGAGCATGCTTCAGACGGTACCCGTAAGTGGTTGCTGGACGTGGGTGCTGGTAATGCTGTTGAGTCCGTTTTTATCCCTGAGGATGATCGAGGTACTTTGTGTATCTCTTCCCAAGCAGGGTGCGCAGTCAACTGCCGTTTTTGCTCCACAGGACGTCAAGGTTTCTCACGCAATCTGAGCTCTGGTGAAATCATCGGTCAACTCTGGTTTGCCGAACATCTCTTGCGTAATGATCCCGAAGCGATTCGCAGAATTGAAAAATATCCAACCCCAGGCTGGGAACACACTGGTCGAGTGATCTCCAATGTAGTGATGATGGGTATGGGTGAGCCATTACTCAACTATGACAACGTGGTATCTGCATTGCGTTTAATGCTCGACGATAGAGCCTATGGTTTGTCACGTCGTCGTGTCACCGTTTCTACATCAGGCGTTGTGCCCATGATTGATCGCTTGGCACAAGATTGCCCAGTGGCACTAGCGGTTTCTTTACATGCGCCAAATGACGCATTGCGTGACCAATTAGTACCACTGAATCAAAAGTATCCCTTACGTGAATTACTCGATGCCTGTGAACGTTACTTGCCCTTTGCCCCGAGGGATTTCTTGACCTTCGAATACTGCATGCTAGATGGCGTTAATGACTCAGATATTCAGGCAAAAGAATTGGTACGCCTGCTGAGGAACATTAAGTGCAAAATCAACCTCATCCCGTTTAACCCATTTCCAGAATCAGGTTTAAAGCGCTCATCAGACCAGCGCATCCATGCTTTTTTTGGCATTCTCTTAGATGCCGGTATGGTGGCTACAGTACGCAAGACCCGCGGTGATGATATTGCTGCAGCATGCGGCCAGTTGGCAGGGGATGTTGTAGATCGCACCCGAGTTCGTGAACGCGATGTCCACAGTGCCGAGATTGAAATTGCTGAAGTTGAATCTAATGAGCAGCCAATAGAGTGGCTCAAAAAGTTAAATTAAATATAAGATCCATATGAGCTCTAACCATTCCTCCTCCTCAAAGTCCTCGAAATTACCCTTGGGACCATCGCCTAAGCGTGCTACACGTCAAGCAACCGTTGCTTGGAAAACCAACATCATTACCGTGGGCGGCGATGCGCCTGTGCGTGTTCAGTCAATGACTAATACCGATACTGCAGATGCAGTAGGTACTGCAATTCAAATCAAAGAGTTGGCGCGTGCTGGCTCAGAGATGGTACGCATTACTGTTAATACACCAGAGGCCGCTGCAGCAGTGCCTTACATCCGTGAGCAGTTAGACAAGATGGATATCTTGGTGCCCTTAATTGGTGACTTCCATTACAACGGGCACACTTTATTAAACGATTTCCCAGAGTGCGCTAAAACGCTTTCTAAATACCGTATTAATCCAGGTAATGTGGGCAAGGGCGCCAAGCGCGACCCACAGTTTGCACAAATGATTGAAGCGGCTTGCAAATACGATAAGCCGATTCGTATTGGTGTGAACTGGGGCAGCTTAGATCAAGAGCTCTTAGCATCAATTATGGATAGCAATGCAGCATTAGCTGATCCTAAGACTGCGCAAGAGGTCATGATCGAGGCTTTGATTCAGTCTGCATTGCAATCTGCAGAAAAAGCCGTTGAGCTGGGCATGAACCCCAATCAAATTTTACTGTCATGCAAAGTGAGTAATGTACAAGACTTAGTCGCTGTATATCGTGATCTCTCAAACCGCTCTGATTACCCACTTCATTTAGGTTTAACTGAAGCAGGTATGGGCAGTAAAGGAATAGTGTCTTCCACTGCTGCAATGGGCATTTTGTTGCAAGAAGGCATTGGCGATACGATTCGGGTTTCTTTAACGCCTGACCCAGGCGCGCCTCGTGAGAACGAAGTCATTGTGGCTCAGGAAATTCTGCAAACCATGGGATTGCGTAACTTCACTCCGATGGTGATTGCATGCCCTGGCTGCGGCAGAACCACTAGTACAACCTTTCAAGAATTAGCTGCTGACATCCAGTCTTATTTGCGCCAACAAATGCCATTGTGGAAGAAAACCCATCCTGGCGTTGAGAATATGAATGTGGCAGTCATGGGCTGCATTGTGAATGGTCCAGGTGAGAGTAAGCACGCTAATATTGGTATTTCATTACCCGGAACGGGTGAAACTCCAGCGGCCCCAGTATTTGTGGATGGCGTTAAAGTGAAAACGCTGCGGGGTGAGAAAATCGCAGAAGAGTTTCAGGTCATCGTTGAGGACTATGTAAGACAGAATTACGCCGCCAAAGTGTAGTGAAGTGAATTGGTAAAACAAGAATAAAAAATGACTGATCAAAACAAAGACCAAAAAGCCCAAGCGCCTAAAACCCAGAAGATCAATGGGGTGCGCGGCATGAATGACTTGCTGCCAGCCGATGCTGCGCAATGGGCTCACCTTGATCATGTCCTGCGGGATTTAACCCGAGCCTATGGCTATGAATTCTTAAGAACGCCCATTGTGGAAGCAACCGCGGTATTTCAACGGGGTATTGGTGAAGTGACTGATATTGTTGAAAAAGAAATGTATTCCTTTGAGGATCGTTTAAATGGCGAGCAACTGACTTTACGCCCAGAAGGTACTGCCGCATTAGTACGTTCAGTGATTGAAAACAATCTGCTCTACGAAGGGCCTAAGCGTCTTTGGTATACCGGTCCAATGTTTCGTCATGAGCGTCCCCAACGCGGGCGCTATCGTCAGTTCCATCAATTTGGGGTAGAAGCGCTTGGCTTTGCTGGTCCTGACATCGATGCTGAAATTATTCTCATGGGCCAACGCCTTTGGGATGAGCTTGGTCTTAAAGGGGTCCGCCTTGAGATTAACTCTCTGGGACAGGCAGATGAGCGTGCAAAGCATCGTGCCGCCTTAGTCACTTACTTTGAGAAAAATAAAGCGCAACTTGATGAAGACTCTGAACGTCGCTTATTAAGTAATCCTTTACGCATCCTTGATTCTAAAAATCCAGAGATGCAAGCATTGATTGATGGCGCACCAATATTATTGGATTTCTTGGGCGAGGAGTCTCTTGCACACTTCAATGCAGTACAAGCTTTACTCAAAGCAAACAATATTCCTTGCAAAATCAATCCGCGCTTAGTGCGCGGCTTAGATTATTACAATCTCACGGTATTTGAATGGGTAACCGATGAACTCGGTGCCCAGGGCACCATCGCTGGTGGTGGGCGTTATGACCCATTGGTTGAGCGCATGGGTGGCAAAGCAGCACCAGCTTGTGGATGGGCGATGGGTATGGAACGTGTTTTAGAGTTGATGGGCGTCTCTGGATCATTGCCGGAAGCGCAGGCCCAGTGCGATATCTTTGTTTTACATCAAGGTGGCGAGACTTTGACTGCGGCAATGATCATTGCTGAGCGCTTACGAAGTGCCGGTATCGACGTCATTCTGTTCTGCCCTCCCGATGGCCAATCAGCTAGCTTTAAGTCCCAAATGAAGAAAGCCGATGCCAGTGGGGCAGCCTTTGCAGTCATTATTGGCCCAGATGAACTTGCTAATAATGAGGCTCAGATCAAAGACTTACGCGCTAGTGGCGAACAAAAGGCCGTTCCTTTGGATGGGGTACTAGATGCTGTAATTACTGCCCTGGTAGGCGCCTCCGAATAGAATGACTCTATTCATGACATTTAACAGCAATAAACCCTTTATTAATTAGTTTGGATTCACATGCCTTTAGATCTAGAAGAACAAGAGCAGTTAGACCAATTTAAAGCTTTTTGGCAGAAATATCGCAATCTCATCACTGGGGTTCTGACAGTCGCCCTCTTTGCATATGCCGCTTACAGTGGCTATCAGTGGTGGCGCAATAGCCAAGCTCTCGAGGCATCTAAGCTGTATGAAACGATGGTGAGTGCCATTGCCAAGGGTGATAAAGAACTGATCTTGCGCGCTAGTGATGATTTGCAAAAAGACTTTGCGCGCACTCCATATGCAGCAATGTCGAGTTTGGTCGCTGCTAAAATTTCTGCTGACGCTGGGGATAATGCTAAAGCACTAGACTATTTGCGCTGGGCTGCCAAAAATGCATCCAATGATGGCTACATCGCTTTAGCGAAATTACGTTTGATCAGTCAGTTGATTGAGCAAGGCAGTGAAAAAGATTTTTCTGAAGCCGATCAAATCCTAAAAGAAACTCCGATTGCTGGCTTTGAAGCTTTATGGTTAGAGCGTCGTGGCGATTGGTATTTAGCGCAGAAGAAAAATGCTGAAGCGAAAAAAAGCTACGAAGAGGCATGGAAAAAATTAGACCAAGCGAAAGAATTTCCTGAAGAGGCTCGCCGTCTCTTGAAGGTGAAATTAGATGCTGTTGGAGGGGCTGCTCAGTGATGACTGTAGAGATGAATGCAATCAAACGCATAGTCAAAGTAGCTAGTACTTCAATTTTGCTCGGTTTAGTTGCCGCAGCACTAGTTGCATGCTCTGGTAACTCACGGGTACGCAAGCCTAATGAGCTCGTCACCGTCACCAATCAGTTTGATATGCAGCCGGTATGGACAACGAGCATTGGCTCTTCAGAAACTTTCAACTTTCATCCAGTGGTTGCAGGTGATATGGTTTATGCAGCCTCACATCGCGGCAACTTAGCGAAGATTGATTTGGCTACTGGAAATAAGATTTGGGAGGTTTCTGTACCTGAGCGCCTAGCGATTGGGCCTGGTTCAGATGGGCGCACTACGGTTGCTGTCAGCACCAAAGGCACAGTGTTTGCCTATGATGAATCTGGAAAGCCTATTTGGAAGGTCAGCGTTGGGAGCGAAGTATTAAGTGAACCAATCGTTGCTGGCGGTATTGTGATCGTGCGCGCCTTAGATAATCGTTTTATTGGATTGGATGCACAAACTGGAACGCGTAAATGGGTTTATCAGCGCCAACAATCTGCTTTGTCATTGCGAGTAGGCTATGGAATGCTTGCTATTAATAATGAAGTGATTGTGACGGGCTTTGCTGGTGGACGTTTTGGCATGATCGCCATTGCTAATGGGGGATTGGTTTGGGAAACCCCCGTGTCATTTCCAAAAGGGTTCTCAGAAATTGAGCGTTTGAATGACGTGACTGCTAAACCGAGCATGGAAGGCGACATCGTTTGCGCAGTTTCTTATCAGGGCAGAATTGGTTGTGGCCAAGCACGGACAGGTAATTTAATTTGGTTTAAGGATTACTCGAGTTACACAGGCACCTCGCAGAGTACTGATATGGTTTTTTCAGCCAATGAGAAATCCTATGTGACTGCCTTTGCTACTAAAGATGGAACTCAGGTTTGGGAAAATACTCAACTGACATACCGTGATTTAGGCGAGTCCCTAGCAGTTGGAAAAGTATTACTCATGGGCGATGCTCAGGGTTATATTCATGCATTCTCACAGGCGAATGGCCAGATGGTTGCGCGTATTCGCCACGACAGTAGTCCAATCTCCGCCGCGCCAGTTGCGGTTGGCGGTCTCATCTTGATTCAATCTCAGGGTGGAAAAATAACGGCGTACAGTCCAAAATGAATCCAGTCATCACTATCGTCGGCCGTCCTAATGTAGGAAAGTCGACGCTCTTTAATCGCCTGACGCGTTCACGCGATGCATTAGTGGCTGATTTTTCAGGTTTAACAAGAGACCGTCACTACGGCAAAGGTCGCATTGGCGAACGCGCATTTATTTGCGTTGATACAGGTGGTTTTGAGCCAGTTGCTAAGACTGGCATCGTTGCCGAAATGGCAAAACAAACGAAGCAGGCCGTTGCAGAGTCTGACATTGTCATTTTCTTGGTCGATGGCCGCTTAGGTATGGCGCCACAAGATCGCGTAATTGCCGATTTTTTGCGCAAGACCGGACGCCCAACTATTTTGGCGGTGAATAAAACAGAAGGTATGCAAGCTGGCATTGTTACTGCAGACTTTCATGAGCTGGGTTTAGGTGAGCCATTCCCCATTTCGTCTGCGCACGGCGATGGTGTGCGTGGATTAATTGATGACGCCTTAGATTCATTAGGGATTGCAGAGCCTGACGAAGAAGAATTAGCAAACGATCCAAATCGTCCAATGAAGATTGCGGTGGTGGGTCGTCCTAACGTGGGTAAATCCACTCTGATTAATAAATTGATTGGTGAAGAGCGGGTCATTGCCTTCGACATGCCTGGAACAACACGCGATGCAATTGAAGTTCCTTTTGAGCGCAATGGCAAGCCCTACATCCTGATAGATACTGCAGGCTTGCGTCGTCGCGGTAAAGTATTTGAGGCCATCGAGAAATTCTCGGTGGTTAAAACATTACAAGCTATTGCTGATTGCAATGTCGTGATCTTAATGCTCGATGCTCAACAAGATATTTCTGAGCAAGATGCACACATTGCAGGATTTATTGTTGAAGCTGGTCGGGCTTTAGTGGTTGCTGTAAATAAGTGGGATGGTATTGACTCTTACGTTAAAGAGCGAGCGCGTCTAGAAATTGCTCAAAAACTCCGCTTCTTAGATTTTGCAAACGTGCACCCAATCTCCGCAAAAAAAGGGACTGGTCTTAAAGAGTTGTTTAAAGATGTGGATGCGGCATATGCAGCTGCCATGGCCAAGTTACCAACCCCACGCTTAACCCGTATCTTGCAAGAGGCAATTGAGCATCAACAGCCAAAACGTGTTGGCATGGGGCGTCCAAAATTACGTTATGCGCACCAAGGGGGCATGAACCCTCCGATTGTGGTGATTCATGGAACATCATTAAGTGGTGTAACAGATAGCTATAAGCGTTACCTGGAAGGGCGCTTTAGGGATGTATTCAAACTACGCGGCACCCCTTTGAGAATCCAGATGAACACCGCCAAAAACCCCTATGTCGATGAGGATAAGGGTAAAAAAGGTAAAAAGCGGTGATTTTGGGCTTGATTTTTTTATAATTGGGATCAATATAGATAGTTCGCTAACAGCCAATCTTAAAAGCTGTATTTAATTAAAAAAGCAAGACTCCCTAACAACAAAACAAATAAGGAGCAGTATGAATAACAACAAAATTCAACTACTTCAGGATCCATTTCTCAATGCTTTACGCAAAGAGCACATTCCTGTCTCGATCTATCTCGTGAATGGTATTAAGTTACAAGGCAATATTGAATCCTTTGACCAATATGTTGTATTGCTACGCAATACAGTGACACAGATGGTTTACAAACATGCAATCTCCACGATTGTTCCAGCGCGTGCGATTGACTTTCGTATAGAAGAAGGCGCCCCTGTATAAAACTGGAGTAGATGCGGCGCGCGCAGTCCTAGTTGGTGTTGATACAGGGCGCGAAGATTTTGCAGATAGCATGGCTGAACTCAGTCTGTTGGCTGATAGTGCCGGCTCTATACCCACAGCTAGTGTTATTGCCCGCAAAGGCAAAACAGATCCCGCTTTATTTATTGGCTCTGGTAAAGCAAATGAACTTAAGCGAGTGATGGAAGAGCAGGACGCTGAGCTTGCCATTTTTAATCATCCACTCTCTCCAACCCAGCAGCGCAATTTAGAGCGTCACCTTGGGCACCATGTCATGGACCGCACAGGTTTGATTTTAGATATTTTTAGTCAAAGAGCGCAGAGTCATATTGGTAAGACACAAGTCGAGCTAGCACAAGTGCGTTATCGCATGTCCCGTTTAGTACGGGCATGGAGTCACTTAGAGCGTCAGCGCGGTGGTATTGGTGTGCGTGGAGGCCCGGGCGAAACCCAGATGGAGCTAGATCGTCGTATGTTGGCAACCAAGGCTAAGCGCTTAGAGAACGAGCTCGAAAAACTCCAGCGTCAGCAACGAACTCAGAGAAGGGCACGTCAGCGTAAAGATGTGTTCTCGGTTTCCTTGGTTGGATACACCAACGCGGGTAAATCTACCTTGTTTAATGCCCTAACAAAAGCAGGGACTTATGCTGCTGACCAGCTCTTTGCTACTTTAGATACCACCTCTAGAAAGGTCCATTTAGAGGGGGTGGGCACAATAGTAGTTTCAGATACCGTGGGATTTATTCGGGATTTGCCCCACCAGCTAGTCGAGGCATTTAGGGCTACTTTGGATGAAACCATCCATGCTGACCTGATTTTGCATGTCATTGATGCTTGTAGCCCAGTAGCCCGGGAGCAAAAGGCCGAGGTTGAGGCGGTTCTAGAGGAAATTGGGGCAGAGAATATCCCTCGGATAGAGGTGATGAATAAGATTGACCAAATGCCCCAAACCTTTCACCGTGGCGCTGTTTTAGAGCGGGATAACCAAGGTTTTCCGAGTCAGGTTTACCTGTCTGCCAAGACGGGCTTGGGTCTAGATTTACTCCGCGCAGCCCTGGCTGAATGCTCGCAAATGACTGATAGAATAAGGGTCGAACACAACCGTGCCAAGAAACAATTGGCCCCGGACGAGTTTTTAGAACCCTTACCCGAACGACCAGAAACTTCTGAATTTAATCCGATTTCAAACCGAAGCTATTTTTCTAATGATGCGTAAATTTCTCGACCTCTTCTCGGTCAATGATCCAGGTTGGGGCAATAGCCACAACAACGGATCCAAAGATGCTAAAGATGGGCAGGCAGGCGATCAAGCTCCTAAAAGAGATCCTGATAGCACTCAGCCTGTAGAAGCTCAGCCCAAAAATCCCCCAACGAATTCACCAACCAAGCCAGGCGGCCCTCCAGATTTGGATGAGCTCTGGCGCGATTTCAATGACAGGATTGCTAGCATCTTCGGTGGCAAGAAAAAGCCAGGTGGAACATCCAGCCCACCCGCGAATAAACCCAGTAGCACTGATATTCCTCCGCCATCACAGCGCGGCGGTGGTGGCAGCGGTGGTGGTGGAAATGGTGGCATGAGTGCACCAAACTTCAATTTCACTAATCCATTTAGCTCTAAAGCTAGCATTTTGATTAGTGCGGGAGCTGTTTTCTTTATTTGGATATGTAGCGGCTTTTTTATTATTCAAGAAGGTCAAGCGGGCGTGGTTCTGACTTTCGGGAAATACGATTACACCGCTAAGCCTGGTATTAACTGGCGCATGCCTTGGCCGGTTCAGTCTGATGAGACAGTCAATTTATCGGGTGTTCGCTCGGTTGAAGTGGGTCGACCAATCTTAATTAAAGCGACTAACCAAAAAGATTCTTCAATGCTTACCGAGGATGAAAATATTATCGATGTGCGCTTTGCTGTGCAATATCGTCTAAAGGATCCAACGGATTATTTATTTAATAATCGTGATCCAGATGCTGCTGTAATCCAAGCTGCAGAAACTGCCGTTCGTGAAATCGTAGCGCGCAGCAAAATGGACACTGTTCTCTATGAGGGCCGTGAAAAAATTGGCATTGATTTAGCAAACTCGATTCAGAAAATATTAGATAGCTATAAGAGTGGGATTTACGTTACTAGCGTGACTGTACAAAATGTACAGCCACCCGAACAAGTCCAAGCTGCGTTTGATGATGCAGTGAAGGCCGGACAAGATCAGGAACGTCTAAAGAGTGAAGGTCAAGCCTATGCCAATGACATCATCCCACGTGCCAAAGGTACAGCAGAACGCTTGATTCAAGAGGCTGAAGGCTATAAGTCTAGGGTAGCCGCAACTGCGGAAGGTGATGCAACCCGCTTTAAGCAGGTTTTGGTGGAGTACTCCAAAGCTCCCCAAGTAACACGTGATCGCATGTATATCGATAGCATGCGCGAGATGTATAACAACGTTACTAAGATATTGGTTGATACAACGAAGAGCAATAGCCTTCTGTATTTACCGCTGGATAAGATCGTTGCGCAAGTAAGTGCTGAGAGTGCGCAGGCTGCTAATGCGCAAGTCAATCAACCTGGCACTGCAACTCCTACAGGTAGTGTGACTGTAGGTGGTGCTACGGGTATGAATAATCCAAGCTCTACTTCACTTCCTACAACAACAAGCGCTCCTTCAACAGTACCAAATACTGGAAATGCTGCTGATAAACGTGATGGTCTTCGTAGCCGCGATCGGGAGTACAGGCAATGAATGCAAATCGTTTGATTGTTGCGGGCATTGCTTTCATTGCCCTTATCTATGTACTGTCCTCCAGTATTTTCATTGTTGATCAGCGCAAATTTGCTGTGGTGTTCTCTTTTGGTCAAATCGTAAGGGTGATTGAAGAGCCTGGATTACGAGTAAAGCTGCCTGCCCCATTTGAGAGTGTGCGTTTCTTTGATCGCCGTATTCTGACGATTGATAATCCAGAAGCAGAGCGCTTTATCACTGCCGAGAAGAAAAACCTTTTGGTAGATTCTTATGTGAAATGGCGCATTGTTGATCCTCGTAAATTCTTTATCAGCTTTAAGGGCGATGAGCGCTTGGCGCAAGACCGACTTACTCAATTAGTTCGCTCTGCTTTAAATGAAGAATTCACCAAGCGCACTGTACGAGAGTTGATTTCAGATCAGCGTGAAGAAGTCATGCAGGGCATTCGCAAAAAAGTGGCTGATGATGCATCCGATATCGGCGTTGAAATTGTTGACGTTCGTTTAAAGCGTGTTGACCTTTTGGCCGAGATTAGTGATTCGGTATACCGTCGTATGGAAGCAGAGCGTAAGCGGGTAGCCAATGAATTACGCTCAATGGGCGCCGCTGAATCCGACAAGATCCGCGCAAATGCTGAGCGTCAACGCGATACCATTTTGGCAGAAGCCTATCGTGATGCACAAAAGATTAAAGGTGCTGGAGATGCTAAGGCCACGGCCCTGTACGCAGAAGCATTTGGGCGCGATCCCCAATTTGCTCAGTTTTATCAAAGTTTGGAAGCCTACCGTAGCTCTTTCAAGGATAAGAAAGACATCATGGTGGTTGAGCCTAACGGTGAGTTCTTTAAGTTTCTGCATAAAAAATAAGAAAGTGAATGATCTAGACCATGAATCGTTGGTTACTTCCTGAAGATATTGCAGATGTTTTGCCAGCCCAGGCTCGCAAGGTGGAGACTTTGCGTCGTGCCATCTTGGATCTCTATCAGTCCTATGGTTACGAACTAGTTGCCCCTCCTATTTTGGAGTTCTTAGATTCCTTATTAACGGGTACTGGCTCAGATCTTAATCTTCAAACCTTTAAGTTGGTTGATCAGATGTCAGGGCGCACTCTAGGATTACGTGCTGACATTACTCCACAAGTAGCGCGTATTGATGCGCACTTATTAAATCGTGCTGGGGTTACCCGCCTTTGCTATGCCGGCTCTGTCGCGCATGCTAGAACACCTGTCGGGAGTTCATCTCGTGAAGATTTGCAGTTAGGTGCAGAGATCTATGGTTGCGCAAGCTGGGAGGCTGATTTTGAAGCAATGACTTTATTGCTTAAAACACTTTCTATTGCCGGTTTAGACAAGGTATATCTTGATTTATCGCACGCTGGCATTTTGACTGGAATTTTGGCTGACCAGAATTTGGATAAAGAAGCTATTGAAAATTTATACGCTTTATTACAGACCAAAGATCGTCCCCGTTTGAGCAACTGGGCCGACTGTTTGCCAGCAAAAACAGCGCAAGCGCTCATGGCTTTAACTGAACTCAACGGCCCTTGCGCAGAAGTGTTGGCAAAGGCTAAAAAGGTCTTACCCAAGCACGCTGCTATTGATCAAGCACTAATAGACCTTGAGTCTTTAGTCGACGCAGTGAGCTCATCGACTGGCCTAGAGCTGAGTATTGATTTGGCGGATCTGCGTGGTTACCAATATCACAGTGGTGTGATGTTTGCTGTTTATGTAGAAAAGCTGCCACAACCCATTGCTAGAGGCGGCCGTTATGACCATGTTGGTCAGGCCTTTGGTCGTGCTCGTCCCGCAACGGGATTTTCATTGGATCTTTTAACTTTGGCCAGCCTTTCACCATTAAAGGTGCGTAAGCTAGCAATCGTAGCGCCATGGCTTGACGATGCTGCCTTAATTAAAGCCATTGCAGCCTTGCGTGAGTCTGGCGAAGTAGTCATTCAGGTAATGGCAGGCGAAAAAGTTGAGGCTGCCGAGTATGAATGTGATCGCGAGCTAGTCAAGCAGGGCGACTCTTGGGAAGTAAAGAAAAAATAAAGTAAGGCAGTAAAGCGGAATTTAACCTATTTTGTAATTATCTTTTTGGATTTCAATATGTCTTCAAAGCAGCAAGCTAAAGGTCGTAATGTCGTTGTCATTGGCACTCAGTGGGGTGATGAAGGCAAAGGAAAAGTAGTCGATTGGTTGACCGATCATGCAAAAGCAGTCGTTCGCTTTCAGGGTGGACACAATGCTGGTCATACCCTCATTATTGGTGATAAGAAAACTATTCTTCGTCTTATTCCATCGGGAATCATGCACAAAGAAGTCATCTGCTATATCGGCAATGGTGTCGTTCTGTCCCCAGAAGCCCTTTTTAAAGAAATTAGCGAGCTTGAGGCCGCCGGTTTAGATGTTCAGTCCCGCTTGAAGATTTCTGAAGCAGCGACTTTAATTCTGCCTTATCACGTAGCAATTGATCATGCTCGAGAGAAAAAGCGTGGCGATGCCAAGATTGGTACAACTGGCCGAGGAATTGGACCAGCATATGAAGATAAAGTGGCGCGTCGTGCATTACGAGTACAAGATTTATTCTATCCAGAAAAGTTTGCCGAGCAATTGCGTGAGAACTTGGAGTATCACAACTTCATGCTCACTAAATACTATGGCGCTGAGCCAGTGAATTATGAGAAGACACTTGCTGAGGCAATGTCTTATGCACAGCGGATTAAGCCAATGGTGGTAGATGTTTCTAGCGCACTTTATGCAGCAGAGCAGGACGGTCAAAACCTCTTGTTTGAAGGCGCCCAGGGTACCTTGCTCGATATTGACCATGGCACCTACCCCTATGTCACTTCCAGTAACTGTGTAGCAGGCAATGCTGCAGCTGGTTCTGGCGTTGGACCAGACTCTTTGCAGTACATCTTAGGTATTACAAAAGCGTATTGCACCCGTGTTGGTGCTGGACCATTCCCCAGTGAGCTCTATGACCATGACAACCCTGCTAAGCAAGATCCCATTGGTATACGCTTAGCTGAAGTGGGTAAAGAGTTTGGCTCTGTAACGGGTCGTCCACGCCGAACTGGCTGGTTGGATGCTGCTGCACTCAAACGCTCGATTCAGATCAATGGACTTTCTGGCCTTTGTATTACTAAACTTGATGTACTCGATGGTTTCGAGCAGATTCGTTTATGTGTTGGTTACATACTAGATGGCAAAAAGCTAGATGTATTACCGCGCGGCGCTGAGTCAGTTGCCCGTTGTGAGCCAATTTATGAAGATTTCCCAGGCTGGAAGGGAACCACCTTTGGTATTCGGGAGTGGGACAAGCTACCAATTGAGGCGCAGAACTTCCTACGCCGTATTGAGGAAGTAGCTGGCAAGCCTATAGCAATGGTTTCTACAGGACCCGAACGTGATGAGACTATCTTGCTTCAACATCCTTTCCAGGATTAATGGAAAATATTCCATTCACTTTATCTATTAACTTTTTGCAAAGAAAACCAAGGTTTACAAAATGACTGCACGCACTACCTGCAATGGCCTTCAAGTAGCAACCCCTCTTTACCGATTTATAGAAGACAAAGTACTCCCTGGAACTGGTATTAAGAGTGCAGACTTTTGGAAAGGTTTTGATGAAATCGTTAAGGACTTAACTCCAAAAAATGAAGCCTTACTTGCAAAGCGTGATCGCCTTCAGCTCGATTTAGATAAATGGCATAAAGCCAATCCAGGTCCAATCAAAGACATGCCTGCCTACCGCAAGTATCTGAAAGAAATTGGATACATAGAAGATGTGCCTAAGAATATTGCAGCTGCTACCCAGAATGTAGATGATGAGCTAGCTCTACAAGCTGGCCCACAACTCGTTGTTCCTGTTCTTAATGCACGTTATGCCCTAAATGCTGCTAATGCCCGTTGGGGCTCTTTGTACGATGCCCTATATGGTACAGACGTTATCTCCACAGAAAATGGAGCTGATAAAGGTGGCGCATATAACCCAATTCGAGGCGCAAAGGTAGTTGCCTATGCGCGTCAGTTTTTAGATGAATCTGCCCCATTAGTTAAGGCTTTATACAAAGATGTCGTGGCGTATAGCGTCGTAGACAAAAAACTGTCCGTGAAATTAAAAGACGGTAGTACTACTGGCTTAGTTAATGAGAAACAGTTTGTTGGCTATCAAGGTGACGCTGCTGCACCATCATCAGTTTTGCTACGCAATAACGGCATTCATATTGATATTGAAATTGATAAGACCAAAACCATTGGCGCTGCTGATGCAGCAGGTGTAAATGACGTAGTCCTGGAATCTGCACTCTCAACTATTCTGGACCTAGAAGATTCAGTAGCAGTGGTGGATGGCGATGACAAAGTGCTTGCTTATGAGAACTGGTTAGGCATTCTCAAAGGCACTCTGGTTGAAGAGGTTAGTAAGGGTGGTAAAACTTTTGCTCGAAAACTAAATCCAGATCGTAAATACACAGCTGGCATTGGTGCAGTAGATGCAAAAGATGGGGTTGTGACATTACATGGCCGCTCACTTTTATTCCTTCGTAACGTTGGCCACTTGATGACCAATCCTGCCATCATTACCAGTGAAGGTAAGGAAATCTATGAAGGTATCTTAGATGCAGTAGTAACCGTCTTAATTGCTTTGTATGACATTAATCGCCCAGCGACTCAGGCTATTGGTAATACCCGTAAAGGCTCTGTCTATATTGTTAAGCCAAAAATGCACAGTGCTGAAGAGGTGGCATTCGCTAGTGAGCTCTTTGGTCGGGTTGAGAAGCTACTTGGTTTACCTGAGAACACAGTCAAATTAGGAATCATGGACGAAGAGCGTCGCATGAGTGTCAATATTAAAGCTGCCATTGCTGCAGCTGGTGCACGAGTGGCTTTTATTAATACCGGTTTCTTGGATCGCACTGGTGATGAAATGCATACGGGGATGTACGGCGGCGCCATGGTTCGCAAAGGCAGGATGAAGATCGCTAAATGGTTTGGAGCTTATGAGCGCCGTAACGTATTGGCAGGCTTGGATTGTGGCCTTCGTGGTCGTGCACAGATTGGTAAGGGTATGTGGCCTGCGCCAGATCTCATGAAAGAAATGGTAGAGCAAAAAGGTGCGCACCCGCTAGCTGGTGCAAATACAGCTTGGGTACCTTCGCCAACAGCTGCCACCTTGCATGCAATGCACTATCACCAAGTTGACGTTGCAAAGATCCAAGAGGACATGGAGAAACTAGATATTGCAGCTGAATATGAAGCTTTAACGGATGATCTCTTGACTGTGCCAATTGCGCTATTTCCTGATTGGACTAAAGAGGAGATTCGAGAGGCGCTCAATAATAATTGCCAAGGTATTTTGGGTTATGTGGTTCGCTGGATTGATCAAGGTGTTGGTTGCTCTAAGGTGCCTGATATATATAATGTAGGCTTGATGGAAGACCGCGCAACATTACGTATTTCTAGTCAGCATATTGCCAACTGGTTGCTGCATAAATATGTCACTAAGGCAGAAGTGAATGAAGCTTTGCAACGTATGGCCAGCATTGTGGATATGCAAAATGCAGGGGATCCACTGTATAAGCCGATGATGCCAAACTATAAAGATTCATTTGCCTATCAAGCTGCAAGCGATCTGATCTTTAAGGGTCTTGAGCAGCCAAATGGGTATACCGAACCATTGCTACATGCTTGGCGCTTGAAGGTAAAAGAAGCGCAAGCAAAGTAATCTGAAGTCAATGCAAAACTCAAATGGATTTGTCGTAAGGCAAGTCCATTTTTTATTTGACCCTCCAATATGTTCAACTTTCTAAATTTATTTTCTAGACCGCAGCAAACTTTCCCATTGCAATTGAATGATGGGGGTAGGGCGCAGGCTGGTTTTAAGGGCGGGGCAGGCGACTGTGTAGTCAGATCCATTGCCATAGCCGCCAAGTTGCCCTATCTACAGGTTTATGAAGATTTGCGAATAGCAAACACAAATTATGCTGCGCTGAGAAACGATCGCTTAGCAAAGCGCCTTAACAATAAGGGCTCATCTCCCCGAAACGGTAACCATCGCAATGTCTTTCATGATTATATTGTGAGCCTAGGTTTTGATTGGGTTCCAACTATGAAGGTAGGGGCGGGTTGCCAGGTGCACCTGCGACCAAGTGAGCTTCCTAGCGGAGTATTAATTGTTAAGGTGTCTAAGCACCTCACTGCAGTAGTGGATGGGGTAATTCAAGATACGCATGATCCATCGCGGGGTGGCAAGCGCTGTGTTTATGGCTACTACCTCAAGAAATCAGTATAAAAATCGCCGATATAGAAATATTACAAAGAAGTATTTTCTACGCGCTTAATTTTCCAAGCTTTGCGATAGGTTTCAGTCATTTCAATCATGATTGAGGTAGTCCAAGCTAGAGAAAAAAGACCACTAAACGCAATAATGAAAGCTAAGCTCTTTGATCCATTGGGCAATATATCTGGTACGAGACCGAGGGTGGTATAGCAACTTCCTGCAAAAAGAATGGCATCGTTTACATTCTTGAGGAGGTCAAGTTGATAAATGATGAGGCCCCAAATGAGGACTTCTGCAAAATGAATCAGGGCAATAAAAGCAAAGGTAATGTAGAAGTGTACAAAGACCCAGTGATATTCTTTTTTTTCCAAGTTATTGGCAGTCATATTCTCAAATCGCATTAATACATGATTAATGAGCGCTCCATGAAACAGAAGAATGAGAATGACACCCCCGACCCCAATAAGAATGTCATAAGCGAGCGCAAAGATAGAAAATTGGAAACCGGGTTCTAACATAGTCAATATTCGTAAATAAACGTGAAATTTGCCAACAGCGTTGATAATGGCATACTGCCCCATTCAAGTAAAGCACGTATTGAAAAACATCCCCCATAGCCCAGAAACTCAGAAGAGAGAGCGTTTTTTCTTATTCTCTTTGGCGGGCATTCAGTTTACCCATATTCTGGACTTCATGATCATGATGCCATTGGGGCCTGAGTTCATTCGGGTTCTGAACATCAATACGCATCAGTTTGGTCTTTTGCTTTCTTCTTATACGTTTGCCGCTGCACTAGCAGGAATTTTTGCAACCTATTATGTAGATCGCTTTGAGCGTAGACAGCTTCTTTTATGGCTCTATGCCTTTTTTATTATTGCTACGCTAGCATGTGCCGCAGCCCCTAGCTACGAAACACTATTTATTGCGCGAGCATTTGCCGGTGCCTTTGGCGGCATTCTCGGCTCTTTAGTACAAACCATTGTGGCTGATTCCATTCCATTTGAGCGCCGCGGCAAAGCCTTGGGTACGGTCATGGCAGCGTTTTCAGTCTCGACTGTTGCTGGTGTGCCTTTAAGTTTATTTCTTGCCAACCACATTAGCTATTTAGGCTGGCGTGCACCATTTATTTTTATTGGAGTGATTTCGACACTGATTCTATACATTGCATACAGGCACATCCCTAAGATAGCAGGGCACTTAGATCATGTGCATGAGGGTAGTCGACTAGGCCAAGTCTTTAAGATCATCATTGCCCCACAACATATCAAGGCTTTTATATTCATGGGCCTCATTATGGTTACAGGATTCTCAGTTATTCCATATATTGCCCTTTACCTTACTACGAATGTCGGTATCAATAATTCTTATATCTCCTTAATTTATCTATGCGGTGGCATAGCAACTCTGATGAGTTCGCGATTCATTGGACATATGTCCGATCGCTATGGCAAGGAAAAAGTCTTTAGAGTGCTAGCTATCATTAGCCTGATTCCTTTGCTTGTCACTACCAATCTTCCAGTGACACCTTTGTGGATTGTTCTCATTAATTCGACGGCATTCTTTATTTTGGTTTCTGGACGCATGATTCCTGCAATGGCAATGGTCAGTCAAGTGGTGGAGAGCAAAATTCGTGGAACCTTTATGAGTTTGATTGGTTCGGTACAAATGATGGCATCCGGAATTGCTTCGGTAGTAGCGGGTATGGTGGTTACCATTGGGCCAGATGGCATGATGCAGCATTACAACTTGGTAGGTTATGGAGCTGCAGTCTGTGGCCTACTGACATTTTGGCTGGTAGGATATATCCATTCCGATCCCAAAAAGCCAGCAAAGATCTAATAGAACACAAGGAGAGCGCATGATTGTATTTAAAAGACCTGATGGTAATTCTGTTAATGGTTACCTAGCTGAGCCTGCCGATAAAGATAATGCCCCTGGGGTAGTGGTTATTCAGGAGTGGTGGGGCTTAGATGATGAGGTGAAGTCAGTGGCAGATCGTTTAGCTCAAGCTGGCTATCGTGCCTTAGTGCCTGATTTGTATCGCGGTCAGCTAGCGCTCGAAGCGAAGGAGGCTGAACATTTAATGAATGGCCTCAATTTCGGCGATGCCGCTACTCAAGATATACGCGGTGCTGTCCAATATCTTAAAACCACTGGCAGCAAGAAAGTGGCTGTTACTGGTTTTTGTATGGGGGGAGCCTTAACTATCCTTTCAGCCTGCAATGTTCCTGAACTTGATGCCACGATTGTTTGGTATGGCTATCCTCCATTGGAATACGTAGATGCAGCGGCTATTCAGAAACCGATGTTAGCCCACTGGGCATTGCATGATGAGTTCTTCTCTATTGCAGGTGTAGACCAGCTAGAGGAAAAATTAAAGCAAGCTGGCACTCATTATGATTTCCAGCGTTACGATACAAAGCATGCTTTTGCTAACCCGAAGTCTGCTGTTCGTGGCTTGCCGCCTTTGGAATACAACGCAGAAGCCGCTAAATTAGCATGGGACCGAACCCTAGAATTCTTGAAGAAGAATTTAGCTTAAACAATAACAATATAATAGGTGAGTTATTTTCTTCAGATAGATAGGCTATATCAATAAAAACTGCATGCATTTATTTTCAGAAAACCTCGCTGTAGAAATTTCTGCTTACTATCGTAATCTAGCCTTAGCGCATGGGGTAGTACCCAAGGTGTTTACCTTAGTCAATGGCGAGGGAGATCAATTCTTATTTTTTATAGACGACCTCAGAATGGAGCAGGCTGAGGAGAATGAGTTTTTAGTCTTTATCGTCAAAGAGCATGATGCCCTTGCTTATGCGCGTGGTACCTTAGTCATCGTTGAAAAAAATCAGCAATATATTGAGTTTGCAGTTGTGGATCGTGATGATGAGGAAGCAATCGTCTGCTCTGCGGAGCTGACGCGAGATATGGATGATAAGCCAATTGGTCTGGCCGAGTTTGAAAAAACAGTAGTGAAGAAGAGCTCCATAGTTTTTGGTGGACTCTTTGAGCCTGTGAAGCTATCAGAATCCAAGATAGAAGATTTTGAAAGTCTTTGGGATGAGATGAAGCCCAAGATTTTGCATAGATCTATGGGAATCTAGCCCCTCCTCATGACACCAGCGCAACAACGGGAATTTATTTATGGCTTTAAGGAGATGTCACATTCTGCTGTGACGCTCTTGGCATGGAGTTTAGTTACGGGCATTGCCATGGCCAAGTCCACATTAACTGTTGAGCAATCGATTGCAATGAGCTTATTGGTGTATGCAGGATCGGCTCAGCTTGCTGCCTTACCTCTTATTGCTGTAGGCGCACCCATTTGGGTAATCTTAATCACCTCTTTTATGGTGAACCTACGCTTTGTCATTTTTAGTCTTGGATTGCAGGCGCATTTTTATTACTTATCAACATGGCGCAGAATACTGCTGGGTTACTTCACAACAGATTTTTCTTATCTAAACCATATCAAGCGTTTCCCAAAGCCCGAAACGAAAGAGCAGATGGCGAATGATAAAGACCACTTACGCTTGTATTCGATGATGGGCTTTCAGGCTGCTAACTGGATTTATTGGCAAATCGGTGCTATCACAGGAATCCTGCTGGCTAGTCAAATTCCGAACGACTGGGGTTTGGAGTTCGCAGGTGCGGTTGCTTTGGTTGTCATTATTGGCCCTATGTTGGATCGTCATTCCGCAAGGTGGGCGGCAGTGACTGCAGGAGCCGTTGCAGTGATGACTTATGGCATACCCTTTAGGCTCAATATTATTTTGGCGGTTGCTGCTGCATTGTTTGTTGGAATGATCTTAGATAAATCTCCAAAATCAGGAGCAATTCCATGAGTGATAATGCGAGCATGACAATGGTTTATCTCATCATTGGAATGACGGTAATGACTTTTGTGGCCCGTGGTTTCTTTGTTCTGCTTGGCAATCGGATCAAAATCTCAGAGTGGGGCTTAGAGACAATTCGTTATGCGCCTTTAGCTGCATTAATTGCCATTTTGGCTCCAGAAATATTTTTGCCAGTAGGTGCCTCTAGCATTGCTGAATTTAGTCTGAAGACCCCCAATATCTGGGGTGGAATTGCAGCAATGATTGCCTTCTATTTCACTAAAAAAATGATCCCAACCCTAGTGATTGGCATGGCAGTCTATACAGCCGCTCGGTTTTGGTTCGCCTAACAAGTGGGTGCGATGGTGGCTTGCAATCTGCTGATTTGAGTCCACATAAGGTCTAGTGTGTCTATTTTATAAAAACGGTCTGATGCGCAGAGTAGGATCCAAGCAAGCTACTTCGCCCCGACGTTAAGATAATCAATCAAAAATACTCACAAAATAAGTTAAAGTTACCTGGCTTCATTGAAGTGCTTTACCACTCTTGCCGCCATTGCTATGTCTTGTGCAGCCACTCCAGTCCCATCAAAAATTGTTACTTGCTTCTCGTTTTCGCGGCCGATTGTATTTCCAAGCATCACATTTCCAAGTAGGCTAATTTGTGCTTTATTAATTAAGTCTGCACGAAATGCTGACTGGCATTCTCCGATAGTAGTTGACTGCGTTTGGTCATCTGTAAATATTTTTCCGCACGTGAGCAAGCCGACATCGATCTCCTGCTTGCCGATGGTGTCTGCACCCATGCACGATAGGTGGGTTCCTTCTTTAATCCAATCTTTCATTACTAAGGGTGACGTTGAATTTGTTACTGTTATCACTACGTCAGCATCTTTTACTGCTTCTTCAGCAGAAAAGACTATTTCAATTGGGATATCACCTTTCCATCTAGTTGCTAGTGCTTTAGCTCGATCTATCCCGCGATTCCATAACACAATCTTATCGAAGGATCGAACTAGGAGGGCTGCTGCAATATGTGTTTCTGCTTGAGCACCAGCCCCAATCACTGCTAAGGTTTGAGTATCTTTGCGCGCCAAGATATCAATGGATATTGCTGAAGCAGCAGCTGTTCGTAGCTTTGTAAGTAGATTTCCACCAATCATTGCAAAAGGTTTTCCACTATCTTGGTCAAATAGAATGACAAATGATTGATGATTAGTATCTCCACGCAAGGCGTTAGAGGGGAAATAACCACCAGCTTTTAAGCCAATAGCAGAATGTCGTTGGTATTCTGCGGATTTAATGCCGAATACAGCTGATGATGCTGATAGTGTCTCGCGCACAACAGGGAAATTAATTGCATTTGCCTCTGCTGTATCTACAAAAACTTCACGCACAATATCTAAAGCATCTTGAAGGCAGATATATTGATGTACGTTAGTCTCCGAAATAATTAGAGGAGTTTCTTTCATATTCATTTCTTTAGCCAGAATTTTTCATGATTAAAAGGTTTGTGTGTAGTGAATGCAATTAACCCCTCATCCCATTCTGACCGATCTACTTCATGTAATGACGAGCGCACAAGTTCCCAGTTAATCGCATTGTGAGTGCGAAAGGTTTTTTTAGCTACTGCGAGGGCGCTTGGTGTAGCCCCGCTATGGATATTATTTGCTATAGAAAGTGCAGTCTCGATCTCGCTGCCAACTGGGACGATCTCATTAACTAAGCCTAGATTCATTGCAAGCAAAGAGCTCAGCTTTTCACGTTTAAGTATTAACTCTAAACTTTTACGCACCCCTATTAAACGTGGAAGTAGTGCTAATGCAGTATTTGGTATAACACCCAGTCCAATTTCAGGTAGAGCAAACCAAGCACTTTCACTTGCTACAACAAGATCACAGCACATAGTTAATTCAAAGCCTCCGCCCACTGCTGGACCATTCACGGCAGCAATAACAGGAATAGGCATCTCCACTAAAGCCCGAAAAAGTAATGTTGGGTCAGTTGATGGTTCATTGCCAGCCATCCAACCATCCCGAAGATCATCCATATTGGCACCACTGCAAAATGATTTGCCTTCCCCTGTAATTACTATGCCGCGAGCACCTTCAGATTGCGCGCGTTCTAGGTGCTCTAGCATCTGACGCACTATTAAACGTGAAAGTGCATTACGTCTTTCGGGATCATTTAATGTAAGTAGTGCTGTATGGCCCCGCATTTCATAGAGTGCAGTCATCCATTTGCTCCTAGAAGATGCTGACGTAAGCTGTCATTTATCTTTGTTGCTCGACTTGATAGGGGGTCGAGTAGCACACAGATTGCATCTGCAGATGCAATACAGTCATCATTAATAAAAATTCCCTGCGTAAGGGTAAAGGAACGCTCACTAATATTTTTCATGAGTGTTCCGATTGATACCTCGCCAGGGTAGAACAGCTCTTTATGGAAATTGATCAGTAGTTGAACGACTGCAATATTTGCATTACCCATTAAGGCTTTTACTTGCTCTCCTGAGAAGACTCCCATGCGCCCACTTTCAAAAAAACTTGCCAACACGGCATTATTCACGTGGTGAAATTGATCAGTGTCAGCATTGCGTAACTTTTCTGTAGTCCAGTGGCTAAAGTCAGAGCGTTTTGGTGGGATAGGCCGCATAGCTATTCTTTCGGAAGCATGTGAGCCATGGCTTCATGTTCAATGCGAAGGTATAGTTCATCAGCCATAGGTTGCTTCATTTCTTCAATAATATGACCCACTAAACCTACAGCACGTGCCGCAACTGCAAAGCCACGGCAGACTTTCCAAGACACGCCCATCTGCGAGGCCACTGCAGCCATTGCAGCAGTGACATTGACAGGTAATACGCGTTTTGTCTGTCTTTCAGCCTCAGCACCAATCTCTGTCATTAATTCAGCGTAGGGCCCATAGTAGCCAGTTTCACGCGCTACCTTAAAGAGGGCAACTGTACGAGGGTCAATTGGCTTATGAAATGGATGGCCGAGGCCAGGAATAATCTCTTTACGTGCTCGATAATCGTTCACAATCTTGAGAGCAAGTGTTGGGATATCCCCCGGATTTTCCATATCAGGAATAGCCTCTTGTAACATTCGCGCTGCATGATCAAGAGAGCCCACAAAAACCGACCCTAAGCCCAGTAATCCAGCGGCAACGGATGCTTGTACAGACTCTGGGGCGCCACAGTGAGTCATACGAGTTGCAAGAGAAGATGGTGTAATGCCATGCTCTACAAGAATAACCATGAGTGCATTAAATATACGTAGCTCATTTGCATTATTAGGCAAGCGTGAGAAAAATTGCAGAAAAGCCATCTGCCCAAAATCAAGCTTACCAACAATATCTTCACAAAGGTCTAGGCCATGGATCACTACTTTTGTGGGTGTGGCCCAGGCAATATCAGATTTCACTGTGCCTCTTTTCATTAGTCTCTCTCCTTTTATTTGAGTATGGCGGCTTGAGCCAGCTCACGTAACTTGTTTTTTTGAATCTTAGTGCCATTTGGCCCATCTAGGCGGGGGTAGTCTTTCACTGTAATAATATGCTTAGGAACTTTATAGTTGGCTATACCAGCCTTGCAAAAGGATAGCAAATCTGCCACATCTAAATTGCCATCCTCTGTCCGCACAAAAGCAACTGCAACATCTCCTATGCCAGTTTGGCTGACTCCTACTACCTGAGCATCTAAGACCCCTTTATAGCCAACAAGAAACAATTCTATTTCGGTGGGGTCAACAAGATAGCCACTTAAACGAAGTCCATCCTTTAGGCGCGAGAGATATATAAATCTATCGTCTTGACGATAGGCGAGATCACCTGTCCGATACCAATTATCTGAGGTCAGAACTGCATCCGTTGCCTGAGGATTGTTTAGATAGCCCATCATTACGTTATAGCCATGAATTTGTAATTCACCATGTTTATCATTACCAAGTGTTGCACCACTTTCCACATCGACTATACGAAAACTGATTTCAGGTGATATTGGTGAGCCACCTGCAAGTAGACGTATTTCCGCAGGACTTTCTTTGAGTTCAGTTGCTGTCAACGCGAAACATTCCGATGATCCATAAAGACCAAATGCGCACAGACCCCATTCCTTTTCAGCACGTTCAACAACATTACGTGCCATGCCAGCAAACTCTGCGAAACCAGCCCATTTCCAAGAGGAGAGCTTGGCATTAGGGATATTAAGCACAGCAGCAAACATACCATCAGAGCCAAAGAAGTGGGTGATACCTTCGGACTCGATCAGTTGTGCTGCACGCGCTGGTTCGAATATCTGCATAAATACACAAGATGCGCCACCAGATAAGGCCCCAATCATCTGCACAAATCCTAGAACCCCGTAGAGAGATAGGCCACAAAGCATAACGTTTTTGTTAGTAATATTGGTGCGTGATGCTACATTTAAACCATGACGCAAAATGCCCATTTGGCTGTGGACAGCAAGCTTTGGTTGTCCGGTAGTCCCAGAGGTGCTAAAAGTACAAAGCCCATCAGAAAGTCGACCGGTTTCTTTTGGAACCGGTAACGTACTATCGACTAATATGAATTCTTCAGGAT
>Ga0194038_1000124_pt1 | contig 33517 bp, 21 predicted proteins | sample JunL226m_MetaG_FD_148630 | JGI IMG/M metagenome (GOLD analysis project Ga0194038, IMG submission 148630) | Anoxic zone freshwater microbial communities from boreal shield lake in IISD Experimental Lakes Area, Ontario, Canada - Jun2016-L227-6m | ecosystem: Environmental > Aquatic > Freshwater >... | reverse complement strand
GAAAATTTATCCGCAACTTGATGAATAACGCGAAGCTCTTCCTGGGAAAGCACTTCGGCATCCTTTACATCCGATTCCTGGATGGATTTCACCAAATCTCTGTAGTTATTCAGTTGGGGGCCATAGGTCATGGCAGCATAACTGGCGCCTGTAAGCCCCCTGCCAAGCTTCCGGAAAGCGAGCATGTCTGCATACCACAAATATTTTGCCAAAAATAACAGCTTGTCTCCGGATTTAAGCAAGCGCTTCCGGAATGTTCTCTCAAATGTTTCAGAGACAAGCTTGATTCGAGGCAGACTGATTTCTCGGTTGCCGGTGTAACTATACTGCGAACTGGCATAATTTTACGTTTTTGATCCCCCACCCCAACCCTCCCCCGCTGGGAGGGGGAGTTTATGAAAAGCGCAGATTATGCCAGTTCGCAGTATATCCTCACGGATGGTATATTGCAGTTGTATCCGCAAGGCATGATCCATGGACTTGGTCTGAATCATGCCGGTTTCCCAGCGTTTGATACTGGCAACGCCAACATTCATGGCATCGGCCAATTGTTGTTGGGTGAGTTCTTTGGCCTCTCGCAGGGATCTGATTTCCTGGCCGGTAAGAAGGCCAATCTTTTTTCGATAGGCATCTGCAATGGAGCGTTGTATATCTCCGGCAGACTGCACGGTTCCAGCTTCAAGGCCACATTCCGAGCAAACAAATGCGTCTGCGCTATATTCGATATCAACGCCTTTAAACGTTTTCTGTTTCCTTATTTTTTTGTGTACCATCGGGCCATGCCCTTTGGGGCAATTCAGCGCTTCCATGATGATTCCTCCATGGGTCGATCCTGGTGCAGGAATACCAACCAAAGCGATTCTTCAAAAAGAGCAAATTTGAAATATATCCTGCACATAAATCGGCGGCTTTCGATTACAAAGGGAAAAAGCTCAAGGTCTTTGATTTCCTGCTTGTAGGCTCTTTGCGGCGGGCGGGAGCCCGCATAATGGATCATAGATGTTTCATCCAAAAGCTCCGCCAAAATCTCGATCAGTTCATCGCCGATATCATAACCGAGTTCGATTGCGTCTTCGGAGATCACATCTTGATCAATCAGGAAGATTCTCCCTTTCTTTACAGCAGCTCTCGCATCACGCAATTTGCCAAATAGTTCTTTATTCGATGGTCTTTGCATTTATTATGGTATCAATTGATACTTTGTCAAGGATTTTATTTTCTCTTTCAGCGTATCGATGATCATTCTTCCGGCTGATTCTCCATGCTCATGAAGCCAATCAATATTATAGATTGTTTTGTCCATTATTAGTAACCCAAAAACCTGCTGGGTTTCCCAAAGCTTGTTACAACCACATCTTTCCTGGCGCGAGTTGCAGTGACATATAACAGCGCCCTCTCATGGGTTTCCCCCCTCATTTTGAATCACGGAATCACTTGTTTTGGCCCATTCGCCTTCCAGCGGAACAATGCCGTCGTTTACACCGGCGATAATGCCCCGGTCAAATTCACGGCCTTTAACCCGATGTATCGTAGCCAGTCGGATTCCCTGTTTTCTTCTGTCTTCTGCTTCACTGCGTTTTACAAAATAGATTTCTTTCCCTTTGGCCTTGAGTGCGCCTTCATACTGTTTTAAAAGATCATGGGTCCGGGCAAGGCAAACTTCATTCAACGCTCCACCTTCCTGCTCGACTTGATTCAGGTATCGCAAAATCGCATAGGTTCACAAATTTTGACATTTTATCGTAACATATTAAATTTTAAACTTTTATTTAAAAACCAGAAAAAATTGGAATTATCTCCTATTTTCAAATGATTAGACATATCCGAACTCAAGATGCCAAAACGTATAGACCTATGCGGTTGATTGAAGATATCTGACCTCCGAGCGGGTCAATCAAGAAGCAGTTTCTATGCCAAGTGTTACAAGACTGGCAGCAGTAAACATTTTTTCTCAATTGGTAGACGGGTGCTTTTTTCCAGTTCACTTCTTCCCATTGCCCAACAATATAACTTGCTTCTCTGCAAGAAATCTTGTAAGCCATGGAGACCATGGGTATTCAGGTATTATTATGCTGGTTAGGGATGGCGGATCTGAAAGCGGCTTCAGGGGTAGAGGAAGTCGGTATGGGTCCTGTTGCTCAATCGGTAGCGGCAAAACATTACAAAGAAGTCGTGTTGCTTAACAACTGGGAAAAAGCCGCCGCTGAAAACTATATTGTTTGGCTGCGTAAACTGACTCAGTCAGTGCTCACAATCCACCACATCAAACTTTCCAGTCCCACGAATTTCGGCGAGATCTATCAGGCCGCCTCAAAAATCATTTGCCAGAAAATAAAAGAGTACGGCCCGAATACCGATCTCGTTTTTCATCTGAGCCCAGGTACCCCTGCCATGGCTGCGGTCTGGATTCTTCTGGCCAAGACGCGATTTACTGCCGAGTTGATTGAATCATCCAAAGAGCATGGGGTCCGCACGGCATTGGTACCTTTCGATATCTCAGCAGAGTTTCTCCCTGACTTTTTGAGCAAACCCGATAAGGCGATTGAGCGGCTAGCCGCCGGCATTCCCGTCGAAGCCCCTGAATTTGATGACATCATCTACCGCAGCGAAGTCATGCAGCGGATAATTCTAAAAGCCCGAAAAGTTGCTCCACGATCAATTCCTGTTTTGATAGAGGGAGAGTCCGGCACAGGAAAGGAGTTGCTGGCACGGGCGATCCATGATTCCAGTCTCCGAAAAAACAAACCTTTTGTTGCAATAAATTGTGGTGCTATTCCGCTGGCGCTGGTTGAGTCCGAATTGTTCGGGCACGAGAAAGGGGCATTTACAGGCGCTAATGCTGCGAGAATTGGCCATTTCGAGGCAGCCGACGGAGGCGCCATATTTTTGGATGAGATCGGTGAATTGCCCAAGGAAATGCAGGTCAAGTTGCTTCGCACGCTCCAAGAAGGAGAAGTTCGGCGGATTGGCGCGACAAAAATCCGAAAGGTTGATGTAAGGATTATTGCGGCAACCAATAGAAATCTTATTGAAGAGGTTGCAACCGGTAATTTCAGAGAAGATCTCTTTTACCGACTGGCGGTTGCTGTTATCAAGCTGCCGCCACTTCGGGAGCGCGCTGGAGATATCTGCCTGCTGATTGACAGTCTGCTGGACCGGATTAACGAACAAAGCAAAAACGAGCCTGGTCACAAGCATAAGAAAATATCTGTAAGTGCAAGAAATATTCTGCTTCAGCACACCTGGCCAGGCAATGTTCGGGAAATGCAGAATACCCTGACCCGGGCAGCAGTATGGTCGGTAGGTGATGTTCTGGATGAGGTGGATATTCGAGAAGCGTTGCTCCCCATACCTTCTGTTGGCAGGGGAAAAGAGGCTATTCTCAACCAACCTGTTAGCCAAGGTATCAATCTGCCGGAAATCATGAAAACTGTGGCTGTCCACTACCTTGAAAAAGGTCTTCACGAAACGCATGGTAATAAGACGAAAACGGCTGAAATGCTTGGGCTTCCGAGTTATCAAACCCTGACCAACTGGCTTAAAAAATACAGTTTGGAATGAATTTGGCACGAACATTGCTTTGTGTGGTGGCATGCAGATCATGAATTGCAAAAATTTTGAGATTCTGAGAGTTCACGAGCCAAAAGTCTGCTGCCGGCCAATTGGGCAGTATGCATCCAATAGGTAACGAGGGCAGACATACCCGTTCAATTCCTTCAAACCACTCACAATAAACGATGAGTGAACCATTGTTTTGCCATTACGATCATAGCCAGGCTTAGGGAAGTGCTGTTCATCATCAAATAGTTGACCAATGAGTCAAAGGGGAAATTATGTCCATAACTGCTATCACCATTGAAAACTTCAAAGGCATCAAGGGACCGCTGCGGGTCGAAATTAAGCCCATCACCCTGCTCTTTGGTCCCAATTCGGCGGGCAAGTCCACCATTGTTCAGGCACTGCACTACGCCAGCGAAATCTTTGATCAGGAAAACTTCAGCCCGGATCGAACGATTGCCGGGGGTGATTCTGTTGATCTAGGCGGTTTCCAAAATCTTGTTCATAATCATGATCTTAGCTTACCACTAAGGCTTCGATTTGATTTAAGTTACAGACTGATCGGTACCTATAAATGTGCTCCAATATTTTTTTATAAAGGCAATCTTGAGTTTGATCCAGAAGCCGCGCATGTGCATTCTTTTTATCACAAACATGCAATGGACGGAATTCTTAAATTCTGGCTCGAAATCACTGTGCGCTGGAGTTCTTTTCTTGATAAACCATTCATCTCGTCCTCAAAAACAGGTTTTGGCGAAAAGCTTTTTGCCGAAATTACTGATAATGAAGACGGGCAAAGTCAAAAATTATGCTTTCTTGATCTCAAAAGCCCTATCTTTGCAACAGAGGAGGGTGATAGTATTGTTCATCTTCTTGGTCCCTTAATAATTGAAGATGAAGAAAACAACATCCTGAATTTGAATGTAACTTGCGCTATGCCGCCAAGAAAAGACTTTATTCTCTGTTATTTTCCTCAATATGATATGGTGCCCCAGGACGCGACACGGGTAGATAAACTCAACAGTTTTGGAGACATGCTTGCATGCCTTCTGTCTTTTCCGGTGCGTTATCTTAAGCAACAATTGGATGAATTTCGTTATATCGGCCCGTTGCGAAAAGTTCCGCGCCGAGGATACACTCCTCAATTAACCGCGTCCCTGTCTCGCTGGTTTGATGGCCTTGCCGGTTGGGATGAACTGTATAAAGCAAACTCTTCTTTTGTAATTAAGGTGAACAACTGGCTTTTGAAAATGAAAATAGGCTATAGCGTCGAGATTAGACAGTACAAGGAAGTCGACCTTGCCAGCCCATTTGCCCTGGCTTTCCTTCAGGACAGTCACACGGACGAAGAACTGGATTTGCGACATCAATACGCTTCTCTGCCTGTTAAGCGTCGATTACTTCTCCGTGAGGCAAGGGGTATTGAGGTGTCTCCTGCGGACATTGGGGTTGGTATCTCACAAGTGCTTCCGGTTATTGTCTTGGCTCTGACTTATCGGGAGGAGGGCATTCTCGCCATTGAACAGCCGGAGCTGCATATTCACCCGGCTTTGCAGGTTGCCCTCGGTGATCTTTTTATCGAAGAGATAAATTGTGATAAAAAAATCGACCAATATGGTAGGCACTACAAAAGAGATTTCTTCGAAGGAAAAATCTTCCTGCTCGAAACCCACAGTGAACACCTGTTGCTCCGCTTCTTGCGGCGTATCCGGGAGACAGCCGAGCAGAAAACCCCTGAGAACCTTAGACTAACCCCGGCCGATTTGTCCATCAATTTCATCGAGCAGGGGGAGAATGGCATCACATGTGTGCCTATCCGTGTCGATGAGGACGGAGAATTTATTGACAAGTGGCCTCATGGCTTTTTCGGCGAACGGGCCGGGGAACTATTCTGATGATTTACGAATATGCCCTGGAACCGGAATTGGTAGCCACCTGGGGATCTGTCCAAAACTACAGATATTTTCTCCGCGAGTTCGGTCTGGGCAAAGGACGGCTCGTTTCCCGCTATCCGAAAGCCTGGATCAAGAAGGTCTGGAACGCTTATGATGGTGCCAGTCAAATGGATAGAAAGCGGCTGGAGGAACTTCTGGTCCGGTTTAAGGAAACCATGGTTAAACGCAAAGACTGTGGGTGGGACGACCATGTGGACGGCTGGCTTGAAAACGCTTTAATTGAGCATGGCCGGTATCCTTTTCGGGCGATCCTGGCAAGAAACAACACTGAAAACTTACCGCAGATTATTTGCGAAGATGCTCTCACCATTTCACCATGCCAAAACTGGGATGCACCTCACGGCATAACCGTAAATAGAAAAGCTCCTGAAATGACTGCCGCCATAGAGACAATGCTTTCTCTCTGCAGATGGGTGAAGTTCATTGACCCGCACATCTCTCCGGGTAAATTCAACTACAAGATTTCTCTACAAGCTTTTTTGACCATATTAAACAAAAATAGACCAACCGGTCCGCCAGAAGCGGTCGAAATTCATACCGGGATGCATGGCGCTACGACAGATTATCTCAAAGATTCTTTTGAGAAATTTATTCCTGCCGGCCTGTCCGTGGCACTTTTTCAGTGGCAGGAAAAACCAAGCGGCCAAAAGCTGCACAACCGCTATATTCTGACGGATCTGGGAGGCGTCTCTTTCCACCACGGTCTGGACGCCGGTGCGGACGGCGAAACCGACGATATCACCCGCCTCGATCGGGAACAATATTTGATCCACTGCAAACAGTACGATACAGCAAGCCCTGCCTTTGATCAGGCTGCTGTTCCAATGACAATAATCGGCATACATTCTGGGCGTGATTCCGGACATTAAGGTTGGGTGGTTGGTTTACGAATGAATAACACATAAAATATCTCAGTACAGAAATTAAAAAAGGTATCTCTATGCAACCAGGTATATATGTTATCAACTCTCGAGACACAAAATTGGGTACAGGCAGAGTGATTGAAAACGATGGCAGATATCTCACGGTGTATTTTGAAAAAATCGATGAAAACCGTGATTACCTGGCACGTAACAATAGCCTGACCCAGGTAGATGCCCATCCTGATGGAGACAGTAGCGACTTACCTTCCGCTTCAGTGTCGGAATCAGGGAATATCGGCTTTCCTGCATCGCTTACATCACGGGTGAAGCGGGATGAAGAAAATGCGCAATCTGCCCAGGAGTATGCCCAGCAGGCCTTGCAGGAGTTTATCATGTTTCGAGAACAGCCGGATATAACAAAAGGCGAATCCTATCACTCTCGCAAGGCAGTAGAAGACAAAAGGAGTGAGTATGTGAGCCTGCTGGCTATTACCAAACAGCCCTTCCATGCCATGGCTGAAGTCGAGACGGAGACCCAGGAGCGGACTGGCGGTAAGATGAGAAAGAAACAGCTTTTTTACGCCAACGAACATACCAGCACAAACTTGCCACTTGGCCATGGGGACGGACAAATCAATGTTCTGTCCTGGACCCACCCAGGGATTCAGTTAGCCTTGTCATATGATCTGCATGATGAAATCTCCATCCAAGATCGTAACTACACCTTGCGATCTGTTACCCCAATGGCACGAGCAAAGTTCTTTCAAGTTTTACCTGTTGTATCTGGAATTTATGAGCCTGGCGGCGGGGTTCTACCCAAGGCGGAAACAAAACCGGTTACAGGGTTGAAAGCTATCAAGCTGCAGATGTCCAGGGAGCAGGTCGATGCCTTCCTGAGCAAGATGAACGGCATGATGTTGGTGAGCGGTGCTCCGGGAAGCGGTAAAACGACCGTGGCCATGCAGCGGATTCGTTTTCTCTATGATCAGCAGGATCTCCGGCGGGACGATCTGGGGGATATCAGATATGCGCCTGAGCTAACCAAAATTTTTCTGGCAAATGGAAATCTCATCGGCTATTCCAAGGAAATGCTCGAAAATGAACTTCATATTCCACCCACAGTTGTTGCATTGGTCAGCGACTTTATTGCCAATTACTTGAGTGATCTTTGGACGTTCAAGCATAACGCCCTCTTGCGGCGGAAAAAACTGTTTTTTTTAGAAGAACGGGCGCGTCAGGCTTTTTTTGGGCTCTGCGACACCAGACAGCTCCGGGAATGCTGGCAAACCTATGAGGTACAGATTGCCTCAAGACTCTCCAAAGCCCGTCAAGCGCAGTGGATGAACATAAGTGATAGTCCGCAAGCTAAAGCCGCGACGGAAAAGTTGGCGTCGGCATTTCAAAGCCGATCCTCATTAAAACCATCATCACGCCCACCAACATCCCAATTCAATCTTGACGCCATTTATCACTTCGCAAGCAATTCATACGAGGCTCTGCGGGCACTCTTTCGGGAAGAGGGAGCTCTTGAGCGATTTGATTCGGAATTCCAGAAATGGCTTTTCTGGGTGTATGATCCTCTGGATTGCCTGATTTCCTACTTTTCTGAAGATATGTATGGGGGCGGTGTCCGCATCAAAAAAGGGATTGCCTCAAAGATGCGGGAAAACGAAATCCTTGCCGACATTGAGGAGGATTGGAAAAACAGAACTTATGGTGCGGAAGAAATTCCATGGCTTGCCTTTCTGCTCAGGTTTGCCTTGTCCCCCGAGACCGACCAGAAGGCCAGATTCCGGGAAATGCCCAACCCTCTTGCCATTGCCATGAATCCATACGGAGAGAGATGGACCCATGTCATGGTTGACGAGGCCCAGGATCTCAGTGTTCCCCAGGCGGCGCTTCTGGGATCGTTTGTCCATCCTGACGGAGCGTTTACAGTTTCTGCTGATTTTCATCAAATTGTCTCGCCGGTCTGGGGGATGGAAAACCCGGAAGCCTTCAAACTCGGAATATCACTTCGCGACAAGGGTGAATACCAATCGTTCCCGTTTGCCATTAACATGAGGCAGAGTAAGCAGATAGGGCTCTTCCTTCAGGCTTTTTATGAAAATGTCTTTGGAGAAATTGCCCCGTTCGCTGTGAACAAAATTGTGGATGGACCCAAACCACTTCTTTGTGTTATCTCTTCAAACGAATTCGTCCCAAGGATTGTTCAGCGGTTGAATGTCCTGAAACGGAATCCCGCAATCAGAAATATCGCTTTGCTGCAGATCAACGAGGATGAGACGGCTATGGCCCAACTTCGGAGCAGTCTCGAATCCCGTGGTGTTGATCTGGCCCCTTTGTGGGCTCATAGTGGCGGGACGCATCAGCTTGTTACCACCAGCGTCGAACGGATTAAGGGCCTTGAATATGATGCCTGTTTCATTGTCGGCATGGATGACGCGGAAAACATGAGTCTTAATTTTGCACGTAACAGGGCTTACGTGGCTCTCTCAAGACCAATCCGGCATTTAACGATCTTCTGCACGGAGGTCCCTCGATCCCTGCAGAAAATTTCTCAGGATATGCTTGATGTCGATTATCTACCAACCTGAACAACCCTCAGTTCATGAATGTGAGGAGCATATTATGACGTTATTTCCTGAAGTTGAAAAGTATATAGAAGAACAAGGAATGGTTATGAAATTCGGTGGTGGCAACCAAGCTCAGCTTTACCGGATTCTTGGTCAGGGAAAGACCAAGTCAAAGAAACTTGATTTGCCACCCGCTGATATCGAGCGAAAAATGGAACTGGTTGCCTGTAGGCTATTTCAGAGCCCGGACCTTCCTGCCGCTGTACAAGATGAGGTCAAGAGAGTCAAATTGTCTCTGGAAAACGAATTGGAGGGGCTGAAAAAATCTGAAGTCAAGAAAAGGCTGGCTAATCAAGTCCTCAGGGGCCTAACTGATGTGCAAACAGGAACAAAGGACAATCAGTTTTATGCCGGCCACCTCATTCTCCTCTGTGATAACTCTGGCGTGAAATGGGCCTGGAGCCAAACACCGCACTATCCCCTTATCGACAATATCCCGCCGGATCCGGAATATCTTGAAAAGGCATACAGGTTCGCTAAGACAATGCTTGACGAACTGATAATGCAGCCGGACATTTTCGAAACAAGACTGACTCTGGCTTGGTTTCTGGCACGGCATTTTTCCATTGGCGAGCGAGTATTAATTGTAGACGTCGCCCGCATGTACAAAATTGCGGGGCAAGGGCAATCGGATAAGTTCTGGAACACCCCACAGAAGAGTAATTATACAGATATCCCGGATGGGGCCTTCATTGCCAATTTGATCCATTGGATGAGACAGCCGTGTGAGAAAAAAAAGTACTCCTTTGTTCCAGCGACCTTGCATCAGGCCCACGGGAAAAACGCCAAGGTGTATTATCTGCCATCCAACGCTGAAGGAACCCAGACAAGACCCGTTGTCTATATTGAAAAAAAGTCGTGACAGTGGCCTTTGAGCATCAGGTTGCCAACTTTAAAGCCATAAGGGGATGATGTAATGTCAAATGAGATGAGAAAGATTGATGCCAAGTGGATACGCGCCAAGCTGATGAGTTCACCGGTGGCTCCGGGTGTGTACTCTCCTTTTATTAATGCAGGGACGAAGGAAACTCTATCCATTCTGGAAGAAAATTACTTCAAGGAAGATCTGATGGAAGGTCTTTCCTGTTTTAAATACCTTGAAGGGGATTATGGCAGCGGAAAAACGCAGTTTATTCACAGCCTGGCCGAACGAGCAGATCATAATCAGATTGTTACCGCAATAATTAACATTGGCCAGGAGTGCCCTTTCAATTCTCCACTTGCGATTTTTAAAGCAATTATGAGTTCCTTTGTGCCCCCGCGCATCAGTGATGCTGAACTCTCCGAGGAAAAAGGAATTGAGGTGTTGCTGCGTTCCTGGATCACTGCCCGTTTGCGTGAATTGGGCTGGAGTTTCGGGCAGGAAGTGCCAGACATGGCTCGCCGCCAGGTTGAGCGGAGTTTTACCAAGATATGGTTGAGTCCACCGGACCAGCAGATGGCGTATGCCCTGTTTGCGTTGGGCAAGCGAATATTGGACTGGGAGTGCGGGGCGCAGGAGTCTGTGACAGATCACGATCTGCGGGCCTGGGTCAGGGGTGAGAATGTCCGGTCAAAGGCATTACGGGAGGACTATGGCCTTCATGAGCCCGCAAGGGACGAAACCGCTTTTAAGCGGCTGAAGACTGTTATCAGATTCTTGCGGACCCGTCTTGGATTCCGAGGATTTTTCATTGCCTTTGACGAGGGAACCAGGACAGCCAACCAGGACAGCCCCTTTTCGCCGGGGTAGCGCCAAACAAAAGCAGGCCATTGAAAACATGCTGACCATGATCAACGAAAATGCCGAGGGCGAATTCGGCGGGGTTATGTTCCTTTATGCTGCGACGCCCGACTTCAGAAGCGATATTATCCATAACTATCAGGCTCTGTATGACCGGATTGGTCCTACCGCTTTTGTCCCTGGCCGGCCGATGACGCCTTTAATTGAGCTTCAGGCTTTGAACTCGGATGCGGTGATCAGGGAAATCGGACAGAATCTGATGGTGGTTTTTTCAAAAGCCGATGGCGTTGCCTGGGATGAAAAGATTCAGATGCAAAATATCGACACCCTTATTCAGGCGTTAAAGAATCTTGAATATTTTGAATCGGTTCCACCCCGCCATTTCGTTTACCACAGCTGCAGGTTACTGGAACAGCAGAAGCAGGGGCAGATTCTGCTATCGATCACAGAGGCGGAAGAATTTGTCCGTTCACATACATTGCCGGAGCGGGAGGATAGCGAATGACCATATCTATTGGTTCCCTCGTGGAACACCTTGACTTCGGTCCTGGAAAGGTCCTTGCGCTTTTAGGTTCGAAAGCCGCCGTCGATTTTTTTGGGGATACAATTGATTGCGACATCAGTGAATTGACCGTGAAAGAGCCTGTCGGCCCGCGGGTGCAAAACGGCCTTGTAGCAAACAAGAACAAGATATCCTTTCGAAAAGCGTTTGAGGCGGTGAATCTTGGTGTCGTCCCTCCCGATACATCCTGCCTGATCGAGATGAGCATCGGGGGAAATAAGATATTGCAGGATGTAAACAAGCTTTTAAGCCGCGCATCGAAACATGGTATCTGTAAAGTCGTTTTCGGGAATTACGGAACCGGGAAATCCCATTATCTTCATTTGGTGAGCGTCGTTGCTAGGCAGTCCGGGTGGATCGTCTCATATCTGGAGTTCGATCCCAAGGCCGTCGACCCAGCCAAACCACATCTGGTGTACCGAGAAATCATGGCACGATTGCGTTTTCCCGAGAGGGAAGATGGATCACAATCCAAAAATTTTCATGATTTTGTTAAAGAGATCAGAGGCCATTGGCGGAAGGTCCGTGACCTCCCATTGCTGAAAAAGTCCCCATGGTTCAAGTACGGTCTGGAAACATTACTCTTTTATCCTCATAACGAGGACCAGGATTATATGGCTGGTTGCGGGTGGCTGGCTGGGCAAAACATCCCGATCACAGGTCCTGGAAGCATTAGAAGTCTGGCCCGCAGTACGACCAATATAAAGCCGATGTCCATTCCCAATATGCCCAAGGTTCGTGATACTTCAGAAATCTATGTTTTTCACCTTGCCGTTGTAAATGAAATATGCACGGCATTGGGCTACAAAGGATTATTGATCATACTTGATGAGGCTGAACATGTGCGCGGATATAATGTTCTTCGCAAAAATCGCGCGAATCATTTTTTTGAGTTACTTTCTCGTTCTGCACATGTACCACATCATGATTCTGAAAAAATGCCACCCGCTGATACATTCGGTTTTCGGTTACCCCGCTATTGGGAGACCGGTCCTCACTTTGCCTTGTTTGTTGGGTTGACGGAGGGAGATACATTTCAGGATACAAGTCTATCTCTTCGGGATGCCTGTGTTTTCCTCCATGAAAAAAGTGATATGATAATGCTGCATCCTCCAGCAGCGGAACAGTACAGAGCATGGTGTTTGAATTTGCTTGAAAACTTTCATGCTTACTATCCTGACAAAACCGCATTGATTTCCTCAGAAAGCGGAAGAAGAGAGATTGCCGACGTGTTTCAGGATGAATTCAATCAGCACGGCGGAAATGGACTTGTTATGCGCTCATGGGTCAAACTTGCCTGTCTTGTTCCTTCCATGCTTATGGCCAGAAGAGGGGAATCGATCGCCTATCTGAAATCCACGATCAGAAAGGCAGTTGACGAACTGACTGGCGGCAATTTCCCGTGGAATTAGGAGAAGTATGCCCGAAAAATCATTGCAGCAGATGATGCCTGATGCGTGGCCTGTTTTTTTTCATCGCCGCGGCCCCAGACCTTTGCAGGCTGAGGCCATGCCGGTTATTCTTCATGGAAAGTCCATTCTTCTCTCCGGCCCTACCGCTTCTGGTAAAACCGAGGCGGCTGTAACGCCGCTGTTTCAACGGCATATTTCTTTTCATCGCAGGAAGTTGTCTGTCATTTACATAGCGCCAACCAAAGCGCTTGTAAACGATCTCTTCTATCGGCTTGACCAGTACCTCGGCATCAAATCCAAAAATTTCGTCCGGAGATACACGGGAGATCATCATGAGTTTTCAGTTCCGGAAGATGCATTTGTGCTTTTAGTCACCCCAGAGGCTCTTGATTCACTTCAATTGATGAATCCAGAAAAACTGACGAGTGTTCGCGCCGTGGTCATTGATGAAATTCATCTTCTGCATGGCAACGCTCGGGGTCAACAATTACGGCATGTCCTGAGCCGAATTGAGCAGAACTGTCACCCTCCCATGCATCCAAGAGATTGTTTTCAACGCATTGGCATGACTGCAACCCTGCAAGATATCGACAATGTTGGTAAACTTTGGCTTGGAGACGACTTCGCATCGATAACGCGGGGTGAAGCACGCCAGATTGAAACAACTTTTTTGCAGGTTAAAATAGATCGTTCTGAACAAAAGGCCAATTGCGCGGCAGGCTCTATAGCAGACTGGCTCAGTAAAACCGGTACTCGTAAGATTCTGGTGTTTGGAAACAGCAGAAACAGTACACATGCATTGGCGGCATCCCTATATAAAGGGCTGCGGGATTCGAGATGGCCTGTTCATTGGCACTCGGGAATTCTCTCAAAAGTGGAACGAGAAAGAGTTGAAGAGGCCATGAAAGGAGATTGCTTTGGAGTGTGTGTGGCTACCTCAACGCTCGAAGTTGGTATCGATATAGGAGATATCGATGCCGTCATACTGATAGAGCCGCCTATAACAGTTGGGGCCTTTCTTCAAAGGATTGGACGTGGAAACCGGAAAACCGACAAGTGCCAGGTCGTGATGATTTCTTCTTCGGACCAGGAAAAAAGACTGTTTCTGGCACTTCATCACTGTGCGGTTTCGGGGGTGCTCGACGATGTCCATGAGTATGACCGCCAATCCGTTCGGTTCCAGCAGGTATTGAGCTTTGCATGGCGTGGAGTCGTCAAGGATAGTTCCCCTTTAACGATGCAAAATCTTACTGAACGTGTCTGCGACAACAACCATCGAAAAGTTGCATTGGATATGTTAAGTACCGGTGTGCTCCAAGATGTTGGTGCCGCGTTGATTCCATCGGATAATTTGATGGAACAATGCGAAAGAAGAAACATCCATTCAACAATTGCCAGTAATGGAAAAACACAAATGATGGATATCACTTCAGGTGAAGTGCTTATTTCTGCCTCCGGGCATCATTCTGGCAAGGGAACCATCTTTGTTGGTGGAAAAATTAAAAAAGTTATTGAATCTCATGTTGGGAATGTCGAGTTAGGGCCTGCGCGAGGGAATCATCATCCGTTGATTACGCTGCCGGCCATGCGTGGAAGACGGGGACTTAATCGAAATGTCGTATGGGCATTGGCTGAGTTAGCCGGGGAAAACCCAGCCGTGTGGACAGTGGAGCGCGATAGCCTCTTGACTTGGGGAGGTTATAAATACAATCAATTGATTAGCCTTCTTCTTGGGCGCTCAAGACGTGCAGAGAAGATCATGTATGATTCATATGGGCTTAGAGGCTCATATGATTTATTCAAGGTGTCTCCCCAAGCAATTATGAATATGGCAACTGAAGCTGAAAAAGAACAAAATACGTCAACCCAAGAAGCGCTATCGTTTTGCGATAAAAATAAATTTTTCAAATATTTAAGCAATAATATGCAAAGAGAAGAGGCTATGAATTCAATTCCGTTCAGTGGTTTTTTGAAATGGTTGGAACAATGCCGAATGGAAACACGATGAGGTAAAACCCATTTCAACAAGCTTAATCCTTTTGGCGGGACCTGCTGGCCCAGTTAGCCACGACTCGGTTATATTCGGTTAAATCGCAAAATAACCGGATATAACATTTGACAGTGGATCATCGGCGGGATAATGTAACCGTGTTTGTCTTGGTTTTTCGGGACGTAAACCTACAGAGGCTGAAACACGGGACACCGATTCATCGACCATACGAAAAAGGCCGTTGCGCGGCAAAATATGACGCCAAAAGGATTGGGGCTGTCATGAAGGGTAAAACAGCAAAATGGCTGATCAAGGGCAAGCTGATTACAGAAAAATACTCAGAGAACGCTTCCTGGCAGGAGAGACAGGTACTCGCTCTGATGAAACGCTACTGGAACTACTGCTTACATTTGCCCTTATACGAATAGACACCAAGCCGCTCGCTCAAAAGCTTATCAATATCTTCGGCAGTCTTTCCCAGGTTCTTTCCGCTGCTCCTGGTGACCTCAATAAGATCAAGGGGCTTGGACAAACATCCGTTACCCTCCTCAAGATGGCCAATTTTATTCGATCCGGAACCGAATCCCCTGAAAAAAGCCCGTCAGCCAAAAGGGCAGTCGCTACTCAGCAGAAGCTGTTTAAAGACCCAACTGATAAACAGATTCCCAAACATCAAGCCCTGGATTCTCACCTCATTATAACCGAAAATGAGAAAGAACCAGAAATTCCGCCTATCCAATCAGATCAACAAAGCAAAATCTCAATTTTTGATGGCCCGGCGGTTGCGGATATAAGCACCCCGAGTCAACCCCCTTCTTCTGCAACATCATTATCAAAAAGGGTTGATCAACGCAAACTTCAAGTAAGCAACGGTTACCTTCTGGAGTTTGATCAACTGGCCCGTGTACTGCACTATCTTCTGGAACATCGGAATGCAAAGAAAATTGGCCGTAAAATTTTACAGGAAGACACCGGCCTGGCGAATCGTCATGTGGGAAGCCTGGTCAGCATGGGATCGGCAATGGGGCTGATTAAGCCTGGGATCCAAGTGCTGACTCCCGAAGGACTGCTTATCGCAGAGCATGACATTTTCTTTGAAAAAAAAGGATCGCTTGAATGGTGCCATTATGTCGGCGCGGGCTCCTACCAGAATCTGATCTGGTTTGAAGTTTTCAACCACCGCCTGCATGAGTCATCACCTATGACACAGGAAGAATGGAGCGAGCGGATTCGAAGCGACCTGGCCGGACAATATTCAAAGCAGACGATCGGTAAAGGAGTCCATACAGAGGTCCGTTTCGTCGTTGACACTTATATGAAACGCAATTTCAGCAAACTCGAAATCCTGCATCAATTACCCGATAATCGGCTTTACCGTCGCCGTTATACCGGTTTTACCCCCCTTGTTCTCGTCGCCATGATCTATGATTTCTGCACGTCAAAAGAGGCTCGTCTTTTTCAATTGGACGAGATAGCAACCACGCCAGGCTCTCCGGCCATGGTCTTTGGTCTTGATGCAGCATCATTCCGGCAGCAGGTAGAAGTGCTTCATGATCGGGGCTGGCTGCGGTATGAAACCACGCACAACCTGGATCAGATTCGCCTCAAGCCGGGTTATTCGGCACTTGAATTCCTCACCGCACACTTTGAAGACAGGGAGCCCCATTCGAATGATGAATAAAAACGAAATGCTGGATAAACAACCCTTGCGACCCATCGCATTTTGCATTCCGCATTCATTATTTAAACTCCGGGAGGCCCCTTGGTATGAGTGATCCCGTTAACATGGTTCAACTGGTGAAAGCATTAGCCTTACCCACCCGCTACCGTTGCAGGGCCTGCATTGTACTCACCCATGCGTATGAAGGCCAAAAAGAATGGGCTGCGGAGTTGGCCAGTCAGACCGGTTCCGAGCACATTGACCTCCTGGAGCTTTTCACTAAAGACACATATCTCAGCAGCAAGATTGGACAGTTTCTGGTTCCCAGCCTCTTCGAGTTTCTGAAAGACCAGAGATCGGCCCCCATGTTGATCGTTTCGGGTATGGAGTTTCTCAAAGCCACTTGGTCCGGTCAGTCGAACGCCGTCTCGCAGTTCGCCAGCCAGATAAAAACTTGGGATCAATCACCCTGTCTGCTTTTTGCAGTGCAGTATGACAAGGAGCTTGCGATGTATGATTTCGGGAGACGATTTTCTTATAAGTTTGTTATCGACCAGAAGGAGACGCTGGCGCTATGAAAAATAATGGCCTTTTCAGCTCACTTTTCATTGAGAATCTGAAAGAACGTGTCGCACTTGACGATGCGGCGCGGGGGCGCATGGCAACGCTGGCTCAGACTTGGCATGTCCGAAAAACCCAGGATACGGAATTGCTCTGGGAATCGTTCCTTAAAAGGGCGCTGAGTTATCTTGAATTCGTTCCTTCCGGCCGCCCGGATGCCCCCGGTGTGTACCCGCTTTACGAAGACTGGGGTTTTACTGAATGTGTCAGCGTTCTCTACCTCGCTCCTCCTGGATCGGACATTGACGATAGCACCGTCGGTCGGTTCTATCCTGCCAAGCTCATAGCACGCCTTAAAGAACGAAAACTCAATTGGGGTATTCTGACCGACGGGTCTCGCTGGCGGCTTTACTCCACCAAGAGTTCCAGGCCGTATGAGGATTATGTTGAACTCCCCCTGGCGGAGACGATTGAAGGCTCGGATGAGGCTGAATACGGCCTTTTTGAGCGTTTCTTTCACAGGGATTCATTTGTCGCCGCCCTGCCTTCCGAAGCCACGACACAGGCAGGGGATACCGAGGATACGAAAGAAACAGGCCGGGATAAATCCGCAGGCATCTACAAGTGCAAGCTTGACCACGACCGGGATCAATCGGAACAGGTGCTTGATGAGCGGGTTAAGAAGCCTTTCCTTGCTCAAGTGGACGAGGTCTTGCAATACATCTGCAACGGGTTCATTTTCGAAACCCAGAAGAGCGGAGAGAAATATACAGAAAAAGAGCGGGCCGAGATATTCGAAAGCGCCGTCAAACTGATTTACCGCTGCCTGTTTCTTTTTTACGCGGAGGCCAGAAGGCTCCTGCCGACGGACCCGGACAAGGCTGATTTTTACCAGCAGCACTCTATTCAGGTGCTTTGCCTGGAAGCCCACAAATTCCGTTGGGGCAAGCGCCGGGATACGGACCAGTACGATCTTTGGAAGCACCTTAAGGGTCTGATCAACGCGGTAAACGACGGCGATCTGGAATACGGCATCATGGGCTACAATGGCGGCCTGTTCGATGATGAAGAAGAGCGGTTCCTGGGTCAGTATCAACTGCGAAACGATTTTCTGTACCGTGCGCTGTACTTGCTGGCTTTTGTTGAGCCGTTCGACAGCGAACCTGACGGCGAATATCCCATACCCTATGAAGACCTGGAAGTCCGCCATCTGGGAGAACTCCATGAGACCATCCTGGAATACACGGTTCAACTTGCAGACGCCGACCGCATCCGCCGACGCACCAAAAAGGGTATCGAAATTCTGCTCGTCTCCCAGACACAAAAAAAGGTGGGAGATACGCCCATTAAGAAGGGAAATGTTTATTTCGGCGAGTCTGCACTGGAGCGCAAGCAGACCGGCTCCTATTACACACCGGAATCCCTAGTCCGCTTTCTCAATGAAAAAACCATAATTATTCCCCTTCGCGAGATATTCGAACAGAAATACCGGCAGCGTTTCAACGATCTTTTGGAGCAGGCAAGTAATGGACACGATATCGGCACTCGGCGCGGGGCCGCCCAATCAGCCGCCATGTTGGTCGTACGATTTGCCGAGGACGAACTCCTGAAGTTCAAAGTCTGTGATTTGGCCATGGGCAGCGGTCATTTTCTTGTGGATGCCGCCAACCAAATGGCCGGGCTGGTCATCGCTTTGCTTGCGGAGGTGCCTTATGTCGAGGGTATGACAGTTTCGGTCTCCAGCGACCCCAATTACTGGAGGCGACGCATCACGCGCCATTGCATCTATGGCGTGGACCTCAATCCGTTGGCCGTGAACCTGACCAAGCTCTCGCTCTGGCTCAACTGCTTTGCCACCCACCACAGATTGACTTTTCTCGACCATCATGTGCGCTGTGGTAACAGCCTGATCGGCATCCGTTCCCTCAAGCAGCTTGCGACCATTCCCGAGCGAAAAAAGGACGGAAAGAAGAAAAAGGACGACAAGGCCGGCAAGCTGTTTCCAAATTTCAAGGAATATACCGATGTGCTCGCCGAAGTCGGCCAGGATGTTCAGTCCATCAGTGCGATGGACGAGGACGAGACAGGTGAACAAAAGTCCGTTTTTGACCGGGCGCAACAAAAGGTGGCTTTACTGAAGCCTCTGGCGGATCTTTACACGTCTTATCTGATGGATGGCGACATCCGACCAGATGATTACCATGAATTATTTTACAGCCTGGCCAAAAAACAAAAAATTCATAATTCACTGAATCCCGACCTGCCCAAATTTTTGGAGATGGTTGAAACATATCAGGACCGCCATCATTTCTTCCATTGGCCTTTTGAGTTTCCCGACGTTTTCGGACCGGATGCGACTGGCGGGTTCTTTGCCGTTGTGGGGAACCCACCTTGGGATACATGGAACCCTAAAACACAGGAATTTTTTTCGACTTACGATTCTTCATTTAGAGAATTGACAAATAGGGATGCGAAAAAAAGAGCAGATGAACTATGTAAAGATTTAAATATAGAAAAGGCTTGGAACGAATATCAATCAATATTCTATGAATCAGCCATTTTCTTTCAGAATGATACGGATTATGCTCACCAAGACATTCAACCGCCAGGAAGTAACTTGTATAAACTGTTCTTGGAAAGAGACTTTCATTGCTTGAGTAAACAAGGCCGAATGGGGCTCGTCCTTCCATCTGGTTTCTATACAGATTCTGCTACCAAAGAACTTCGTGAATATCTTATTAATGCTAATGCCATTGCCTCGATTTACTGTTTTGAGAACCGATTCCCGGTTGTTTTTAAATCAGTACATAACCAATTTAAGTTCATAACACTATGCATTACAAAAGGGCGTACTAATAGCGAAATCAGTTGTGCATTCATGCAACATGATCCTGAATCGCTGCCCATGATTGAGAAACGAGCAGTCATATTGAAGCCTGAAGATATTGTGAAGTTTTCTCCTGACTCTCTCAGCATAACAGAATTCAATTCGCAAAAAGATGTTGATATTGCTCGCCGCATATACGCTGAATTTCCGCTCCTGGGAGATACCGACTCATCTCTACCATGGACATTTCCTCTTCATTCAGTCGAGTTTAATATGACACATCAAAGCGCAATGTTCCAAAAAGATATCGATGGCTATGTATTATACGAAGGCAAAATGATTAATCAATTTGATCATGAAAATTCATCAAATAATTGGGCGGTTAATAAAGCTACAGCAGAAACCTATCTGGCAAATAAAGAGAGGTTTAGAATAGGAAGAAACTCCAATTTAGGCAAGGCCATTTCATCTTTGCAGCTTATAGTCCCGCTTCCCTTAAGTAATTACAGATTTGGGGTTCGATCAATAGGAAGAAGTAGTGACGCGCGTGCATTGATTACCACGGTCTTACCAAAGAATGTATGTATCGGGAATTCTTTGTTTACAGCACTTCCATGGGAATATTCATGTGATTCAAAGTTAAAGAAGGATGAAGACGGGAACCAATATATTCCGTGTTCTCCCAATTATTCTTATGAAGATTTGATCTTTGTCGTCTGCCTTTTAAATTCTTTTGTTTACGATTGGTTAATGGGAATGAAAATTTCTGCAAATCTGAATGTTTTCATTTTAAAGCAATTGCCTTTACCAAGGCTAACCAATGAAAACTTTTTTTATTCTCAGATTATACAAAGAGGCACGCGATTAATCTGTACAACAGTGGAATATGCCGATTTATGGAAAACTGTATATAATCCCGAATGGAATGAACCATATAACAGTTATCCTGCTGATGTTAGGAATTACGGTCCAGCCCACGAGCAGGAGATTCGTTGCAGGCTGCGGGCCGAAGCGAAAAACCTGACACTTAAATGGGAATCGTGCTGCGGAGTCCATGACCGGCTGCCCGACCGAGAAGACACAGGCGACCGCGCTCAGCTCCGTGCAGAAATTGACGCCTATGTGGCTCATCTTTACGGCCTTTCACGGGATGACTTTGCCTATATCCTAGACACCTTCCCAGTGCTTAAGAAGAAAGAAAAAAAGGCCTTCGGAGAGTTCATGTCCAAGCGCAAGTGCTTGGAAGAATACGATCGTATAGGGAAAATTATGGATGCTGAAGGATGAATGATGAATGAAAACCAAAAAGAGGGGGGCAGCCATTCATAATTCATCACTGACAATTCATCATTCTACTGCTGGAACAATCAATCTCAAGCGGTTCATCGCTGATTATACAACCAGTTCCGGCAAACCCATGCCTGAAGAAAAGCTGCTAAACCTCGGCTTGTTTGTATTGGAGCGGGAAACGCTTTTCCCGACCCATGCGGCGCTTCTGCTTTCCGAATCACCGTATAGAAAGCGATTCTTCCCCTATGCCAAAATCGAGTGCTCCGCTTCAAGGGAACAGAAACAAAGATTTTTTTGGATCAGGCCACGATTGATGAACCCATTTACGCCACCATTGAGCCATGCATGGCTTTCATTAAGAGAAACATCGCGCTGGGATCGCGGATTGGTGAAATATACAGGGAAGACCGTTGGGAATACCCGTTGGAAGCTATTCGGGAGGCAATCATCAATACCGTCTATTCATCGGGATTACGCCATTCAGGGAAGCGACATCAAAGTGGCTATATTTAGACGAGATGCTTGAGATTACCAGCCCTGAGCCCTTGCAGGACACCCTACGACGCGCTGGGAACAGGCCGGTCGGAAATCAGGAACCGGGTTCAGGTGCCCATTTTCATTGATCGAAGCCTGGGGGACCGGAATTCAGAAAATGCGGGTAGAGACTCAAAAATACCCGGGGTCGAACTCATACTGCAAGAAACCGGACATGCCTTTCAGGTTCAGTTTATAAAAAAGCAAGTTCATAACCCGCAAGTCATGTCCCTGGCAGACCAAGTCTCTCAAGAGGTTTTACTGCTTCTCGGCACACTGCATGGGGAGATGACACGGTTGAGAATCCAGAATGCTCTTGGTTTGAAGGGAAAGACCAATTTTAAAAGCCGCTATCTGAAGCCTGCTTTGGCTGATGGACTGATCTAATTGACCATTCCGGACAAACCATCAAGCAGCAAAAAGGAATACCGGTTGTCAGAACGCGCCAGATTGATTGCAAAAAAATAATAATATCCAGCAGAGGAGCTGTAATGGCAAAAATAGAGGAAGTCGTCAAACTCAAATCCGGCTATGCGAACTTTGTGCAGCTAAAGAGCGCTTTTGAGGCGAATCAGGAGAACACGGATCGGATGGCCATGTATCGGCCGACCAAATCGCACCGAGCGGCGTTCGAGCGTATTTGCAGGGGCCTCTACCAGCCCAACGATAGGAAGTTTTATCTGCTGAGCGGCTCCTATGGAACCGGCAAATCCCACCTGTGCCTGATGACCGCAAACGTTTTAAGCCGGTCCAGCGGTGACCCGGAGATTGCCGGTTTCTATGAAAACTACGACAAGCTCGATTCCGAAAAGGCGAAACTGCTTAAAACCATCCGCAAAGACGGCCAGTACTTGGTCGCGATCTGTGACTATCATTTTGGGCGTAATTTCGAAGTGGTGGTGATGAAGGCGGTTTTTGACGCCTGCAAAGCCAAGGAATTAAACACCGGTGTGGAAACGGAGTTCGACGAGGCGGAGCGCCAACTGGCCAAGTGGCAGCAAATGGGTGATAAGGGCGTTATCCGCAATTTCTACCAGGACTTCGGCAAAGCCCTCGAATCAATTGCCCCAGGCCTTTCGGTGGAGCAACTTCGCGGTAATCTTGCGAATTACCAATTGGATGTGCTCGGCAAGTTCCGCGCTGCATTCGAGGTGATGATGGGTGGCGTAACGTTCCAGGCCCAGGCCGGCAATCTGATCCCCATAATCAGCAGATTGGTCAAGAGCAAAGAGTTTAAATCGCGTTTCAAAGGCTTGGCCGTTTTCTTTGACGAGTTTGGTTCTTCTATCCTGGACAATGCGGCATACTCCAAGGATATTTTGCAGGGGTTTATGGAAACCATCTGCAAGACCGAGCCAAACGTTATTTTTGTGGGATGCATCCACAAGGACTTCAGATCTTATGCCAACCGCTTCAGCAGGGATGATACGGCGGTCATGAGCGCCCGTATCACCCAGGTGGACCTGCTGAACGAAGGGATCGAAGAAATCATCGGGGCCATTGTTGAAACCGACAAAAAAAGCGAGGTCTGGAAAAAAGAAATCGCTCCTAAGGCAACTGTCTTTGACCAACTGGTGCCGCCGTGCATAAGGCTGGACCTGTTTCCATGGATTGTGGATGTGGATCGCATCCGGCAGCGGGTGCTGGAAGACATCTACGGCGTTCACCCCATGGCCCTGTCGTGCCTGCTGAAACTTTCCTCTGAAATCGGCTCGGATACCCGCAGTACTTTCACCTTTTTTTCGGGGGACGTGGGAAAAGCGAAAGCCTCTTACGCCGATTTCATCGCCAATGCCGATCTGACGGTACCCGGCGGCAAGCTGAATTTATACACGGTGGATAGCCTGTTCACCTTTTTCCAAACGGAACTGTCCCAGACAAATCTTGAACTGCGCGAAGGTCAGCGGCAGTTTGTCAACGGCTACTATGCCAGTCTGGATGCTTTGCGAAAGGCCACGGAAGGGGGTCTTTTCGGTTTTCAGGAAGATGCGCGCGTACAGGTACTCCGGGCGATTCTGATTTATCAGCTTTGCCAGATTCCAACGAGTTTGGAAAACATCCAGTTCGGGATGTACTGCCTGAGCCAGACTGAAAAGAGCCTGATCGATAGATACTTGAATGAGCTGGTCAACAACGGCGCAGTGTTTTTACGTCCAAATTCAAGAACGTATGAACTGGCCACAAGCACCGGCGAAGACCCATACGTTTTGATTGAGCGGTATGTTGCCGATACGAAATTGCATCCAGCAGACACCGTGGCGGCCTTCCTGGAAGAAGCCGGCGGAGGGCGCCTTGCGGATTTCTCGAAGGCCCAGGGGTACAACCTGCCGTTTGGAGAAGATAAACGTTTTCGGACCCGTTTTGTTCGCGCCAAAGATATTGGAGATGCCTTGTGGGATGAGATTCGCACGGCATACGCGGGAAGTCGTGGCAGGCCATTGCAAAGTTTTGAGGGGACCCTTGTTTACGCGCTGTGTGAGGATGAAGCGGAAGTCAATGTGGCAAGAGAGGCGACCAAGACCATCACGGACACCAATGTTGCCCTGGCAGTGCCGCACACACCACAGCCTTTTTCGGAAATATTGTTGCGGGTGAAGGCATGCCGTCATTATCTGCCGCCCAATGAAACGGAAAAAATCAGCGCCCAAACCGAGTCGCGATTGCGGGATATTTTCAACAACCTCGAACACGGGTACCTGCCGACCCTCGAACGAGTGTTGCGTGACATAACGGAGGGGAGCGGTGCCTGTTGGTATGTCCAGGGCGGGAAAGTCCTGGTGGACCAACCCAAACAATCGCATAAACCTGCTGACATGCTGTGTGAAGAACTGTTCAAGAAACGCTGCCGCATTAAACATTCGGACTTGAATTTCTGCCATGATGAAAGGTGGCGAACGGGAGGAAACACGGCGCTGAGACAGGCTGTGGCCGTATTGCTGGAGGCGGAAAAGGTCCTGATTGATAATGGTAGTCCCGAAAGCCACGGGGAAAGACGGTATATTGAAAAAGTTCTTCTAAAAGGCGCCGGCGCTCTGAAGAAAACCGGATCAGAAAGTCTTGTTACCTATTTCGCTTGTGAAACAGATCCTGCCAAGATTCACGATGATTTTCCGGTTTTCAAAGAACTCTGTAAGCGGCTGGCTAACCTTAGCCCTGGAGAAATGTTTTCTGTCGGCGCTTTTCTTGAGGAAGCCCAGAAAGCGCCTTACGGCGTAGGTGGCGTGCCGCTCTTGCTCGTGCTGGCCCATGTCATTCGGGCATATGGGGAAAGGTTGATTGTTTACAAGGATTCCACCAAGATGGTGGAACAGGCCCGTCCCTCTTATGCCGATCTGGTCAAGATGGTATCGGACTCGGCTGCCAAGACGGTGTTCGTTGTGCGGGATATTTCACAAGCTCAGATGAGCCTCATCGATCTGGTTGCCAAGGCGGTTAATTCGCCTCTGCTGAAGCATGGTGAAACCAGGTCCCTCAACGCTGCCTTTGAAACGCTCAAGAAATGGTGGAAAGATTTGCCGGCAGTGGCCAAGATCATCAGCCTTTATGAAAAGGACCGGCAGGCTCGTTTGGGCGAACTCAAAAATTTGATGGACAGTCTGACCGGCGGCGTGGATCGATTCGATTTTATGCTTGTGCAATTACCTGCTGTTTACAGCGGCGGTCCGCCCGGAGATGGCACGGTAGAGAAGGACGCCAGGACCATCGGGCAAGGTTTTGCAGAGGACGTCAAGTTGCTCGACTCGGGAAGACAGGCTGCTGAAGAACAAGTGGCTCAAGTCATCTGTGAAATCTTCGATGCAAAAGGCGACATGATCGAATGTGAAAATGTAGTCACCAAATGGTATGCGAGCCTGGACCCCGGCCAGCGAGACGCACACAAATGCGGCCATGAAGATGCCGTCCACTTTCTGACCCGACTGGCGGATCAGTCCGTCAACTTCACCAAGAAGATCGTAGAACTCCTGCCCAAGGATTACGATTTCGGCGCGGTTTCGGAGTGGACGTCGCTTCACATCAAGGATTATTCGGCCAAGCTGAAACAGGCCAAGACTGAGATCGAAAAGGCCAAGCCGGCCGTTTTCAAACCCGAAGTAATCAATAAAAAGCCGGAGCTGCGTGAGGATGATCCGTGTTGGGTTAAACTGCCGAAAGGCGTTAGCGGAATGATTTATACTACGGATGGCACGGATCCCAGAACTTCCAATTCAAGACAAAAAGTGAACTCCGATTTTGATTGTTCTGAATTTCTAAAAAAACGAGCGAGTGTTAAAATCCGGGTAAGGGCTATCGATCCTGAAGGGAACCACAGCGATGAGATAAATTTTGAACTGATCAGCAAGGAGCGAAAATATGAAATCCAGAAGAATGTACTTGGTGAGGCGACTTTCAAATACCCAGATGATACAGAGGGACTGGTGACCGTGTTGCAATCCGTAATCAGATATGGGGAGAAAACGGCTCTGTTGAGCACTGAATGGGCGCAGAGATTGAATGATGAATTTGGAAAGCTGAAAGCTGAATGTAAGAAAACGGATGGGAAAGAAAATGACGGAAAATAAATCCATCATTTCCTATATCGGTGATCTGGCGCTTCAGTCACCTGATGATGTTCTGCTGGTGGAGCAAGACGCTGACTATGTTCGGGCATGTCATGTATTGTCACAACGCAGGGAATCCGATTCTGATCTGAAAATATGGGTACGCTCAAAGAATCACTTTGCATGGTTACAGGATTTCACTGAGCAGATTGATTGCCCTGCACATTTCGAGGAAAAAACGCCCCGGTTGGTGCTGGCCGAGCAATGGCATGTGGATATTCCGGATTGGCTGACGGATGATGAGGTCCTCAAGCACCACCTCTTGGGAATTAAAGTAGCGCCTCAGAAATCCATGCGCTTTGAAACGCGCTTTCTTTCTCACTTCTTGGGAGCTGTTTTTGATAAGGAGATGCTCAGTTCCCCAGAGCTTGTTTCTGTAATTAAGGGGCTTGTTAACGATGATGCAAAGGCAGCATTCAAGGAACATCCACTGCTGGATCGATGTCTTAAAGGCAATTGCCAACTATGGGCCGAGAAAAGCGGGGAGGCATGGATTAAGGAAGTCTGTAACCGGCTTTCCGAGGATGCTGCAAATGTTTGGCACTGGCTCAGTCTCTGGTCGGTTTTATATGGCTATCCCAGCAAGCTGCTGGAATTCGTGCTGTCCCCGGAACAAGTGATTTTTGCACGCAAGGTTCCCCCTGCCGCGATGGGTGATTTGCCACTGGAACTGGCAGCCCGTGAACAAATATCAACCCAGCTTGATTTTTTTTTTAGCGAGATTCGGAAACAGATTCATTCGAGCAATGACTTCAAGAAGGTCGTTGGCTGTGCCTCGGGCCGACTTTTACAGGAATATCAATTTGTTTCGAGCATACTTAACAGCGGACAATTTGCACCGACCCTATCGGATATTCAAGTGGTGCGTGAAAAATTTGCGTTTTGTCCAGGTATAAGCAAAAGCCAACTCAACGCGCTTGTCTACCATGTCAAACCAGCCCGCCCGACATTGCTCAAACCCGAAGAAGAATGGAGCGGTCCAGAGTGGATTCTATGGACAACCAGGGAGTATATGCCCTATCGCACCTGGCAGATACATAGCGGTTATTACGATGACGATCTGGAACAAACTGTGGCCCGCTTTTCCGATTGGTACATTGGCGAATATGCATCCATTCACAAAGACCCTGATCTCAGTTTGACACACTGCTTGAGGGATATCTCATCCAGTGGCTCAGAAGACGACCTTGTGATCATACTGCTCATTGACTGCCTGCCGCTGTCCTTTATGGAAATCCTTGAGGATGCGCTTCGCAACATCGGCCTCAGCCGCCATAATATGAACTATCGTTTTGCCGGGCTGCCGACCGATACCGAGCATAATAAGGCAGCTCTCCTGGGCGGAGAATGGCAAGACAAGACGGGAAACTATGAGGCTATTCTGAAGATGCGGTCAGCATCCGACTGGAGCGGCAGGAATGTCGTATACCTGAGCAACCTGAAAGCGATGTCGGAAATGGCGGCTCCGCAAAAATCCACCATCGCCGTTCTCAACTTTATAGACGGAGATGAACTGCTGCATTCGGATGTAGAGTCCAAGAACACCACGTATGAGGATGAGTTGCACCGTCTTTTTGCACGGGTGGCGGAAGCGGTAAGCAGATTGTCTCAGGATTGGGAGGGATCGAAGGATTGTTTCAATGTTTATGTGGTGACCGATCATGGTGCATGCCGGATTCTTGAGGAAGAAAAGCGGTCATTTGACTCGACGATTGTCAAAGATCTCTTCGCCGATGAAAAATACCGATTTTCGTTTGTAACCGAAGAACAGGCAAATGACGTACCTAAAAATCTTTGGGCTATCGGGCATCGGTTCAAACGACCGTTTACTTCGAAAAATACGTCCTTCTTTTTGCCCAGAGGGCACAATACCGTTCGACCTGCCGGCGCTGTCAAAGGATTTATGCACGGCGGCGTAACACCCGAAGAGGTTATTGTTCCGACAGCATTCTACAAAATGGTGAAGGCGGCATGGAAAAAGCTAACAGCCCGTTTCCTCAACCTCGACATCGTAAAAGAGACCGGCAGAGCAAAATTTTACGTTCAACGCGTTGTGACTCTGAACATCGAATTGCAGAATCCAAATGCCGTGGATATCCGTATTCTCCGAGCAACCGTTATATCGCCCGAAACTGACATTAAAAGCTGTGAAGCCGTGGCAATCCCGGCAGCAAGCGTAAGGCCACTGACAATGAACTGCTATTTCAAAAAAACGGCTTTGGGTAACAACCTTTTGGAAATAGAGGTTGTATATGAGATTGCCGGTGAACAGCACACGCTTCCTCTTGTGCTTGAGAGTGAATTCAAATCCGCCATGTCTGGCGGTTTCAGCCTGAAAGACCTTTGATGGAGACAGAAATAACATGAAGCCATTTGAGCAAAAAGCAAAAGACTACTATGGCGAAGTCGTCATAAACAAAGGTCTCATAGGCAAAGCTGGTTTCGGCGCACGTGCGATCCCTGTTTATGTCGGTGAGTGGATCGTCAGCCAATTTATGGACGGAGACACCCTGACCGATGACGGCAGAAGTGAGATCGTCAACACGGTTTCAAAGTACATGCCGCAAAAAGCCGATAAGAATTCAATTTTGAATCGTCTGATGGAGCAGGAAGAGGTTCGGATTCTGGATGATTTTCGCGTCAATGTGAATCTTGAACGTCAGACCCATGAGCTCAGCATTCCGCTTCTGGATGTCAGCAACGCCATGGTGCAAAAGGATATCATCGATAACAACCCGATGCTTTTGAAAACAGGTATGTGGGGGCTGGGAACATTACGGTATGTACCCCCCGACGGTGAGGATGTGAAGAAGGGCCAGATATGGATGGTCGAATTCAAAGCGTTTCAGACACCTGGAATCGATCTGGACTATTTCCGGGACTCCCGTAAGCATTTCAACGTCGATGAGTGGATAGACCTCCTGGTTTCAAGCTGTCAATTCAACCCTGATGTTCATCGCCTCCCGCAAAAACTTCTGCTCCTCAGCAGGATCATTCCTTTGGTAGAACCAAGAGTTAACATTGCGGAACTGGCACCAAAAGGGACCGGGAAATCCTTCGTGTTCGACAATATCAGTCGATATGCAGCCGTGATTCCGGGCGGGAAGCTCTCCGCTCCGGCCCTGTTTTTCAACAGCAACACAAAACGGATCGGCCTGATTCCCCGGTACGACGTTGTCGTGGTCGATGAAATCCAAAAGATACAAACCGATGCTTCCGGCGAAGCCATGGCGGCCCTGAAGATGTATTTGGAAAGCGGCCGATACCGAAGAGCTACAGGGGACCTGGGAACCTCCGAATCCGGGTTTGTCATGCTCGGCAATATAACGCTGGGGATCAATCGCATGCCGCTATACGAAAGCGACGGGATTTTCAAAGAGCTTCCCGCCGCGCTTCAGGAATCCGCTTTCATAGATCGTATTCACGGGTTGATTGAAGGGTGGTTCATGCCACGGGTATCCCGGGACACGCCGTCAAAATCACTTGGATTCAAGGGCGATTTTTTCAGCGAGGTACTGCATGAACTGCGTGTGGACCTGAGGTACGCGGACTATGTTTCCCAGAACCTGGATCTGCCGCAATCTGAGGATATGCGGGACAATAAAGCCATTTCCAGGCTGTCTGAAGGCTTTCTGAAATTACTGTTTCCGGACCTCAAGCTGAGCGAGGAAGAGTTCATAACCTACTGCGTGAATCCCTCGGTACGCATGCGCCAGCAAATTCGAGATGAGCTATCGAAGATTGACCAGGAATTCAAATGGGTCACGATCAAAAGCCAGATTCCGGATGAGTTCCAACTGTCCCATGCGGATGAGCGGCCAATTCCTGAGGCTGAAGCCAAAAGAATCGACCCCCTGGCACCAGGGCGCGCTCCAGAGGCAAAGACATTGGACATTGCCGAGGGGCAAAAGGGGATATCCTTTGAAAAGCTCTTCCTGCCGTATGTCAAAGGGGCTAAAGCAATCAAAATATGTGACCCATACATTCGGTTGCAGTACCAGATATACAATCTCATGAGTTTCTGCGAGATGTTGGACCCGCCTGAAGATAAGCTGAAGCTCAATCTCGTCACAGCTTGTGATGCCTACCTGGAGACCGAGTTGAGAGACAAGTTGGGTGAACTGAAAATTGGACTGAGCCGCGATCATATTGAGTTTGACTATGTTTTCGACAACGACCTGCATGATCGGTGGATCGAAACAGACACGGGTTGGCGGATCATTCTGGGCCGCGGTCTTGATATTTTTCAAAAGCCGGATGACAAATTCACGCTGGGATTTCTGGATCAGACGAAACGCAATTGCAAGGCAACAACGATTACTTTTACGCGAGTGAAGGAAGGATGATGATATTTACCGCCAAGTTCTCCATCTCGGGATAGTTGAACAAGACGAATTGCCTTGGCCATTTCTACCCGAATGGATGAGTATAGAACAAGTGCAACACAAGTGTAAGTGTGAACAAACATCCCGGAGTGGGTGTTGAGAGGAAAAGCTCCAGCTACCCGATTAGCTACCTCTCTTCTCGGGCTCAAGGGCCATGAGTTGAGGAGACCACCTGTCGTCCAGTCTCACAAATAGGCCATCGGGATAAGCGGCTGAATGTGCGTCGAGTTCAATTACTCCTAAAATCGACTTGGATTGGAAAGCACGAACTTGCTCAAACTTTCCAGCGGACACACTTTCCTGAATCGACGATTCCAATCCGATTGTTATTCCGGAGTCCTCGTCAAAACGAGTTACGTATTTTCGATTCTGAACTGTCTCCAGTGTGGCGGCCTTGGTGGTCATTGCCATCGCAACAGCGTAGTAGCGAGAAAGGGCGGCGTTAACATCTAATTTTATCTCTAACGCATCAGACGTGGCGTCGCTCGGATCTTCAATGTGTACCGACAGGAGATTATTAATAAAGTAAGCCTGCAGTGCTACCTGCAGGTGCGGGCGTACACCGTTTATGGTCCGGATCATCGAAGTCTGTTGCTTCGCTTTTTTTATGGCATTAGCGTCAAAAGCGTTGGTTCTTCCCTTTGCCTCTACCACTATCCAATCGCCTGCTCTGTTCAGTCCAATTAGGTCCGGCTGCAACCTCGACCCTCGCTTGAAGGACATTGCCGCACCTCCAGCAGATGCTTGCGAAACGTGAAATAGCCAAGCAGTGTCGAACAGCTTTGCAGCAAACAGTTTCGCCATCACCATGCCGAGAAAGTATGAAGTTGCCCCCTTCTCTGTTGGATCAAGTGAATCATAAAGTGTCGATCTTTCGACATTCTGATTATTTTGCCGAAGATTCGCGTAGATCGTATGGGAACGAACCACCAAATCGGCCAGCGAGTGCCATCTGTGCGCCAGCAAGTGGGAGGCCCCTGGCTTCCCCGCAGTTACTGCCGACCAGACAATATCTATCCAAGAAGCAGTGATGGCATTTCTACCGACCAGATTCGCGGATGACGGTGCTGGGAAGTTCAATGCTGTATAGGGTATTTGCATCGTGAGGTGTCTCACAATAAATAGGTTGATCCGCTGAGAGAATTCTGGTTTCCTGTTCTATGACAAGTAATACCCCAGCATTTATCACTGGTGGTTCGGCAAAGTGGTTTCTCAGGGATTGTTTTTCATAAAATCGTTATTTCGGGACTTTTAGCCACGCTATTGAAGTGGACCCATGTGTCAAGACAAAAAAGAGTCGAGTTTAAGATGGTAACCGATTAATCCGCAGCGGAATGGCGCTGCCCCGATTTCTACTTCACCTTGAGTCTTTTTACTGTAAACAATGCCTTTTTGACCCCCTCTTTTTCGGTAATTTATCTTGCCATTTAATGGGCGTGTGGTTGGTATTTGTTTGCGCCTGCCCGGAGGGTAAGGCAACGCTGGGAAGCGACCCGAGCGCCGGGTTAGGCGGCAGAGGCATGAGACCGCACACAGTTGCTGTGCGGTCTTTTCAATCCTCATGCTTTTGCCTATAAAGCGTTAAAATCCTGGGGGTTTGGGGGCAAGCCCCCATTATAACTGACAGAATTCCTTATTATTTATTGCGAACGTTTCTGTGTTCGCGTTGCACTCTATTGTCATTCCCTCCGTTTTGGGCTGCCTTGCTTCTATACTTTGTAGCTCAGCAGGTTGTCCGGTTTTTTGGGGAAGAACAACATTTTTTTCTTTGAATTTATCCACAATTCTTGCTCCACCGCCACTCGCTGTCCGGTATACCCTATCTGGTGTACTGTAATCCAATGATTGGTGTGTTCTCTCCGAGTTGCGAAATACAAAGTATTCTGTCAGTCCCGTCTGCACTTCAGGTACTGTGGCATACCCTTTCAGATATACATCTTCGTGCTTGACATCCCGCCAGAGTCTTTCCACAAACACATTGTCCAATGCACGCCCGCGTCCATCCATACTGATGCCTATACCGTGCGTTTTAAGAACACTGGTGAAGGCGTCAGCGGTGAACTGGCAGCCTTGATCGGTGTTGAATATCTCGGGGGTACCGAATGTCTGCAATGCCTTCTCCAGACATTCTACACAGAATCCGCCATCAAGTGTGTTCGACAACTGCCACGATAGTACCTTACGCGAGTACCAGTCCATCACTGCCACCAAGTACACAAACCCCCGTGCCAGACGGATGTAAGTGATATCAGTACTCCATACCTGGTTGGGTCGTATCACGTCCAGACCTCTGAGCAGGTACGGATATATCTTGTGCTGCGGATGAGGGCGGCTGGTGTTCGGTCCTGGCGCCATGCCTGCCAGCCCCAGTATTCTCATCAGCCGCTGTACCCGCTTGCGGTTGATGTGGTACCCATGCCGTGTACCGCTGTACCCGCTTGCGGTTGATGTGGTACCCATGCCGTGTATGTAAACTTTCATCTTTCGGCTGCCGTAAAACGGGTGCCGTGTGTATTCGGCATCAATGATCTCCAGTAGTATCAATTCCTCCCTGTCGGGTTCGGCATCCAAGTGCTGCGCATAAATCGTGGAGCGGATGACACCAGCCAGTTCACATTGTTTGCTCAGAGGCAACGGGCTTCTGGGGTCTACCCATAGTCTCCGGTCTTTTATAGGCTGATCCCGGATTTTTTTTAAGCCAGTCCAACTCCATCTTCAGCCGTCCAATCTCGGAGTAAAGACGCTCCGGACTTGATGATGGATCTACAGGCTTGGGGCCGCGCACAGTGTCAAATATGCCTGGAGCCTTTTCCTGCAACACTTTCTTCCAATGCCCAACTTGGGTCGGATGTACGCCAAACTCCTGGGCGATTTCGTTTACCGTCTTAACCTCTCGGATCGCATCAATCGCGACCTTGGCTTTAAACTGACTGCTGAAATTCTTGCGATTTTTTTCACTCATT
>Ga0194038_1000119_pt1 | contig 34360 bp, 30 predicted proteins | sample JunL226m_MetaG_FD_148630 | JGI IMG/M metagenome (GOLD analysis project Ga0194038, IMG submission 148630) | Anoxic zone freshwater microbial communities from boreal shield lake in IISD Experimental Lakes Area, Ontario, Canada - Jun2016-L227-6m | ecosystem: Environmental > Aquatic > Freshwater >... | reverse complement strand
ATCACGATCATCCAAAAATACTTTTGCTTTTTGAGTCTTAGATGCGAGAGCGATTTTCATCCCATACTCTTCTACATAATCTTTTTCAGCCCTCTTGCAATCGAAAAAAATAGTTTGCCCCATCACCGGACTGATTGAGTAGTAAAGCAATAACAGGAGAGATGGAAGGATTCTTCTCAAACTTTATATAGCAAAAGAATTGAATTAATGGTGCCCGAGGCCGGAATCGAACCGGCACGACTTTTTTGAGTCGGCAGATTTTAAATCTGCTGTGTCTACCGATTTCACCACTCGGGCTCGCACTAGCAGTAACTGCCGCGCTAAATAAATCAAGACAAGCGAAATTTTAGCATGCAAGCTCAGAAAGCCTCGGGAAGCAGGCGCTGAGTAGGCTTGGGGCTTTGACAGCCCAAAACGACTAAAATATTGCTATGAAATTTACTAGCAATTTGACCGGACTAGGCAAGCTCTTGCGCCTGATCTTTTGGGCGTTTGTGATAGCCCTAGCGGTCTGCTTAGTGATAACAGTTACCTATTTGTATTCAGCTCAGAGCTCCCCTTCGGGTAAGCGCAGCATTAAGGGAATTGGTGACTCAGTTGTCATCTCCTTTGACGAGTTTGATATTCCACACATCAAAGCTAAAAGTCAATCTGACGCATTATTTGCTTTGGGTTATTTGCATGCATCAGAGCGCTCATGGCAATTGGAAATGAATCGTCGCCTTGCTAGTGGTCGCCTTTCAGAAATTTTAGGTAGTGAAACTGTGAAGATTGATCGCTTCATTCGGACACTTGGCATTAAGCGCGCTGCTGAACACCAATTTGATCGCTATCCAGTCAATGCTAAACGTCTATTGCAATCCTATGCCGATGGCGTCAATGCAGGTAATGCGAATTTGGGTTGGGCTCTACCGTTGGAGTATTTTTTAACTGGCTCTAAACCGGGGCATTGGTCTCCAACAGATAGCGTTGCTTGGATGCTGATGATGGCGCTTGATCTTGGCGGAAACTGGGATAAGGAATTTCAAAGACTTGAGCTCTCTCAATTCCTCACTACCAAACAAATTTGGGAAATCTTGCCTCCATACGAACCAGGTTCGCCAGTAAGCAAGCTAGATTTTGCCAAGATATATAAAGATCTCAATCTCTTCAATCCTGCAGCAGGCCCGATTGAAGATAGCACCAAAAATCTTCCATCTACCGAGCTTGGATCCTTTGAATTTCCAGGAGGAAAAGATGGTATTGGATCAAATAACTGGGCCCTGAGTGGCAAGCTAACTTCCAGCGGGAAGCCCTTACTAGCAAATGATCCTCATTTAGGGCTATCAGCTCCAGCGATTTGGTACTTTGCTCATCTTGATGCGCCCGGCATGAATATTATTGGCGCAACCTTACCCGGTATACCAGCAGTTGTTCTGGGTAGAACGGATAAATTTGCCTGGAGTTTTACCAATACCAATCCTGATGTGCAAGATCTCTATATTGAACAGATCGATATTAATAACCCAGGCATGTATCGTGGTCCAGATGGGCCTCTACCCTTTAAAGTGCATCAAGAGATCATTGATGTTAAAGGTTCAACGCCGATTACTTTCTTAGTCAAAGAAACTAGGCATGGCCCTGTAATCTCTGACTCCTATGCACGGGCTAAACGAAGCATTGATACCAAACGATTTGCTTTAGCACTGCGCTGGACAGCATTAGATAGTGAAAACCAATCTGTTCTAGGTCTTCTTGAAATGAACCAAGCTAAAGACTTAGGCTCATTCAAGCAAGCACTACATAAAAACTATGCGCCAATGCAAAATGTAGTAATGGCAGATACCGAAGGCAATATTACTTATCAGGCGGCAGGTGTTGTACCTAAACGAATTTTGCATCAGGGCTTATATGGCGTTGCTCCAGCCTTAGGATGGGAAAAACAGTTTGATTGGAATGGCTATATTCCTTTTGATCAATTGCCTGCCAGCAATAACCCCGACCAGGGCTGGATCGCTAATGCTAATCAAAGAATTCTTGCTGCTAATGATCCTAACCCCTTAACTGGTGATTGGGATTTGCCAATGCGATACGACCGTATTGTTGAACTCATTAAATCTAGAAATAACCATGATCTCAATCATATGAAAACGATGCAAGCTGATACGATTTCTTTAGGCTCCACTCCACTATTAAGCCTATTTAAATCGAGCAAGCCAACTCATCGGCTTGCAAGCCCAGCGCAGGATATTATTCAAAACTTTGATGGTGATATGAGGGTCGATAGCGCTGGTGCTCTCATTTTTAATGCCTGGGCAGATCAACTTACTCGCAATCTATTCTCCCGTCTCAGTTATCTTTTTACAGAGAGTTATGGTTCACGCAGCTACAGGCACCCATTACTCATTGCGCTACAAGACCCTAATAGCCCTTGGTGTGATGACCCTAAAACAACACAGCTAGAAACCTGCCTAGAGTCATCTAACAATGCTTTTGATAAAGCCTTGCAATACTTAAGCAATCAATATGGTAATGACCCAAAAAATTGGGCGTGGGGAAAAGCGCATATTGCCGTATCGGAGCATCGCCCCTTAAGCAAGGTACCAGTGCTTGGCAATCTATTTAATTTAGAAACGCCCTTTCCGGGGGATAGCTTCACTATTAATGTAGGAAGGCCTGAATTTCTAAAATCGATTAATCCATATCAAACTGTGCAGGGTCCGAGTATGCGTTCAGTGTATGACCTATCTGATCTTGAAAAATCCCTTTTTATTTACCAAACTGGTCAATCAGGCTGGGTACAAAGCAAGCTCTATCGAAATATGAACCCACTTTGGGCAAAGAATGAGTACCTGCCATTACAGATGAAGCCAGAAAGTACTAAACGTCAGCTTGAGCTAGGTAGTAAGTAAAATTCTCACCTATTAGTCCTGCCCGTTTAGAATAGTTCATTGATCATAAAATAGTGCCATTCAGTATCAAAAATTAGGATTACAAGCCATGAAAAAATTAGCCCTCATTCTCTCTATTTCTGGATTATTGACCTCAGGTAATGCCTTAGCTGCTTGGCAAGAGATTGGTCAAAATGAGCAATCCACTATTTCCGTAGATACTGCAACTCTGCAAATTCAGGGTGATAAAGCGCAAATGATGTCTATGTTGGATTTCAAAAAACCTGGCGAAGATCCGCAAACCAAAGAGAAGGTCAATTCCATTATTGGCTTGAATGAATACGACTGCACTACCGGTAAATATCGCCCAATTGAATTTAAGGTATTTACAGGACTGAGTGGTAAAGGTAAATTAGTTGTTGACAAAAAAACCCCTGATAGCCCTTTTGAAGCCATTGCTAATGGTTCGTGGGCTGCTGGAGTTTTCAACGTTGCTTGCCGTAGCAAGTAATTTCATTCGCCGAGCCACTAGAGCTGGCCTTTTGGTCAGCGCTCTCTTTGCTAACATTTTTCTTTCTGCTTGTGTAGCGCCTATTGCCGCTATTGGCGCCTCAGGTACAGCCGCATCGAGTACCGCAGGTACTAGCATTGCCACTGCGGCAGTAGCCAATCCAGTGACTGCTGCTAGCCTTGCATCTACAGTAACGACTGGTAAGTCACCACTTGAGCATGCAGCTTCAGCTGCGACCAAAAAAGAATGTAGTCTTTTTAATCTAATAGGCTCACAAGCGATCTGCATTGAAGTCACTGTTCCCAGCATTACTGACAATAGCTCCCCACTCTTAGGTCCTGCTGACCAAGTACTTGAAGCTACTAAATAGTATTAAGGTCGCACCCCTGGTGCCTCTAGAGGCATTCCTCTAGCGCGCCACATCAAGAAGAGCTCTAACTGAGCCATCTCAGGCGAACCATACTCAAACTGCTGCGCTCGAACTCCACTCATACAATTGCGTAAACGGCGTTGCAATGAGCCTAAGGTTTGCCACTCAAGCCGGTAAATAGGATAGGCATTAGGATGGCCTTGCGGTATTTGGCTGCCGCCCAATTTTAATCCAGCTCTATCTTCGTGACATTGAGCACAGGATAAATTGAGCTGCCCCATTCTCTCGTTAAACCACTGCCGCCCTTTTTTGAACTCTTCTTTATTTTGTGGATTTTCATTCACAGTAATTGGCATTCCTTTTGACTGCAATGCAATGAGCGCCGTCAAAGATAGAAGCTCTTTACTTTCATACGCTAAAGCTTGAGCGCCTTGCGCCCCGATCCTGCATTGATTAATCTGGCCTTCAAGGGTTTGTAGTTTCCCTTTCATCATTTTGGGATATTGCGTTGCCACACCACGCATGGATTTTTTGATACTGCTATGACAGCCAGAGCATGCAATATTTTTTGTGCCCGACTTGGTTTGCCACAAACTCTCTCCCTCAGATACCCAGAACATCGCTGGATTTAACGTTAGGTCATCCTGCATCGCTTTATTTTCTGCAGACATGAGTTCATAACTAGATTGCTTTTTATTAGAAATCCCGTCGGGAGCGGCTATAGCATTTGATACTGCTAGCAACAAAGAGCAGCTTAGTACCGCAAGTTGAAGATAGATTTTTTTACTCAAAACATTTTTATGAAACGGTAATGCGCGCTTGATTAACCGCCTCATAGCCATCATCGCCAAGCCATTTAAATTGAAGTGTTCCTGATTCGGTAGCAATCGTAGTAAAGATGATTAATGGATTGGCGCCTATTCCTGAATAGAAATCAGCTTTGAAGACTTCTACATCGTTATACATACAAGTGAAGGTACGAATAATATCTCTTGGTATCGATTTTCCAGACTCAGTGTATCGAAAGCCAGACTCCATATCATGCTGAGCAATCGCCCGGATTTCAATGATAGCGCCCTTCTTTGCAGTAGATGGCATAGTGATCGATGTGCGCGATGTCTTGCTCATACCATCTCCGTACAGGCTGATAAAGTCACAAAGGTTTCAGCAGAGCCTTGCCAAAAACTACCATTACTCATTAGGGCGATCGCCCAGACTCGCTGACTATCAGCTAAACGCACGCGAGTTGTAATGCTGGCAGCACCAGATCGCGGAGTTAAATAAACAGTAAAGACATTTGGCAGTGGATTACCTTCAGCAATCACATGGATCGTCTTTACATAATCATTGGCAGTCATCGGGCTGTCTACACTAACTTTTAGAACAACTAAGTTACCGTTTTCAACTAAAGGCGGAATAATTAAGGTGACTTTTCCATCCTGAATCTTTGCTCCGCTAGTAATCTTCTGAATAGCCTCATCTGCATCTTCTGTTTTAGCAAAAACGAATGCAGGAGAAAACCAAGCACCTAAAGTCAATATCGTCAGTTTTTGAATTCGCTGTAACCATGTGCGGCGATTCATTTTGGAAGGAAGATCAAATTTCATATTCATTGTGGATTTTACTTATTTAAGCTCACTAAGAAAGCAACAACATCTTCGATCTCTTGCCCATTTAATATGGTTTGACCTGCAAACTTTGGGGCAACACGATTTAAGTGTCCAGTTTTGTAATAGGCCGGCATGATCGTATTCGGATTAAAGTGGCTGGCATCTACAATGCGGGCTCTTAATTGAGGAGCGCTAAGACGGGCAACACTGATTCCTAGCTCTGGTGCTAGATTTCCCTGGAAACGTTCCTCAGGAAATGGTCCACTATGGCACAGCAGACATAATCCCGTCTGCCGACTTGCTACGATCGCTCTACCTCGAATGGCATCGCCGGGCGAAGAAGAAAGGGATTCGTATACTGAATCCCCCACTATGGTTTGAGCGCTTGCTGATCCGAGATTGAGGAAGACTAGTAAGTAAGCTGCTAGTACATACCTCAATCTCATCGTTGCAAGTTCACCGGAGCAGTTAGACCAGCTTAATGCCGCTGTTTTTCAAGGGCACTGTACGTAAACGCTTTCCAGTGGCACGATAAAAAGCATTAAGCACTGCTGGCGCTGCAACCGCAATCGTTGGCTCGCCTACTCCACCCCAATCTTTGCCGCCACCCTGAATGATGATGGTTTCAACTGGTGGCATTTGATACAGACGAATCGAACCAAAGGTATCGAAGTTCTTCTGCACTACAGCGCCCTTTTCGATGGTGATTTCTTCTTCAAATAATGCTGATAAGCCATACATAAAGGAACCGGAAACCTGACGCGCTACTTGGGCTGGGTTAACGACATAGCCTGGATCGGTGGCAGCAACAAAACGATGAATCTTCACCTCATTACCATTAGTCACTGAAAGCTCGCAGGCTGCCGCAACATAGCTGCCGAAGGAGCGCATTTGCGCCACACCGCGGAATACGCCAGGTGCAGCTGGCTTAGTCCAACCAATACCATCTGCTACCGCGTTGAGGACTGCAATTGCCCGTGGGTGCTTACCCATATGCTGGCGACGGAACTCAACTGCATCTACCCCAGTTGCTTCGGCCATTTCATCCATAAAGGTCTCGATGAAGATCGCATTCTGATTCACGTTCACGCCACGCCAAAATCCAGGAGGGACATGGGTATTGCGCATTGCATGATCAACGGTGATGTGATCGAAGTTGTATGTGAAACCGTGTTCGCCACTGTCCTCTAGGCCTTGGTATGTCACAGGATCTTTACCTTTATTTGCCGCAACAACTGCAGGACGAACAGCCGCCAAGATGGATTGACCAGATAAACGCATATTAATACCGGTAACTTTCTTCTTGTCATTGATCGCTGCCGTCAGTCTGCACATCATGACTGGATGGTAACGACCTTGCGTCATATCCTCTTCACGTGTCCAGATCAATTTGATATGGGTGCCAGGCATCTGCTTAGCAATATTCACTGCTTGAGTTGTGTAGTCCTGAAATGCGCCACGACGACCAAAACCACCACCAAGATTGACTTTATAGACATTACATTTTTCAGCAGGTAAGCCTGAGGCGGCTATCACTGCAGCCAAAGACTGTTCACCATCTTGGGTTGGCACCCACGCATCACAAGCTTCTGGAGTCCATCTTGCCGTTGCAGTTTGTGGCTCAAGAGTTGCATGATTTAAAAAGGGATAAAAGAAAGTGGATTGAAGTGTTTTAGAGGCTCCAGCAATAGCAGCCTTTATATCACCATAGGTGTTATGAACGAAGGAATCAGGATGATCGAGACCATCCTCCAACATTTTTTTAATAGAGGCGCTCGATACATTGACATTGGCACCGCTATCCCATGTGATGTTCACTTGCTCCATCCCCTTTTTGGCTTGCCAAAAAGTATCAGCAACCACGGCTACTGCGGTGTCGCCTACCTGAACTACTTTCTTGACACCCTTCATGCTTAGGGCTTTGGTGGCGTCATAACTCTTTACCTTGCCACCAAATACGGGAGACTCATTGATGGTTGCCACCAGCATGCCTGGAAACTTTAGATCAATAGCGTAAATTTGTTTACCAGTTACTTTGTCAGAAAGGCCATCGATACGAGCAATAGATTTACCAATGATCTTCCAATCTTTTGGATCCTTCAGCGGAACGTCTTTTGGTACCTCTAATTGAGAAGCTGCTACGGATACTTTGCCAAAAGTAGTCTTACGTCCTGATGGGGTATGGGTAATGACACTATTTAATGCCACACACTCAGAAGCGGGTACATTCCATTGGTTCGCTGCGGCCTGCACAAGCATCATGCGAGCGGCTGCCCCGCCTTTACGAACGTATTGTTCCGATGTACGAATGCCGCGACTACCACCAGTGGAGTAGCTACCCCAAACTTGCTTACGCTTTAAGCTTTCGGCAGGAGATGGATAGTCATAAGAAACTTTTTTCCAGTCGCACTCAAGCTCTTCAGCAACCATTTGTGCCAAACCAGTGATAGTCCCCTGACCCATTTCGGAACGTACTATTCGGACAATGACATCATCATTGGGTTTAACGACAACCCAAACGCCAATTTCTGGTGAAGCAAGTGCTTCCATTGATGTGGTCCCAGTGCCCATCGCAGCATTAGCCTCAGACATGAGTGAGAAATCAAAACCAATTGCTAGGCCAGTTGCAATTGCGCTAGAGCCGACAATAAAGTGGCGACGGGAAGTATTTGTATTTGTAGTCATCTCTATTCCCTTATGCCTTTGTCACTGCATTAATCGCTGCACGAACTTCTTGGAAGGTGCCACAACGGCAGATATTGGTTACTGCCGCATCAATTTGAGCATCCGTTGGTTTTGGATTGTTGCGAAGGAGCGCTGTAGTAGCCATGACCATGCCAGATTGGCAGTAGCCGCACTGAGGAACTTGATTATCGACCCAAGCTTTTTGTATCTTAGAAAGTTGACCATTCTTCTCTAGGCTCTCAATAGTTTCAATTTTCTTGCCTTCAGCAGCTGAAACTGGGAGAGAGCAACTCCGAATTGCTTGGCCTTCAAATATAACCGTGCAAGCACCACATACGCCGATACCACAACCATATTTGGTTCCAGTTAAGCCAACTTGCTCACGTATTACCCACAGCAATGGGGTATCTGGATCTACATCCAGCTTATATTTTTTGCCATTGACAGTTAAATTAGCCATGTACGCTCTCCTAAAGTTCTTCTTATATTGAGGGTTTTATATAAAACCCCTTCTTTTCTGGTGTTTATCTTAACGAAGAATTAAATTATTGCTTTGCAACATAAAACCAAGCCTGTAAGATCAATTGATGATCTCCGGTCTTGTTCAAATTCTGCTCTTCCAAAGCATTGGTGAGTTAGCCTCTAAATTCCTCTTACCCACTCTACCTGGCCCAGTGATCGGCCTAGTTCTATTGGTTCTGTGGCTAGCCCTCCGCAAAGAAATTAATGCTGAACTTGCGATGGTCGCAGATGGATTTAGTCAATACTTGGGCTTACTCTTTGTGCCCGCTGCTGTTGGCATTGTGCTCTTTCTGCCGCAGTTACAGGCCAATGCCTTAGCAATTATTAGCGCTCTGGTGGGCAGCGTCATTTTGACCATCAGCTCTAGTGCTCTAGTTCTGCGCTTTTTAAGCAGGCAAAATGCCCATGAATGAGAAGCATTCTATTGTTGAGATTTGGGTCTACTTATCAGGCAGTCCACTCTTCGCTCTCTTTATCACTTTGGCGGCCTATCAAGTTGGTCTCACAATCTATAAGCATGCCAAGCAAAATCCTTTAGCCAATCCAGTAGCTATTGCTATCATCTTAGTGGCTAGCACTATTCAATGGATTGAGATGCCCTACTCCACCTACTTTGAGGGTGCACAGTTCATTCACTTCTTACTTGGCTCAGCAACCGTTTCTTTAGCTATCCCAATTTATCGAGGACTAGCTAGCTTGAGGGGGCGCTCCATCCCACTCATTTTTTCTTTAGTTGCTGGCGGCTTGGTTTCAATTATCAGTGCCGTAGAGATCGCAAAGCTACTAGGTGCCGACTCAAGCATCACAGGGGCGATGTATCCAAAGTCAGTCACTGCACCAATCGCTATGGGTATTGCAGAGCGTATTGGAGTATCACCTACTCTCACTGCAATCTTTGCCGTCTGCACCGGAATTCTGGGGGCAATCTTAGCGCCCTTTGTACTCAATGTGCTGGGTATCAAAGCTTGGTGGCAAAGAGGTTTTGCAATTGGTATTGGTGCACATGGCATTGGTACTTCAAGAGCATTTAGCATTCATCCTGAAGCAGGCACATACGCAAGTTTGGCTATGGGCATGAATGGTGTGATTAGTGCTGTTGCAATACCAGTGATCTATCATCTAGTGAACAACTGATTTACCATACCGTAACGGCCAGATATAAAGCAGAAGAAATCCATGAATATCCCAGATCCAATCAAATTAACGCAAGATTTGATCCGTTTTAATACGATCAATCCTCCCGGCAATGAAGACGAGCTTTGCAATTATCTAACTGGGCTATTAGAGTCAGCAGGCTTTGAATGTAGGAACGTAGACTTCGCTCCCAGACGTCGAAGCATCGTTGCACGTATACCTGGTGTAGCCAACAGGCCCAACATTTGTTTTACTGGGCACGTGGATGTTGTGCCATTAGGTGATCGTCAATGGGATTACGAACCTTTCTCCGGCGAGATACACGATGGCAAATTATTTGGGCGCGGCTCTAGTGATATGAAAAGCGGGATTGCTGCGTTTGTAGTAGCAGCGATGAAAACTGCCCACCTTGCTAAGAATCAAGGAGGTATTAGTCTCATCATTACTGCTGGTGAAGAAACAGGATGCGAGGGTGCTTTTTATATTGCCGCGCAGAAAAAAGTAATCGACTTTATTGGTAATGTAGGTTGCTTTGTAGTTGCAGAGCCCACCGCGAATGAACCGATCATTGGTCATAAAGGAGCATATTGGTTACGTGCAAAAGCTGAAGGTATTACCGCTCATGGCTCAATGCCTGAAAGAGGAGATAACGCCTTCTACAAAATAGCAAAAGGTGCCCTCTTACTTGAAAAGTATCAGTTTGATACGCCGCCCCATTCATTAATGGGTCAAGGGACTCTCAACTTAGGCACTGCTAAAGCAGGGCTAAATATTAATTCTGTGCCAGATGCTGCTGAGATGACTTTAGATATTCGCTCTGTGCCAGGGCAAAGTCACAGTCATATCTATGGTTGCCTATGCAAAGCACTGGGCCCCAACATTAAGCTTGAAACGATTATGGATGTTGAGGGTATTTATACCCCACCAGACAATCCATGGATACAAACGGTCTATGCTCATTGCCAAGAAATCAATGGTGTGCAGCCTACTCCCAAATCCATTTCTTACTTTACCGACGCTTCTGCACTAAAGGGCCACATTGGCGATCCTCCAACGGTAGTGCTGGGACCGGGTCAGCCAGAAATGGCCCATCAGACTAATGAATTTTGCTATACCGAGAAAATTACACAATCTACGACCTTGTTTGAAAGGCTTATCATAGATTGGCAGAACAACGGATCAGATAAAGAGGCACAAGCGAAATGAAAATTGAGAGCTCCCCATTTAAAGAAGTAGACCCTGATAGTTATATGGCAAATATGGATGCCTATTGGCTTCCATATACTCCCAACCGTTATTTTAAAAATAAGCCCAAAATTATGGTTGCCGCCAAAGGGGTTTATTACACCGATGACCATGGTCGAAAGTTATTTGATGGAGCTTCTGGGCTCTGGACATCCCCACTAGGGCATGGTGATCCCCGCATCATTGATGCGATTCAAAAACAATACCAAAAAATGGATTATGTTCCAGCCTTTCAGATGGCCGGACCAGAAACATTTCGTCTCGCGGAAAGAATTGTTAAATATGCTCCCCCTGGATTAAACAAAGTATTTTTTGTGAACTCTGGATCTGAAGCGGTGGATACTTCACTGAAGATTGCCCTCGCCTATCACCGTGCAAAAGGCGAAGCAAGTCGAATTCGTTTTATCGGCAGAGAGCGTGCCTATCATGGCGGGTGCGTTGGTGGAATCTCGGTAGGTGGAATACCAACCAATCGCAAAGCATTTGGCTCAATGATGATGCCAGGGGTAGATCATCTTCCTCACACACTAAATCTATCTCAAATGGCATTTTCAAAAGGTATGCCAACTTGGGGGGCTCACTTAGCCGATGACTTAGAGCGCATTGTTTTGTTGCATGATGCTAGCAATATTGCAGCCGTCATTTTGGAGCCAGTCCAAGGTTCAACTGGTGTGATCGTTCCTCCTGTTGGCTACTTACAAAAGATTCGAGAGATTTGTGACAAGCATGGCATCCTGCTGATTTTTGATGAAGTCATTACGGGCTTTGGACGCTTAGCAGCTAACTTTGGGGCCGAGCGTTTCGGCGTGAAACCCGACATGATTACCTTTGCTAAGGCCATCACGAATGGTGTTATTCCAATGGGTGGCGTCATTGTTCGACAAGATATTTATGACACGATCGTCAATGTTGGCGGGCAAGAGCAGGCAATTGAATTCTTCCATGGCTTCACCTATTCCGGACACCCAATTGCTACAGCCGCAGCACACGCTTCTCTTGATATTTTTGAGAACGATGGAATTATGGAAAAAACCAAGGTGTTAGAAAAGGTTCTCGAGGAAGGCGTTCACTCTTATAAGGGAATGAATGGAGTGATCGATATCCGTAACTGTGGTGTGTCAGCGGGTATAGATCTAGAACCGATTGCAGGTAAGCCAGGCTTACGCGGCATGCAAGTTTTGGAAAGCTGCATTGAGAACGGCATCCTAGTTCGTATTACTGGTGATACCATTGCAATGGGCCCTCCATTTGTTGCAACTCCATCTGAAGTCGAATCCTTCTTAGAGACTTTTGGCAAGGTTCTTAAGAAAGCCTTTTAATTGTGGGGGATATCAATGTGATGCGTGATATTCGTATTCGCGGAGATAGGCTCTGTGATTCCCTGTTAAGTTTAGCTAAGATTGGTGCGACTACAAAGGGAGGTGTGTGTCGTCTTGCACTTACTGATCTGGATAAACAAGGTCGTCAATGGGTTATCAATAAAGCCATTGCCCTAGGCCTAACGGTCACCACTGATCAAATTGGCAATACTTTTATGCGTCGCTCAGGAACCAATCCCGCCTTAGCACCCATCATGACTGGTAGCCATATTGACACTCAGCCAACTGGTGGCAAGTATGACGGCAACTACGGTGTGCTAGCAGGCTTAGAAGTGGTTGAAACACTCAATGACTATCAAATTGAGACTGATGCACCTATTGAGGTGGTGTTTTGGACTAATGAAGAAGGCTCTCGATTTACACCCGTCATGATGGGCTCGGGCGTTTTCTCTGGAGCAGTAAGTTTGGACCATGCCTACGCAGCAAAAGATACTGAAGGCAAAAACGTCAAGGATGAATTAATGCGTATTAACTTCTTAGGTAAGGAGAAGCCAGGAGAGCATCCTTGTGGCGCTTACTTTGAGGCGCACATTGAACAAGGGCCTGTGCTTGAAAAGCAGAATACGGTCATTGGGGTAGTCCCTGCAGTGATGGGGCTACGCTGGTTTGATTGCACAGTTCATGGCTTTGAAGCGCATGCTGGACCAACACCCATGGATATCCGAATGGATGCCCTGCAAAATGCTCTTGGAATCATGCAATCTGTTGTGGAAATCGCTGGGCAGCATGCGCCGCATGGGAGAGGAACAGTAGGAATGGTTCAAGTTTTTCCGAACAGCCGAAATGTTATCCCAGGCCAAGTACAGTTTTCAATCGATATTCGTCACCCAGACTCTGCAACTTTGGACTTGATGACATCAAAACTCAAAGACTATATTGCCCAAGTTGCAGCAGAAAAATCTATTGCCATTGATTTAAAAGAAGTTTCCTACTTTCCTCCCTGTAACTTTGATACTCGGTGTATTGATACCATACGCGAAGCTGCTAAAAGTCTCGGATATTCTCATATGGACGTTGTGTCGGGGGCTGGCCATGATGCTATTTATATGAAGCGCCTTGCTCCAACAGGGATGATCTTCATCCCCTGTAAAGATGGTGTTAGCCATAATGAAATTGAAGATGCAAAAGCCGAGCATTTAGAGGCTGGTGCTAATGTGCTCCTTCATTCCATTCTGGCATTTGCTGGTCACCATCAATAATTTACCAATTCATTCACCAAGCTTACGAAAAAATGAACAAGAAAAAAGGCTTAGGCAAGTGGGTTATCGCACGTTTTCAACATGAGACCAATACCTTCTCGCCTATTGCCACACCATTAGCAGCCTTTAATCCACTCTGGGGTCAAGACGCTTACCGAGATCAAGAAAATGCTCAGACTGCGATGGGCGCCTTCATCCAGATTGCCAAACAAGAGCATGTAGATATCGTCACGCCTGTTTGTGCATTTTCTAACCCCAGTGGTTCAGTCTGCGCAAAAGCATATGAACGCATTTGTAATAGTATTGTTGAAGCAGTTGCACAGGGATGCGATGCCATTCTGTTAGATCTGCATGGTGCTATGGTTTCAGAGCATGAAGTCGATGGAGAAGGTGCTCTACTCAAAACAATTAGATCTATAGCGCCTAATATTCCGATTGCTGTAGCTTTGGACTTGCACGCAAATGTCACACCAATGATGATTCAAAACAGTGATGTCATGGTGAGCTTTAAAACTTATCCTCACATAGATATGTATGACACTGGTATTCATGCGGGTGAGCTGCTGCGCGACATGCTGAAAGAAAAAATACGCCCTACTATGGCTTTTCGCCAAATTCCCCTGCTTTCGCATACTCTTCGTAGCAATACCAATGAAGGCGCTATGAAGCTTGCAGTAGAGGCGGCTACTGAGTTAGAAAAAAAGCCTGGGATCTTAGGGGTCTCTATTTTGGCGGGATTCAGCCTGGCAGACTTTAAGGATGCTGGGATGTCTGTCATTGTCATAGCCGACGAACTTAGCTCACCCTCCAATGATCTAGCAGAGCATTGTGCGGATCAATTAGAAAACTTGATTCTGTCGCAGGCTGATGGATTTATTTACGAGAGCTCCCCGATCAACACAGCACTGCAAAAAGCGAGTGAACTTGCACAATCCCCACAAAAAGGTCCTGTACTCTTACTAGATCACAGCGATAATGTCATGTCGGGTGGGCCATGTGACACCACCGATATTTTGGAGGCTGCCCTCCAATTTGGCTTAAGCAATATTGCGTGCGGACCATTTGCAGACCCTGCAACTGTGCAAAAACTGATTCAATTAGGTGTCGGAGAAAAAGCCACCATTGAATTGGGTAATAAGTCAGGATGGAAATATCGCGGCATCACTAAAGCTCCACTGCAACTTACGGGAGTTGTGAAGGCGATTAGCGATGGTCAGATTCTGGTTACTGGACCAATCTTTCAGGGCTCTCTATTGTCAATGGGGCCAAGCATTTTATTTGAAACTGCAAACGCACAAATTGTGATTAGCTCCAATCGTGTAGAGCCCTATGATGTTGCAGTCATGACGGATTTAGGAATTGACCTAGAGTCCAAGTCATACGTACTTCTGAAATCACGCATGTATTGTCGACCAGTCTTCTTTCCTTTAAGCAAAGGCTTTGTTGAATGCGATTCTGACCAAGGCGGTCCAACAAGTTCAAACTACGATTGGTTTGACATTAAACATATTCGACGCCCAATCTATCCCCTAGACTCCGGAATAAATCCCCAATAAGCGGGATATCGAAATGCTATCCGTCTTTAGCCTAAATGAGTTGATTGCATTATTGATCTTTAGTGCCGCCATGTCCTTCTCCCCAGGTCCGAATACCATGCTCACTACAGCCATTGCTAGCAATGAAGGAATTGGGAAAACAATCCCATTTACCTTGGCTGTGCCGGTAGGATGGCTTTTAATCATGCTAAGTTGTGGCCTAGGCATTGGGGCCATGATTACTGAAATGCCGAGTCTAAGGCTCAGCATTAAGTTACTTGGGTGCGCTTACTTAATTTGGCTTTCTTATAAGTTATGCAGAACTAAGCAATTACATGAAGTCAATTCTGCAAAACTGAATATCAATTTCCCTAAGGGCGTCTTACTCCAGTTTTTGAATATCAAAGTATGGCTTTTAGCGATCACTATCACGGGCACCTGGATTATTGATGCCGATGGCCAGCCCAGCACCAACCCAAATGAGCGACTTGCATTTGCTTGCGCAGTGGTGATGTTTATGGCATTCACTAGTAATATGACCTACGCGCTGGCTGGCGCCCTATTCCGAACCTGGTTAGGCTCTGGTAATCGCCTCGCGATCTTTAACTACTTCCTAGCATTCTTACTGTTTGCTACTGCTATCTGGACTTTATGTATTTAATTTAAAGTGGCAAGCAACAAAATGTCCTGGGGAAATTTCCTCTAATGCAGGCTCCTCCACTTTGCAGCGCGCTTGGGCATAAATACAGCGTGTGTGAAAGTGGCAACCACTTGGACGGTTAATTGGGCTTGGTACATCCCCGCCCAGCACTATTTGTTTGCGCTGCCTTGTTGGATCCGGAATGGGCACTGCAGAAAGCAATGCTTCGGTATAGGGGTGGGAAGGTCGCTCAAATAACTCGTCAGTGGCAGCGAGCTCAACTACACGACCTAAGTACATTACTGCAATGCGATGACTAATATGCTTTACGACTGCTAGATCATGTGCGATAAATAAATACGATACGCCAAATTCTTGCTGTAAATCACCCAATAAATTAATCACTTGTGCCTGAACAGAAACATCTAAGGCAGAGACAGGTTCATCACACATGATGAGCTTTGGCTTTACCGACAAAGCTCTAGCAATACCTAAGCGTTGGCGCTGTCCACCAGAAAACTCATGGGGATAGCGCAACATCTGATCCGGGCGTAAACCGACTAGTGCAAATAGTTCGCTAACCCTTTCGCGACCTTGTGCTTGAGAAAGTTTTTCAAAGTTACGCAGGGGCTCGGAGACAATATCGGCGGCCCGCATGCGTGGATTGAGTGAAGAGTACGGATCTTGAAAGACCGCTTGGATCTCTTTACGAAAAGGCCTCATTTCAGTACGAGACAACTCGTCAATTCTTTCACCACGCCAAAGAATTTCACCAGCAGTGGGATCAATCAATCTCAGAATCGTTCTTCCAACGGTAGACTTGCCGCAGCCGCTCTCCCCAACTAAACCCAAGGTTTCGCCTTCATAGATGGAAAAGCTAACACCATCAACAGCATAAACATAGCCTGCAATACGGCTCAGCAAACCCTTGCGGATGGGATAATGCTTACAAAGATTTTTGAGCTCTAAGAGCTGTTTTTGTTTGTTGCTCATGCCTTATCCCTGGATACTGCTACTGGATTCCAGCACGCTACTGTGTGCCCATTACCGAAATCCTGGAGAACCGGAGATTCGATCAAGCAACGCTCGCTTGCTTCTGAGCAACGAGGAGCAAATGCGCAGCCAACAATCTCAGTTCTCATTGACGGAACCATGCCCGGAATTTCTACCAAACGCTTAGAACTTGAATCATCAAGGCGTGGCATTGAATTTAAGAGGCCTAAGGTGTAAGGATGCATTGGCTTAGCAAATAAATCAAACACGCTAGCCTCCTCTACTTTACGCCCGGCATACATCACCACTACCCGTTGCGCCATTTCTGCAACTACGCCAAGATCATGGGTAATTAAAATGATCGCAGCACGCGTACGATCTCTGAGTTCACGGATCAGATTTAAGATCTGCGCCTGAATCGTGACATCCAATGCCGTTGTGGGTTCATCAGCAATCAAGATCTCAGGGTCACAGGCCAAAGCCATTGCAATCATGATTCGTTGTCGCATTCCTCCTGAAAGCTGATGCGGATACTCATTGATTCTTCTTTCTGGTTCTGAAATATTCACCAACTTGAGGAGCTCTAAAATTCGCTCATGCGCTTGCTCTTTGGTGCAATGACGATGCAACTCTAAAACTTCACCAATCTGCCTACCAACAGTCAGTACTGGGTTTAAAGAAGTCATAGGCTCTTGGAAGATCATCGAGATCTTGTCACCGCGGATATCGCGCATTTCATCATCAGAGAGCTTTAGCAAGTCCTTACCGTGATACAGGACGGATCCGGAAACAATTTTTCCTGGAGGAGATGGTATGAGCCGCAGTAATGACAATGAAGTAACGCTCTTTCCGCAACCAGACTCTCCGACAATGGCTAAAGTTTCGCCCTCTGATATGGAAAAAGAAACACCATCTACAGAACGAACCACGCCATCACGCGTATAAAAATAGGTTCGTAAGTCTTTAACCTCTAATATCGATTTTCCAGTAGCCTGACTCATGAATTACATTCTCCTGGAAAGGCGAGGATCTAAGGCATCACGCAAGCCGTCGCCCAGGTAATTGACTGCAAGCACTGTTGCCGATAGAAAAATCGATGGGAATAAGATCAGGTAGCCAGCAATTTGAAATAGGCTTCTGGATTCGGCCATGATATTGCCCCAGCTTGGGATATTTGGTGGAGTACCAGCTCCAATAAAGGACAAAATGGCCTCCGTAATCATTGCGGAAGCACAGATATAGGTTGCCTGCACCAATAGTGGCGCCGCAATATTGGGAAGAATGTGGCGTAGCAATGTCTTTAACAATGGTGTGCCCGATGCTGCTGCAGCTTCTACATAGGGCTGCTCGCGCAAGCCTAAAACTAAACTGCGCACCAAGCGTACTACTCGCGGCACTTCTGCAATGGTAATGGCAATGATCACGTTTTCAATACTGGCTTTGGTTAATGCCATTAGGGCAATCGCTAACAAGATCGATGGAATGGACATCAATCCATCCATAATGCGCATAACGATGGCATCTACCCAGCGCACAAACCCAGTAATCAAGCCAATAGCTAAACCAATGACGGTACTTAATACCGCTACTGAAATTCCAACGGTCAGAGAAACACGAGTACCGTACATGACGCGACTATAGACGTCACGCCCAAGAGCATCAGTACCAAACCAATACTCCCAACTCGGTGGCTTTAAACGATTTAATGGGGCAACTGCTTGTGGATCTACCGTAGCTAGGAGCGGCGCAAAAATAGCAATGAATAGCATTAGCAACAATGTCGCTGCACCAATCACCGCAAACGGATAACGTTTGTATAAGGCAGGCAACTGCACCGTCAAAAATAAGCGCACTTTCGAAATCTGCGCTGACCAATCTACTCTGCTCATAGTGCTGTTATTAATCATAGAGCCTAGTAGCGAATCCGTGGATCAAAAAAGACGTATGACAAATCAATAAATAAATTAATCATGACATAAGTTGCTGAAAAAATGAGTATCACCCCTTGAATAATCGGATAGTCTCGACGCAAAATGGCATCTACGGTCAAACGCCCTATTCCTGGAATTGCAAAGACAGTTTCTGTCACCACGGCGCCCGAGATCAGGAGGCCGATGCCAATACCAATAATCGTAATAATCGGAACAGCGGCATTTTTAAGCGCATGGTGAATCATGATGTCGCTCTCTTTTAGACCCTTGGCCTGAGCTGTGCGGATGTAGTCTTGCGACAAGACATCCAAAATACTAGCGCGCGTGATACGTGCAATTAAGGCTGCATATACTGTGCCCAAAGCAAGGCTAGGCAAAATCAAGTGCTTAAACCATGGCCAGATACCTTCACTTATAGGCCGGTAACCCTGAACTGGCAACCAATGCAATTGCAAAGAAAAAAGAAGTATTAATAAATAAGCCAAAACAAAGACTGGGATAGAAAATCCCAGTACAGAAAATCCCATGATGGCGTGATCTAACTTACTTTCAGCGCGGGCTGCTGCAATTGCACCTAGAGGGACAGAGGTCAAAATAGCAACAATTAAAGTACAAATCGTTAGAGATAAAGTAGGCTCTACCCTTTGACCAATGAGCTTGGAAACTGGCAAGCTATTGAAGATCGATGTACCCATATCCCCATGAAGTAAAGCCCATACCCAAGATCCAAAGCGTACTAAAAATGGTTGGTCTAGACCTAAGGATTGGCGTATGCGTGCTATATCCTCAGAGGTGGCTACATCACCCGCAATAACAGCAGCGGGATCACCAGGCGTGAGATACAGGAGAGAGAAAACAACAAACGCAACGACGGCCATGACGACCACCGTTGCGCCCAAGCGCCTTACTATGTATGAAAGCAAAAAATAACTCCTAAAGACTTAAAAAGAAAAGGAATTATTTTTTCTCCACATTCCAAAGTAATGCCATTGGCGCCACAATAATCCCAGAAAGATTAGTGCGGTATGCGGTTGGCAAAATAAACTGTGCTGTTGGAATATAAGGCAGGAACTCAAATGCACGACCCTGAACTGCTTCTGCCGCTTTCTTAGCGCCAGCTGCATTCGGTGCGTCAAAGTAAGCATCGCGTAAAGTCTCTAGCTTTTGATCAGTAGGCCAGCCAAACCAGGCCTTTTCACCATTTCCACGCAGTGCAAAGTTCACGCCTGGGTTGAGCAAGTCAGGTCCAACTAACCAGGTATGGAAAATAGACCAACCACCTTTATCCACTGGCTCTTTTGATGTGCGGCGTGTAATTAAGCTACCCCAATCACCCGCTTGCAACTCCACGTTCAAGCCTAGTTTGCGTAATAGCTCTGTAGTTAACAGAGACTGAGACTGAACGATAGGCTGATCAGCTGCAGAAATAATGACAATCTTCTCGCCCTTGTAGCCTGATTCTTTAATCAAGGCTTTCGCTGCCTCAAAATCGCGTTTGCTCGTTAATAAAGTTGAACCAACATTACTAGACAAGGGTGTCCCGCAAGTGAAGTAAGAGGCACAAGGCTTACCATTATCTGCGCTACCGGCAATACCTAATACGTAGTCTTGTTGATTGACGACCATTGCTACTGCACGGCGCATCTTGTCGTTATTAAATGGAGGATTTAAGAAGTTAAAGCGGATGAGACCCATTGAACCCAAGGGATCAATATTCTCTACCTTTACGCTAGTATTTTTAGCAAGGAGTGGAATGAGATCCGGAGGCATCTGCTCCCACCAGTCAGCTTCACCGTTGCCTATCGCATTGGCTGCAGTTGCTGCATCAGGAATATAGAGCCATTCGACACGATCGACTTTAACAACCTTACCGCCTGAAGCCCAAGAGGGAGCTTCTTTACGGGGCATGTACTCTTTGTTTTTGACATAAATGACTTTGCTGCCAGGAACCCACTCGTCTTTCACCATTTTGAATGGGCCAGAACCGGTTGGATCAGTGATATTAGTAAATGCATCGGTCTTAGCAATGCGCTCAGGCATGATAAATGGCACGTTAGAGGAAGGTTTACCTAAAGCGTCCAATACAAAAGCAAAAGGCTTTTTAAGCTTTAAAACAAAGGTCTTGTCGTTCGTAGCAGACCATGAATCTGTAGACTCAGCTAATTTTTGTCCAAGTCCATCACGCTTTGACCAGCGCTCAACCGATGCAATGACGTCAGCTGATCGAACTGGTGTGCCATCGTGAAACATGAGGCCATCACGTAAAGTAAATGTGTAGGTCTTTTTATCGGGACTCACCGTGAACTTATCCACCATCTGTGGCTTGATTTCAAACTTGCTGTTCATAGCGAACAAGGTGTCATACACCATATAGCCATGGTTACGCGTGATGTAAGCCGTAGTGGTGATCGGATCTAGGATCTTCAGATCTGCCTGAGCAATAAACTTGAGGGTTTTTTGCTGTTGAGCCTGAGCCGGCAGTGAAAAACTTGTCAGCCCAAGCGCTAGGGCCGCAGGAATAATTGCCAAAATTGCTGAACGTCTTAATTGATTAATCATATTGTCTCCGTCATTAAACGCACTACAAAAACATCTTTTTTTAATATTTCACTCTTGTACTGTATAAGACTGGGGTTTTTAGTAACAAGCCTTAAGCCTCAATTTGGTGCATCTAGGTAAAGTTTTACCATATTTAAAAGTTTGTGTTCTTGATATTTGTTTCCTACCAGTTGGATCCCCGCCAGACTAGCTGCCGCGAAACCTAGAGGGTCCTTTTTCCCTAACAAAGGCATGCCTAAGATCGGCAGCCCAGAGGCGCCCATTGGAAGGCTTAGTTCCCTTAAGGGCTTAGCAGCCTCTGGAAGACCAGCCTCCAATACGGGCCCACAAGGCGTTAAGGGGAGTGCCAGCATATCTACAGAGTTAATGGCACTTAGCATCGCCTGTCGAAACTCCTCTAATTGAGCATAGGCATTGATCAGGTCTTTGGGCCCCAGGGTCGCTGAGTGACGAAGCTCATTGATCACGGGCTTTCCTAGCCGATCAGCGTAGTTCTCAATAGGTCCACATAGTCGATTAAAGTCCTCAAAAAACTCCATTTGGAGGATGATCAGTGCGCAGCTAGTTGCATCTTCAAAATTTGGCCATGATTGCTCTACAAATGTAAGCGATTGATGTTCTTGAGCATTTTTCATAAACTGCATGAAATTCAGACGCACGGAATCATCTACGCTATCTAATAGTCGCGGATCCCATCCTATTTGGATACCCGCAGCTTGGCTATCAGTAATGGGTTTTGATTTTGGCAAAAAGGATGCGCCAAGAAAATAATCACAATCTTCAACAGAATTCACTATGGGACCAACCACATCTAAGGTTCGAGAGCGTGGCACTACCCCATCCAAAGAAAAAGAATCGCTCGAAGGCCTAAGCCCTACGATGCCACACCAAGCAGCTGGCATACGGATGGAGCCCCCGGTATCAGAACCCAGGGCCATTGGAACAATTCCCATCGCTACCGCCCTTGCGCTACCGCTCGATGAACCCCCTGAAAGGCAACCCTTTAAATGAGGATTCATCACATTGCCAAAGTGAGCATTCTCACCAGTTAAACCTACGGCCCACTCATTCAGATTGGTTTTACCAATCGGAATCGCACCTCGATCGATCAAGCCCTGCAATACGGGAGCTGTTGATAATGCCTGCTTAAGGTACGCTTTAGGACTTCCAGCGCTCGTATTTAAACCATTCCAATCAATATTATCTTTAACCGCAAATGGAATACCGCACAAATCACCGCAGTCCTCGCCTCTAGCAATCTTGGCATCAAGTTCATCTGCTAAAGCTAGGGCAATATCAGCATGAAGACTAATAAACGTAGGTGAGACAGCCGAATCTAAAGTTTCCTTCTTAGCCAAATCTAAGGCAAGCTCAACCTGGGTGCGCGCAGAACGCGCACCGCTCTTAACCTCCGCTGCAATTGCACGGAGCGAGGGCCAGTGATGGTATTTCTTCATCTAAAGTCCTTAATCTTCAAAACAAAAAGTGGAAGTCAACATAAATCTCGGGAAGCAGTCAAAATAGAAGTTATTGGTAGTAAGTACTTTAGATTGCGGTCTCAAATTTTGATAACAAGCTTTCAATACTATAGTATTTCACCCACCCACACTTAGTTAAAACCAACCCTTACCTTGACAATGCAAAATAGTAAAAAAGAGATGTCTATCGCCCACTTAGCTCAATTTAGTGCGGCATGGAATCGGCATGATATTGATGGCTTAATGGGCTTTATGTGTGATGACTGTGTTTTTCAGACTGCAGCAGGCCCTGATGCTTGCGGCACTCGTCATGAAGGTATTGATGCGGTTAGATCTGCTTTTGAAAGCGCCTGGATAAATGTGCCGGATGCACAGTGGATCAATGATCGGCATTTTGTTAATGGCGATTTTGGAGTATCGGAATGGACCTTTGTTGGCACCGCGGCCGATGGAAGTCGCATTGAAACTGATGGCGTTGATATTTTTACTTTTAAGGATGGCAAGATTCAAATGAAAAATGCCTTCCGTAAAAATCGCCCTAATTTACCGCCAACTAAATAAGTTTATTTTGAACATGCCATCAGTAGCATACGATCCGCTTTATGACCCGCTTACCTCGCTTCATCCAGGTAGCGGTGTTGACTATGCACCCAGCTATTGGGCTGCCACTGCCGGCAACGCACCGCAAACAGATGGACCTGTCACACAGGATATCGATACAGATGTTGTCATTATTGGCTCAGGTTCAACTGGAGTTTCAACTGCTCTTTATTTAGCGCAAGAGCATGGTATTCAAGCAACCATCTTGGAGGCCAATCAAACTGCTTGGGGGTGCTCTAGTCGTAGTGGCGGACAAGGTCAAAATGCCAGTGGCAGATTATCTCGTTCTCAATGGATTGAACGCTGGGGTTTAGATACTGCCAAGAAATTAGATCGAGAAATTTATACTGGCTTTGAGAATTTCAAAGAGTTAGTGAGTGAAATTGACTGTGATGCTTTTGATGGTGGTCACCTCTACATTGCCCATCGCCCAGAAAAAATGGCCTATCTTCAGAATGAGGCAAAGGTCCGCAAAGAGATATTTGGATACGATCCACTATTGCTAAGCGCTCAGGAAGTTCGGGAGCAATATTGCGATGATCATGATGCTGCTGGAGCCCTACTAGAGCGTGAAGGTGTTGGTATTCATCCGCTGAAATTTACTTTTGGTCTTCTCAAAAAAGCCCAAAGCCTTGGAGTAAAGATCCATACTGCTAGCCCTGCACTGGGATGGCAGACGATTAATGGAGTACACCATATACAGACTCCTGGTGGGGTTGTCCGAGCCAAACGGATAGCCATTTGCACCGGTGGCTACGGTGTACAGGGATTAAAGCCAATCAAAAATAAGATCCTGCCTATTTTGTCTAACTCGCTGGTGACTAGACCCCTTACTGAAGCTGAAATAAAAGCTTGCAACTTTCGTTCGAATACCTTTTTAACTGATACTCGTACGCTACGCTTTTACTATCGTCTGTTAAAGGATAAGCGCTTACAAATAGGCAGTCGTAGTTCGATTGGTGGCGCTGACGCCAGCTCACCTAAACATTTGAGGCTATTAACGGATGCCATTGCTAGAAAGTTTCCGTCTTTAGCAGGGATTGAGATTGATTACTCTTGGTGGGGTTGGGTAGATGTGAGTCACGATATGATGCCGCGTATTACCCAGCCAGATCCAACTCAACAAATTTGGTATGCCCTTGGCTATGGCGGAAATGGCGTTTCTTTTTCTACTTGGGCTGGTAAACGCTTAGCGGAACGCGTAGCTGGGAAAAAGGTTGATCCAGACGTGTTAAAGTTGCCAATCTATAGCTCGCCACTCGAATTTCCTAATGCATTTGGCAGATTTCGGTCAGAAAAACTAGCCCCCTTTAGACGACTAGGGCAAAGTGTTCTCTATAAATGGTATTGGTTTAAAGATGAGAAATAAATCCTTCAAATGAAACGCTGTGATCGTTCTTTAAGAGAGTCTATATGAATAACATTAAACGAGTGTTGACACTCATCATTTTATGTGGGGCTGTAAGCTTCAGTTACGCTGCGCCAGATACTGATTGGCCAAAAAAACCAATCCAAATGATTCTCTCCTTTCCTGTAGGAGGCTCAACTGATATTTTTGCTCGTAGTATTGCAGTCCCATTAGGTGAGGCATTGGGCCAGGCAGTGGTAATTGAAAATAAACCAGGCGCCGGCGGAATGATTGGCATGACTGCTGCAGCCAAAGCTAATCCTGATGGCTATACCATTCACTTTAGCGCCCTCACAAATCAAGCGATTGCTCAGGCACTCTTTAATAATCCGCCGGTTGATCTGCAAAAGGATTTTGCCTCTGTTGCTCTAGTGGGTTCCGTTCCTCATATTCTGGAAGTGAACCCTAGTGTCCCAGCAAAAAATATGACTGAGCTGATCGCCTTTATTAAGTCAAAGAAGGGCAACTTTAATTACGCATCTCAGGGTAATGGTAGCCTCTCACACTTAGAATCCGCTTTGTTTATGCAGCGCATTGGGGCTACTGGAACACATATTCCCTACAAAGGCAGCAGCTTTGCCTTGCCTGATTTAATTGCTGGTAATACCTTGATGATGTTTGATAGCCTGACGGCATCTCTTCCTCACATTCAAAGCGGCAAGTTAAGGCCCATTGCAATTGCCTCAAACGAGCGCTCACCTTTGATACCAAACGTTCCCACATTTGAGCAAGATGGTATGAAGAAATTTGATGTGGAGAATTATTTTGCTATTTATGCGCCAAAGGGAACCTCTCCTGACGTGATCGCTCGACTTGAAAAAGAAATTCGTAAAATTCTTACTAATCCAGACTTCAAAAATAAGTTAGCTAACCAAGGTATTCAAACCCAATTCGCCAACTCAGAAAAACTTACAGAAATCACTATCGCTGAACACACCAAGTGGTCAAAAGCTGTCAAAGCCGCCAATATTAAGATTGACTAATTCATAACCGTATTTCATTTTTTAAAGAATTCACTATGTTGCTTGCCCCTCCCTTTGGCGGTGGTCGTGCGCCTGTCCTAGCTAGAAATACTGTTGCCAGCTCTCAACCTCTTGCCACGCAAGCAGGTATTGAGGCACTGCAAAGTGGTGGCAATGCGGTGGATGCCGCTCTAGCTACCGCGATTACCTTAACGGTTGTAGAGCCGACCATGAATGGTATTGGTGGGGATAGCTTTGCAATTCTGTGGGATGGCAAGAAACTGCATGGATTAAATGCTTCGGGTCGTGCCCCTGCCGCTTGGACTCCAGAATATTTTGCTGGCAAATCTGAAATGGATCTCATTGGCTGGAAGACCGTAACTGTTCCGGGTGTGGTTGCTGGCTGGGTTGAGCTATCAAATAAATTTGGCAAGCTACCTTTTGCACAATTATTTAAACGTGCAATTGATTACGCAGAGAATGGCTTTCCAGTCTCTCCTGTGATTGCACGCCAATGGCGTGAAGCCATCCCGATCCTGAAAGATCAACCAGGTTTTTCTGAGTCATTTCTGATGGATGGCAAATCTCCGGAAGCTGGACAGATCTGGAAATTTCCTGCGCAAGCGAAAACCTTAAAAGAGATTGCAGCCACTAAAGGCGAGTCTTTTTATAAAGGGTCACTTGCCCAAGGCATGGTCGACTTTGCAAAAGCTTCTGGTGGTTGCTTCACAATGCAAGACTTTGCAGATAACACACCAGAATGGGTCGAGCCGCTTGCCTTTGATTATGGTGACTACACCCTCCATGAAATTCCTCCGAATGGTTCTGGTATTGCTGCACAGATGGCTTTAGGTATTTTGCAAGCTGCAAACGTGAAGCAATACCCAGCCAATTCTGCACAGCATATCCATTTACAAGTAGAAGCAATGCGCATGGCTTTCGCTGATGCCTATGAGTATGTATCTGATGCGCGCTCAATGAGAATGCCAGTGAGTGCATTACTGAATAGAAAGTATTTAGCTAGTCGTGCTGCCCTGATTGATCACCATAAAGCGGGCTCTTATGGTTCTGGTGACCCCCATTCTGGTGGGACAGTCTATCTCTGCGCCGCAGACGAATCCGGCATGATGATTTCATATATTCAATCAAACTTCAAAGGCTTTGGTTCTGGGGTAGTTGCTCCTGGTGGTATTGCTTTGCATAACCGTGGCATGAGCTTTAGCCTCAAATCGGGACATCCCAATCAAGTAGCTCCGGGCAAGCGCCCTTTCCACACAATTCTGCCTGCTTTCCTATCGAAGCATGGCAAGCCCACTATGGCATTTGGCGTGATGGGCGGCAATATGCAACCCCAAGGTCATATTCAGCTTGTAATGCGCTTCGTGGATGAGTATCTCAATCCTCAAGCATGCTCAGATGCACCCCGCTGGCGTATTGATGACTTAGGCAAACTCACCGTTGAAGCAGCAATGCCTGCAAGCATTGTCGAAGGTCTCAAAAAGATGGGGCACGATGTAATAGTGATGCCAGTAAATAGTTTAGATTTTGGTAGCGCGCAAGCTATTGCTAAGATCACTGATGAAGCCGACTCTGCTTATATTGCTGGTAGTGATCATCGCCGAGATGGATTAGCGGCTGGGTTTTAATTTAGTTAAATCGAAAAAGCCTCTTGTAGCACGGCAAGACTAGCAGATAAAGACTTAGGATTACTCTTTCCTATCTTCTTAACCAAACGTACTTTATCAACCGATCTAATTTGATCCAAAAGAATAAGGCCCTTCTTTCCGTCATGTGTAATAGGAACTCGAAAGCCAGTCGATCTACCCTTGGTGGTCATTGGTGCAACGATCACAGTACGTAAATGATCATTGAGCTCCTCGGGTGAAACCACAATACATGGTCGTATTTTTTTAATTTCACTACCAATAGTTGGATTTAGGTTGATGAGCCAGATTTCGCCACGAGACACGATGCTCTTTACCAAACCCAATCTCCGTCTTCTGCGTTTGCAAAATCCCCCAGCACTAGCTCATCTTCACCAGCCATAACAAGGCTTTGAGCATCTTGAGCCCAATACTCCCTTACTGTGCTTTTAGGCTTACTAAGTATGATTTTTTCTCCATCTACTGACATCTCAACGACCCCTTCTATTCCAGATTGCTCAAGAATAATCTTTGGAATGACCACACCCTTAGAGTTACCAATGGCCCTGATAGCAACCTGCAAGGAGGCGCTAGAAGTAATAGTGGATTTATGGTTTTTGTTCATAGTAATAACAATGTTATTACATAAACTAGGCGAGGTCAAATATGTCTAAATAACCCTATTTTGGAGGCAGGCAATTCATATAAAAGCGCTTGATTTCTGGATCGCAACTTACATCTCTTGGCTCAATTGGTCTTTGTAGAGAAATACCTTCAATCGTTTTGCATCTGCTCAGCGCTACATAAACTTGGCCTGATGCAAATGCCCCTGAGGATAAATCAACTTTAACCTTGTCCAGTGTCTTACCCTGGCTCTTATGAATGGTGACTGCCCAAGCGAGCATTAAGGGAATTTGTACATAAGTACCAATAATGCTGGGAGAGATCTTGCCAGACATCATGTCGTGGTCATATCGATAAGATTCCCATTGGTGTCCAGTGACTTCAACAGTATTAGAGTACGGTCCATTTTTAACCATCACTTTTACTTTATCAGCCAGTAACTCACGTACAACACCAATCGTGCCGTTCACCCAGCGCTTCGGAAAGTTAGGATCTGTTGCAGTAAACATCACCTTGGCACCTACCTTTAAGGCTAGATTATTAGCTGAAGGTAAGTTACGCTCATCAATATTGAATTTACCAGTCGTTTTACCTACATAGACTTTGGCTTCATTCGTAATTGCTCGCAATCCCGTACCATTGATTTGATCTGCTCTCGCATTGGTAGTGGTGAGCGTAATGGTTTCTTCATCGACTTCTTGATTCACTTGATAACACTGGGCATTGAGGGTATCAAGTGCTTCGTCTACATCTTGATTGATGCGTATACGATTGAGAAGATCGGCAAAGTGCTCATCTTTCTGACGGAAGATCTTAGAAAGCTCGATCATGGTGACTTCCTTGCGATGCAAGGCCATGGCACAAAAGAAATAAGGCCCTTCATACCCTCTATCGGATAGCACCTGCATATCACTGCTAGATACTACTGGTGGTAATTGAAACAAGTCCCCCACAAACATCACCTGAATTCCGCCAAAGGGTTTGCCTTTTTGTGGTCCGTTCTCGCGCAAGAATAAATCCATAGCATCTACTACATCAGCGCGTACCATCGAAATCTCATCAATAATGAGCAAACGAATATCTTTATAAAGGCGCTTATCACGCAGTGGCTTGATATCTTCTTCGGGAAAGATTAAACGTGGTGGTAATCTAAAGAAAGAGTGAATGGTAACGCCCTTCACTTGCAATGCAGCCACTCCCGTTGGCGCTACAACTACAACATTTCCAGGAATTGTTTCACGAAGGTAGCCGATGAGAGTAGTTTTACCGGTGCCAGCCTTACCACTGACAAAGATATAAGGGTCATACCGCTCAATAGCCTCAATTACTGCCTGGTAATCCTGGGTAATTTCAATATTATCTTCAGTAGCAGGCAGATTTACAGGCATTTAATGCAATGATTATTCATTTTTATGTGAAATTTTGTTACGGTACATTCGCCGATCGGCAGCTAAGATTAATTCATCTAAACTAATTCCATCAGCGGGATAAAAAGCATCTCCATAACTAAGAGATACATGAAATTCCGTACCGCCAATGATAATGGGTTTATCAATTTCTACTTTTAGACGAGTCATGTACTCAAAGACCACTTTTTGATCCTCATAGTCTTCTAAAATAATAATAAATTCATCGCCACCATAACGCCCAATAGAGTCGGAGCCCCTAGCTATCACAAGCAATCTGCTCCCCAACTCAGTAAGCACTTGATCACCTATCATGTGGCCATATTGATCATTAATTTTCTTGAAATTATCAAGATCAATTAAGCAAATAGCAAAAGTGCTATCCTTTCTTTTGGCCCTCTGAATAGCCCCCTCAATCCGATCATATAAGAGGCGTCGACTTGGTAAAAGTGTTAGATCATCATAATAAGCGTGCTTTTGAACCTCAAGATAGAGGGCATCTTTTTCTTTCATCACGATTCTCAAGCGACGATTCAAGGCAATATACCAAGCGGCAAAACAAAGCATTAAAATACAAAAGGCACTAACGGCAGCGAAAGAGTACCAAAATATTCGCTTATCTTCTGCAGCAATCCAATGCGATAAATAGAATCCCGGTGGAATTACACTTTGAGCCGGCGCCAATCCCAAAGTTTTAAATTCGGCGGCAATAGAGTTCCAACGCTGCTCACTCACTTGACCTAAGGGAATATAGTCAATCATCACAAGTGATTTGATCACTTTTGCCTCATATGTCAGATGTGCCTTACTTTTATTGGCTGCAGGCCCCTTATGAAGATATTCAATGGTTTCATCCATATTATCTAAAGCATAGGCCCAACCCTTCAGAGAAGCACGTACAAATCGTTTAGTCAGCTCTGGATTTCTTTTAACAAAGTTAGAGTTTGCGAATATGGCATCCCCATAAAAATTAATCCCATATGTCGTAGGGTCAATTATGGAAAATGGTACGCCATTCTCCTTTAAAAAATAAGGCTCATTACTAAGGTAGCCATTGATTCCATCTGCCTTTTTAGAAATAAAATCGTCCAATGCATAACTTCCAGAACTAGCATTTTTTAAACTAGCTGCAGGTATGCCATTACGGTCAAATATTGCATAAAGTTCTGGATTATCTCTGAGCGACCTTAATGCTAGATTTTTTTGTCCCAAAGATTGAATAGAATTCTCATAACCTGGCCTAGTGATCAAGATTGCTGCAGAACGCTGGAAAATATCCGCTACAACTGTAACGGGAGCTCTCTCCATCGCAGCTAAGGCTAAACCAGAGTTACCGATTCCGAAATCTGCTCTACGAGATAGAACTTCTTCCATCACTTCAGTGCGGTTTCCGTTGCCGGGGATGATTTTGACATCGATACCCTCAGCACTATAAAAACCTTTTTCTTGCGCCATATAGTAGCCAGCAAATTGGAACTGTGGCATCCAACGTAATTGCAAAGTGACTTTATCTGTACCCGCCTGTGCTGTAAGACTAACAAGCAATAAGCTAATGCTTGTTAAAAGACAATAAGCAAGGCGAGAGAAAGAGGCTTTCATGCTGATACTGTAGCCTCTATTTAGGTTGGCTAGGGATTGCGAAAATACAAAATAACACCCATTGGCAATGTAAGCATGATTGAATATTCAAACTATAAGGCCCTCATTAAGCTCATTCAAAATAAGTCGAAATATTTTCTAGTTACTATTACTAGCGCTATTAGCCTAGGATGATACCTAAAATCGCCTGAAATTCTCACCCAAAGACCAGCAACCCAGAATCTTAAGAGCTTATTTGAAGGTCTGGTAGATTAACTTAGGCATCTGGTTTAGCTTTTGTCTCTGTTAAAGCATCTAGGTTATTTTGTGCATCAAGATAACCGGGTCGCAACGCCAGTGCTTTTTCAAAGTTTGATTGCGCCAAGTCAAGCCGACCCAAATCTCGATATAAAACGCCCCGATTGTTATAGGCTTCTGCGTAGCTTGGGCTTAATTGAGTTGCTTTATTAAAAGACTCTAAGGCAAGTTCAAATTGTTTGATCCCTCTTTGTAAAACTCCAAGATTATTATGTGCTGTAGCAATCAATGGATTTTTTTGAATCGCTTCAGAAATCATCTTAATGGCTTGGCCAATTTGATTTTCTTGTAAAGCAATAATGCCGAGTAAATGATAAGCATCAAAACTATTAGGATCTAAAGCTAGCATCTCATTGCAAAGATCTTTTGATTGAGCCAACTTATCTTGCTGATGAAACTGAATCGCAGATTGAAACAGTATCTGCGTAGGTGATATTTGCGCTGCAGGTGGAGATTTAGTGACGACCTCTTTTTTTGGCTTACTGACTTTTACTGGCGCTGCTTTGGGGCTAGTTTTTTTTGGAAGGCTTTGCTTGACCGCAGCCTTTGTAGGTTTTGCAGCTTTAGAAACGCTTTTTTGTTTTGCCGCAGGTTTTTTTTGAGTCGCCATAAATAAGTATTCTCTTAACTACTAATTAGCCATGCCAGTGAATCTTATCCACATTCGTAATATCGTGAGTTGCGCCATCAGCAGTAGTAATAACTACTTCGTTGGCAGAACTATTGGATGAGAATACAACCTGTTTATTGGCTGAGTCAACAATCGCATTCCCTGATTTAATCGCCAAGGTCCAGTCGCCACCGTTCGCATTAGAATAGTTATCGTTGAGTAAGTGGGAAGCATCGCTGGCAGTAATAGAAGCAGGACCGCCGTGTGAACTAGTAATATCCACTATTTCAGTCCAGCTGCTGCCATGCAAACTAGAGTTGAAATCCACCCCACTAACTGGGTTAGCCATCAAATCAGGCAATGTTAATTCGGTATTCTGCATAGCTGCTATTTCATAAGTTACACCACCCAAGGTTAATGAAACCGTAGAATTGTTGTGCTCTGGCAATGCAGAATCCAGATTAATTTGGCCAGTGAGATGAGTGTCAGCGCTTAGAACTGGGCTTAAATTAAGGTGGTCACCCTCACTTACATTGAAATGATTTATTACCTCTGGAGCCCCAGTTAAAGCAGCAATTTCAAAAGTATCTTGCCCAACCTGTCCATTGACAGTCGGATCTGAATTTGTAGTAAATGAGTAGATGCCGTCACCTGTGGCAAAACCAGCATCCTGTGCACTATGGAAAAAACCGTCGCTAGTGGTGTAAATCGTTTCGCCGTAAACCGTGACATCACCATTAGCAACGCTATGAATATCACCATTAGATCCAAGGGACAAGCTGATGATGTTATTGGAGCCTAAGCTCGTAAATTCGCCATTCTCCACGATACCGTCACTATTGGAATCTTTCCAAACACCAAATTGTGAGAAGCTTGCATCATGGGCATCTAATACGCCATCATGATTAGTGTCAAACATCTTCGCCAGACCCTGCAAGTCTGTGCCACCATCAACACCGAAGACAATTCTTAAAGAGCTATCGGGATTTTGCAGGGCCAAGATACCGTCCTGAGGATTCACCCAAGCAGTTGCTTGTTGAACGCCATTACCCGTATAGTCATAAGTCACGCCAGCAGAACGGTCCAGATACTGAACGCCATCACCATTGAGGTCCAATACGACTGGGGTAGTAAAGTTATAGGCTGTAGTACCTGAATAAACGTTACCAGCAAAATCAAGAATAGCAGTATTGTCAATCACAACATAATACTTCGTGGTCGACCCTAAAGTGCTACTTGGATTAATCGTTAGAGTAGCGCCGGTTATATTTAAATTAGTTGTATTCGTAGCTACATTATAGGCGGTCTCAAAAGGAGTTCCAGTAGCATTAAATGTACGAATGGTAATAAAACCTGTACCGAAATTAATATTTTCAGCAAAAGTAATAACAATATCTGCTGATTTGATTACACCAGAAGTCTGTCCAGATGTAGGGGTGAATGAACTAACCGTTGGGGCTGCAGTATCGTAAACATAAGCTTGGGTCTTCGCAGTACTAAAGTTACCTGCGACATCCTCTACCCTGACCTGTAAGGTATTGCTCGCAGTCAGAGTGCCTGCATAAGAGTACGTAGTGCTACCAATCGTATTGGTAGCAGTATTCCAAGTAGTACCATTATCTAGACTAATTTTCACGACATCGCCAGTAACCGTAGCAGCGTTTAAGTTTCCGCTAATCGTTTGGGCTGCTGTCTTTGTAATCAAGTCAGTAGTACTGCTGCCAGTATCTGCAGAGAAGGCTACAGAGCTGACGGCAGCAGTTGGAGCTGCAGTATCGTAAACATAAGCTTGGGTCTTCGCTGTACTAAAGTTACCAGCGGCATCCTCTACCCTGACCTGTAAGGTATTGCTCGCAGACAGAGTGCCTGCATAGGTATAAGACGTGCTACCAATCGTGTTGGTAGCAGTATTCCAAGTAGTACCGTTATCCAGACTTACCTTAATCACTTCACCAGTTACTGTGGCTACACTTAAAGTGCCGCTAATGGTTTGGGCTGCTGTCTTTGTAATAAAGTCAGTAGTACTGCTACCCGTATCTGCAGAGAAGATGGCTGTGCTCACAGTAGTAGTTGGAGCTACAGTATCGTAAATAAAACTGCTGCTACCTAGTGTGCTGGTATTACCCGCAGCATCAGTAGCACTGGCAGCAACAGTAATCGTGCCATTACCTAAGGTGGTCAGATCGCCAGCCAATAAGACAACTGCTTGGGCTACGCCAGTACCCGTTAAGGACTTGGTTACCGTGTTAGCACCATTGGTAAAGGTCACGCTGATGGCAGAGCCTGATTCTGCAGCGACAGTCACTACACCACCTGCTTGGATGGCTTCTGCACTAGTAGCACCACCAGATACGCCAGTGCCTAATGCAAAGACAGGAGCGCTTGGCGCTACGGTATCAAAGGTGTAGGCCTGGCTTATCGGGGTACTAAAGTTACCTGCGACATCCTCTACCCTGACCTGTAAGGTATTGCTCGCAGTCAGAGTGCCTGCATAAGAGTACGTAGTGCTACCAATCGTATTGGTAGCAGTATTCCAAGTAGTACCATTAT
>Ga0194038_1000118_pt1 | contig 34433 bp, 28 predicted proteins | sample JunL226m_MetaG_FD_148630 | JGI IMG/M metagenome (GOLD analysis project Ga0194038, IMG submission 148630) | Anoxic zone freshwater microbial communities from boreal shield lake in IISD Experimental Lakes Area, Ontario, Canada - Jun2016-L227-6m | ecosystem: Environmental > Aquatic > Freshwater >... | reverse complement strand
ATAAAAATATGAGTAAAAATATAAGTTAGTTAATAAATAACCTTATAAATCATATACTTATATCATTAATATGAGTCCGCCCCGAGCACCACTTCTCTAAATTAGAGAGAAATCGATATCACCTTCGTACCTGTTTAGTTGCGAACAGTGCTTGAGTTCGGGGGTGCTGCAAGATCATCCGATAAAGTCAATAAAAAAGCGACGATATCGTCAATTTCCTGAGCAGATAAATTCGAATTAAATGGGGCACGATTTACTTGTACATTGCTTCTTAGATTTACTGGAAGATCATTAAATTTGTTTACTACACCGTTAACGGTTGGATACCACAACGTTGGATTAGTATCTCTTGTGGCATAAAACCGCACAGCCTTAGTTAAAGTATCAATTCCTGAATTATGAAAGTAAGGCGCAGTGATGGCTATGTTTCGTAAAGTGGGTATTTTAAATTGACCACAAAGATCAGTACGTGAAGTTAAATCAGTTCTAGTGGGGCCGCATAGGCCCATATCAAAAAAGCTTGGATCCGCATTTGCAAGTACTGCGGAATTTCGTGGAATACCTAAAGCAAAATAGCCAAAATTCGTAAATAATGGACGCTGTCGACCTGGACCAATTTGGCTGGTATGGCAACTAGCGCAATTGCCTTTTGTTGGGGAATTAAAGAGTTGCCGCCCGCGCTCTTCAGCAGCACTCAAGGTCACTGTGCCATCTAGGAACTTGTCAAACTTACTGTTAAAAAGGAGATAGTCGGGATCTTGGCGTTGGTAGACCTCAAGTGCATTGCGCAAGGCATCGTAGACTTGCTGGTCGGTAGCATTTGAGGCTACTTGAAATAGGGTAGCAAAATCTGCGTAGTAACTCAAAGAGCGCACTTTAGCAGCCAACATACTAATACTGGTATTGGCCATTTCAGCACTTGCTAAAAGAGGGCCTGCTGCTTGATCTGCTAGCGTATTAACGCGGCCATCCCAGTCAAAGCCGCCGATTGCCTGACCTGAATTATCAAAACTAAATGCTGGAGTCGTTGACTTATACATCAGACTAGGACTGCTGCGTGAGACTTGTTGATTCATGAGTAGCCCCCCAACCGGGAGTGCTACACCGGCCGCTGTTGAGTGGGCTGTTTCATCGGTATGACAGCTAGCACAGGATAGTTGACCACTGGCAGATAAAGATTTTTCTTCAAATAGAGCTTGAGAGACAGATAGTTGGGTGGCTGATGATACGCTTGGAGTAGTGTTCGATGTAGCAGGGCTCTGAGTTCCACTGCTCCCACCGCCGCCGCCCCCACCGCAGGCAATGAGGCCTAGACTTAGGGTAATGCATTCCAAAACAATGAGTAATTTCATCTGCAAGTAATTTCAGTGGTTAGATGACTGCTTAAGAATTACTATAGCAAAAGATGGTGCTTTTAGGCGTTTCTCCCATAAATTTTTTGTATCTTTCAAGCGGGCAAGCTAAATCAATAATTTATATCATTCTGGTTCTAGTCCGCCCCGAGGTGAGGAGCCGTTTTTTACCTTTTCTTGCATTTAGTACGCGTTTCCTCTAAAAATCCTCAGATTTCCTACTAATAGGTTTACCATCAGACTCATCTGCTTATAAAAAATCCACCGGTGATCTGACATGCGTCTATCAGTAATTTTCTTGGCACTGCTTGCGTTTCTTAGTGGGTGTGGTGGAGGCTCTTCCTCTAGTATTGGTAATGCTGCCTCCGGAGATAGTCCAGACAAGAATAAGCTAACCATTGGGGGCACTGCGGCACAAATGCCAGCCCCAGGTAACGGAATTTGGAATTACAGCGTAGCGACAGACTACTTCTATGGCAGTCAAAAGCTGAGCCCTTCACTTTATTCCGATATCACTAACTACGACCCGTCTCACACCGCTATCAAATACGTGTTTCCAGTATTTGGAAATGTGCAGGCTGGTGCGAATGGAGATTTCACCGGGGTACTAAGCTCAACTGCTTGCTTAATAGATACAGATCATATTCAGCCAGTCTTTAGTTATTATGCACTTCCTCAAGTCAATGATCGGCTTTTAACCGGCATTTATCCTTCATCACCGATAAAGGCAAATGGCCCTTTCTCTTCTAATTTAGGAGCCTGTATTGGTGGCCTAGACGCTACAAATTATTATAAAAATACCGTGGGCATTCCTTATGTAGTACCAGTAGTTGAGATCCCTGATTTTGAAACCTTTATAGGCAGCCCCTCATCCGCCACCGCTGCCGCTCCCCCTAAAACTAGTCCTCTACCGCCCTCTCTGGGCATCACTCAAGTTCTTAAAATTGCAGATGCTATTGCTGGAGTGATTAAAAGCGATCCAAATGCTTACGGCGTAGCTTTTGATAATGAGCCCGCAATTAATAAGGCTACCAGCCCTTTATTAAATCAAGTACCTAACTGCCAAGGCCTTTACTACGAACAATTATTTTATGGAGAGATTGCTTCCCAGCTAGCCGCCTCAGGAAAATATTTATTTTTATTTGACGCACCCGATAGTGGAAATAATTTATATCAAGGGAACACTACTATTTTGGATCCCAGTATCGTGGCTCCTAACCCCCCTAAAAACTGTGTCTTCAATACCGCAGATTTCCCGCCTTTAACTTATGGACCATTAAAAAATATTGTGCTCCAAAAAGCACTATACGATTTGGGTGATACCACTAATAAGCCCGCAAATGGTCCAATTAGCTTGGCCGATAATAATACATACGCAACAAGCGCAATTAATTCTTATTTAAATACACCGAATGGGCCGCCGGTCAGTTTTGTCCTTCCTGCAAGTGCAACATCAACCATGTGGGATTCTTTGCAGGTCTACAATTTGCCTGGATTAAAGCTGGCGCTTAGCCAGTCAAGTTCTCTGCTACCTCCCACTACTATTAATCAAGCGGGCGCTTGTAACCAGGATGCAGTCAATCCATCAACAATTAATTACAAAGTACTTAGCCAGTATCTTTGTACAGTCCCCGTGACTGGCACTACAACCAGTACTTGCTTAACTTCTAAATCGCCTAGCTCGCTCATTAATTCCACCATTAGTGCTTATCTCAATTCAACGAATTGCGGTGGCTTTTCGAACCTGACTTCGATGCAGCAGTATTTCAATGGAGAAATCAATCTTATTAATAAGTTAAGCGTTGCTGGAAAAAGTCAAACCTACCTTGGATCATCCTTGTATGCATGGCGGATCAGCGCAATGAGCGATTTGAGCGGGGTACCGTCCACCTATTCCTTGCTAGGAAGCCCTACGTCGCCTTACAGTGTTCAACTTTTTCCAATGAATATCTCAACTGGGATTTGGAATGATTTCATCAACTGGACTAAAAGTTTCCCTCAATAAACTCTGGAGATCATCAAGGCAATGCTGAGAAAAACCTATCTGAGCGCTATATCGGTAGCCATTCTCATGGTCTGTATTTCTTGTGGTGATGGAGGATCTAGCGCCCTTCAGTCTAGCGCTAACTCAACAGGCCAGCCTTTAACTACGAATAAGCCAAACTTAGCTCTAGATATAACCCCGTCAGAGAATGCCAAGGCATTTACGGTGGTTGTTGGACCACCGTTTGTTATGCAGGATGGATCTACACCAATCTATGACAATTTATACATTAATCTGACTTCATCAGCTCAACAAGGTAAATTGCCAGTTGCAAGAATATTATTAGCCATTGAGAACCCAGGCACTCCCACCCAATCTATTAATAATGTCTTCCGTATCGGTGATTCATTTAACTTAACCGATCCTAAGAACGGGCAAGCTATTGCATTTCTAAATAAGTTAGCTAAATACAATGCTACCTCTAATTCTCCAATTGAGGTTTATGCTTTTCCGGATGTTGAGATATCTAGTGATTGGGAGTCATGGGTATATCCCACTAGCGCACCCAATACTCCAAGTTGTCTGGCCAGTAATAGCGAGAAAGATCCCTCAAAAAGGGCAATGCTCCATTCAATCTGTTGGGTTAGTCTCGTAAATCAATTGATTGGTGGTTCCAAGCCGATTATTGCTGGTGTAGCATATGACAATCAATCAAATTATTTGGCCAATGCTCATAAGCAAGATGTACCTGCTTTTAGTCCGACTGGATGGACCTATAGTCAAACGCATGGAGATGTTGTCAACGGCGTGAGCTTGAATCTTGGGTGGGTCAGTGCAGGAGGAATTAGCACTGGATCGACCGACATAGTCGACTTAAATTTGATTGAAGTTTATGACCTTTATTCAAATAAGGGGCCTTACTATGACTCCGTTGTCGCCGCCACCGTTACATCAACATCGCCGCCGTTCCTTCCCACACCCTCAAATCCAACATGTTCTGGGGTGATGTGTGCATTTGAATTAGGAATAGCACCATGCCCAAAAGGCACGGCTGGACAATGCACCGCACCTTTTTCCCCTGGATATCAGTACGAGTATGTCAATGGTCCATTAACAGTAGGGGCTGTAGGCTCGAATATTTATCAGTGTGCGATTAGTGATACAGCTAGTAAGTTGGTTGCAAATGGATGTAATGCTGCTTACTCAAGCAACATTGATCTAAAAGCTACAGCAGATATTCGTTTACTACAGTCGCTAAACTACATTAAATTAAATCTAAGCCCACTGCCAACTCCTATGCAAGCCCCATTAAGCCCTATTTACGGCAATCATGGCGACTTATCTGGAAAAGTGGTCTACTTATTTTCGACCCAATACGCAGGCCCAGTTCAATCTTATTTATATAAAGATAAGATTACTGGTTTAGTCACAAGTAGCAAGAGTCTGTGTACAGATAGCAGCAATATCAATAATTTATGTACCTGCATTGCTTCTCAATTTGACCCATATGCATCCTGTGGAGATGAAAATAGCTTTGGCAGTTGGGGTAACAATCTACCCGATTTTAAAAACTTTGTTATGGGCCCCTCCGGATTTCTGAGCTCTCAAGGGGCAAATAACTGTCCAGGCACTAGTTGTTCAGCCGGCATTTATATGTATGACTTCATTCCACAGGCTTGGTACCGTTAAAAACGCAGCTTGTTTAAATTATTTTTGGAGCAAGCCGTTTGCTTGCAGCGATCAATCATCGAATCAATTTAAATCTCGTATGTCTCTGATTCGTTGTTCATTGCTTGTTCAACAATTTTCTTTGTTAGGGTAGGCGAGAAGAGTTCAATAAAGGTGTAAACAAAGGAGCGCAGATAAGCACCTTGTTTGACGCCCAGATGGGTAACATTGTTACCAAATAAATGGGAAGCTTGAATGACTTTGAGATTGCGATCTCGATCGGGGTCGTAGGCATGGCCCGCAACAATGCCAATACCCATACCAGTCTCTACATAAGTCTTAATCACATCTGCATCAATCGCTTCCAAAATAATATCTGGCGTGATATTTCTTTGGGCAAATGCAGCATCAATTTTGCTGCGACCTGCGAAAGCTTTGTCATAAGTAATGATGGGATATTTTGCAATCTCTTCGAGAGTGACGGTAGCTTGATTCAGTAGCGGGTGACTTAATGGCACCATCACCACGTGCTGCCATTGATAGCCTGGTAGAGCTAGCACGCCAGGGGTATTGGCAATGCCTTCGGTAGCGATAGCAATATCAGCTCGATCATGAGTGAGTAACTCTGCAATTTGACCGGGATTACCTTGTTGAATGCTGACCCGCACTTTTGGGAATCGCTTAGTAAATTCAGTAAGCACTTTCGGAAGAGCATAGCGAGCTTGCGTATGGGTTGTGGCAATGACAAAGTTGCCCTGATCTTGGCTCGCAAAATCTTTACCAACCCGTTTAAGTGTCTCTACTTCATCTAAGATGCGCTCAATAGAAATTAAAATCCGCTTGCCTGGCTCCGTCAGAGAGCGAATACGTTTGCCATGGCGGCGAAAGATCTCTACACCCAGCTCATCTTCTAACTCAATAATGGCTTTAGACACTCCAGGCTGAGAAGTAAAAAGTGCTTTGGCAGCTGAAGTCAGATTGAAGTTTTGTCTAACAGCTTCGCGTACAAAACGGAATTGATGGAGATTCATGGGGGATTCCTATCTATATATCAACAAAGATATAGAAATCAAATTCTAAATGAATTTTTGCTATTAAGCCTTAGAAACCCAGCGTAATCCGATCAGGGCCAATAGGAAATAGAGAAGAGGGGGCGTTAAAGCAGTTAGAAGAGCCGGCCAAGACCCCAATAAGCCGACATTAGAAAACAAAGAGTTAAAGAGTTGAAAGCTCATGCCAAGCATAATTCCGCCAAATACTTTGATACCCACGCTACCTGCTCGTACCTTTAGGTAAGCAAAAGGCAGCGCCAATGTGAGCATGACGAAAATAGTAAATGGATAAACCACTTTTTTCCAAAAGGCGATGGCATGACGATGGGCATCTTGCTTGTTATCGCGCAGGTGAGAAATAAAACGACTCAAACTCATGATTGACATTTTTTCTGGACTAATTAACAGCACGCTCAATATCTGAGGAGTGACCTCTGACTCTAGGGTCAAGATAGGATAATTAAGAGTCCGCGCAGTAAAAACAGGATTTAATGGATCAGTTTGCTTGGCCTCAGTAAAGCGCGTTTCAATCACATCGTTGAGCACCCAGATTCCTGATTCATCAAATTGCCCTGAAACAGCACTACGAATAGAAAGTAGATGATAAGTATCATTGAACTCATACATACGAATATTTCGAATCTCATTGGTCTTATCGACTGCACCAACGTTGACATAGCGAACGCCTGGACGAACTGGGCCGCTGCCATCTTCATCGCGTAGACGATCCTTAACCCACACACCAGTTCTAAATTGAGATGAATAGGACGAGCCTAAGGCTTTCATGCGAATCTGATCGGATTTAGCTTCCGTATATGGGCCAACCCATTCACTGATTAAGAGGGTCAATACAATCAGGGGTATAGAGATCTTAGTCAGCGTAATCAAACCACGTTTTACATCTAAGCCTGCGATACGCAAAATTGTAAATTCTGATTGGCTAGCGAGCATAGCAAATACATAAATACTGCCGATTAATCCGGCAATGGGAATAATTTCAGAAATGCGGCTAGGCGCCTTGAGAAGCACATGTAACAGGGCCAGAGGAAGTGTATAGCCACCTTGAACTGAACCAAGCTCGCTCAGAATGTCAAAGAATAAAAAGAGTGCAACTAAGGCAAATAAAATAAACCCAAACGCCGCATAAATTTGCCTGGCTAAATAGCGCTCATAAATGAATGGAAAAAGTAGCTTCATTTATTTGTCATGGATGCTGGCAATTGACGTTGCCACCATTTCAATGAAGGATTAATACGATTACGAATTAAAACGGTCGCAATAATGAGTGCTACCAAATGAATCGGCCAAATAGCAATAAAGACACTCACCTTTCCTTGGGATACAAAGTTTTGCGTGAGATTTAATAGGTTGCTATAAATCAAATAAATGAGGACCGCATAAAACATAGCGGTATAACTACCCAGTCGCGGGTTGACATAAGCCAAAGGAATGGCAATCAGAATTAAACCTAGAGCCATTAAAGGTAGGCCAATACGCCACAGCAATTCAGCACGGTTTGGGTTGATAGCTACCGGGTTGGGGTCATCGAGTAATTCGAAAACCGTTTTTTCACGATCCCGCGGCGCTGGGGCTAGGGCATCTTTACTACGAATTTTGGTGGAGTACTCATTAAATTCCAGAATCCTAAAATCAGGCTGGGTAGGCTGACCTTCGTAGCGGCGCCCATTATGAAGGATGATGGATTTCTCCCCACCTTCCGAGTTTTGAATGTATCCAGTGGAAGAAACGGCGATGCTTAAGCGGCCATTTTTATTGTCTGCCACAAAAATATTTTTGACTTCGCTTTTATCAACATCCAATTCTTCAATAAAAAAGACGCGCTCTGCTTTAGCGGATTCTTTAAATTGACCTGAGCTCACCATAGAAACATCATCACGTTGTTGGAAGCGCTGACTGATGAGAGTGGATTCTCGGTTTGCCCATGGCCAAACAAAAAGTGCTAGTAAGGCGATGATGACAATGAGTGGCATCGCAAATTGTAAAATCGGGCGAATAAAACTAGTGACACTAAGTCCGCTAGCAAACCACACAATCATTTCAGAATCCTTATACCAACGCACCAAGACAATCAGCGTTGCAACAAATAGGGATACTGTTAGTAAGACTGCTAGATAGCCAAGAGTGGCTAGCGCAATTAATACGAAGGCGTCTTCTGGATTTACCGCCCCATTAGCAGCGTAGCCCAGAATTCGAATCACCAGCGTGGTAACCATAATCGTTACCAAGACCAAAAAGACTCCACCAGTCGTAAAACTGAGTTCGCGGCGGAGGGCTTGTTTAAATATCATGCGAAGCTATTTATCTGGATTTAAAGGGTTATAGGTTGGGCAAAAATGGCTTATATTGGTACAGATAAAGTAAGTTCATCTCATGTCGGAGGATAATGGATAAATAAGCTTTTACCCCCTTGAATCAACTTAAACATACCGCAATACATTATGACAATTCAATTTAGTACTAAGATTTTCCCTCAAGCTGACTTACAGAGCGTAAAACTTCAAAAATCGAGCCTAAAAAGCCTGCTGGCCCATGCTACGGACTGTTTGGTTTTGGGGTACTCCAAGTCTGACTTCGATAGCTTTAGTGGTGGTAAAGCTGTGAAGAGCAAAGTGGGGGTTTTGTCTGAGCTAGACCAGTTACTCGGCGGCGCAGTAAGTCACGCAAATACCCTAGGTGATCTAGATCCTAAACAAGCAGCAGTCTGTGTTTTGCGAGCGGATCAATCTTGGGTCACAAATGGCGTGAAAGCCAAAAGAGTCTTGTTATTGAGTTTAGGTGAATTAAACGATGCTAGTAAACATGCGCTGGCAGACTTTTCTAAGGTGGTGCGTTCAGGACTTAAAGCGCTTAGCGGCGGTGCAATTGAAAGTGCACTTTGGTATGTGCCAAGCTTTGCGCATCAAACAGAACTCATCGCAGAAGAGGTACGCCTTACCCTTCAATATGCGGGTGATCAAGCTTACCGTTTTGGAGTTCGACAGCCAGCCATGAAATTTAAGGTCAAAGATAAGGCTGATACTTTGAAGCATTTAGTCTTCGCTGGGAATAATGCCTGTGCAAAGGAACTCAAAGCTGCAGTGGAGGAGGGTATTGCTCTAGTAGAAGGTATGCACTTAGCAAAAGATCTTGGCAATCTGCCACCCAATATTTGCACGCCAACGTATTTGGCCAAGACGGCGCAAGGTCTGGCTAAGAAAGTAGGGCTCAAGGTTGAAGTCTTGGGACAAAAACAACTAGAAGCCTTAGGTATGGGCTCGTTTTTATCAGTCGCGCAAGGTTCGGAAACACCCCCTCAATTTATAGTGATGCGCCACCAAGGTGGAAAAGCAGGCGAGGCTCCAATTGTTTTGGTAGGTAAAGGCATCACATTTGATACGGGCGGTATCTCATTGAAGCCTGGAGAAGCGATGGATGAAATGAAGTACGACATGTGTGGCGCTGCTTCTGTGCTTGGCACAATGTATGCCGCTGGTCTCATGAAACTCAAGAAAAACGTGATTGGCGTCGTTCCCACTTGCGAGAACATGCCATCTGGTCGAGCAACTCGTCCAGGCGATATTGTTAAGAGCATGTCTGGTCAAACCATTGAGATTTTAAATACTGACGCAGAAGGCCGTTTGATCTTGTGCGATGCCTTGACCTACGTAGAGCGCTTTAAGCCAAAAGCAGTGATCGATATTGCAACCCTAACAGGCGCATGTGTGATTGCTTTAGGTCATGTACATAGTGGATTATTTTCAGAAGACGAAGATTTGGTAAATGCATTAACAAAAGCAGGTAAAAATTCCTTAGATACGGTGTGGCGCATGCCATTAGATGCGGCTTACCATGAGCAGCTCAAATCCAACTTTGCTGATGTCGCCAATATTGGGGGTCGACCTGGTGGCAGCGTTACAGCAGCTTGCTTCTTGTCGCGCTTTACTGAGAAATACAAATGGGCGCACCTAGATATCGCTGGAACTGCATGGAAGAGTGGAGCTGCTAAAGGCTCAACTGGACGGCCAGTTCCCTTGCTGGTGAACTTTTTGCTTGAGCAGAAATAAGCAGCATCTTCTCTATGGCTCGGATTGATTTTCATAGCAACGTGAAGGATAAGCTGGAATACGCTTGTCGCTTAACTCGAAAAATTTGGAGCGCAAGCCCCGAAGGTGAGCCAGTTCGCAATATTGTGATGGTGGGCGAAAAAGCCGATTTAAAAAAGTTAGATGAACTGCTTTGGAGCTTTTCTAAGACTGATTTTTTACCCCATTGTTTTATAGATGATGAAGCAGCTGCTGAGACACCAATTGTTTTGTCAGATGACTTTGCTTCTCCTGCCTTAAATGGGATTCCTCATGCTGATGTCATGATTCATCTGGGTATGCAGATGCCTAAAGATGTTGCTGCTTTAGTGGAACGTTTCCCAAGAATTGTAGAGCTTGTGACTGTAAATGAAGCAGAACGTTTGGCGGGGCGAGAGCGCTTTAAGGCCTATCGAGCATTAGGTCATGAACTTCATAACTTTGACCAATCTAAAAGCCAATAGATATGTTGATTCATCCTCAGTTTGACCCAGCAGCAATTCGGATTGGATCTTTTGCGATTCATTGGTATGGATTGATGTATCTCCTGGCCTTTGCACAGTTTTTGCTTTTAGGTCGACTCAGAATTCGCGCAGCTCGTTACCAGGCATTGGGTTGGACTTATAAAGATCTTGAGGATCTTTTGTTTGCAGGCGTTCTGGGGGTAGTGCTAGGCGGTCGTCTGGGTTACACCATGTTTTATATGCCTGACTATTATCTTTCTCACCCGCTGAGTATTTTAAAGATTTGGGAAGGAGGCATGTCTTTCCATGGCGGTCTTTTGGGTGTTTTAGCTGCCCTGTACTGGTTTGCTAAAAAACGTAAGACTACTTTTTTTGTAGTGAGCGATTTAGTCGCCCCCTTAGTGCCATTTGGTTTGGCTTTTGGGCGTCTAGGTAATTTCATTAACGGAGAGTTGTGGGGTAGACCTACTGACCTTCCTTGGGCTATGGTGTTTCCAATGGTCGATAACATTCCTCGTCATCCATCCCAAATCTATCAATTATTTGGTGAAGGTATTTTGCTCGGAGTTGTTTTGTGGATTTATGCCAGCAAGCCACGCCGTGTAGGTCATGTATCTGGACTCTTCTTACTGGGTTATGGCGTCTGTCGTTTCTTGGCAGAATATGCGCGAGAGCCTGACGCATTCTTGGGTCTCTTGGGCTTAGGTTTATCAATGGGTCAATGGTTATGCGTGCCAATGATTTTCTTTGGCATCTACCTCATGACTTCTTTTAAATCAAAAACGCCTTAAAAAATACATGTTGAGTGAAGAACTTACCCTTCGTAAGCTGGAAATTCTTTGCTCATTTGTGAGGACTGGAAGCCTGGCTAAAACAGCCGATGAGCTAGGTTTAAGTTCGGTCAGTATTCACAAAGCATTGCACTCACTCGAGACTGGAATTGGATGTGCTTTATTCATCAAAGAAGGTCGTCAATTAAAAGCACTTCCTGCAGCCCTATATCTAGCTGAAGCTAGCATGGATTTGCTCGGCGATATTGACCGTATTTTGAAAAAGACGCGCGCAAAATCTGGAGTAGAGAGTGGTCAGATACGTTTAGGTTCAATGTATTCTTTGACTGCAAACATCATTCCTCGAATGATTATGGGTACGAAAATTCGCAGACCTGACCTCGATATTGATCTATATCTCGGCTCTAACGAAGATCTCATGAAAAGATTATCTGAGGGCAGTGTAGATGCGGTAGTGATTGCAGTTCCAACTACAAATCTTCCTGAAGGCGTACAAGTCGTCCCCCTGTTTGAAGACCAGCTATATTTGGCATCCTCCAAGAAAAGTAAGCCCCAGCAGGACAGTGTTGATTTATCCCAATACCGTGATGAAAAGTTCCTGACCTTACAGGATGGGTTTGCAACGACTTCGGGTTTTTATGAGGCCTTCCAATTAGCAGGCTTTAAGCCAAAGGTGGTGATGAAAGTCGGAGATATTTTTTCTTTGATGAATATGGTGTCTGGAGATTTAGGAAGATCCTTGCTTCCGGGTAGGGTCAGGGCACTCATGGGCGACACCATTGAATACACTGCACTTTTACCTAAATATCAGGTAACCCAAAAAATTGCCTTAATGTATCTAGAAGTTAATGAATCTAATCTCAATATATTGGCTTTAGCTGCTGAAGCCCGTATGTTGCATCGCAAAAATAACTGATTTTTACTCTCTTCGAGCATAATAGTTAACTTAAAGTTAACTATTTCCGATTTAACTTAATTGATTTCAAGGGATTACGGGAATACATTAAATCCTACCTTTTGGTCGATCGTATTTCTAAAGAGACCCTCATGCTTGAAAAGTTAGCAAAAGCCCGATATTTCTCCCGCGTTACTGGCGCGGTAAATCGTCTCATTTCTGAGCGCGGGGAATCGAACGCGGTCAGCATGGCTGAGGAAGTGATACATAACTATCGCAAGCTAACAAAAGATCAGCATGCTAAGTTCTTTACATTTCTTTTTGAGAAACTCAATCCAGATCCTGCCGCGGTGATGGCAGCAGCACAAAACTTTTCGACTGAAGGCAGTGCTCGCAACTACATCAAATTGCAACGTGTAGCTGAGCCTCCAAGACAAGAATTATTTCGTCGATTGAATCGAGCGAATAATGGCACTGCAGCATTAGTGGAAATGAGGCGTGATCTCTTGCAGTTGTTAGATAAGCAGCCTGAATTAGCCGCAGTAGATTTTGACTTACGTCATCTACTATCCTCATGGTTTAATCCTGGTTTCTTGAAGATGCATCGCGTGGATTGGAAATCACCTGCTGAAATATTAGAAAAGCTAATTCAACACGAAGCTGTTCATGAAATTGATGGTTGGGATGACCTGCGCCGCCGTTTGCAGCCTGACCGTCGTTGCTTTGCCTTCTTTCATCCGCAATTACCTAGTGAGCCATTGATCTTCGTTGAGGTAGCCTTATTACCAGAAATACCTGCTGTGATCACACCCTTGGTAGATAAGAAAGCGGAGACGGTACATCAAACTTCAAATTATAAAGTGGCAGCCTTTTACTCCATTAGTAACTGTGAGCCTGGTTTGCGTGGCGTTTCTATGGGCAACTTTTTGATTAAGCGTGTTGCTGAGCAATTGCATGCGGAGTTCCCCAGTCTGAAAACCTTTGTTACCTTGTCACCCATTCCTGGATTTATGGATTGGGTTGTTGCTGGGGCTGAGCTTGGTGGCGAAAAGTCAACTACCAATCTCAAGCCAGCGGTTCGTATTGCACGCGAGCAGGCCTTAGAAACGCTGGGCTTTGCCAAGCGTTCATGGCCTGAGCGTTTAAGCTCTGGTTGGCATCCGGATAATGCGACCGAAAAAGAAAAGTCAGCATTACTTTGTTTGGCCAGTATTTATCTAGGACTTGTTTCAGCAAGTCGCATTGGTAATCCAGTCGCTAAGTTTCATTTGGGTAATGGCGCAAGGCTTCATCAAATTAACTGGTCTGCCGATCTATCACGTAAAGGCCTGCGTCAATCCGCAGCCTTAATGGTGAATTATTTATACGATCTTTCCTCAGTTGAGGAGAATCATGAGCGCTTTACCCAGGGTGAAATCGATTATTCAAGGGCAGTAGGGCGTTTAATGGCACCCTGATGAGGAATTAAGGAGGAGACCCCTAAGGCAGAATTCAGAGAGTATTCGCTTTTGGGTTTGGTAGAGTAAGCTGGGCAATAAGGTAACTTAATGGGGCTGGTTCATTTTGTAAGCTACCATTATTCAATGAATGTAGTGAAAATAGCCAATCAAAGTGGCAAGTTAAGGAGATAAAAAAATGCTGAAGCAATCTAGAATTACTGCTTTTTTGAAGCAAGCAATATTTTTGATCTGTGCGGCGCCGTTAGTGGTGATAGCGCAAGAGTGGCCCAATAAGCCAATTACCTTTATCGTACCGTTTCCTGCTGGCGGTGGAACAGATGCTTTTGCGCGCCCTTTGGCTGCTCAACTGACCAAGCAATTAGGCAAGCAGATCATCATCGACAACCGAGGCGGTGCTGGTGGAACTCTAGGTGCGTCCATTGCTGCTAAAGCTGCACCAGATGGCTACACCTTCTTTATGGGCGCTGCGCACCATGCGATTGCCCCATCGATGTACCCTAATTTGGATTACGACATTGAGAAGAGTTTTATTCCAGTTGCCATGGTTGCTAATCCACCACAGGTGATCGTAGTTAATCCTAAGAATGTGCAAGTGAAGGACTTAAAAGAGTTCATTGCGCTACTGAAGAAAAATCCGGGCAAATTTAACTACGCTAGCGCTGGTAACGGCTCTTCACATCATTTGGCTGGTGAACAGTTCAAGATGCTGACTAAAACCTTTATTACTCATATTCCATATCGTGGAGCTGGTCCAGCAATGCAGGATTTAATTGCTGGTCAAGTGGACATTGAGTTTGATGGTTTGGGTTCATCTGCTGCGCAGATCAAAAATGGTTCGATAGTTGCCTTAGCAGTGGCATCACAAAAGCGAGCACCTGGCTTTCCGAATGTGCCTACTGCAGCAGAAGCTGGCCTAGTAGGTTACGAAGTTTCCACTTGGTATGGTTTATTTGCACCTAAGGGAACTCCACAGCCAATCATCGATAAGATGATTGCTGAGGTGCAAAAGGCAATCAATACGCCAGAACTAAAAACCATTTGGACCAATAATGGCTCTGATACTCCAAACTTGACAGGCGATGCCTTTGGTAAGTTTGTGAATGCCGATATTAAGCGTTGGGCTGCAGTAGCTAAGGCTTCAGGCGCTAAGTTGGACTGATGTTTGCATGGCTAATAAATATTACTAGTTGGATTTGAGGGTCTCATGAATTTATACGCATTATTGGAAAAAGGGTTTCCAAAAGATAAAAAAGCATGCGCATTAGAAACGCAAGATGGTCTCTACTATTCATGGGGTGACCTTGAGAGCGCTACTGCAAAACTGGCCAATTTGCTGAAGAGTTTGAAATTGCCCGCAGGCTCTAGGGTCGCAGTTCAGGTAGAAAAATCTCCTGAGGCACTCTTTTTGTACTTGGCAACGATTCGTGCTGGTTATGTCTATCTGCCACTCAATACTGCTTATCAGTCTGCTGAGATTCAGTATTTTTTAGAGAATGCAGAGCCAGCAGTAGTGGTTTGTAGTAGTAAAAATTTCTCATGGGTTTCTAAAGTCGCCGCTAAGACAGGCAGCAAACACGTCTTCACATTAGATGAAAATCGTACTGGTACATTGTTAGAGTGCGCAGCTGGTTTAAGCGATCAATTTAAGACCGTGCCAGCTAAAGATGATGATCTTGCAGCAATTCTGTATACCTCTGGTACTACTGGTCGTAGTAAGGGTGCGATGCTGACCCATAAAAACCTAGGTAGCAATGCGCAGGTATTACAAAAATTCTGGGGCTGGAAAAAAGGTGATGTGCTTTTGCATGCCTTGCCGATCTTTCACGTGCATGGTTTATTTGTTGCTGCTCATGGTGCTTTGATCAATGGCAGCAAGATGATTTGGTTGCCACGTTTAGATACCGCTCAACTCATTAAGCATATGCCTGCCTCATCTGTGATGATGGGCGTTCCTACTTTCTACGTGCGTTTATTAGCGGATAAAGGTTTTACTAAGAAAGTAGCACGCAATATGCGTTTATTTATTTCTGGTTCAGCACCTTTGCTGACAGAAACCTTTAATACCTTCAAACAAGTCATTGGCCAGCCAATTCTGGAGCGCTATGGCATGAGTGAAACTGTCATGTTGGTTTCGAATCCGTATAAAGGTGCTCGTGTTGGCGGATCTGTTGGCTTACCTTTGCCTGGCGTTAAAGTGCGCGTGCTTAATGAAAACAATAAGCCCTGCGGCGTTGATCAGATTGGCAGCATTCAAGTTAAAGGACCTAATATATTCAAAGGTTACTGGCGGATGCCTGAGAAAACTGCAGAAGAATTTACTAAAGACGGCTGGTTTAAGACGGGTGACGTTGGACGTTGGGGCGGCGATGCTAATGGCGGTAAAGCCCCTAAAGACTATTTATGCATCGTTGGTCGTAGTAAAGACTTGATTATTTCTGGTGGCTATAACGTTTATCCAAAAGAGATCGAAGGCTTTATTGATGATATGGATGGCGTAGATGAGAGTGCTGTCATTGGCATTCCGCATCCTGACTTTGGTGAGGCTGTCATGGCGGTAGTGGTGCCTAAGGCTGGGGCTAAGTTAAATGCGGAAGCAATGATTGCAACGTTAAAGTCTCAAATTGCTAACTTCAAGATACCTAAGCGCTTAGAGATTGTTGCTGATTTGCCGCGCAATGCGATGGGTAAGGTGCAAAAGAATATTTTGCGTCAGCAATATACGAACTAGAAACCAAATGCCTTGCGGCTTTCATTAAACATGAAGGCTGCAAGGAAAAACAACAAGATGCCAAATACTCTTTTGAGTTGAGCAACATCGAGTTTTCTGGCCATCTTGGCTCCCCATGGGGCAGTAAATACACTGACCACCACAATGCATGCCAGAGCTGGTAAATAAACAAAACCTAAAGAGCCTAAAGGTAGGTTTGGGTTCCCCCAGCTACCGTACATATACCCAATAGTTGCCGCGGTAGCAATTGGAAATCCCAAGCCAGAGGAGCTAGCCATTGCCACGTGAGGTTTGACATTACACCAAAGCATAAATGGCACAGTAATGAAGGCGCCACCCGCTCCTACTAGGCTAGACAGTACGCCGGCAAATGTACCAAAACCAAAGAGCCCAAGTCGCCCTGGTAGCTCTCTACCGGGCTTTGGTTTTTTATTGATCATCATCTGGATAGAGCTGTACACAAGAAAGATGGCAAAAAAGAGCGAGAGCCATGAAGTTTTTAATGCTTCAAATAATTCGCTACCGCCAACAAGGCCGCCAAACACCATTCCAGGGCTAAGAGAAGCAACTAATTTCCAATCGATTGAGCCATGCTTGTGGTGGGCCCAGATTGCAGAGGTGGTAGTAAATAAAATAGTTGCCATGCCAGTAGCGATAGCCATATGAACAATGACGTCTTGGCCAAAGCCTAGGTGGTTGAAAACCAAAATCATGAACGGCACCAAAATCATGCCACCACCGATACCTAGAAGACCCGCTAGAAATCCTGAGATGCTCCCGCACAACATGAGCATTGCAATATCACTGATTAACATGAATTCCCCGCCTTAGCCGCTAGGCCGTCATCCTGAACCCTAAGGTTCAAGGTGGAACGGCTACTCTGCTTCGGGTGCATTAAGAAGTTCAGGGAGTAACCAAGTCTAAGTTGGCACTTTGAACTTTCAAAACGCTCACGCCCACAGGGTAAAGATCGTTCCGGATGCTTGCGCATCGGTTCAAGGAACTATTGGCCTTGGCGAACCAGGCAGGGAAAGGGTTTGCATCAAAGCATCAACTTGCTCCTCAAGATTGCGAATCTCTTCATGAAGACGCGCAACTTCATCTGAGCTCACATTCGAGGAAGTGCTTGGTGGTGACTGAGTATTTTGGAGGGTAATGAAGTCGCCAGCAATTTTGAGAGCAGCCATCATGCTAGCGCGTTCAATGCTACGATTACCGCCACTAATCGCTAACTGAATTTGTTCATCAACCAAGACACATGCTGCACGCAGCAAGGGTTCGTGTTCAGCGCTGGTGGCTAAAGTGATCTTTTGCCCGGCTATGGTTACTTCAATGCGTTGTTGGTTCACTATCGTCCTCTGGGTTGGTAGGTGGAATAGTTTCGCCAAGTAAATTGAGTTGGCGACCATCACTTTGTTCTGGCAAACGACTCAAGATATGCTGAATGCGTTTTTGTGCACCCTCAATCTTGTCTTCAAGATGGACCTGATTCTGGGTTAATTTTTTAACTGCCCCATTAATGGCTTGAACTTTTTCACCAACCCGCTGAATGGATGCAGAAAGCCCATCCAAATCAGGAGTATTGTCGCCAGCGGAATGAGGGGTGGACTCGTTCATACTGGCATTGTAGTCTGAAAATAGGCTTTATTTCATGGCGTAACGCAAGCCTGCAAATATCGTAGAACCTGGTGTGTTGTAGCCATAGCTTAGCTGGTAGGTTTTGTTAAAGGCATTATTCCAGCGGGCAAAGACGCTGAGATTTTTCTCTAGATCATAGTTTGCATAGAAGTTATAAATCAGATAGCCACCCATTCCGGTATTGTTACCCAGATAATCATCTCGCCTACCTGAGAAGGTAGCCCCGACACCGGTAGTGAGTTTGAGATAGAGATATTCTGCTGCTACGTTGCCGTATTGCTTGGCTTGCTTCGTCAGTGTGCTGTTCGTACCTTCATTGACCGGATTTTGTTGCGTGTAGGATGCCTTCAGATTCATTGATGCTATTTGGGCTAATCCACTCAAGGTGCTGCCAGTAATTTTTGCGCTGGACACATTAGAGGCGCAACCTAAAAAGCCTGTGCCCACAGGGCAGGATTCAGAGTTGCCCGCTTGAATCAAATTAGAAATAGAGTTACTAAACACAACAATATGACCCTCTAAAGCAGTTTTTTCATAATGAAGACCAGCTTCGGTATTTTTACTTTTCTCAGGCAGCACGGCAGGATTACCATAGCCAGGGTAGTACAGGTCATTAAAGGTTGGAGCCCTAAAGCCTGTTCCATAGTTAATATTGGCGCGCCATTCTTTTGTAAAGAAGTAGCCATAAGCTGCAGCCCCTGTAGTTTGTGGACCATAGCCTGAGATGCTGTCATTGCGAATCGAGAAATTGGCAATATTAGCGTCACGCTTGAGCTGATAAGCCAAAGCCCCTGAGTTGGTATTACGCGTTTGACTAAAGCCCAAAAATGGATAGGGTGTTGTGGCGTTATTGAAATCTCCATTGTTGTAGTCCAACTGATTGGTAGAAACTTTTTGCGTCTTTCGTTCTGCCAGCACTTGCAAGATATCAGTTCCAATATTGATATCGTTTTGCCAGGTATAGGTATTTTGTCTCTGGTTCAGAGTGCTGTCATAGGAGGAGTTCTCTGGTGTACCAGGTGCATGGTTTAAGGCAGTGCTGGTTTGTGCGGATGCCTGCAATAGACTGCGCCAGTTCTGCATGATTTGGTTTTTCGAGTACAGCGAATAAGTACCTAACTGAGACACTTGATTCTGAACTTGTTGATAGGAGAAAGTTTGTGGATCAAATCCAGGCAATTGATTATTGAGCCGGCTATTGAGAAATTGCAATCCAAGCTCTTGTCCTTGACTCCATTCTTGTGACAATCTTCCCGTCACACTATCTTGAACATAGCCTGTTCTCCCGCTTGCGGTATAGCCTTCCTTATTATTTGGGGCAATCGTATTAAAGCCCATCGAGAGGGTTTGGCTAGCAGCAAGTGAATAGCGCACTTTTTGATCGCCTTCTGTAGATCCATGAATACTGGCCTCACTAATGCTGGTGCCGTAACTTCCATATCCGATCGATGCGCCAACCTTAGCCGGTCCATCCCCTTGCTTTGTGAAGATTTGGATAACGCCGCCAATCGCATCGGAGCCATAGAGACTACTTTGCGGTCCAAAAACAATTTCAATGTGATCGATGATGGTTAAAGGAATGACAGACCAGTTAGCACCACCATTGAGTGAATCGTCAACGCGTACCCCATCGATTAATACTAAGGTTTGATTATTGGTGGTACCACGCAAGAAGACACTTGCATTTGATCCGCCCGTGCCATAACTTGAGATGGTTACTCCTTTTTGCCTTTGCAGTAATTCAACCAAAGTGGTTTGGCCTGCCTGACCAATCTCTTCAGAGCTAATGTAGACGTTGTCGGCTAAGACATCGCTGGACTTAGTAGGAGTTCTAGTTGCAGTGACCAGAATCGGATTCATGGGATTAGATGCGCTTGCAAGCAAAGTGCTTTGATTGCTTTGGGCAAGTACTGCAAAAGAATGAAGACTGAATGCTATGCCGCAAAAGAGGGCGATTTTTTTCTTGCTGAACTGCTGTGTCATGAAATGCTTTCTGTTATCGAATGCCCGGCTCACTTCCCCGTAAGCTGGGTCGAACAGAATTTCACGTGCAAGATTCTCGGCGTCAATTGGGCGCGGGATCGATAGACCAAGCGCTTCATCGGCGCGCGAAGGTCCCCGTCCGCGAAATTCCACCTGTCTTGGCCGGTATCCGGGCTAGTAAATCTCAGAACCTGGCCTTCCCATGCGATTGACGCGCACAGTGGCTTTGTCAGACTCCTGACGCCCCTTTTGATAAAGGACGCATTTACTTACCGTTGCGGGGGCAGCACACGTTTAGTGTTTCCCGTTTAACTTTATTGCACTGCAATAAAGCACCACGACCCCTCCATTCTAATCTAGTCAGATACTAGATTAGGGTTTTTATCTAGTTTTTAGAGTGAAAAAGACTACAATTGAAAGTCTTGGATTAAGGATTCATGACAGCATTAGATAAGCACCCCGAAAAAAACCTGATTCGCCTTCAGTTGAGTCAAAACTCAGTCTTAAAAAGCTTGGATCAGGATGCGATGGCGGATTTAGAGCGCCATCTAGAAATTTCTGACCTCAAAAAATCGGAAATCGTACTGCGTCAGGGCGATCACCAGATGGAACAATACTTTGTTTTAGATGGCATTCTTAAGCGCATTGTTTCTAGTGCTGATGCTAAAGAGATGATTCTGCGGTTTGCCATAGAAAAAGATATTGAGACTAGCTATGCAGCTTGGCGACTAAAGACTGCAGCCCCCTATACCATTGCAAGTGTTACTAAAGCCCGTGTGGCTCGGATGCCCCTCAAAAAATGGGTCGAATTCCTAGAGCTGCATAAGCCCCTCAAAGAAAGCTTTGAGTTTGAAGTGATGCGCCTCATGAGTGAGATCATGGCCCACACCATTACTTTACATATGCTAGATGCCCCAGGCCGGGTAGAGCGCTTCCTGCGTAAATACGAAGACTTATTTGAGTTACTCCCCAAAAAGGAGCTAGCTTCTTACCTCAACCTTTCTCCGGAGACCTTGAGCCGCCTTAAAACTAAGCATAAAGAGCTTTTTATTTAGGATTTATGGGTTTATCCCCCTATGGGCGCTTGATTTAAGGGGAAATTGACCGAAGTCAATGATGAACTTTCGCCCCGAGCCTAATATTCATTTCTGCCTAAGCGGGGACTAATACCCGGAGTGCGATTAACAACTTTATTGGAGAAGCTAGCGAAAGCTAAATTGCATAGACCCATCACCTATTGGTGACTTGCAATTCACATACAAATTCTATGACAACTGATACCCAAAACACACAATTGACCGATGGTTTTCATCTCGTCATTGATGCTTTAAAAGCAAATGACCTCAACACCATCTTTGGTCTGGTTGGCATTCCTATTACTGACTTGTGCCGTTTGGCGCAGGCAGAAGGTATCCGCTTTATTGGATTCCGTCATGAGCAGCATGCTGGTAATGCGGCTGCGATTGCTGGTTACATGACACAGCAACCTGGTATTTGCATGACGGTTTCTGCACCAGGTTTCTTGAATGGTTTAACAGCATTAGCGAACGCTACTGTGAACTGTTTCCCAATGATTCTGATTTCTGGTTCAAGTGAGCGTGAGATCGTTGACTTGCAGCAGGGCGACTACGAAGAGATGGACCAGCTCAATGCTGCTAAACCATATTGCAAAGCTGCCTATCGTATTAATCACATTGAAGATATTGGCATTGGTTTTGCGCGCGCGATTCGTGCGGCAGTTTCTGGTCGTCCAGGTGGTGTTTACTTAGACTTGCCGGCTCAGTTATTAGCCCAAACCATGCCAGTTGAAGAAGCAAAGAAATCGATCTTCAAAGTCATCGATCCTGTGCCACGTCAGATTCCTGCTGCTGATGCCGTAGCCCGTGCATTGGATGTTCTAAAAGGTGCTAAACGCCCATTGATTCTTTTAGGTAAGGGCGCTGCTTATGCGCAAGCTGACAAAGAGATTCGTGATTTGATCGAGAAATCTGGTATTCCTTATTTGCCAATGTCGATGGCAAAAGGTTTGTTACCCGATAACCATCCACAATCTGCTTCTGCAGCACGTTCATTTGTATTGGCTGAAGCTGATGCGGTGATGTTGGTTGGTGCGCGTTTGAACTGGTTGCTGGCACACGGTAAGGGCAAGACTTGGGGTAAAGATCCGAAGAAATTTATTCAGATCGATATTCAGGCAAACGAAGTCGATAGCAACGTACAAATCGCTGCACCATTGATTGGCGATATTGGCTCATGCGTTAGCGAGCTCTTAAAAGGGATTGCCGCTGTTCCTAAGCCAAGTGCTGAATGGATTACAGCGATTAATGATAAGAAGAATAAGAACACTGCAAAGATGGCAGAAACGCTTGCCAAAGAAGCAAGCCCAATGAACTTCCATGGCGCATTGCGTGCGATTCGTGATGTGATCAAGAAGAACCCAGATGTGAACTTGGTAAATGAAGGTGCAAATACCCTTGATTATTGCCGCGCGATTGTGGATATGTATAAGCCACGTAAACGTTTTGACTCTGGTACTTGGGGCATTATGGGTATCGGCATGGGTTATGCGATTGGCGCTGCAGTGACTAGTGGCTTGCCAACGGTTGCAGTAGAGGGCGATAGTGCATTTGGCTTTAGCGGAATGGAATTAGAGACTATTTGCCGTTACAACTTACCAATCACGACGATTGTTTTCAATAACAACGGCGTATACCGTGGTACCGACACGAATCCTACTGGTGGCGCTGATGTTGCCCCTACTGTATTCGTTAAAAATGCTCGTTACGACAAGATGATGGAAGCGTTTGGTGGGGTAGGTTATTACGTCACTACTCCAGCAGAATTAGAGGCGGCCTTAACCGAAGCGATTGCTGCCGGTAAGCCAGCCCTCATTAATGCAGTGATTGATGAAACCGCAGGTACTGAGAGTGGACGTTTGACGAACTTAAACCCATCCACAGCAGGCTCTAAGAAATAAGCATTCATTAGGAATTAAAGGTAGAAATTAATAGCCGTAACAAAAAGTTAGTATTTTTGAGATGAAATTGAGTAGCAAATAGAAACACTTAAGGAGAAACAAACATGACTAAACCATTAGACGGTATTCGCATTATTGACTTCACCCACGTTCAGGCAGGTCCTGCATGTACTCAGCTTTTGGCTTGGTACGGTGCTGACGTTATCAAGGTAGAGCGTCCAGGCTCTGGTGACGTAACCCGTAGCCAATTGCGTGATATCCCAGGTGCTGATGCTTTGTACTTCACAATGCTCAACGGTAATAAGCGTTCTTTAACACTTGATACTAAGACTCAAGAAGGTAAAGAAGTTTTGGAAAAGATGATCAAGACTTCAGATGTCATGGTTGAGAACTTTGGTCCTGGTGCTTTAGATCGCATGGGCTTCTCTTGGAAGCGTATTCAAGAATTGAATCCAAAAATGATCATGGCTTCTGTTAAAGGCTTTAGCGATGGACACTCATACGAAGATTTGAAGGTATATGAAAACGTAGCTCAGTGTGCTGGTGGCGCTGCTTCTACTACTGGTTTCTGGGATGGTCCTCCAACAGTTTCTGCTGCAGCTTTAGGTGACTCTAATACTGGTATGCATTTGGCAATTGGTATTTTGACTGCATTGATGCAACGTGAGAAAACCGGCCGTGGTCAAAAAGTATCTTGCTCAATGCAAGATGCAGTTCTGAACTTGTGCCGCGTGAAGTTGCGCGACCAACAACGTTTGGACAAAGTGGGTTACTTGGAAGAGTATCCACAGTACCCGCACGGTTCATTCACTGACGTAGTTCCACGCGGCGGTAATGCTGGTGGTGGCGGTCAGCCAGGTTGGGTATTGAAGTGTAAGGGTTGGGAAACTGATCCAAATGCTTACATCTATTTCACAATTCAAGGTCACGCTTGGGAGCCAATTACGACAGCTTTGGGCAAACCAGAGTGGGCAACTGATCCAGCGTACATGACTGCTGAAGCTCGTCAAGATAAGATTTTTGATATCTTCGCAGTCATTGAAGATTGGCTCAAAGATAAGACTAAGTACGAAGCTGTGGATATCCTTCGCAAGTTCGATATTCCATGTGCTCCAGTTCTCTCTATGAAAGAATTGGCCAACTCTCCTGATCTGCGTAAGAGCGGTTCAATCGTAGAAGTTGATCACAAAGTACGTGGTAAGTATTTGACCATCGGCAGCCCAATCAAATTCTCTGATTTAGAGATCGAAGTAAAGCCATCTCCAGTATTGGGTGAGCACACTGATGAAGTGTTGGCTGACCTTGGCTACGGCAAAGAAGAGATTGCTAAATTGCACGCAGCTAAAGCAGTTTAATAACGATTATTCACTAGTAATATCTTGAAGGCGCTCCTTGTGAGCGCCTTTTTTATTCGCTTCCTTTTTGATGGAAATCGGAAGGTAAGGGGAGCGCGGCAATGATTTGAGTCGATAGCTGGCTATCTGGAAGAAAGGGCCCTGAAAAGAGACTTTCTGAACTTGTAAATCTCAGACTTAGCCCAATATAGCCTTAAGGAATTGCTAATGAAGGCCTAGGAGGGATTTATGCCCAATAATTGGGCGCGCACCATTTGCCTTTATCCCTCGCTGGTAGAATTATCACAATTCAAAAATTTCACTTTTTATTAGGAATTCAGTCATGGCAAAAGCACTAGACGGGGTAAAAATCCTCGACTTTACGCATGTTCAATCTGGACCAACTTGCACTCAGTTGCTTGCTTGGTTTGGCGCTGATGTGATCAAGGTAGAAAAATCTGGCGAAGGTGATGCTACGCGTGGTCAACTGCGTGATATTCCTGATGCAGATAGCTTGTATTTCACCATGCTCAATCACAACAAGCGTTCGATCACTGTTAATACAAAAACCCAAAAGGGTAAAGAAATTTTAGAGCGCCTCATTAAAGAGTGTGATGTTCTGGTTGAAAACTTTGCACCTGGTGCACTTGATCGTATGGGGTTTTCTTGGGAGCGTATTCAAGAGCTTAATCCTATGATGATTTTGGCTTCTGTCAAAGGCTTTGGCCCAGGTCCTTATGAAGATTGCAAAGTATATGAGAACGTAGCGCAATGTGCTGGCGGATCTGCATCTACTACTGGTTTTGATGATGGGCCTCCTATGGTGACTGGCGCTCAAATTGGAGATAGCGGTACCGGCTTACATTTAGCGCTTGGTATCGTGACTGCGCTCTATCAGCGCACCCACTCTGGTCGTGGTCAAAAGGTGTTGGCAGCAATGCAAGATGCAGTTCTCAATTTGTGCCGCGTGAAATTACGTGATCAGCAGCGCTTAGAGCGCGTAGGTGTCATGCAAGAGTATCCACAGTATCCAAATGGTGAGTTCGGAGAGGCCGTTCCACGTGCTGGTAATGCTTCTGGTGGCGGACAGCCAGGCTGGATTGTGAAATGCAAAGGCTGGGAAACCGATCCAAACTCCTATATTTACGTAGTAGTGCAGGCTCCTGTATGGGAAGCCATTTGCAAAGTGATTGGCCGTGAAGATTGGATTACTGACGTTCGTTTTGCTTCACCAATGGCACGTTTACCTCACCTGATGGAGATCTTTGGTGAGATTGAAAAATGGACGATGACCAAGAGCAAGTTTGAAGTGATGGACATCTTGAACAAGTACGATGTTCCATGTGGCCCAATTCTTTCTATGAAAGAAATTGCTGAGGAGCCCTCATTGCGTGCTACTGGCACGGTAGTAGAAGTGGATCATCCAGTTCGTGGAAAATATCTGACTGTAGGTAACCCTATTAAGTTGTCTGATAGCCCAACGGATGTTGAGCGTTCACCACTGCTTGGTGAGCACACTGATGAGATTCTTAGTGAGTTAGGCTATTCCACTGATGAATTGATTTCTCTCCGTCACGATAAGGTGATCTAATGCGGGTTGCGTTGATTGGGAGTGCGGATTTTGGTCAAGCGGCATTAGAAGCTTTTTTAGATCGCGGCGACGAAGTCGTAGCTGTTTTCTGCCCACCCGATAATCCCAAATCAAGCAAACCTGAAGTCTTAAAAGAAGCTGCGCTGGAAAGGGGCTTAAACCCCTTGCAGTTCCCCTCTCTAAAGGGTCCAGAAGCTGCCCAAGCTATGATCGATGCCAATGCGGATATCTGTGTGATGGCCTATGTACTCCAGTTTGTGCCGCAAGAGCTTTGCAAGATTCCTAAGCATGGCACGATTCAATATCACCCATCCTTGTTACCAAAATACCGCGGCCCGAGTGCCATTAGTTGGGCGATTGCCTTAGGTGAAGAAAAAACAGGTCTCACAATCTTCCGCCCATCCGATGGTTTGGATGAAGGTGCAGTGATTTTGCAAAAAGAGGTAGTCATTGGCCCTAATGACACGCTCGGCAAAATCTATTTTGATCATTTATTTCCAGTAGGTGTCAAAGCCCTCATGGAAGCTGCAGACTTAGTAGTAGCAGGTAAGCATCAAGAAATTGTGCAAGATGAGTCAAAAGCCAATTACGAAGGTTGGTTTGGGGTAGATGCTGCTCAGATTCATTGGGCAAACCATATCAGCCAAATCTACAATCTCATTCGTGCTTGTAACCCAGCACCTGGAGCGTGGACAAAGTTTAGTGAGCAGAAGGTGCAGATCTACGATTGTCACAAACACGTGACTGCTACCTTTGGTGCGGTAAAAGGCAAGCCTGGAGAAGTCACTCAGATCACCCTCGATTCATTCTTCATCGCCTGCCATGGTGGACAGATTGAAGTCCTCAAGGCTAAGGGCGCTGCAGGAAAAGTGAGTGGTGCAGAACTGGCCAAAGAGTTGAACCTACAAGTAGGGCAGTTTTTTACGCTTTAATCAACTCGCTTAATACTGAATAAAGCCATCTTACCCGGTGGCTTTTCTTTTGGGTATTCAATAAGTAAGTAAGCAAATCATTTCGAAAGCAACCTTGTGAAAGCATCTACTGATAATTGACGATGTTTTTCGGTACCTGCTATGGGGTCGCCTTGAGCAAACGGCCTTTCTAGAAAAGTTAATGCTGCTCTGAAAATGAGCAATGCTTCATCTCGATCTATTTTTCTAAAAGTGTTGGTCTGATCTCTTTGGCAAACTTCTAGATAGGGATCTACCATCACATCAATATAGTTAAAGAAGTCAGCAGGTAGACCATTCTTCCTGGTATATCGGTCATCGTAATAGCGTATTACTTTTGGGTTAACGCGACCAATACCAGCAAAACCTTGATCCACTATAGTCTTTACAAAATCTTGAACAGGTAACTTCGGGTCAAATTGAGAAAAGCTCTTTGCTAACTCCAGAAACTTAATTTTTCTCCCTTCCTGAATTGCCCAGAAAAAGACATTTTCAACCGAACCTAATCTTTTACTTAAGGTGCCGAGCGAATAACCAGCTTTGCTAGCTAGGGAGCGGCTAGTAAATGCATTAGGGTCAGCATCCTCAACAATTTCATATGCAGCCTGGAGGAGATCTTCCAAGGTCCTCTTGGATCGATCTTGCTTAGCATCTGAAAAGTCAATATCGAGGTTTTTAGGCATTAGAAAAAGTAGACAGAAAAAGTGGGAATACGGGTAAGTCTACCAAACCTTATGAATATTGGCTCTCAAGTGTGAGCTCAATTCACAAAAGTGAACGCTTTCCTATATAGCTTCATCCCGTTTTAGGGTTATAAAAGAAGCATTCTATCAATAGAGAACTGCAATGAGTAAGAGAATAAGCAAAAAACGTGTAGCACTGCTGGGTCTATTATCTGCTTCGGCAGCAGGTATTTTTGCTTGTGGTGGGGGTGGTGGATCTAGTAGCTCATCTTCATCTGAATCAACAGGAATCACTACTTTAGTAACTAGTGCCAATGGGGACAGCAATGTTGTTTGCGCCAGAAATTCTCAATGTATTGATTATGTTTTTGCTGGTGTAGCCAAGATGCCACCCACTCTTAGTCAGACTACTAATGTATACACAAATGCAAGCACGAACATTATTACTATTTCAAAAATTCCTTTTGTTCAAGGATCGAATGCTGCAACTGTATATGATTCACAAGGCAGTGTTTTTCAGATGCTGACTATTCCAACGCAAGATATTGTTGGGTTTCCCGGTCAAGGCACCCGACTTTTTATTGGAAACGGCTTGCCTACTACGCCGATGGGAACCTATCCAGTCCAGTCGAATGATCCTTCCTATTCCTACTACACGGCATTACCTGGCGGCACTAACCCTGCTGGAACCAGCGTGGCTACAGGTAATCCAGAATATGTAAACGCTGCTGCAATTGGAATTTCTCCATATCCCCTCATTTCTTATGTGCCATTAAATCCAGTAGTAAGTGGGGCCTATACAATTACTTCTTTAATTGTGGGTATTACGCTGACTGGTGCTGTTTGGCATGTCGAGAAAGCGAATGATTCAAGTGGTAACTATTACAACCCTCTTCAAGCCTTACCCACAGATCAGTGTTACGGCCATCCCTACAATCAGCAATACCATCACCACAGTTATTCTTGGAAATGTTGGGATCAGGGTACTCCTGGTAAGCAATCTCCTGTTTATGGATTTGCATTAGATGGCTTTCCAATCACTGGCCCACGTGGAGTCGACGGTAAGGAGCTGACTAATGCAGACCTAGATATATGCCATGGGACCACATCAGAAATCACCATGCCTGATGGCCTAAAGAAAGTCACTTATCACTATGTTCTTAATAGAGAGTATCCACATTCCGTTGGTTGTTTTAGGGGCAAGGTTAATTACAATCAAGCGCTTGGGCCTGATAATCCGCCGGGTACTGCGCCAGGAGCTTATGGTACCAACCCATATATGAAAGAGGGCTTCACCTATCAAAATTCGGCTTCCCCTGTTTCTCAACTTGTCAATAACTAATTTTTTTGACGCTTTGCGCATATCTCCAGAGCAGGCCTTTGGTTCGATTAAATCATTGAACTAGAGGCGCCAACTGGAGCCATAAACCCATGTGCGGTTAATCGGGGCTTTAATGCGGATGGATTGATATTTTAAATAACTCAATCAAACTTAAATCGGAATTTACATGAAAGCCTTCAGCACATTCTTAGTCTTACTTTGCTTATCTTTTTCACTTCACGCTCAAACACCCTTTAATGTGCAGGCTGAAGGAGAGCGTCTTGAGAGGCTTTGGTGGGATCAGCAAAAAAATCAAGATATAGCAGGCTTAACCAAACTGATGTCTCCTGCTTTTCAGTCGATTAATAGCAAAGGCGCTCAAGATTTAGCATTGAATATGGCAATCATTAAGGCTGAGAAGTTAGGTAAGTATGAGCTCTCCAATATTAAGGTCACTCAATCCCAAGATAATTTAATTGTGAGCTATCAGATTGCCTTGCCTGAGAACTATCTAGGTCAAAAAATGTCCTCAAAACTGCACTATCGTTTAGATGTGTGGACTAAAACCGCAACTGGCTGGCAAATTATTGCGCATGCCAATCTTAATCCGGTTTAGTACTTACACCCTAGCTAGCTTTAAAGACTTTTATGGATCTTTTCCAGATAGCGATGGAAGTAAGCAGTTAAATTATCTATACCAGCATCACAAACTACCGTATCAATGCGAACAATACCCTAACAGCCCTCTATAAAGAGGTGCAAGCAACAAACATTGCTACGGAGGGACAGGGATATCAGACTATTTATGAAACCTATAACTAGTGAGTACCCCCTATCAAAACAGGCTAGACTCAAACTCCTGCTGATAAGGGCCAAAGACTAGCCATGTAATCTACTTCATTAAAATTGAAAATAGGAAAAAAAAGACTTACGATTAGCAAGTCTTTTTTTCTACTGTATAACCTGCTACCCCTTAACGGATCCCAAAAAACGTATTAGCCTCATCGATGATCGAATCATATTCCTTGAGGTTGGGAGTATCAGGTGTACCTCCTTCAATGAAGGTACCGCCAATCACCCCAATATCTTGGGGCGCAGAATCGGGTAAGTGTTTTGGAAAGATATAAAAAGACCGCTTGATCTTTTGATTTGCTTCTGTTTTGCCCTCACCAAAGTAAACCAAAATCATGTAGTTCATATTTTCAGGAACTTGATTTTTCAACATAATCAAGTGCCCCTGAACCGGAACTAGGGCAGTGTCATTATTTAATTGCGCAGCACCTAAGCCACTACAGTTAAATATGAACTTTTGCGTAATTTCATTAAAAGAAGTAATTTTCCCGAGTACGATCTTGATCTTGTGCAAATTGACGAACTCATGCAATTCAGCCATGAGCAATGCCGTGTTCATAAAGATGCCATCGTCATAGACCACCATCTTGCGTCTTGTGCCATTGCCAAAATCGAGCATCACATCCTTGGCTGGTTTCATGACCTTACCTACATAGGCCTCTAAGCCTGAATCTTCTCTGCTATTAAAGTAGCTAGGGACTAAGCGTGCTCCTTGTTTAAAGTCGCTATTTTTATTCCTAGCGACATCATCATAAAAACGATAGGCATCAATACCAATTTGATCAATGATGGGTTGCATGTCGTGATCGTTGTCCATTGAGACTGGAGCTAGTAGACCGCCGGCATTGTGGGACGCCAAAGAATCTATCTTTTCAGCATAAATAGTGATGTTGCTATAGCCTCGTTTCACTAAATCATAGGCAGTAAATAGCCCAACTAAGCCAGCACCAATAATGGCGATCGGAGTGGATTTATCAGATAACTCTTTTCCTAGTGGCGAATCAATCAACAGGCCATTGACATACTTTGCTGATCCTGGACCCAAAGTCCAGCCACCCCCTCCATGACCATAGTTATGAGCAATCACTTTATGGTTTTGTTGTTCGAGACTTAAATTGGGCATGCCATGTTTCATTGGGCGATAGCATAGAATACTTTCGCCTAAGTTAACTGGCTCAAACGCTGGTGGAATAATTTTTCGGATTTCAAGAGATTCTGTCATGTCATGCTTTACTGTTATTTATTCTAGGTTCTACTGAGAAACTAAGCTGATTATCCGTATGATATATTGGTATTATTATTAAAAAATTATCTTTATTAAAAGCAAATAATCTGAAAGCGCTTTATGTCTACTTCCATATTTAAAAATACGAGAACTTATTTAAATAACCGCCCTTGGTTAGCCAATGCTACTATTTTCTCCCTATCTTTTTTGCTGATTGCTTGTGGGGGCGGGGGAAGCTCAAGCACTGGAAGCAGTACTGAAAGTCCGGCTGCATCAGTCAGGCCATATAACGTTTGGCAAAATCCTTTCATGTCACCAAATCCTGGTAACAATATTCATAATGACTCTTATTTAAGCGACAGTTATAACTTTGCTGGACCCTCGAAGCAGGGGCAGGCAACTGTCAGTCTTGCCGACATCGCTACATACAAGGACCCTGTAACAGGCCAGTCAAACACTATTGTTCTTGGAGAATGTGCATCGATAGCGTTTGATGCTGATGGCAATATTCAGAGTGTATGCGCTGGTTTGCCAGCTGGACCCAATAGCACTTCCACAACTCGATATGTGGTCACAGTCGATCGAAATACCTTAGGCCTTCTTGCAATATTTTCATTTCAAAAGCCTGTTAATTCTAATCAAGAAGGGGTTGATTTTGGAGGTGCAGGGTATTTTTATCAAGATAAGCAATATCGCATGGTAGTAGCGCTACCTGATGGCACTGTTCAAGTTCTACGTCGCACGAAATCAACTGCAGGTGGAATTGATTCCTATACTAGTGATGCAACTTACAACATTACTGGGACAGGTGGTGCAGTAACAGTGCCCAATAGCAGTCTTTATGCTGTAGTACCAGATAAGGTGGGAAACATTTGGTTTACAACTGCCAACGGAGTTGTTGGAACAATTACAACAGCTGGTGTGATTCGTTGGCTTAATCTCAATGATGCTTCGTCCAATCCAGGAACATCGGGTTTAGAAGCAATAGCTAACTCACATTCAATTGATCAGGGTGATACTACTGATGGAGCATCTGGAGTCTATATTCTGTCAACCTATAAGATCTACCGATTTGGTGCATCGTCCAATGGCACGCCTAGCATTGTGTGGAATGCTGCATACGATAGAGGAACTGGCATGAAGTCTGGGCAGGCAAGCTGGGGTTCTGGATCTTCACCGACCATCTTCAATATGAATAATCGACGCTTCGTGACGATTGCTGATAATGCGAAGTATATGAATGTCAACGTCTATAGAACCGAAGCTACTCTTGGCTCAGGTGAACAAAGGCTATTTGCTCAAGTCGCACCCTTTGGTCAAAATGCTTTAGTGAGCGATGAAAATTCATTAATTGTTGCTGCGAATGCTGATGGTAGCAGCATCGATATTTATGCTGAAAATAATTATGGTAACGATAGCATTACCAGTACCTTGGGGTCACTAGTTACCCAGCCTGGGTTTGCGAGGATGAATCTAACACCTGCAGGGGTATTTACTGTTGCAAGCGTAAACAATACTATTAGCGTTCCTTCGATTGTCTCTAAAGTCAGCTTAGTATCTAATATTGTTTATACCTATAACAAAACTGCAGACGGTTGGTATATCACAGGGCTTGATGCAACTGATCTAAACAAAGTCATTTTTACCAATAAGACCGGTGATGGTTTAATTCGGAATAACAACTATTACTCAGGTCTTTCGATTGGTTCTGATGGCACCATTTGGCTTGGTGTGACTTATGGCTTAATGAAGATCACAATCAACTAAAGAATAAAAAAAGAATACAAAACTTCTTTTTTGATTACTTAGCAAGTAACCTAGTTAGGGTATCAATGACAATCCGTCGATGCTCTGCGGTTCCCGCTATGGGATCATCACTTGCAAAAGGCCTCTCTAGTACTGCGTGAATAGCTCTAAACATCATTCTTGCCTCATCTTTTGAAGGCGCTATAAAGGTATTAGTCTGATTTCTTTTACAGAGCTTGACATAAGGATCAACAAGTATAAAGATCCAGTCAAAGTAATCAGGGGTAAGTCCATAAGTCTTAGTAAATCTTTGGTCATAAAATTGCATTACTTTTGTAGTGGTAGCATTAATATGACTAAAGCCATCATCAACGAAAGCTTCAATAAAATCATGGACGCTTAGTTGAGGATCAAATTGAGCAATCATATTTGCAGCTTGATTGGCTTTAATGTCTCTTCCTTTTGCAATCGCCCAGAGAAACACATTTTCTACTGGGCCTAATCTTTTAGTTAGAGTGCCTTTTGAGTAACCTGCTTTATCGGCTAAAGTACGACTGGTAAATGCAGTGGGCTCAGCTGCTTCGACTATTTCATAAGCAGCCTGAAGTAAATCATCCAGGGTCTTTTTAGACCTATCCTGCTTGGCATCTGAAAAATCAATATCGGGGTTTTTAGACATTGTAAAAAGTGGGCAGCAAATTAGAATCGGTACAGATGGATCTTACACCCATACAGTATATGTCTTATAGGGTCACTTGGTACATGAAAAAAGTGGGCGCTCTGCTGCTATCAAAATGAGCTTATATCATCAATAATTATCTCATTATTCTTACAAAGGAAATCATGATGAGAGTCAAAATCAGCAAAAAACAGACAGCTCTAGTAGTTTTAGTTACTTCGGTTGCTGTAAGCCTATTTGCTTGCGGTGGAGGCTCTTCTAGTACTAGCTCTACTACCAGTTCTACTACCGCCGATCCTTTTCCAGTAACCAGCTTGGTTACCAGCGTGAACGGGGCACCTAACAACACCTGCGGTAGAAATGTTCAATGTATCGACGCTCCTTTGATTTATCAAGGCACTGAAATTAAAGCCTTACTAGCACAGCCGATGGGTCAGGTTTCTGGCGCAAACTCTCCGTGGACCGATCCCGTAACAAATATCATGGATCTTTCTAAAATGGTTTATGTTAGTGGGTCAAATAGCGCGACTGCATACAGCTCGGAGGGAAGTCAATTTACAATGACTACTGATTCAAAGTACCAGATTAATGGGTTTGCTGCAGGCACTCGTATTTTTCTTGGAAACGGTTTACCTTCTACAAAAATGGGAAATTTTCCAGTCCAACCTGGAGATCCTGCCTACTCTTACTATACGGCTTTACCAGGCGGCACTAATCCGGATACAGGACAGGTCTATTCGAGTGCAGCTGCGATTGGTATTTCTCCCTATGCTTTACAAAGTTATCTGCCATTGACGCCGATACCAAGCGCGACCCCCAACAAAATTCAGTCTTTAATTGTGGGTATTACACTAACTGGTGCAGTGTGGCATTTTGAGAAAGCGCCTAATAATGCTGATACTTTATTCAACCCTACCAATGCTTTGCCAGTCGATCAATGTTTTGGCCATCCGTATTATCAGCAGTATCACTACCATG
>Ga0194038_1000117_pt1 | contig 34474 bp, 29 predicted proteins | sample JunL226m_MetaG_FD_148630 | JGI IMG/M metagenome (GOLD analysis project Ga0194038, IMG submission 148630) | Anoxic zone freshwater microbial communities from boreal shield lake in IISD Experimental Lakes Area, Ontario, Canada - Jun2016-L227-6m | ecosystem: Environmental > Aquatic > Freshwater >... | reverse complement strand
TACCCTACCTAAACCTTGCTGACACTAAAGCCATAGAGAGATAACGATCATCTTGGTTGTAACCAAGATCTCTAGGTCTTGCTCGACTAAGGAATTCAAACTCTAGACTGACGTAACCAGGGATAAGTGATTTTGCAGGGATCGGAATATCAATTAGATTCTGATCGCCTTTGGTGAGTTCAACCTTTTTAATAAAAACCCCATTAGCCCATATAGCTACGGTTTGCACTGGATGCTTGGGCACTACAAATGCTCTAGCCTCTAATTGAACAGATTTCGCTCCTGATGCTGGCAAAGGCAATAGTAAGGTTGCCTTTTCATCCTCAGCCCAAACACCCCACTCCTCTGGGATAAACCAGCCGCTGGTGAGGAGGCTATTGCGCTTATTTAGACTAAATGGAAGATGGCGCAAAGAAGGTCTTGGAACACAGGGAATCACCAATTCAGTTGACTTACCTTTTTTGGGTTTTTTAGTCAAGAAATTGGGTTTATATAGCTCGCCAAAGCTAATTACCTGATTCGCTTCCGGGGTCTGCACCAAGTCTGCCAATTGAAAATTCTGAATATCTTGGGAGCAAGTTTTACAAGTTCTCCAGCCGGGCGCTAAAACATTGGCGCCATCAATTCGAGTTAGTAGGTCATTTTGTGGGTTTACTCCCTCAAGCACCGAGGGAATTAATTCATCCTCAAGGATATATAGGGTCTTTGCATCAAACTGGCCTTTTGCAAAATGCGCTTTTCTTTCTTGATTGGTTGCCAGCACTTTCTTACCATCAATTCGGGCCAAGTAGACTGAATTGGTCGCCAAATGGTATTTAGCCGCATAGGATGCATAGGTACTCCACCCCCTCTGCCACGCTGCATCAACTAATGGAGCCAACTCTACCTTTTGATAATGCTTGGCTGCCTCGGCCCAGAAGGGGTCTTGCAGAGATGATCCCAAAAGAGGCAAATAATCTACCTCGTATTGACACTGAGCTTCTAAAGAATGCTTGCCAATTAATTGGCGATTAGGGTACCAAGCAGCACTGGTATCAATTATCTGGGCAAAAAAGACTAAGCCCAGAATGACTCTTGCCGCTCTATTTCCATAGCCCCTGATAGAACAGTAAATACACAAGAGCAGTAATAGATAAAAAATTGGCCAAAACATTCGTGCTGACATACGAATCATGTTCAGGCGATACAGAATTGAAGGTGGAATTGAATACACAAACTGCCAATCCCCCAACTTAATAGAGTGGGTGACTGCAAAAGCAAAAAGGAAGAGCAGGCAAATAAAAAGGCCAAAGTGCTTTTGCCTAATTCGACTAAAGATGCCCCTTGAAATTTGATCCCGACTCAATAAAACAGGTAAGGTAATCAAAACTAGCAGGATTCCACCAAGCCCCAGGAATACAAAGCCCTCATAAGAGTGATTAAAAGCCTGTATATCCTTGAGAACATAAGACCAGCCATTTGAGCTAAATAGGGACAGTGGGTCAAGAGCATGCAATCCATACACATTCTCGACAGAAAATGACTTTGCAGAAATAAAGTACCCTGCCTGCCACATCAGTAACAGCATTACCAATAAAACAAGACCAGCCTCCAAGCATGCTGCCTTAGCCTTGATTGTTTTTTGCAACAGCACGCTATCAACTAAGTTAGCAAGCCAAAGAGCAACCACCATCAAAAAGAGATAGAAATGTATCAGAAGGGAGACCCCAATAAGCAGTGACCAATACAGAGCTCGCCTATCTTGTTTCGGTCTAAAAATAAGATAGAGAGCTGCCAACAATAAAAAATGTGCAACCAATGAGGTATGGAATCCAACCCGAAATAACATGGGGGGAGAAAATACCAAAATTCCCATACCAAAAAATTGGACCACTCGATCCTTGGAAATCAGACCAACTAGCTTCCATGCAAACCAGGCTTGCAATACAAAGCAGAGCAAGGTCCAGAGGCCTAGATATTGAAATCTTTCGGGCAACAGCGGTGAAAGCGCCTTAAAGATAAATGCAAAAATGGGGATCGAGTCTGAAAAAGCAATTGAAGAGCTAATACTTAGACCATAGTCTGGATTAAGCCCGATCGGGAAACTCCAAGGACCCTGACGAAAAAATACCCAACCAAAATAGTGCTGCTGGGGATCAAGCCCATGAATCCATGCCACATTTTGTGGATTGAGCGTCCAAGGACCCATGACTAGCAAAAATGCAGCTACACCGAATAGTATCGGAATGAGCGTGTCAAATCTTTTGCTAATCACTGACATTGGATATTCAACTAAATATTGAGCTTATTAAATATAAAGGCAGGCAAATGGCGAATGATTAACATAATAATTTGCCATTTTCGAGGAGTGTAAATTACGCATGAACCCTTTGCTATTCCCTCAATAATATCCTGCGCCACCAATGATGCCGAAGCCATCTTTACTCCTTGCCCCTGCAAATGCTCCGTCATAGGGGTAGCGGTTGGCCCCGGCTTAATTAAGCAAATTGCCAAAGGTCCGTTAGCAAAACGATGCTGCATGCCCTCAACATAGCGAGCCACTAAACCTTTTGCCGCCCCATAAATATAGTTTGACCTACGACCCCGGTCTCCAGCAACGGATCCAATAACTGCAATGGAGCCTCCTGCTTGATTTTGCATTACATTGGCGAATGCCTCTGCAAACAAGCATGGTGAAACCCCATTAATGCCCAGAGTCTGCTTGCAAAGATCCAAATTCTGCTCAGCATCCTGCTGATCAGGCAGGGTTCCATGCGCAATCAAAACGATATCGATAACAGTTTTTTCGGCAATAGACCGAGTGATGTCTTGAATACTTTGAGTATCCATAAAATCAGCCTGCACTACCTCTATCAATGAAGATGGGCTGCGTATCCGAAGATCTACGGCAAGGGACTCTGCCTCAAGCGAAGAACGCACCACTAAATATAAGTGCACAGCTTTAGATTTAAGCCACAGCTTTGCGCATTCTTTTGCAATTCCCGATCTCGCCCCAACAATAACAATCGTTTTCATTATTTACTTAACCCAATAGTGATTAATCTAAACCGAGTCTTTTGGACTGGATAGAGGAAAATTTGCCTCTTGCATGATAGTTGGCGCGAACTCCTTGAAAATGCTCCCACTTGGGATAACTTTTCTTAAAAGTTAACTCACTCATTCGCGCATCTTTTGCGAGGTATAGGCGACCACCTAAATCTAGAACCATAGCATCCAACCGGCTTAATAACGGAAAGACCTTATCGTCAACTTTAAAATCCAGTGCCAATGTATACCCCTCAATAGGAAATGACAAATCACTTTGATTGCCTTTGCCAAAAGTTTTCAGCACAGCCAAAAAAGAGCCTTTGCCTGAACTAGAAATGCACTCCAGAATTGTCCTCAAACCCTCACGGCCAGCAGAGAGGGGAATAACAAACTGATACTGCAAAAATCCCGACTTTCCATACAGTCGGTTCCAATCCCTAATTTGATCTAGAGGATAAAAATAAGTTTCAAAACCGATTTGACGCTCACGATTGCCGGCAGAAGCTTTGGCATAGTACAACTCATTAAATAATTTAATTGATAAGGGATTCAATAAAAGATTTGGGGCATCCATTGGAATACCTAGAATTTTTTTGCCTGAGACACTTAAGGGGCCAGTCTTTGCGTGCTCACCCAACATAAATAATGAGCGGCCCAAATCTTTCCCTTTGGCCAAGCAATCAATCCAAGCCACCGAATAAGTACTTTGAATATTTTGCTCAAAGTCATCTAAGACAGCATCAAGATTTGGAGCTTTAATTGTTGTCTCAGTGATTTGACTTGACTGGATTGGTTTTAATCTAAAACACGCCGAGAGAATGACACCCGTCAGACCCATGCCGCCGCATGTAGCAAAAAATAATTCTGGATATGCTTCGCGAGAAATAATCAATCGCTCGCCATTACCCAATAACATCTCAATCCATCTGACATGATCACAAAAAGAGCCGTCAATATGGTGATTTTTTCCATGAACATCGGCAGCAATAGCGCCACCTAACGTTACATATCGAGTACCAGGACTTACTGGTAGAAACCAGCCTTGAGGAACGAATGTATTTAAAATTTCAAGCAGAGATACGCCAGAATCACAGACAAGTTCACCGCTTGAAGAATCAAAAGATCTAAAAAACTCCATTCGACTAGTGCTGATGACCTGATCCGATAAGCTGCTATCGCCATAACTTCGGCCTAACCCCCTTGCAATCCACCCTGAATTACCTTGTAGCAATTTCTGGCAAGCTGACTGATCAGAGGGTGATGCAATAGAAGCATTAACCCATGGGTATCGCCCCCAACCGCTAATCTCCATTGTGAGCCTCTAGTAAAGTCATATCATTGCCAATAGAAAAATTAGTCCGAAGCAAAACACTAACCCAAGACTCGCTTTATCTCTCACAGCAAAAACGATGGGATCGGAGTGCATATCTCCACGATGGGTAATTAACCATACCCGGGAAATCCAAAAAAGCATTAGGGGGCACGCCAACCAAATCCATTGAGGGTGCTTATAAAGTACACCCGTATAACTATCTTGTATGTAAAGAGCAAGAACCAATACTGAAAGATAGCCCGAGGCTACACCCATACTTGAAACCACTTCCAAATCTTCAGGCATATAACCACGCCCTCGAACTAAACCTGCATGCCCAGTCTGCTTTGCCGCCAGAAGCTCACTAAAACGCTTTACCAAAGCCAAGCTAAGGAAGATAAACATTGAAAAAGTTAGTAGCCAAAAGGATAGAGGCACAGAGATAGCTGCAGCACCGGCAATAATTCTGAGGGTATACAATCCGGCTAGCACCAAAACATCAACGATCGCAATTTGTTTTAATCTGAACGTGTACGCTAAGGTAAGCAATAAATACACCATCAATGCAGCGACAAATTGAAGCGGCAAAAATAAAGCGGCTAAACCAAATCCTAATACAGCCAAGCAAGGCCATAAGATCCAAGCAAATAGGATGCTCAAATCACCTGAGGCGAAAGGTCTACTCTTCTTGGTGGAGTGATGCCTATCATCCTCTATATCAACCAGATCATTCAATACATACACAGAGGAAGCGGTTAGCCCAAAAACCAAAAAAGCGACTGCCCCAAGGAAAATACTCTCTGGATTATTAAATTGGTGAGCTGCTAGTAAGGGTATAAAAATTAGTAAATTTTTAACCCACTGGTGAAGTCGAATCGCTCTGAGCATAGATGGGAGCAATTTTCGTTTGCCGGGATTAAAGAGATTTGTAACATCTGCAATATTTTTGACTTTATCTACAAAAGCAGAGGATTGGGATACAACAATCGCCCGTCTAGCGGCGGGCCAAACTGACATATCAGCACTTGAGTCGCCAATATAGTCAAATTGACCATGACCAAAACGTTCAACCAATTCATCTCTTTTGGTTGCCGCTTTGAGATTGCGATCACCTGTAGTGGCAATTACCTCAGAAAAAATACCCAAATGATCAGCCACTGCCTTCGCTAAAAAATGATGACTTGCGGTTGCCAGAATAAGTGTACGACCCGCCACTCTTTGCTCCTGAAGCCAAGCAATCAATTCTTCATTGTATGGAAGACCCGTGCAATCTATGTGCACCCGCTTAGCTAAATTCTCTTTTAAAGCAGACCGCTTGCCCAGAGCCCAAAAAATTAAGCGCAAAAATGAGCCGGGCTGTTCGATCAAGAATTGATTGGCAGACTCTAATAAGAGGTCCGTTTTAATCAAGGTGCCATCCAAATCAACCACTATCGGAGTTGAGGCTGCTTCGCTTAAATTGTGTGATGTCATCCTAGTATTCTTCTTATAAATTAATGACTACCCAATATTAAGTATTCCCCATCCATAGAATTGGGATTAATCGAACATATTATAGTTTCTAGATGCGAGTCCCAGTCCCTGCTCAAGATGGCCTAAACGGGGTACAAATAGTCATTTAAATTCGGCTGCAACTAAACCAAACCCGAGTAATCGATCATCCGGACCCATGCCTATGCTTTTTGGAGTGACCCGATTCGGAAATTTCAGCTCCAAAATGAAATGCTCCTTATTTAATACGGGAGGTGGGAGATTCAATCGAATCCGGTTTCCCTCAAATCGAGTTAGAGCAACCTTCTCCCGGAGCGCTCCATCTATCCATAGCTCCATCTCCTGTATTGGATGATTGCCGTTGACTAATGCTCTGCCTTCCAACTCCAAGAACCGCGGATTCCCTGCTGGCAAGGGCAAGATTAACTTAGCTACATCACTGTCAGTCCATGTACCCCAAGCTTCGCCATAGGGGTACCAGCCACTTAATAGAAACTCTCTTCTGCCATCCGCCTGCTGAGAAAAGTAAATTCGTTGATTGATCTTAGTAAGCGGCGCAAGGCGATTTAAACTTAACCCTTCAGCCACAGGGGGGCAAGTGCCACAGGCATTCCACCCGGGAGCCAGAACCACATAACCATCAATCTTTGCCAAAAGATCGACTTTTGGATCAAACCCAATCACCGCCGGAAATTGCTTCCATGACGGAATGATATAAAGATTATTAGGATCTAAATTCCCCGACTCTAAGGCTGCTTTATTTTTGTGATTTGCTCCAGAAATTTTTCGCTCGTCAACACGCGCGAGAAAAGCTGCATTCGTAGCCATATGATTCTGAGCCGCGTAAGCCGTATACATATCCCATTGGTTGGGGGCATTCGTTACCGGCAATACAACTAAATTAGAGTAGCGCTTGGGAGCCGCGCTCCAAAATGGGTTTACAAAGGGAAGTTTAAATTCGGATGCTCTTCCCGACATTAAACGTTCGCGCAAGGGAAGCCATCCAGCGCTGGTATCAACGATCTGTAAAGCACTAACAATTCCCAAAATGATGATTGCGGGCCGTTTTTTTACACCCCGAACAACACAATACACCATCAACAAGAATAGGCAGTAATAGGCCGGCCAAAACATGCGACCTGAGGCTCGCAAGTAAGATGCAATCTGAAATACCTTCTCCGGCAATTGAAATGTGAAGTTATGCACTCCAGCACTAATGCTATTGGTAATGGCAAAGAGAGTTAATGCCAACAGAGAGGCAATTAACCAACGATGCAAACCCAGATGTTGCTGCAACTTAACGCGCTTAGTCAGAGTAATAAATAGTGCGCAACCTGTTAAGAAAAGCCCGCCTAAGCCAAAATAACTGTACCCATCATCAACCTCCATGGGAATAGGCTTAAGCAAATATGACCACCCCCTAGAGTCAATGGGTGAAAATAAATTCAAATGAAAAATTCCATACCCGCCGGCAGATCCCGATCCAGCTTGGACTGAAAAATACCCTGCTTGCCACATTACAAACAATAAAAAGATAAAGACGGTAGAAGTCTGCTTAAGGGCCTGAGATACCCCTATATAAATATCTCTCCCAAACATTCGATCTAGCAATGCTGCAAACCATAAGCATAGGATCATTGCCAATAAATAAAAATGGACTAATGCTGCAGTACAAATTAGCAATGTCCAACTAATAAGCCGATTTTTATCTCGAGAAGAAAAAATAAGATACAGGGCAGTCAAGATTAAAAAATGTCCCACTAGTGCTGAATGCACTCCAATGCGATACATCATTGGGGGAGAGAAAACAAAAATCAAAGTTGAAAATAAACGAATCAATACTGAATCCGTTATCAACCCAACCAACTTCCACGCAAACCATGCCTGCAGAACAAGACAAGCTAAAGTCCATAGGCCTATATATTGAAAAGTGGCAGGAAGCCACGCAGAAAAAGGTTTAAATAAAAAAGCGAATAAGGGAATTGAGTCGGAAAACACAATTGCATTGCTATATTCCATACCAAAATTGGTGTTCAGGCCAATCGGAAACGCCCAAGGCCCCTCACGGAAAATGGCCCACCCCAAATAGTGTTGAGTGGGGTCAAATCCGCCATATAGCCAAAAAATATTAGTCGGATCTAGAGATCGAGGACCAACAATCAAAAAGAAGGTGGCTATACCTACAAATAGTGGTAAGAGAGATTGCCAACTTGATTTACCTTTTAAAAGTAGCGTATTCATCATTGGTCGCATTTTAATTCATTTAAATCAATGAATTAGCATAAAATATCGTCTCAACTTCTATAAATGAAGGTTTTGAATGGCCCAAACTAGACTAGTGTCAATTGTTACCCCTTTTTATAATGAAGGAGAGGCAGTCGCAGAATATTATTCCGCCATGTCTCGAGTCTTAGACTCTCTCAATCAATTCAAATTTCAGGTTATTGCCGTCGACGATGGCAGCACTGATGACACCTTACATCGCCTAATTGAAATTAGCAAATTGGATGATCGATTTCAAATAATTGAGCTGTCACGTAATTTTGGTAAAGAAGCGGCTATGTCTGCCGGCATTGACGCGGCAAGTGGGGATTGCGTCATCCCTATTGATGCGGATCTGCAAGATCCTCCTGAATTAATCAGAGAGATGCTTCATGAGTGGGAAAAAGGTGCTGACGTAGTCTTAGCTAAGAGAGTCGACCGCACTAGCGATACCTACGCTAAACGAAAAACTGCAGCCCTCTTCTACCGGTTACACAATGCCGTTTCTAGCCTGAAAATTCCAGATAATGTGGGGGATTTTCGCCTGATGGACAAAATCGTAATCGACGCATTAAAACGACTTCCAGAGCGACAGCGTTTTATGAAGGGCTTATTTGCATGGGTAGGCTTTAAAACAGTAACCGTCGAATATATTAGAAATTCTCGTATTGCTGGCACAACTAAATTTTCCGGTTGGAAATTATGGAATTTCGCTATTGAAGGCATTACTAGCTTCAGCCTAGTGCCATTAAAGGTGTGGACCTACATTGGTGGGTGTGGAGCAATTTTTGCTTTTTTCTATGCGAGCTTCATCATCATTCGCACAATGATTTTTGGTATTGATATACCCGGCTACGCCTCACTGCTGGTAGTCACTCTGTTTTTTGGAAGTATCCAGCTGATTAGCCTGGGGGTTATTGGGGAATATATCGGACGCATTTATTTTGAAACAAAGCAGCGCCCCCTCTACCTTATTCGTAAAAAATATTCTAAAAATTCCTGATCCTTATGCGACCTAGCCCTTTTCTCCTCAGCGTTGTTGTTCCCTGCCACAACGAAGGCGGCCATCTTGAGCAATTTATTACTGCACTTAAAGTAGTCTGCCGGAAAATTAGCGCTCAATTTGAGATTGTGATCGTGAATGATGGCAGCAAAGATAACACCAGCGATATTGCAAAATCTCTAGTGAAATCTGGGAATATTCGCTACCTTGAATTCTCTAGAAATTTTGGCAAAGAAGCGGCACTCATGGCAGGCATAGACCATGCCAAGGGTGATGCTGTTGTATTAATTGATGCTGACTTTCAACACCCAATCGAAAAGATTGAGGAGATGTATGCGCTTTGGCAACAAGGCTATGAGATGGTTTATGGCGTAATCGCCAACCGAGAAAATGAAAGTTTTCGCAAACGCCTGGGGACTAGTTTTTTTTACTCGCTCATGAACTCATCGGAAATTACTATTCCTCAAAATGCAGGGGATTTTCGTTGGCTTGATCGAAAGGTGGTTGACGCCTTGAAGCGCCTCCCAGAGCGCAATCGTTTTATGAAGGGGCTATACGCATGGGTAGGGTTCAAATCTTGCGCACTCCCCTTTACCCCCAATGACCGGCATGCTGGTGTATCTAGCTTTGGATTTAGTCGGCTATCAAAATTGGCACTTTCGGGTCTAACGTCCTTCAGCACGCTTCCACTGCAACTGTGGATTATCGTGGGCAGCCTTATTTCGCTCTTAGCACTTATTTATGGAATTTATGTTGCAATCGATACATTAATCTATGGGAATTCAGTTAGTGGCTGGCCAACAATAACGGTTGCATTAATGCTGTTTTCTGGAGTGCAGCTACTGTCAATAGGAGTTCTCGGTGAGTATATTGGTCGAATTTTTAATGAAGTCAAACAGCGCCCACTGTACGTAATTTCTGAAGATATTAAGAGCGTCAAATAATCTAAAGCATCACCGAGAAAATTGTCCTTTAAATTAAAATGGCGCATTACTCAATAAATAAAATATTGTCACCACTACCATGGATTTGCCTAGTAGTATCAGTAATAGGATCTTGTGTATTTCTAATTAACTTAGCATGCTTGTTTATCAAAACTCAAGAAATTGCAATTTCACCGCTACCAGCATTTCAAGTCTGCCTTTTAGCATGCTACCTCTTAGCGGTATTTATTTTCAGGCGCTCTAACAATATATGGCGATCTTATTTGCCTTTACTTGCAATTTTGATCATCTATTTTTGCGGAGTAACTAATAGAAACCCACTGGGAGACCATGATTTATTAATTGCCCACGCATTTGATCCCAATATTTCAATTGCCGAGCCATTAGCTTATTTTTTATATAAGCTAATAATTAAATTCACCGAAAACTCATCCTACCTAAATTTAATTTCACCATCATTTGGCATTTTTGCAGTGCTAAGCTACTTCATGCTTACCCATAAACTTAGTGAAATGATCCACATACAGCAATGGGTCTTTAAAATAGCATTAATAGCGATGCCGTTCCCCTTTTTCTATACTTATGGATACATAGAAAATACGCAGCTTTCAACCCCATTTTTTATCGCTTTTTTATGGGCCTCGATGAATTATCTGAGCGCTAAAACAATCCGAATGCAGTGGATTAGCTGGAGCGGTCTATCCCTATTCCTATCGCTGGCAATATTAACGCATGGGCAAAATTGGTTTGTGATGCCCACCATTTTTCTCATACCATTTATTAAAAATATTTCTCCGAACATAAAAAACTATGCAGTAAAAATCATTTCTTCTGCATTGATTTTTACTGCACTCTCTTTTGCCATATACAAAATATCGATGATGCAGGGCTGGCAAGTTTTTCCGGGGAGCTCACTGGGCGGTGGGGACGGTCTAAGATTTGTCCCCCTAAACACGAGTGAATTGAATAAATATGCCACTTTCACAATGTTTTCTTTAGAGCATCTCGTGCAAATTTCCAGCATCATTATTTTTTCTGGCTTTTATATCCTCAGCGCTCCAGCCATTCTAATATTTCGAAGCTTACTAGGCAGTGGATGGGATCGGATGAATGACGCCCATAGAAATCCGGCAGTTATCTTGCTTTCGATTACCTCGCTTGGATACTTAAGTTTCATTACACTGTGGAATTTTGACTTTGGATTCCCGGTAGATGTTGACCTAATGCTGACCATGGGAATTTCTCTAAGCCTATTCAATGTAATAGCCATTAATAGACTTATCGATAGCAACATTCTTAAGGCCATACTGATATCCCTAAGTGGCTTAATGAGTCTATGGTTTTTATCCCCACTTCAGATGTTGCGATAAAAAATTAATCCACGATAATTTTCGAGCGACTTTTTGCATAAGCCGACTTGACGGAATACCGAACCCAAGAGCCCTTCAAGTCATATATTCCAGCTCCATTAAAATCGATTCCAGCTTGGTCTACTCCGAGATTCGGATTTTCATCCATCACCTCACGTATGGATTTAGTAAACATCCCGGGGCCTGTAAGGCTTAGTATGGCGTTTTTAGGCACCGAGAACTCCTTGCCCTTGAAATATGGATAATACTCACAAATATTTTCAATCATCCTAGTGAGAATTGGGTGCTCTTTAGCAAAACCCATCCCCCACTGCAATACATATTTTTCTGGGTGCTTCATACGCTCAATTGCTTTGGGATTGGGAATCACCACACAATCGTGCTCTTCATACGAAATTAAACCCATACTTCCGGGCGTGCAAAGCGAGCTAATGGGGGCTGAGCACCCCTTACTAATATCGAAGTAAAATCCACCCCGCTCATGCAAAATGCAATATCGAAAGATATCTGCCAGCATAGGTCCGAAATTTGACTTGGTAAAAATTCCATAAATGGGGTGCCTCCCCCAGACTTCCTCCATATAAGCATCAAGCTTTTCTTTGGCAAACATCTCAAAACTCAGATCTGGGTTTAAGGCACGAAATTTTTGAATTTCTGCATAGTGAGTTTTACCAAAGTAATTTACCTCCCAGGTTTGGTACACAACTGGGGGAATATTTTGCAATATCGATGGTTGAACAGCCTTGGTATCCACTAGCTCCACCATTGGCGTTTCTCTGAACATCAATATGCGCTTTTTAAGTTTAGAGAACATCATTTTGCCTTGAAGTTGTTTGCTTGCTAATAGTCATACTTATCAGTAAAAAATTGAGAGCCATTGACCGTGAGGTGATCTTTATCCAAATAGCCCGGTAAGCCATTTTTAGTAATGGGGAAATTTCCCGCTATAAATTGGTGGGTTTCAAAAACTTGAGCAGATGTTTTCTTTCTCACATCTGAAAGCATTAGATCGTATTGCTCAAAATCACGAATGAAAATATCATTATCACTGGGACATGATTTCGCACGTAATTCAATTGGACGCATTGCAAAGCATTTTTTAATATCAAAGTTGATACTTGGCATATCGTATAAAACAACAACCTTTTTTCCCTTGGACTCCAAGAGATTGATAGTTTCAACTAATGCCTCTGTTGAATTGAAAAAATTACTACCCGATGAATGCTTGCCTTTGACGTAACTGATGCTGATGTCATTGCGAAAATACTCTGAATGATGGAATGCCAAAAAAACAGTCTTAATATTCTGGTCGCCCAAAATGTAATTTAATCCGTCTTGCGCGAAATTACAGTTAATGTCATCAATATTAGGGTGGATTACTTTTGCAATCCCCAGGAATGGAGGGCAAGCCCCAGCGCCAAGATTAATGAGGTTCCCACCTTTTTTTTCAAAATAATCACTCAAGCCCCAATAAAAGTGGCCAGCATGAGAATCGCCCAGTACTGCTGCAGTCGGTGGCAACCCGATGTTGCCGATCCGGCAAAAAGAGTTTCCTCCGCCAACATACTTTTTAACGCATTCTGCAGTCCCAGCATCAATCCGCTTAAATTGCTCGGCAATAGCCTGAAATTGTGGATTCATGCGTTGAGGAAAGCCCTGCTTTAAATAAGTCACCAAGCCTAGAGTGCCGACTAGTGCCATAACAATAATTAATCCACGTGTTTTAACTTGAGAGTGGTTGCCAAATCTAAGGGGTTTTTCTACAAGCCTATAGGTCAGCGAGGCCAAAATGATTGCTAATACAACTGCGATGGCGCGAATTTTTGTGGGCGGAACTCCATCGCTGAGAATGAAAGGGAATGCAAGTAAAGGCCAGTGCCAAAGGTAAAGGGGGAAGCTAATAACCCCAAACCAAACCAAAATTCGATTCGAAAATAATATGCGGTTTATCCAAGAGTGCGCATCGGCAGAAAGAATAAACATGGCCCCTAAAGTTGGTAATAGCGCCCACCAACCAGGAAACTCACTTTGTTTTTTTATTAATACAAAACCTAGACCTAGTAGAAGTACCCCTATGACAGAGCGAACATCAGCATTAAGAAAGGCGAATGAAGAAGGTAGCTTTGCCTTTTTCCACGATACATAAGCCAATCCAGACCCAAGCAATAGCTCCCAGAATCTTGTTAATGGATTGTAAAAAACTGCCGTACGAAGATGTAAATCCAGACTAACAATATTTAAAGCGAATGAGGCAATCCCGAGAACAATGATTAGCCATAAAAAATGAAATCTTCGTTTGAAACCAAACCATAAGATCAAGGGCCAAAAAATATAAAACTGCTCCTCTATTCCAAGCGACCATAGATGTAAAAGTGGTTTAGATTCAGATGAAAAATCAAAATACCCCGCCTCACCCCACAGCATGAGATTTGATACAAAGGTTGCCCCACCTAGCATATGCTTGCCTAATTGCTCTAACTCTTCGGGAATCAGATCAACCCAGCCCGCAATAAAGCAAGCAAGCAATACAACAATTAATGCGGGGAAAATTCGGCGAATGCGGCGCCCATAGAATCCACCAAAACTAAATTGATCTTTTTCAAGGCTTTCGAAAATAATTTTGGAGATCAAGAACCCTGAGATGACAAAAAATACGTCAACCCCAATGAACCCCCCAGGAAAAAATCCTGGAAACGCATGAAAACCCACCACCGATAAAACGGCTATCGCACGTAATCCATCAATATCAGGTCGATATTTAGGATGAACTAGGTCTTTAGATGCGGGGTTAGTGATACTCATTTGTTTATTGTAGATTTTGTTGATTACTCTACGTAATGCTCTTATTTAATAGTCTCATGCTTAGAGTAATGCCTATCAATCACCTCTTGATAAAGTGTGGAGTACTGCTTGGCAATAATTGGATAGCTAAAGTGTTCAAGCGCACGTCGGCGTGCCTGATCCCTCAACGCATTTGATTCCTTCTGCTGCATTACGAGCCACCCAATACCGAATGCTAAATCAGCCACATCGTACGGCTCTGCAAGGTAACCACTGACCTTGTGCTCTACAACATCAAGCAATCCAGTTGCAGCAAAAGCAGCTACTGGGCAGCCGCAAGCCAATGCCTCACTGGCAGTTTGTCCAAATGCCTCTTGTCTTGATGGAACCACCATTACATCGGCGGCACTATAAAGCGCTTGCAAGTCAGCGTCATTACCAATATGTCCCATATAGTGGGTTTTAAATCCATAATCGACTGGATTCTCAGGCTCTGATTGTCCAAAAATGAGTAGTTCTAAATTTGGCAATGTTGGCTTCAAATGCGCCAAGGACTCCGCCATCAAATCAAATCCCTTGCGGGGATCTGCGCCACCACCTAGCGCGCCAAACAATAGCAAGGGTACATGCTGTGGCAGGCCTAATTCTTGACGAACTTCGATTTTATTGAGTGGTCGCCATTCATCGGTATTGATGGGGTTGGCAATCACTCGAATAGGCCAATCCCTCATTAATTGGCTGGACTGAATTTGATCGGCAAGCCAGCGGCTAGGAGTTACCATCTGAATGGGTTTAGTCCAATATTTCTTTTTTCGTAGCCACGTCCAACGATTGATATCTAAACCTGCCTCATAAGATGGGCGATTGGTAGATGTATAACCATTATGCCAACGCAGATCTTCGGTATAGTTTTCAGCGCCGCAAAAGCCCCACATATCATGCAAGGTCCAGACCAATGGTTTGTTAATCCCGGCTAGATCTGGAATCGAGAGCATTTCTCCATTGATCCAATGCAGTTGCACCAAATCCGCATTAGATGCATTTAATGCCTTTGAGCGAGAACTGGGTATACATGCTGGCGAATGATACAAATACGATTTCGTTTTTAATAACTTCATTACCAAACGCGACAGTTTTGAGGAAACCCGATAACGAAAATATTCGAACCAACTTGATGGTCCATCAATCTTGGTTTCAGTTAAATTCTTTTGATTAACAACCAAGCGGGAATCAATGCCCTGCTTTAATAGGGCATGATGTAGTCGATAAGCAGCCCGCGCCGCGCCGCCCACTGTATCTGAATAATTTAAAGCATCAACTCGCATGATCATCTTTTGAGCAAGCGACGTGGATGAAGGGGGCGAAGATGTCGACGCAAATAACCCATGACATTAACGCCATGAACTCGCTGAAAGATAGTTTTGTCAATCAGCCAATTGGGATTTAGAGTTTTAGGCGCCTTTAATGGAAAGCTTAAATCTTCTGGGAGAGACTCTAATAAGAATTGAGGCTTTGCGGCACTGGTATGCGTAGACTCAATGCCATACCCCAAATTATCAGTCAGGTTTTTTGCGGGCATGATTGTCAGAAGCTTGGAATACCAGCATGCAAAAAGCCACTGGTAATCCCATGTATCAAGCTTCCCAGAGTACACCCGATCAAATGCATCTGCCCAATAGCTTGATAAGAGTAAATTGCCATGGAACATCTTTTTCAGACCCCCATTCTTTTGCCAGCCGGGCCAAGATTTGAGTGTGACATCATAGGATTGCCAAGCACGTCGCCAGGTAGCCCACCCCCAAATTAAGGGTACATTGGTAACGATGTAGCTTGAATCCACATTCATATGGCTTGCAATCAAATTGGATCCAGTGATGATCCCAATATTGGCGTCATTACGAAAGCTCTCCAGCATGACATCGCAATACTCGAAAAAGCTGGGTTTTGGGAGCACATCATCCTCCAAAATAATACCCTCCTCCTCACAAGCAAAGAACCAATCAATGCCCGTGGAAACACCTTTCTTGCAACCCAGGTTAACCCCTTGAAATAAGGTATGGACTTCGCATGGCCAATCGACCTGAGTAGCAATGTGGCGCGCCTGATCGCAGCGCGCTTGCTCACCAGCCTTTCCAGGGTGAGGCCCATCTGCTGCAACATACAACTTGGGAGGCCTTGCTAGCCGAATGGTCTCAAATACCTGCGCCGTTGTCTCAGGGCGGTTAAAAATCAAAAATAGGACGGCACTTTTCATAAAGAAGGGAGGGCTATATAGCGCTTATCGTAGCTTGAGGCCTAAATCGCTCAAGCATTTTTCGGGGAATTTTAAGCATCAATAAGAATAAATTGGTATTGATTCCATTCGCTTTGCAAGCTCGAACAATCTCTTGATTGAGCAGAAGTATTTGACGAAAGCTTGAAGTACTCACGCCGCCCCAGCGCATCTTAACCAAAGGCATCGGCAGGTAAACATAGCTAGCCCGCTGCACCCATAAAATGCGAATCAGCATCTCGTAATCTGCAGAGATTTTATAATCAAGCGCATACGGACCTACTTTTTTATATATAGAGGCCTTCACAAAGAAAGTGGGATGGGCTGGCATCCAGCCGTACTTAAAGCGCTCGATCTTAAATTGCCCTGAGTTGTAATACCGCAGCACCTTATTGGACTGTGGCGAGTCAACTACAACCAGGTCACTAAATGCGCAATCAACACCTTTTGAAATCATCGCATTCACAATAGTGCCAATTGAAGATTTAGAGCTATATACGTCATCCGAATTCAGAATCCCAATAATATCCCCAGTCGCCCTGGCAATACCCTTATTCATAGCATCATAAATTCCCGCATCAGGCTCAGATAAATAGACAGAAATCTGATCCTGGTAGGCGGCAATAATCTCTGTAGTGCGATCTTTTGAGGCGCCATCAATGATGATGTACTCAATTTCTGGATAATCTTGTGACAACACAGATTGAATCGTATCTTCAATTGTCTTAGCGCTATTGAAGCACACTGTGATAATCGATACCCTCATACGGTAATGCCCAAAACCACTTTTATAGCTTCATTAATGGAAGCGTGATGAGCGTGCATATATCTCTTAACCTCATCAACCTTAGCATCAACTAAATAGCGATACCAAAATGCCTGCAGAACATGAAAATGGGTGCCGCTCTTTCCATCTAGGAAACCCAGCATAAAAATATAGCGATAAATGAAGTAGGCTAAAGCACGCAAACCTGCTGGCAACTTGGTGTAGATATTCTTCTTGATCCAACGCTTAGCCCCAATTTGAGATTGATGGGTAGCCTTTTCAATACCTTTACTGAGCAATACTGGATATTGCCAAGCCAACAGCTCAACAGCTTCACGGCTTGAATATTGGTTGTGCTTATCAGTCCAATCCTTCAAGGGGCGCAAATTATCATCGATTAACTCACCGCTAAACAAGACACAGGAACCTTGAACCTCAATATGCTCATCCATCCAACGCACTTCCGAACACCCAAAACCAAAGCGAAATAAGCGCAACACCTGAATAGAGTGGGCACCACCATGCTTTAATAGGCGCCCCTGAAATCTAAAGCTACGCTTACAAAAAATTCCATTGACAGTACTTTTAATGGTAGGTAATCGATCATTAATCTGATCAATCAGTTCTGCCGTCAAATATTCATCAGCATCAATTCTCATGACCCATTGGGTTGTGTCGGGCAGTTGACCTAAGGCCCAATTAAATTGAAGCGCTTGGTTACCAGGCCAAGCATTCCGCATAACACGAGCCCCAACCTGCTCAGCAATGGCTACTGTTGCGTCACTTGAAAATGAGTCGATCACAACAATATCGCTACTAATTTTTTTGGCGCTTTCAATACAACGCTTTATATGTAATTCTTCGTTGAGAGTAAGGATGACAACCGTAACTGCACTCATTTCAGCACCCGATTTAAATAATGGGTTTTGAGCGTATACACAAAGTTAGCCCAAAGCTTAGGGTAACCATTAACAACTAGAGCCAGTCGGTACTCATCGAGCACTTTAGCAAGACTAGCATCGGATCCATAAACCTCGTTTATCACCAATAGCTCTTTGATGCGTTTAACGATTAGCGAGCCCCTACAAATCCGTAGAAAATGTTCAAAGTCTGCGGCAAACCGATATTTTTCATCGAATTGAAATTGTTGCAATAGCTTACGGCTATATATAAGCGCCTGATGTGAAGTTGGCATAGACCAACAACGCCACCACAATTCCTTGGGCATTCGTACCTTACCCCTAACCTCAAATCCAAAGAGCAGCAATTGCAGGCGCGAGGTCCAGTGACTATAAATTCTTTGGATGGCCGTCGAATCTGAAAACATATCACCGCTATTTAAGAAGATGATCATCTCACCAGAGGCTTTTACAATACCTTTATTCATAGCATTGTAAATTCCAGAATCCGACTCAGAAACTACTACATCATTTTGACGCTTAAATGCATTAGCAATTAACAATGAATCATCAGTTGAATTGCCATCAATGAACACCCACTCGAAATTACCGGTAGATTGCTCTTGCAAAGAAGCAATAGTACTACTTAGGCCAGCCGCATTATTACGATTGATGGTGACGATGGACAACATTTAGCGGCACCGAAGAATCATGAACTTGGCGATAAGCCAACAAGCAAAAGAGAACGCCCCAGAAGGCAAAGCCATTGGAGAACCCACCCACTGAGAGGGCGGCTGTAAATATAGGAATGATTGTCAGCAAAGCAATTTGGGTTCCCATACGACTTTTAAGCTCAAAAAAGAAAGCTAGGGGGATGTAAGCAAGAACATAAATACCATACTGATATATGCCTCTTGTGAAAAATGCTTGCAGCATAATTGGGTCACAGTTGTAGGGGTTCCCGGTAAACCACTCCGCAAACTTATCAAAAGAAATGCAAACACCATAAGGTGCTTTAGCGTAGATTCCATAACCCAAAGGAACCTTAAGAATTTCCACAAAGCTATTCCCATAAAAATTGAATAAGCTCGCGAATGATTGCACGCGATCAAATGAATTCATTTGAAAAGTTTGCACCCGGGTTGCAATGATGTAGAGAATGACTGCAGCTGTAGAGAGTCCGGCAATGATCAACCTCCTCAAACTTAAGCCCGAAGAAAAAATATAGATGGCGGCTATCAACATAAAACTAATAACGCCCGAGCGACTACCCGTTAATAAAATAGTTAAAGCCGTCAATAGGAATAGCTTTAAATCTCTATCCTTATAAATAAATGCTGCAATCACAAATGCACTTAAATAAATAGGGATTTCAAAGTTATTTTCAGTGATGAAGTTTGGTCTAGTTTGATAGAAATGATCGCGATAAAAAAACAGGGCAATATCCCAAAAAATCATCAGGGGATATAAAAATAAAACCCCATAAACAACAGGACGCAAATCCCACTTCACCTTCTTAGCTGACGTGAGATACAGAATTAATATGTAAAAAAATGGTTTAAGAGGAATCAGATATTTATTCGTAAAGTCAATATCTGGCGCAGGAGGCGAAAAGCAAAAGTAATAGACGAGCAGCAAAAGAGCCAACCAGAAACCTTTGGAAACCGTTTGATGAATATTGAGCACCGCCCAGATCGAAAAGAATAGAAGTGCTAAATCAGCCCAATAAAATACTGGAACAGTCTTAAAAAAGCAGAGGGCAGTCAGCCCCATTAAGCCTAAAAGGATCGCTAGATAACGACCCTTATTTTGAATAACATTACCAAAAAAAAGTTCTGTGCTGTAAGTCTTCATCTTAAAGAGTATTTTTCTTCCACTGACCCACGAACCACGTCGCAAAAATGCCAAATAAAAGGCCTAAAATTGTCGCCCCCAAAGTAAACAATATTGGTCTAGGGGAGATATAGGTATCGCTCACAACAACTGCGCCGCGTGAAACGGCATCAATATTTAAAATGCCAGCATTATGCGGATTGTTATTTAAGTAGGCATTCTTTTGAGAGTTTGACTTAGCAATAATCTCCTCTTCCAATGATTTAGCGCATGCAAGCACAGCTTCTTTGCCGGCGATCTGTACACGAACAGCAATTCGAGAGTTTTGCGGGTCAGCGCTCTGAGAAAAAATTTGGCTAGCTAAAGCCTTCCGATTTTCATTTGTTAACCCAGAAAATGAGCATGACACCAATAGAGATTCAGAAATATTAATGGGATTTTGATAGGACTTATGGATCTCATCTACTGATGGCGTAACCAAAACCGATCCAGGTGTAAAACTACCGCCGCTAATGCTATTCACTTTAGGCATGGCAATATCAACATAAGCCTCGTAAATTTTAGGGGCCGTCAAGCTGTATATCAGGCCGACTAAAAAACCGCTCAGCGTAAAAATGACTAGGCTAACTCTATAGGTTTTTAGATAATTCAAAACTGATTTCAGGGTAATAATATTCACTCTTGCCTTTTAATTTTTTGTGACTAAACTTTGCGAGTAGGGCGCAACCATTTTGGCGTCTTAAACAATACCAAAGAGCGGTATAAAAAAACATAACTCACGCAAAATATAATAAAAGTAATTTGTAAGGCCCAAGTACTTTTCCAGAACAAGACAGCAGGTATTACTGCTGCACTCGAAAATAGCCAAAGATAAGGGGAGGTCTTGGAGTTAGTAATGACTTCATGGGAATTTAAGTTTCCAGCGCTAACGCCAGCCCAACGCACTATTCTTCGGTACATCAGCATATGGAAATGGGCTCCATCTGGTGAGCCTGGACTAATCCCACGGTGGAATTTTTTTCGATACATCGAAAAGAGTGTTTCAAAGACTGGATAGGCGTTCACCATAATGCCGAACCAAGGAGATACAAGAGGATGTCGCTCTACCAGAACAATGGTTAAGAAGGCAACCCAGCAACCAATCAAATAGGATCCGCCATCCCCTAAGAAAATAAGTCCTCTTGGGTAATTCCACAAGAAAAAGCCTGCGATTGCACCAACCATAGCCAATGCCGCCCCGGGAATTTGTATGTCGCCAACCAAGAAGCCAACATACGCTATTGCCAACAAAGAGATAATACCAACCATGCTTGATAAGCCATTTAAGCCGTCAATAATGTTATATGCATTGGTTAATCCACAGATAGCGAAAACTGTAATTATGGCAGCAGGCCAATAATGCGACAACAGCGTTTGATCGCCCCAAACACCTAAATGTGAGATCACCGTTCCACCAAAATAAACGAACAACATCCCTGATAAAGCAATCACTAGGAGCCTGAATCTCACGCTTAAATTTTTACGAATATCCTCAGTCAATCCAACCAGAAAAGCAGGCATCACAAATAAAACAAGTTGCCAAATAAACACAGCCTTAGGGGAATCAAGCAGGCTATTAATGAGGGCTCCGGCCAATAAACCAATAAACACCGCAAAACCACCCACCCTGGGCACTGGAAATGCGTGAGCCGTCTGAACCCTAGTTAGATCATCATCCAAAAAAGGGGAGGTATAAAAATTACAGTACCGGATGATAAAAAAAGTACCTATCAGGGCAGCCAGAAATGAAGTTAAAAAGGTGGGCATAATCTCCGGAGATTTTACCTTAAGTACTTGTTAATTAAGAATATTCAGGACTTCTTTGTTGATTTTCCAATCTTTAACCGTTTGATGCTATCTTTAGAGCATGTTAAAAAGAAAACTACGCAAATTATTGAGTCGATTTGGAATCGGCCCCGGCAAGAAACTAAGCCTAGCAGAGGCTCATAGCAAGGGGCTTGATTTACAAAATCTCCACTTAGGTTGCGGAAATATCTATATTCCCGGGTGGTGCAATGTAGATGCTATTCCTACGGGTTGTACTGATCTGGTATGCGATATCCAAACCTTGCCCGACATGCCAGATGGGACTGCGCAGCAAATCTATTCCTGCCATGTTTTGGAGCACTTTGCCACCGCTCACATCCCCGAAATTTTATCTAGATGGTTCGAAATCCTCAAACCAGGTGGAGAACTCAGGATATCGGTCCCTGATTTGGATGCAATCACTGCAATTTATCAAAAAAACCTGGCGCACTTTCAGGTTCCGGGCCATCAGCCCTGGATAGCCTTGATTTATGGAGGTCAAAAAGATCAGTACGACTTTCACCTGACCGGTTTTAATTTTTGCTGGCTCAAATATCTTTTAGAAAATACAGGATTTACCGACGTGCGAAGGTACGAATTTACGCCTCACTTCATACCAGGTCTTGTTGACAACTCACTTGCTCAAGAGCCTTTTGGTGAATACATCTCACTTAATATTATGGCGACCAAACCTCTTAAATAAGAAGATGTATACCAGCATTAGCCATTTTTTCAGTCCCTGCTCATAGGTCTGAAACTTCTTTGCAGCTATTAAGTGTTGCAAAGATTTTCTAGGCCTACCTAGTTTCAACTCCAAAATTGCCAAGGTGTACTGATATTTTGCATATGCTAGCTTTTGGAGTGCTGTCGGCAAGGTTGGCAAAAGTTTTTCATAGGTTTGGATGTGGGACTCGAGCTGGAATTCAGAAACAGCACTGATGCCATTGTTGCTCACCCAGTAATACCCAAGAACTTCATCAATAAACTGAGTTCTCAATCGATTTTGAGCTAAACGAACCCATAAATCAAAATCCTCAATAATGAAGCGATTTTCATCAAAGCCCCCCACTGCATCGAGACAAGATTTGCGAACCACTACAGATGAATTGGGAATTGGATTACTTACCGCAACTAATTCAGTTAGAAAATCAAATTGAAGCGACCGCCCCTTAAAAGACTTTTTTTCGTTGCCCCCAAAATCCCTAATGATTTCAAGCTGATGGTAAATAAAATCAACTTCATTGTTCAGCAGTGGCAGAGCTGCCTCAATTTTTTTTGGGGTCCACCAATCATCTGAATCCAAAAAGGCAACCCAATCGGAACTTGCCGACTCAATAGCCCTATTCCTAGGAAAGCCCACGCCACCCTGTTGCGCTGCTTTAATAAAAGTTAAATTTAAAAGGTGTCTGAACTCATCAACCACTAAATCAACGGACTCGGTAGAGCCATGATCACAGATAACCACCTCAAAATTTTGACTGGTTTGATTAAGGAGGGACTGAAGTGCTCGCCTTAGTAATTCGGGCCGATTAAAAACCGGAATGATGACTGAAATTTCAGGTGCTGACATCTTTAAAACTTCAACCAACAATTTCAGCGTAAGTTCCCACTCTTCGAATTTGGCCGTGGCCTAACTCAACAATCAATGAGCAATTGCGCAAAGTACTTAATCGATGCGCAATGATCAAAACAGTTAGATTTTTACTGAATGTTTCGATAGCTTTCATGACTGCTAATTCGGTCTCACCATCCAAGGCACTGGTGGCTTCATCAAGAACAATAACATCCACATTCTTGTATAGAGCCCTAGCAATACCAATTCTTTGGCGCTGACCGCCTGATAGCCGGACACCTCGCTCGCCAACAGTGGTCTTGTATTTATCCGGCAGCGAATCTATCAAACTTGCGAGCTGAGCAACTTTAGCCACTTCCTCTACCCGGCGGTAATCAATTAAATCAGCGGACACGCCAAAGGCAATATTTTCAGCGATAGAACTGTCGGCCAAAAAGATAGCTTGCGGTACATGCGCAATATGGAGCTGCCATGAGCGCATGTTTTCACCTTGAATCAATTGGCCATCAACGGTTAAGGAGCCTTTTGTCGGCTCCAGCAAACCCATAATAATATCGAGTAATGTGCTCTTGCCACTTCCAGTGGTTCCAATAAATCCAATCTGCGAACCTTTAGCAATCTTCAAATTGAAGTTGTTAAGAACCCACGGCCCACCATCGTGATACTGAAATGCAATATCGCTCAACCCAATATATTTCGTAAAAATGATTGGTCTGGCAGCTTCATTTTTCAGATATTGCGGAAGTGGTTGATCTAAAAAATTCAAGGCATCAATCAAAGAGTCTTGATTGCTCTTGATCCTCACCCACGATTGAAATGTAATTTGCATAACAGGCACTAATCGCTGAGCTGCTAGGGCCAATAAACCTAAGATGGGTATAGCACCCACAATTCCACCAGCCACATCTTGTTGAGATAAAAAATAGGCAATTGCCATGATGACCAGCATCCCAAGAGCTTCAACGCCAAAACGTGGAGCGGCCCCTATATATTGACTCGTAGCATAGGCATCTCGCAATAGACCATCCGAGCGCTTGTAGATTTCACAATAACCCTCTTGAGTGCCGTCAATTAAGACATCGCGAATGCCCCCAAGACCTTCTTGTAAAGATTTAATTACAACAGTAGATTCCTTAGCTATGTAGCGACTATTTTTTGCTAAGCGCTTACGCGTCATACGGCCGATGAAGATGTAAATAAAACCAAAGCTGCCAAACGCAACTAAAGTTGTTCCGGGGGCAATTACCAGCAGCGCGCTAATAATGATAATCATCATCACAACAGAGCTCACGATATAAAGCAATGGCATGAGAATGCCATCGGTAACTAAGGTAGTTTTTGAGGTGATGCCATCAATCAACTGACTTGTATTGCGTGATACATGTACTGCATATGGCTGATATAAAGTTCTTCGATAAATACTAAAACCCAAATCTGATCCCGTCGCAAAGCTCACCGCTAAACTACGCTTCAATAATGCAAGGCGCATCAATGCTGCAAGCACTACTGCAACCGCAAAACAAATGGTTAGCGGAAAAAGTAAGCCACTTGGAGATGTGATTTGAAGAAAGTGGGTGAGTGGCTTAAGAGCTGGGCTCTCATAAATCTTGGTGGGGTTGGTTAACACCGCTAAAAAAGGCAATACCGCTCCAATACTGAGCATTTCTGCGAAAGAAGCCAATACCATCAAAATCAATACCCAAACGAATTGCCTCTTACGAAGACCGGGGATATGCTGCCATAAACGTTCTAATGGGGATTTCATGAATTGAGCCTAAGTTTATTCAGCAGCAAGACCTAAAAAGCATGGCTTTAGCCAACATCTGATTATATCCATCTTAATATTTTCCAGCCAATTGCGGCCCTTAATTTCCAAAACTTTCATAGCAGGCTAAGGAAAAAATCATGTCCGCGCTGATAACCTAATTAGGTAATTTAAGATACAAACCAAGCGCCCCATTTATTACCATGCCCTTAATGCGAGATTTTAAGCGCACGAACAATCTGTTTCACCGCCTTTTCTGGAGTAAATAATTTAAGATAAAGCCCCCTACAGCGCCCCCTAAAATCATCACCCTTTTGAATGCAATTAATAAGATCAATGGCCAACCCACTCAGCGAATTTTCAGCCTTATCCAAGCTAACCCGACCAACATTGTTTTCTTGAATCATATCGATTAAATCATTGCCAAAATTAATAGAGGCCAATACTGGTAATCCACCTTGCATATAGGTCAAAAACTTACCAGGTATGTTATGGGATTTATGCCGAGAATCAAGCGCGACAAGTCCAACCATACATTGAGCATATAAAGCTGGGATTTCACCAGGCTGTATCTCATCAAGAAATAGCACATTAATTAATGAACGAGCATTGGCAGCATCAGCAAGTTTTTTAGCATCACTCCCTCGGCCAATAAACAAAAAACCAATATCCGTTCGATATCTGAGTGACTCTGCTAGATCAAGGAAACACCCAACTCCCTGAGCCACCCCCATGTTTCCTGCGTAGACAAAAATCTTGCGCCCGGCCAGCTTTGTCTCACCCAAATTAATTGGGCATGAACCGACTGGTGAATCAAATAACCAGTTCTGCAATACCTCCAATCTTCGAGTAGGTACCCTGGTCCAATCTTTAAAATAATTTTGATTTCCAGGGGTCTGGACGCCGATAATATCAGCCACCGAATATTGATAATGCGCTACTTGACTAAAAAAGCGATTTATTAGCCCACCACGCCTCATCAAGCCCATATCTACAGCCCAGTCTGGAAATATATCTCGAATAATTAAGTAGCTTTTGCAATTACTTGCACACTTAATAGCTTTCACAAGTGGCCCATGGAAGATTGAAGGGGAATACCATACAACTCCATCCCATCGCTCTTTTTTTAAAGGGCTTTTGTTCAAGCCCCTTAACATTAGGAACGGCATAATGAATTCTGCGATTGTCCGTCGAATGTAATTGACATCTTTAGTTTTTGGAGCACGTAAACGGAGCACCTGGACACCCTCCGCATTCTCCAACAACCAAGAACAATCAAGCTCTGCGGATGGCAAAATTACCGTTATCTCATGACCTTGTTTATAAAATTCTTGCGATAAATCTCGAAGCTGAACAGCGCCAGACGTGCATAGAGGCGGAAATACATCCGCGATTAGCGCAAGTCGCATTACTTCGCTCCTAATATTGCTTCCACACCACTCGGTTAACGTAGTCCGTATAGCTATGAATAATACGCAATACCTTGCTTGAGACATTAGGCATGCTGTAATCAGCAACAAACCGCATGTCTGTCATTGGTCCTGATAATTGAGAGTTGAGAATATCCAAACCTTGGCGCACTCTATCTATCTCCAGCCCGACCATCATTACTGCAGCCTCCTCCATGCCTTCAGGACGTTCATGCACCTCCCTTAAATTAAGGGCTGGAAAGCTTAATATTGAAGACTCTTCGTTAATGGTTCCGCTATCCGATAAAACTGCCTTCGCAGACATTTGTAACTTCACATAATCAAAAAATCCTAGCGGCTTTAGTAACTGAACTCGCGGATGAAACTTTACCCCAGAAGCATCTATCCTCTTCTGAGTACGTGGGTGAGTTGAAACAATCACTGGCAAATTATCATCATCGGCAATACTGTTAAGTATTCCTACTAACTTTTCAAATGCATACTCAGATTCAATATTCTCTTCCCTATGAGCGCTCACAACATAGTAGCCTTTGGGTTCGATATCCAATTTTCTTAATATATTTGATGATTGAATTTGAGGGAGATAATAATTTAATACTTCATACATTGGACTGCCAGTCTTAATAACCTGATCTGGGGGTAGGCCCTCACGCAACAAATAGTCTCGCGCAATAGTGCTATAGGTTAGATTAATATCGGCCGCATGGTCAACGATGCGGCGATTAAGTTCTTCTGGCACTCGCATGTCGAAACATCTATTACCGGCCTCCATATGAAATATAGGAATCTTGCGCCGCTTGGCAGGGATAACAGATAAGCAACTATTGGTATCGCCAAGAACTAACATTGCTTCAGGCTGCACTTCAGCGAATACTTTATCGACTGAAGTAATAATATTGCCTATCGTATTGGCGGCACTCACGCTTTCTGAAGCACTATTAAGGAAATAGTCTGGCTTGCGAAGCCCAAGATTATCAAAGAAAATCTGATTTAGCTCATAATCGTAGTTTTGGCCAGTATGGACCAATATAAGCTCGCAATATTGATCTAAGGCGGATAGCACGCGAGATAGTCGAATGATTTCAGGCCGAGTACCAACTACCGATACAATTTTTAACTTTTTCATTTAGAGTTCAAACCTTCCATGGAATGCAGTCGGGACGCTCCCGATCAAAAATTTCATTTGCCCAAAGCATGACAATAGCCTCTTCATTGCCAATATTAGTAATGTCATGCACCCAACCAGGAATACTATCTACTATTTGCGACTTTTCAGAAGAAATAGCAATATCAAAAATTTGACCCGTATTTAGATTTCTAAATCTCATTAAAACATTTCCCTTAACCACTAAGAACTTTTCGGTTTTGGTGTGATGATAGTGCGATCCCCGTGTCACCCCTGGAATAACAGTAAAAAAAGAAAATTGGCCACAGTCAGGCGTCTTGAGCATTTCCACGAAAATACCGCGGCCATCACCAAACTGAGTAAGGTCATAAACAAACTGCTCGGGTGGAATATAGCTAACGTATGTCGAATATAGTGCGCGAATAAACCCCTTTCCAACAGGCTCAGTCACTAAATTGATGCGACTTTTCTTAAACCTCTCAATATGCTTTGCTAATTGACCTACAGAAATTAAATATTTTTTTTCAATTGATCCAATTGCAAAACCAACCCTTATCTCGCCCAGTAAACCCAAAAATTCATCAATAAGATCATCGATGTAGACCAATTCAATAACTTTGTCTGGGTCATCAATTCGAATCGGCAGACCACGAGAAATATTATGGCAGAAGGTGGCTACTACAGAGTTATAGTTCGGTCTACACCATTTTCCAAATACGCCTGGCAAGCGGTAAACATGAGCTGTACCACCAGTATCTCGCACAAAAGATTGGATCACAGATTCGGCAGCAAACTTGCTTTGCCCATACTCATTCCCTAAATCTACTTGTGAGGAAGATGTATAAATTAATGGGATTCTGCGCTTAGAATCTCGAATGGCGTCGCATAGCCTACTAGTAAGGCCAACGTTAACATCAGTAAATTCTTGATCATTTTTCGGGCGATTTACCCCGGCAAGATGAAAGATCGCATCAGCATTTGCCACTAGAGCTGTAAGCTCTTCACAACCCCCGCCTCGAGAAAAAATTTTGACGTCGATATCAGGCAATTCATTAAGCCTAACCACTAAGTTTTTGCCTATAAAACCAGTTGCACCAGTTACTAGGATTTGATGACGCAAGTTCAATTCACTCCTCAGACTGAATATATTCGCCACGCGATATGGCTTGCATAAACTTTAATTTGAGAAGCAACTCTTTCATGCCACTCACATCTAAACGAGTGGTGTTATGAGAGTTATAGTCACACACCTCAGATTTTATTATTTCCCCTTGGTTAGTAAACTTTCCATAATTCAAATCTCGTAAATCAGGAGGAACACGGAAGTAACCTTGTAAATCCCTGGCAAAACCCATCTCCTCGCGACTCAGCAAAGCCTCAAATAGCTTTTCACCATGGCGGGTACCAATTACATTAACCGGATAATCCGGAACACCCATTAACTCAGTCAAGGAAATTGCCAATGTTTCAATTGTAGCTGCAGGTGCTTTTTGAACAAAAATATCACCCGGAGTGCCATTGTTAAAAGCGTACAGCACCAAATCTACGGCCTCTTCAAGCGTCATCATAAACCGAGTCATCATCGGATCCGTAATAGTCAATCCTTTACCTGCCCGTATTTGATCCACAAAGAGAGGGATTACCGATCCGCGAGAAGCCATAACATTTCCATATCGCGTCACACAGATGATTGTTGAAATACTTTCACGAGATTTTGCTATGGCAATTTTTTCCATCATCGCCTTACTAAGTCCCATTGCATTTATTGGATAAACAGCCTTATCAGTACTCAAGCAAATAACACGCTTCACACCAAAAGATATTGCAGCATCTAATACGTTCTCAGTACCAATTACATTTGTTTTCAGAGCCTGCATTGGATAAAACTCACAGGAAGGAACTTGTTTTAAGGCTGCAGCATGAAATACATAGTCAACACCTCGCATTGCAGTCCGCAAACTATCGACGTCTCTCACGTCACCAATATAGAACTTTAATTTCTGACTGGCGTACCTATTTCGCATTTCATCTTGCTTTTTCTCATCTCGGCTAAAAATACGTATCTCATCAATATCGGAGTTCAAAAACCGCTGAAGAACAGCATTGCCGAAGGATCCAGTTCCTCCTGTTATCAAAAGGACTCCATTCGCTACCATGACGACTGCTCATTAGTACTAACCGATTTCATTCAATATCACTCCAGTTTGTTTAAAAATATCTCATCTCTTTTAGCCATGCTCGGGTAGTTAATCAACACAGCCTTATAAACACCTTTGAAAACAAATAAACTTCCAGCTGATACGCCAACGATTCCGCAGGCGTCAACTAGGTCCCCCATATCCTCCAACCTTCGAGCTCCACCCAGTATTGTAATTGGAATATTAATGGCATCTTTAACCATACTTGCCAACGATATATCGTATCCACTCATGGCGCCATCCCGATCTATAGAATTAATAACAATTTCACCGGCCCCCAATTTTTGAGCCTCAATTGCCGCTTCACAAACATGGATACTTGCATTGACTTGACCATTCCTTATAAACACGTCATAGTTACCTGTAGATGCACTTTTTTTCACATCCAAAACTACCACCACACTTTGCCGGCCAATTTCATTTGAAATCGCTGGAATTATTCCAGGATTCTCAATAAACGCTGAACTTATTGCAATTTTTTCAACTCCCAGGCCAATAATTCGCTTTGCCTGGATTGCATTTTTAATTCCACCCCCGTAACAAAGTGGCATCCTACATTCGGCAGCTAGAGTTGAAATCATTGAAAAATTGGGGTCGATATTATTCACAGTGGCATCAATATCTAAAACCATTAACTCATCAGCGCCTTTTTCGTTAAAAATCCTAACCGCATTAATGGGATCCCCTACATATTTTGATGCACCAAACCTAAAAGTCTTTACTAAGGCACCCTGATGAATGAGTAAGCAAGGTATGACTCTAGGTCTCAACATTTGATATCTCAGCAAAATTCTTCAGCAGACACGCTCCAAAATCGTGACTTTTTTCGGGATGAAATTGAACTCCATAAATATTGTTATGCGATATAGCGCTACAAAAGTTAAAACCATAAATAGTAGTTGCTGCAATATCTTTATGATCATCACAGTCAAAGTAATAAGAGTGTAAAAAATAAAATCTAGGATCAGATTCAAATCCCAAAAATAATGGGTGTCCAATTTTAGGGGTGCACTCGTTCCAGCCCATATGTGGAACCGGTAAGCATTGGGACTGCTCAGTTTTTGAGAGCCCGCGAACTTTCGCCGATATCCAACCAAGGCCAGATGCTAAACCTTCTTCGCTAGAATGGGCCATAATTTGCATTCCAACACAAACACCAAGGACTGGAACTTTTTTTTCTAAAACCAAATCATCTAATGCTGCCCGCATGCCTGACTGATTTAGGAGCATCATTGCGTAATCAAAAGCACCAACCCCAGGAAGAATTACCTTGGTTGCCCCATTCAGATCATCAACATTTGTAGCGCGAGTCACCCCATAACCCAATCGCTTGTATAGATTTAGAAATGCCTCAATATTGCCGAGACCATAGTCAATAACATGAATCAACGAAAATACCTCTTCTCCAAACCAAACCAGCACAATACTGAAGCTCCAAGTCTAATTAGCCAGCGCTTGTTACGATAGTCCCTAAATGTTTTATTCTCTCCATCAAAGATTTCCTGAAGCTGTATTACAGTCAAGCCTAACTTATTAGCAACGTATTCAAACTCTTGGCGCAAAAAACGTTCATCCATTTCTGGTGTAGCAATTCGTTCCAATGCCTTCTCCCTAGTCATCTGACCAGTCATGATTAAACTAGAAAAATGGGCACGACGCTTTTGATATCCAAATTTTTTAGGGAGCCAGTAATCCTCATAAAAACGAGTAAAACGAGACTCGTGATGCTTATGCCTAAAAGGCTTCCAGCCAAATCGAGATTCCAGTAACTTTTCAGCATCTTTTTTGGAAAAAGGAACCATATTTAAAGGATTAACAACCTTCATCCGAAGAAATTTTTGATAAAAAATTTTATATACTAAAATGTCAATTAATGGAAAACTCTTGGGCCAAGCTCCATCTCCAAAACGCCTAAATACATCACTAAATAACCTCTTATCTATCCCAAGATACCCGCCCCAAGCCTCAGGCTCCCTGCAGCACTCGGTAGAATAATTGGAACCAGTAATAATAGTTTTAATATTAAGTTGCCTTGCAAATCGATAAAGACTAGAAAAAAAGGCTGCGTCCTGCGGTAAATCTTGGTCGGGGATTTGTGATTTTAAAAAAGCCAGCTGGAGATTTTTCATGTCACCCCAATTAATAACCTCTGTATAGAGATCCAAACCTAAGCCATCTACTAATTTCTCAATATTGCCTACTGCTTGGTCGGTATTCCATCCTGCATCCACATGAAAAAGTAATGGTCTGAGACCCATTTTTTCTTTTGCAATATAAGAAACATAAGAGCTATCTAATCCACCACTTAACCCTATGATGCAGTCAAAATCTTTACCCTCACCCTCCTTGCGAATTCTATTCCCCAACTCTATCAATGCGCCTTCATCAGCGATGGAGGCCTCCCAATTTGAGGAGATATTCAATTCAAAATTAATACAATATTCACACTTACCATGCTCATCGAAAGAAATTTCTGGATCAGTTGTATCCATAATACATTGTGAACAAATTTGATATTTATTATTTGTCATTCTCTTGATTTCTTTGCTGTATTAACTATAAATTCAAATGTTTTATTCGCACAATATTGCCATTTATATTGTTGCGCAATTTTTTTTGATTGTGAAGCCAATTGCGCGCAGAGTGAGCGAGAGAGGATCAAGCTCTCCAATGAGGAAGCGATAGACATAGGGTTTTCTGGATCAAAATAAACCCCACCATCCAAAAGAATCTCTGGCATTGGCCCTCGATCCGAACTGGCGATTGGTAAACCCATTGACATACCCTCAAGCAGGGTGACAGGCATATTCTCACAGCTAGAGGCATATACAAAAATATTAAACTTTCTAATTAATGCCGGGAGCGCCCCATGATCAATAAAATCCATTTGAGTCACAAATGATTTATTAACCCCTAACTCAGCCAGCACAGATTGCAAAATAGTTTGACCAGGGCCTGAGCCACCGCCCACTAAAGTCAAAGTAACGTTATAACCTCGAGCCCTTAACAGTGCGACCGCCCTTACAACATTCCACTGATTTTTATATCTATCGACATTAGAAACATAAATGCACTCTATGGCCCCCCCGTCAACACTTGGCCATTTTGGCTGCAGTAAAGAAAAGTCTGAAAAGATGCTATCCACCCCATGAGGTATATAAGCCACATTAGTCAATAAACCACATGACTTTTGAATTATGGACCCAGCATATTGAGTTAAAAATATTACACCTGCAGCCCTTTGAAAGGCAAGATTTTGCAGAATTAGAATTAACTCAAGGCGGAAACGCTCATAACCATAGCCATAGCCCTGCATCACCCCCGGCTCATAAGAAAGCATATCCTGACTCAGGACAACCAAAGGCATAAACCTACATAAAGTACTCGCATCGGTTGAAAACAGAATGTCACAACCAGCACTTTTTACCTCGGCTGAAAGCAAAGTCGACTGCCAAAATACCTGCTCAACTAATGAACCTTCAAGTAAGTTTGGATTATGCTTAATCAACCAAGGATAGTCCGGTAACTCATCCAACAAGGCCCTAAATGACCAAATATGAATCCGCTGAATTCCATGCTGCTCAGGAGATAAATTAGAAAGAATGCCCTTTAAATGAGCGATTGCTCCGCCAGATCTATTACGTGAAGCATCGATTGCAATAACTATCGGCATGACTGTGGATGCCTTACAAATGAGAGGAATCTTACAAGTAAAAAGCTCGCATATACAGTTATAGCTAGATAAACAAAATTTGCCATAAACCAGTAATCAAGTCCAAATCCACTCAAATATTGCTCAAAACAAAATCCGGTAAATAAAAGTACAGCAAATTTTTCGTATTCACTTCGAGAAAAGGACATGCACAATTTCCCAAATAAATATACAAGAAGCAAAACACCAAAATAAATTATTGCAGAATAATGGCCCATTAGAATGTGAGCCTCTGCAAAAACAGTAATGGCCTCTGAATTAGGCCCTGCAGATGGGCCAAAATAACTATTGAATACAGCCCTAGAAACTAGCGGAACATCCCCCCAAATATTAAATCCTGGCGTCAATCCATCAAGAACTGCCTTCAAATAATTGTGAAAGTCAAAGGCCTTTAGATAAATTTGCTGAGTAACTTTATCAATATAAAAGTCTAAGTATCCAATTCTATAACCAAATGATTGTACGGGGCTAGATGGCATAGATAAGCTCATTGTATTTACAGCATCTACAACTGATTTAATTTGAGAACCACTAATTCGTTCCGCCATTAAATATTCACGCAAATGGTTGATATAATGCCCAGTTAAATACCCTATGAAAGAAGATAAAATAAACAACAATAAATATATAAATTTTCTTAAATTTATATAATAATTAGAGCCATAGGAAATTATTATAGATAAAATTAATAGTTCTAAAATTTGAAGAACGGCAGATTTTGAGCCATTAAGGCTTCCAACAATAGCAGAAATAAACAGCTGAACACATATCTGAATTCTTGCCCATAATAAATGTGAAGATTTTGTTGAGATAATCAAGGCTAACAAGAGAATTTGTGCAGCCGTTAAATTTAAAATAGCTAATG